>MDTD01124948.1_pt1 | contig 24754 bp, 37 predicted proteins | sample 811221 | NCBI WGS metagenome assembly MDTD01 (sample SAMN05326646, study PRJNA326480) | marine metagenome | isolation source: seawater | place: Pacific Ocean: South West | collected 2011 | reverse complement strand
TTCTTGCGTTTTTTAAGCTTCCCAAAGTCTTTCTTGTTCTTTACCCTTCTTCTTTTAGGGCGCCCTATCTTTGTCTCTTCGTCTGTGTCTTTAAGAAGATCAGCTTTCTTTTTTTGGATCTTATGAAGCTTTCTGAGTGCCATCGATCTACGGGTTCCCTTGAGCCGGTGTATAAACAGCTTGCCAGATAGATGATCGACTTCATGCTGAATAGTTCCTGCCTCGAAGCCCGTAAGGTCTTTTGTGACGTGCTCTCCTGAAATCTTTTGGTACTTTAAGCGAATAGCATTGTTTCTTTCAACACTTTCTTTAAAATCAGGTATAGATAGGCACTGCTCTTCCCACTTAAATCTTTCTTTTGTAATTGGAGAAAACGACGGGTTTATTAGCACAACATAACCCGGCAATGCGGCATCACTCTCAAGAGACTTTACAACTTCTTGCAGAACTATGCAAACTGATTTTTCGACCCCTATTTGAGTTGCTGCGAGCCCTACACCAAAAGATGCTCTCATCGTGTCAGACATATCTTTACACAATGAGATTAATTCATTGTCAAATTTTTCAACCATCGATGCTTGCTTGAGCAACCTTTTGTTAGGCCAGGTTAAAATACGTCTGACAGTCATTCTAGATCACATGCTCAATAGTCAGCATATCTTCTAAGACTTCAAGTGCTTGGTCAAACTCTTGCTTGTCTTGAGGTTTTACTTTCGCTGATATTTTTGCTGCTCTAAGTGCTGATGAAAAAGCCTTGGGGTCTATCTTTTCTTTGTAAGTGTCCAGCAAATCTTTTTTATCTTCTTGCAGAAGCTTTATCTCGTTTTCAATTGCCATGTATTTTTGTAACAATTCTTTGATATCTTGATTAGTTGCCATTTTTATCCTCTAAGTTTGAACCGATATGACAGAGCATGCCAGAAATTAAGTTTAGTAGCGCGTAGCTATAGTTGTTTAAAATGAATACACTTACAAACAGTAAAATTACATTAATCACTACACCTGCAAGGTAGACTTTTTTCATATTTTATCAAGTTGAGTTTGTAGGTATTAAAATTAAGTCTTCATCGACTAAGACGATCTTTACATTATCACCTTTAACTCTCTGCCCTAAGACTAATCCTTGGGCATTTTCGACAATTCTCTTCATCTTATTTTTAGAGAACATCATGTAATTGCCCGGTTTTATCTCTATCAAATTAGCATCAGACAGCTTCTCAATCTTTTGTCGGTAAGACTTTTCTAAAATATTCTTTTCCATTACTACCTGAATCTTTTTTCTTTCGAGTGCGCTTTTTGACAGGAGCCTTTGTGGGCAAACTTTTCTTACTAGCGTTATTTTTTGTATTGGGCATTGTAAAGTTTTTAGACATTTTCTTACCGAAGACTGCCATTATCTCTTCTTCGCTAGGTGGGTTTAGACCTCTTTTCTCAAACTTTTCTAATGCTTCTTCATACGAGTTAACACTAGATAGAAATCCTTCTAAAGTCGCCCCTGAGCGTCGAGAGTAGAAATCCCAATCAATCATATGATTCTCTTTTGACTGACTGTTTGAAGAATCTCTGCAATGCCTGACTGAAATCTAGGGTCCTTGGCTGTTCTCTGAAGATTGTCAAAGCTATCGTCAAGGCCGTTTAAATTATGAACAGGTTTTGCTATCTTCCTTAGTGCGCTAAGAAACACATTGCGTGCTGTTGCATGATTCATCTTATAACCACTGCTCGACATTTTTTCTGCAATTGATCTGTAATCAGCACCTGCATATTCTTTTGCAGATGCGTATCCGTGTTTTGATTTGAATCCTTTAGGCATCGACATCTTGTTTCTCCTTTGTATCTAATAGTTCTTCTGTTATTCCGAAACGCAATCGCAAGACTGTCTCTTCGCGAGGTGTGAGATTTCCTAACACATCTTTGATTGCAAAAGTAAGTTTTTGCCTATCTAGTTCATCATCGATAGACATAGACCTCTCATCAATTAAAACCTCATGCATAGATCTAGAAGAGTCATCTGTCTTATAAGCACCACCATCTAGCGCAACAGGAGTTGCAGCGCACTTAATCAAGGACTGCAGTGTATCTACAGAAGTGCCTAACAAGTCGGCAAGCTCTTTTTGAGATGGATCTACACCAAACTCTTTGTTATACTCTTCAGTCAACTGTTTCATCTTCCACAAAGTACCTCGTGCGTACGAAGGTAGCTTAATTGAGCCAGATTGAGCAGCTACATGTTGTCTGACTGCCTGCTTGATCCACCAACAAGCATAAGTTGAAAACTTAAAGCCTTTTCTCCAGTCAAATCTATCGACTGCTTTTATTAAACCTAGACTAGACTCTTGTATCAGATCTTCTAAATCAACGCCTTTATTTGCATAATTTTTAGCAATAGATATTGCAAGCCTGATGTTTGCCCGAATCATTTGATCTCTTGCAAGCATGTCTCCTGCTTCCATTCTTTTTGAGAGCTCTACTTCTTGATCTCTTGTCAAAAGGTCAGTTTTGCCAACGTCGTCAAAAAAAGTCTTTAAATTATTTTTTGCCATTACTATCGTCTCCGGTTTTTATATGTATTCGATCGATTTGTTCTTGTCATTCGAGCCCTCATGATTCTCTCATGTTCAAGATAGCAATACTCAGTCTCAAAAGGCAACGTTTCCTTGCCTGACTTGTATGCTTCTCTAATCAAGCGCTTAAATTTATTAATGCTTGTATAAAGATCATCTTCCGACATTTCTCGGATCTGGTCTAGAGTGAAAGGTGTAAACTCAAAATCAAATTTCCTGCCCATTCCGTTCTCCTATTTTTTGGGTTATGGCAAGTTGTTGTTTGGTATTTAATAGTATTATATCATCTTTATGTTTTTTTTGCACTCAATTCTATAAATCTTCTAAAAGAGTGTAACCACCTCCATTTTCATGATCATACTCAATCGAGACAGCACAGCCAATCGAAAGTATGTTGCATGCCACTGAAGTTGCATGTATGATAGATGAGCTCACAACATCATGTGGGTCTATCACTTGCATTTCAAACATGTCTCCGTACTTATCTGTGCTTGCATTGTAACCGTAGGTTTGAGACCTTCCACGCTTTATTTTGTTCGTGACAATTTCAGGAACTTCACCTGAATTCTTTACTATTTGTGTCAAAGGTTCATGACACACTTTTAAAAATGCTTCATAGCCAGAATTAAAACCTTCAGAGTTCGAGGCTTTTCTTCTCTTAGCACATTTTTTTGCTGCTTGTATTAGAGCAGTTCCTCCACCGGGCTGAATACCTGACTTCTTTGCGGCTTTTGAAGCGCAAAGTGCGTCATCAATTCTATCTTTTCTTTCAAGCATTTCAACTTCTGTAGATCCTCCCGCTCTTATAATCGCGATGCCGTCAGAAAGTCTTCTTATTCTTCTATTCAGGACACCTGATTCTGAGTCTGACGCTGTTAGATTTTCTAGCGATGCCTTAGCACTTTGTATTCTTTCTTTTATTTTGTCAGCGTCACCTTTAGTCCCAACTAAAAGTGTGCCTTGTTTGTCAACAACTGCTTTGTCACAAAAACCCAGCATAGACGAGATATCTTCAGACAAGGCATCATCTGAGTCTATTGCAACTACTTGGCCGCCGCAAACAGCTGCTAGGTCTTGTAGGGCTTGTGTTCTCGATGCGCCAAACTCTGGTGCTTTGATTGCGCAAACGCTTATTGCACCTTTCATTTTATTTAAAACTAAGGTTTGCAAAGCTTCGTTCGTCACATCATTTGCTATTATAAGCAAAGATCTACTTTGAGATGCTACATACTCTAAGACAGGCAAAATAGTCTTAGCAGATGTTAAAGTTTGGTTGTATATAAAAATTGCAGGTTTTTCAAGCTCAGCGATACCACGAGACTGATCAGTGGCAAAGTAAGGAGACAAATAGCCTCTAGACACAACAGTCCCTTCAACAATCTCTAATGTTGTCTCAAAACCTTTGGCGTTCTCTACTGTTATTGGGCCATCGGCACCAACCTTTTGTATTGCATCAGCGATCAGCTCTCCTAAGCTTTCTTCTCCGTTTGCTGAAATTGTTGCGACAGAAACTAATTGTTCGTGTTCGTCTAAATCAATTCTTGTCTCTTCAAGTGCGCTTAAAACATCAGTACACGCTGATTCAATACCTTGTATTACGTGTTTTGGGTCGTATCCTGTCTCTAAAAGCCTGTGGCCATCTTCTAGCAAAGCAGCTGCCAAAACTGTGGAAGTTGTGGTACCGTCTCCTGCAACGTCGGCTGAACGCTGTGCCGCTTCTTTGACTATCTGACACCCTAGATCCATAAACGGATCTTTTAAGTTAATCGAGTTAGCAACAGTCACACCGTCTTTAGTCAGGTGCGGTTTCTTGCCTGGGTAATAAATTGCTACATTTTTTCCTTTTGGGCCCAAAGTTACACTAACAGCTGATGCTAGCTGTTTGACGCCTGAGATCATTAAGCTCCTGGCGTCTGAATCATACTTTAATTGTGATATTTCACTCATCCTTTCAGGACCCTTTTGTTAGACTCTTTGAGCAAATTAGCTCTCGTAATAATTCTTTTATCACCTGTCATGGGATTTTCTGCTATGACTAAGTCACCTGCCTTGTAAGCATACTCATTCTCTTCAAGTAAATTAGTGCTTCTCAAGTAAGCTGTTTCTTCAGCAGTTAGCTGCTCGTTTTTCATCTAAATTCTCCATTGTGTCAATCCACTTTTGCCAGCCTTTAGTCACGATGGACTTAAACTCTCTACAGTCAAAAGCATTTAAAAGCATTCTTTCATTAAAATTATAATCACATAATTCAATGCTTTTATCATTAACGTCAATTTTTTTAAGTTTTATTTGCTTGTAAGCGCTTTCAAAGATTTCTCTGTGATTCTTTTTTGATAAAAAGTCTTCTAGAAGATTCTTTTCAGCTGCAAGTTTAAAAGCAGTTTTGTCTCCCACACCTTTGATGCCCAGAACATTATCTGACTTATCACCCCTTAGTGACTTCCACGTGACATAGTCGACAGGCCATGGGTCTATGAACTGTTTTTTGACTGGATTCCACAAACTAACATTTTCGTTTATGAGCTGTATAAAGTCTGAGTCTGAAGAGCAGATCGTTACTTTGTCGCTTTTGTGTACGTCTGCTGCTAGGTGAGAAATTACGTCATCGCACTCATAGTCTGGGTGCCTGATAAAGGTTACGGGCAGATACTCACATAATGTAAAGATATCTCTCTTTTGTCTATGAAATCCTTGATCGTCTATTTTTGTTCTGTTCCCTTTGTAGTCTGGGTTTACCATTAAACTCTGTGTAGGCATTCCCTCTGAAACTACATAGACCTTGTCAGGCTGATGCCTATCAATTTCTGACTTCAGGGACCTGAAAAAATTAAAAGTTATTGCATGCTCACCTCGAGACCATCCAAACCTGGCTCGATGAATCATGTTGTACGCATCAATCAGAAGTATTTTTTTCATTAATAATCTCGCTAGGTAGAGAAACAGTGGCAGTCTGCCCATTACCTAAATCTATTTTAACACGCTCATCAAGATTTTGCACATCTTTGAAAAAAATTGCTGGCTCTTCAAGTGAATCAGCAGCTGTCTTGTCTTGTTTGTATCCGAAGTGTTCACTAGCGGCTGAAAGTGCTGCGTCTATAGTGCTTTGTATCATGGCAGTTGCAGTTTCTAGCAAAAACTGCTGTGCTTCTTCTATAGAAGGAAACCAAGGGTTCGCGTAATCTTCAAGCTTGAGTTTCTTTTTTCCCGGTGTTTGGACTACGTGATATACTTTTTCACCGTCAATTGAAACAGATGATATTATTTCTACTATCAAACAAGGTACCAGCGCGTGGCTTTTTTTATCTAGCAAGTAGACGATATCTTTAACTTTGAGTCCCATTAATTCTCTCTAAATTTATTGTATATTTTGTAGGGGTTGTTTTCCAATAGTCCATAGACTTAAGTGCTTTAGTTCTGGCGTAGTTAGATAAACTGGTCTTTGATAATTTAGCTTTTAGTTTTTCTATTTCTCTAATGTTTACATTTTCAAAGTTGCCTACAAGAATTCTAGCACGATCTGCTGCTTTGTATTTCATTAATTGTGTCTTTCCACGAGAACCTGTCGAAGGCTTTCTAAAGTCTTCAACTGACAGGTTTTCATAAAGCACAACAGCAAAAGCATCGAATTCTTTGCTTGCTACCACATAAAGGTAATCTAGCTTACCTTTTTTGCAAAGGGTTTCGTAATCTGTCTGAAAAGATATCGCTCCGCTCTTTTGACGAGAAGTGAGTTTGCACTCAAGCTCTCTTTCAAGTGTATGTATCATAATATCAGGCTCACCAGTCTTTCCATTACACGACACGTTAAAGCGTCTAGCAAGAGCTTCAGCAAAATACTTTTCTTGAGCTGCAGACATTAAGATATTTCTTCTCCCTAGATTGTCAAGCATATCAAATCCGTTGCTATGCATAACATCCATCAGATCGTCATGAAATTTTGACATTTTTGAGAGAGCAAAAATTGCATCACATCTTGTGAGATAACCAGGTTTCATATACACTCCTACTACATAATGTTTTAGAAGTATATAACTTTATGAAAATATTTACAACTACTGTTGCAAGTTTTCTCTTATTTTAGTAGTTATTTGCTTACCCTTCTCTACAGCTTCGTCGAGAGGATCAAGGCCTAATGCAGATCTAATTTTATTGAATGTTACTAAGTCTAATTTTGTTTTGAGAAAATTCATATCGGCATACTGATGAAGATCCATCTCTGTAACTGGTAGCTCTTCGCCGTCAGGGCCTGGCTCAAACTCTCCTGTTTCTTTTGATTCAAAAATAAACAAAAATGCCGGCATTGTTTCTTCAGGTGGTACTGGTATAAATGGCAGCGCGCTAGTTAAGCTTCCAGTTGGATCACCGTCTTCATAGCAAATTTCAGGGACCCAATTTTTCTTCATATTCAAGATCATTTAATTACACTCCGTGTGAAATCTTAGACCTTTAATACTAACTGATTTCGTACTTACGTTTAGTTTTTTCTACAAAATCTGCAAATTTTATTCCTTCTTTTGTCTTTTTAATAACTTTCAAAGAAGCGTCTGATGGCAGTATTTCTTCGAGTGCCTTTCCTGTCTCTACTTTAAATTCTTGAAGAGATTCACTCATTTGCGCTACTAAACCTTTTTTTGCATCTTCGAACACCACCTTCAGGGCAAGATCTTGTAGCTCATCACTCGTCAACTCTTTCTTAGCTTGCTCTTCTGAAGCTTTTTTAAAGTCTTCATTTTGTGATAGGTCTTGTGCACCTTTTTTAAGCTCTTGCTTTATTTTTTGACTGCTGACTCCGGAGCCTTTTGCATCAGAGTTTTTGTCAACAGCGTCAATTGCTTCTTCAAACTCAGCAAGGGAGGAAGACTCCTTAACACCTTCAAAAACTTGAATTCTTAATTCGTATTCATCATCAAATAATTTAACGTCTTCTTTCAAGCCGTCTATTAGCTCTTCTCTTGTTTTTTGTAACTCTGCCATCACACCTGTGTCTTCAAGAAACTCGTTAAAATCGTTCAAAAGCTCTTTGTCGACTTGCTCAGAAAGAATTCTTCCTTTAGGTCTGTTTGTCTCTGATTGCCTCATCGATCCTTTAGGTGGGTCTGTAAGGCTTCCTACTGCTACTGCCCCCAGAAAAAGCATCTCAAGCTTATCTAGCAAAGAGCCTACTTTGTCTTCTTTGGGCTGAGTTTCACTAGTATTGTCATACCCCGGTATAATTGCTCCTAAAAATGGTACTTTAAGACCTGTATTACTTAAAAAAGACCCCATGCCCTCTGCAGAGTTATAGGCCCTTCCGCCTAAATCGCTTAGCGCGTAAACTCCCGGAGCAAAAGTCAATGCTAGAATATCAGCGTCTCCAGTAGAAAGTGCCTCGTCTGTTTTATCCATAAGAGGTTTCCATTTTTCAGCAATTTTTGCTTTTCTCTCATCATGCTTACGTAATTTTTCTCTTGCTTTTTCTGGATCCCATGTCAAAAACATCGAGAAATAAGTAAACGTGCTGTTTAATATTTCTTGAGCACCTAAATTTACAGCGTCTAAAACATCTGTGAAAGGTTCAACAAACGCTGCGTAGAGAGATGCCTCTTCTCGGAGCGGATGTTTTATTATCTTAGACCGAATATTTGCTCTGATTTTTTGTTTAAAAATTGCTTCTTTTAGTGACTGATTCATAGCTATGTACCAATTATAGACGTTGATTTTTTTCGTAATCTTTTTGACTCTGACATCTTGGATATCCTTCCATTTTCAACTCTATTTGTTTTGAGCTTTATACCTGTCGGTGTCAATTCTTTCCTAATTGTCCTTAAATTTCTGACATTATCTTCGAACACTATTACTTCGTCGAAATCATCTTTCATTACTCTGTCAAGAACATATCTTGCTTTTGCCATAGGGTCAGATGTGCCAGTGGCTACAATATCTATTTTGGGAATCTTGTTAGCATCGAGGAAGGCTCTGACTGGTCCTGGGTTGGATCTGGCTGTTAAGATCACGACAGCGCTAGCTCCGTCAAGAGCTATAGCAGACCTTAGCTCGGCAAAAACAGGCTCGATAATTTCAGGATTTTGTGGGTATTTGTCAAAGTCTTTAAAATTTTGACGGTCACCTTTTTCAGGTGTGTACTTAGCATAATCTTCAGACGAGAGTGTTAAAATCTCACCTGATGCTTTTGTGATGTAGACATTTGATTCGCTGCTTACAAGTGTATCATCAAAATCGAATATATGCAAGGTTGACATAACGTTATCTAATTATCAAGCTGATCTTAAAATCAGTCTAAGACTTCGGTATGGGCATTTGGTCTACTAAGTTTGACCGCTTATAATGCATGTCGTGTAGCCCTTTCAGTACACGCCTAGCTATTCTTATAACAGCCTCGTCAAAGTCTTTGTCAGATTTTGCTTGCTTGAACCGGTTTGTAATTGTATCATTTACTGTCTTATTGAGCTTAGAAGACTTCTTAGACATCTCTTTTTCTATTGCTGACGATATCTCTTTGTCGAACATTGCTTTGGCTTGTTTTTTAGCTAAACGCTCAATTTCTTTTTTATCAGACTTTGTGAGTTCTTCTGAAAGCAATCTTCGTATGACGCTCTCACTTAGATCTTCCACATCAATCTCAGGATCAGGATATCTTAAAATCTGAATTTTCATTTCAGAAGGCTTTATTTTACCAGAAGCATTTCGAATTGCAACTGAGTATTTTGCGCCGTTATCCATTTCAATTGTTGCTGTAGTGCCTTTGGATCTTCCTCCGTCTTCACATTGTCTTGCATATCGGATTTTAACAGACGTAGGATTGCCAACAATTTTTTTAGTATCTTCAGCAGAGTCAAGCTGTATTATGTGAAAGCCCTCTTTGCTTTGCCGTGCGTAGATGTAACCGTACCCCAAAGCAGAGCCGAGATATTGAGAGATCTTTGCAGCATCGAAGTCGCCTTGTTGGACAGTGCAGATATCTGGATCACTGCTTCTATCAAGCGCGTAGTCTGAAACTCCTCTTGCTACTTTTTCTTTGTCAATACCCAATGCCTGGACTAAATCATCAAGCGGGTGAGACCCTGGTGATATGGTGCCGTCATCGTTCTGCACGAACGCTGAAGAATACCCTTGATTAGCAAAAGTTCCACCAGCTGGATCTTTTAAGGAAATGAATAGTCGTTTTTCTCCGTCAGGCGTATTCACTCGAAGCGTGATATCAGATATTGCGGCACCCACATCAGTTATTTTACCTGTGAGTGGTCGTCTTCGAGGTGCCACAAATGGTTCGACTTCTAAAACGTCTTCCCTTGAAAGACCAATTGAGCTTAAAAATACATCGCCTAATGGAGCAGGCATTACACCTGACAAGTCTGCGTGAAGCATTGCTTCAAACTTTTCGCCTTTGTTCGCTGATCCATAGACAACAGCAAACTCCTCTGCTTCACCTTGTTTGACAATATACGTCTTGTATTTACCTGTCTTAGACCCAGAAGCACCTGGTGGTATCACTTCTACGATATCATACCCTAGCCGAGTTATTAAGTCTTCAGCATCTTTATCTGATGTTGTCTTGGTTGCGTCTTTAAGACCGAACCTTACTTCTTTTTCACCCTCACCGCGGGGGCTCATCTCTTTATAGTCAGGGTAAGTGCCTAAAAAAGCTTGCTTAAACTTAATTTTTTCTGCACGAACACTCTCAGATAGAACTAGTCTAATTGCACGCTTTAAGTCTGAGTGTGTCATTGTCCACTTTTTTTATAGAAGGCCCGCGAGACGCTTCCAGCGTTCAACAACAAGATCATCTTCTGCTTTAACAGATTCTTTTTGGCTTCTTCCGATAGCATTTCCAATTGCTGTTAGTGCTGGAAGTAAATCAGCAGCCTTGCCGGCGACTTTATGAACATTGCTGTGTTTAAGACCGCCACCGGTGCCGATGTAAGCACCCGACCATCTGTGATGCCCGTCAAGAATCTCACCTGCAGACGTTACAAAAGCTCCTCCCATGTCGGAAAGATCTGAATTTCCCGTGCCTTGGAGGAATGCAAATAGTAAAGATTTGCCTGCCAAGATGTTACTCTGCGTAGGGACCATATCAGCGTTAGCAAGAGAACTTCCGACTTCAACATCAATACTATCATCTGTCTGATTTCCGTCGTGCTTTCCTTTAACTAAGAATGCTAATGCTTGACCGACTGGATCTGGGCCTCCGCCTTTAATTGTACCAGGAGCTGGAAACTTGTCTTCTCTGAGTGTGCCTTCTTCCTTTAATTCAGGCTCTTCACCAGCAGCAAGCTTTGCTTTGTCTTCGTCTGAGAGAGAACTCATCCACGCGTCGACGCTCGGTTCGTCTCCTGCGTAGTCTGCCTCGAGGTCGACATTGTATTTTCCTCCTGGCGAAAGAGCATCTTTAACTTCATCAGCGTCTTCGCCCTCGAGAGCTGGCATATCTTTTTTAGCAAGGCCAGACGCGGGAAGTGCGTCGCCGACTTTTTTAATTCTTGAGGAGAGCTCATCTTCGCCTACTGACTCAGCCCAATCTTTAATTCCTTGAACTCCTCCAGCTTTTGCAACTGCACCAGATGCCCAACCGGTGGAAGTCATCATGGCTTGAATAAGCGGAGCATTTTCATCTCCGGAAGTTAATTGTGCATATGCATCTGACGTGTTTAAGTCAGCAATATTCGTCTTAGTCGTAACTGCAGCAAACTGGCTTTCTTCGCCTTCTTCTTGCTCTTTTAGCAGGCTTACTTCTTCCTGAATTATCTTTTTTAGTTGCTCAACAGTGAGCTTTTTTGGATTGTACCCATAAACGTCTTTCAAGCTTTTCATTTTTGTCCTCTATGACATCTCATATAAATATCATGCTATGCACGATTTGCTTAATTACTATTTCTTATCTCGCTCAAAACTTTTAAAACTGCTTTTTTATCTGCAATTTCCCCTACTACTATCGGATTGTCAGCAGTGCCTTCTCTACCAGCTTGGTCGTCCTTTTTAGCTTTAGGTTTTTCTTTTGTCTTTTCAACGTCGCCCTTAACGCGCAAGCCGACGTCAGCTGGGTCTAAAGCATCTGCTCCTTTTTGAGTTCCTGCCAGTATTTGTGCAATTCCTGTGAGAAACACTAGCAAAGACTGCCTCTCAGATGTTGTCAAGCCGTCGAAGTACTGTGTAAACGATTTCTTTACTTCTAAATCTTTGAGAGATTTTCCTCCACGCATTGCATTTAATTTGTCTATGAGGCTCGTCACAGTAGGCTCTTCTAAAGTTGTTCTTTTTGGAGTCTTTACTTTTGGTGAGTCAGCCGTTCCTTTTCCGGAAGTTCGGTCTTCTCGCTTTTCGTCTTCAGATTTTTCTTTGTCTTTAAGCTGCGCTTTTGCTTCGGGTTTTTTGTCTTCAGCGTCTTCTTCAGCTTCGTCTGTCTTTTTAGTCTTTGCATCAGACGCGACCACACCTCTAGCTTTAGCATCATCTGCTTGACTTTTTTGTCGAGCGCGCTCAAGGTCAGACTCGTTTATGCTTAGACTTCCTTCTAGCAACTCTTTAACTGCTTTTAGCGTCTCAGCTTTTATTAATTTGTCAATATTACTTAGCATCACCCCGGTCCTGATTGTAAACAACTTGATTTTGAGGTATCTCTCTGTATCTTTCAACACGCTTTCTTGCAAGATTGTTTTGTTCTTCTATAAGGGAATTCTCAATATCTTCCTTGTGTCGGTTATCTCTCTCTTCAAGATCTTTGACAAATTTCTCGAATTCAAACTTATACTGTTTCATTAAATTTTCTCCGTGTTGTTATGGTAAGTAAATCACCCTTTAATGTTATCTTCTTATTTTCTACTAGGGTGAATAAAAAATTGTCTATATGCAGTGTTAAATAACACTCATCGAACAAATCTTCCAGTACTAAAGTAGGAACAAACAAAACAAACTTAAACTCAAAACTAGAACTGCCAAAAAGTCTAGTCATCTTCATGACTTTGGCGGTATATTCTTTTTCTCCTGACACAATGTAGCATATAGAGCTGCTGGTATCAAATGCATCAGTCATGGCGACATCAAAGTTATCGTCTGAATAGCTGCTATCCTCAGAATCTGATTCTAGCATCACATCTAGACCCTCACTTAAAATCACGTTATCAGGATTTTGCAAGATTCTATTTATCTCTTTGCCAGAATCAGTAACCATAATTTAAAACATCCTGAAAAATCATGTCTGCTGTTTTAGTATATTCTTGATCTAGCTCAGTTATTCTATTGATATCATGAGTGTAAACTTCAACAGTTACTTCATTGTTGTCTATCTTGTGTGTGCCATGATGACCGAACTCGTCCTCAAATATTAACAACTCTTTGACAAAATCAAAAAGTCTTTTTCTGTCGTTGAAAACATATGTCTTAGAGAATCTCTCTGGAGAATCATGTATATCCCACGTATACACACAAGGTTTGACAGGAAAGCTAGGTTGTACACTTTCGTTCAAGACTGTTCGATTAGAAGAGTTTTCTCTTCCTTCAAAGTAATCAGACAAAATGTGTTTTAACTGCATGTTTCTAGCCATTTATTTGTCGTCTATAGTGCTCTGCATTGCCTGTGTTATAGCTTTTACTCTTGCTCCCTTGCTCGTCCCTTGCCATTTGTCAAGTGCTATTTGAACAAGATCATCACTGTATTCTGAAGCTGCGATTAGGGCAACTTTTGAAGTTTTTATTTTCTGAGCAATCGCTTTAGCTTCATCGGCTGTAAGGCTGTCTTCGGCGACGAGCTTTTGAAGTTTCTTCATTATGACGGCCGGTTTTGAAGAGGTCGCACCAGTTATCTGATTGAACACAGTTTGCTGTAATTGCTTTGGTATGCCGAGATCTTCTATCTCTTTTTTGACGTTTTTCGTAGCTATTCTTACAACTTGTCTGTATGCGGGCATTACAATAGCACTTACAAAAAACCATTTAAAAGAATCTAAGTCTCTAACTAGGTTTTGTGATGATCTGAGCTCTTGTGCGTCTTGTTCGTCTATAAAATCAGCTGCTAGCATCGTGTCGATATACTCTCCAGATGCGTACGTGACGAGCGCTTCCAGGTCATCTTTCTTAACTTTTGTAGCAAAATAATTTAGTCTGTCCGTGAGCCTATCAATTTCTTGTCTAACTCCTGGAGCACCAGAGTACCCAAACTCATCTGCTAAGTCTTCGAGGCTCATTCCGTCTGATCGATCAGAAACTTCAACTTCAGGTTCTTCAATGCTATAACCTTCTTCATCAGAAAGATATCTAGGGTCCGGTGTGTCCCATGAAGATTCTGAGATTATTTTAATAATTCTTTTTCTTATTGCCTTTCTTACTTTTGCTTCACTTACATTTTCTTCTGCGTTTTCTTCTTTAGCGACTTCGACTTCTTGCTCCTCTTCTTCGTCGTTTTCTGGAGAACCTCCAAGACCAACCATGTGGCTCTCGTCTTCTCTAGCCTTGTCTGTTGCATCGTCTAGCAATTTATGAAGTTGCCTATAGAAAAACTCAATCGAATCATTAGGCGTCAACTGAGCAATGGCAGCAGCAGCTTTTGATAGTTCTTCCGTAGACGTAGGCATATAGTCTTCATCTTCAATTGGGGGTCGTGACACTGAAAGCTGGTTAGCCATTTGGGGTGTTGGCGCAACCGGCACATCGTTAGGGACAGTGCTTGAAAGCTCTTCTTCTTCCTCAGCGACTTTTCCCATTGGTCCGGGCCTATCGTATATTCCATAAGCTACATCTTCTAAGAAAATTTTATCGTGTGTATCCATTGTTACTTAGCCTCTCGCAACTAATTATCTAGTAGAATGACTGAGTGCATAGGCGGAGCCCATAGTAATTAAAACACCGCCTACGATGCCCATACTAAACCAAAACTCACCTGAATCGTACCAGGGCTGTGGTCTCCAGTTTTCTTCTAAAAATTCTATTCTTTGATCTTTTATGCCTAGCAATTTTTCTGTCCTTTCAGACTCAACTTCAAGTCGTAAAGTCAAGGCATCAATTTGGGATCTAGATGTTATTGACGCTATTTCAAGCTCTCTAGTTAGTCGAAGCTGGCACTCTTTCTCTGTAAATTCTAAATCAGCAAAAAGCTTTGCTGCAGCTGCATCTGACAAGAGAATTCCGGCAAATGGTGCACGTTCATTTTGGGCTAAATTTGTAACTCGGCCATTTGAAAGTGTATCTTCTATGGAGTCAGAAGCATACACAGATGTGCTAAGAAAGAACGTTGTCACACAAGTTAAAGCTACCCATCTGTTTTTAATCTTTCTCAACAAAATCTGCTCCTATTCTATCAGCAATATCTGATGCTAAACTATCAGAGTTTTTTGTCTCTTCGATGAACTTCTTTTTTTTGCGCCTTAAAGACTTTGCTCTTTCATCTGCAGCTTCATTTGCGTTTTTGAGATCTTCAACTGTTTGATCTTTTATTTCTTCTAAGCCGTCTGACAATTTTTTTCTGGCTTCGTCGTTAGCTTTTGTTTCTTTTTTATGAGAATCATTCGCATTCTGCAAAACTTTTTTCATATCTTTTGATCTGAGATAAAACGATAGTGATGCTGCTAGCGTTACAACAAACCCAAGCACTATTTTCCATCGATGTTCCACCCAGTCTAAGACAGAAGAAATCGTAGCTTTTTTCTGCTTATCAGGCATTTCCGTGCTTCCATTGTACAGCGAGGTCCACTAAGGCTTGTGACCCTATATAAGCCAAAGTCACTGCAACCCAGTCACTGCTGGTAACAAATCCGTGGTAACACAAACCTGTCGCTGTTCCCCATGCTAAAAATTTTCTACTTATGAAACGCTCTACATGTTTGTCCATAAATGCTTTAATTCTGGCCATGTCTACTCCTACTAATTAAGATAACCGTCATCGTCGTCGGAAAGCGAAAAAAGACCGGCCTGAGCAGTATCAGTAAGATCTTGATCTAATTGCGCTTTCAAATATAAGCCAAATGCGTTGACATCCACAGATAAGTCTGATACTAGGACTGCAACGTTTTGAACACACGTAGATAATTCTGTAATTGCGTATAAAGACTTTTTGTGCTCTTCTTCTAAAAGCTCAACTCTCATTTTCAATGCATCAATGTCTCTTTTGAGCATGTAGAGTTCTTCTCTGGTCCTGTCAGTGTGACTATTTTTCGAAAGGATCGTTTTCAGAAATCGCATCATAAAGATTATCTACCTCAGAAGAAGTCAACTTTTTAATCGTTCGACTTCTTTTTAATTGCTTGGCTTCTTTTATTATATCAATTGCGCGGGAATCGTTTTCTCCAGCTAAATTGGCAAAGAGCTCTAAAACTTCCTGCATTGAAAGGCCAAAATCAAAAAGCTTCTTTCTAAACTGTGCATGAGCCCCTACTGTCATGCTGATATGTACCGACTTTTTAGACTCCAGTTCAGCAATTTTATCAGTTATGCTCTTACTCTCCACTAGGAGTCGCTCCAACTGCAAGTGGGGTTTGTATTTCAGAGTCTAATGAGGTGCTTTTTGAAGAAATTTCTATATCGTGCTGTGTAGCTAGCTTATCTTCTAAGTTTTTTGCTTCTGCATTGCCGTATCTGTTACCTATGAAAGACTTTGCTTTATCTACGAGCATCTTTTCCATGTCAAGTAAGTTCTCATAATTTTTAACTAATCGAGCTACTTCTCCTGCGAACTGGTCCATGTCGATTTCTTCTTCATTTTCATATATCAGCCTGGTTGATTCTTCAACTGTCTTCCTAGCTGAAGCTTCGAAATCGATCAAGACTGCTTCGATATCAGCATCGATTGTGTCACTTAGACCTTCCGCTTCACTTTCTTCTTCGGCGTCATTTTCTTCTTCAGGCTCTTCCTCAGGCTCTTCTTCATTTTCTTCTTCAGCAGTTTCATCGGCTTCTTCTTCCTCAAATAAAATTCTCTTAAGAGAATAAAGATTTTGTTTTTTGTTTTTCATTTTATGCCCTGTTTGCCTTAGCAGACTTTTCTGCTCTTTTGAATCTTTCTTCAATCTTTTCCCAGTCAAACTCTTTCATCATTCCCAGGACGTAAGACTTGCGGTTAGACAAATAATCTCTATAATAAGCACCCTCTGCAACGTCGAGAACTATCACAGGCAATACACCAATTGGGACGTTTAAAGACTCCGTGTCTATTATGAAGTTTATGAACCTCTTCAGATACATTGAGTAACCCGTCATTGCGTAGCCATCACGGCTGGACATGCAGCAAGCTATAAAATCTTTTTGCCAGTTATCAAAAGATCCAAAGTCTCTTTCAAGCCTCAAAAAGCAAAGCATATCCATCGTAATCTTAGAGCTTAAGTCTGATATATTCTCAAAATGAAGTGCTCTCAAAAAAGCAGCATTCATATTATGAACTTCGTCAATTTTAAGCCTTCTAAATTCACTTGCTTTATCGTTAGCGCTTTCTCTATCAGCTGTGTCTAATAGAGCGCTTGTTTCATTTAAAGCATCGACAAATTGCTGAAAATCTTCTTGACGAGCTCGTTTGGTTTTTTCAGATAGAAGCTCTGTTCTTAAGTTGAAAGTTTTTGGCTCTGCAACGTATGCTTCTTCTAAAACCCCTTCAAAAGTTTTAGCAATTGATTTTTTGACTTCTGTCTCGATCTTTGACATTATTTTACCTCGTATTCTTTCTCAAACTCTTTCTGAGGAACTGCTAGAAATTCTTCTCCTTCTTGAGAGTCGTCTTGGTTAGATTGATCAGGTGTGTAAATCATAATAGAAGGATCAGTCTCATATATGACATTTTTATCACTTAAGTCAGACATCAGTGTGTCTGTCTGCTGATCAGGATCAAACCTCGGCTCCTCAGGTAGGCGTAACAAAATAACATTTTCGCCTTTTTCCCCTTGAACAACACTGTCAACAGTATACTCAAACTGGGAATCTTTATGTCTTACTTTCAGATCAGGTGCTATTACAATGTTCCCCTGCTTATCTTGAACGTCTGATTCTTTCATACTTTCCATTCTAATCTAATCCTGCTAGCCTATTAAGTTTATACACTATCATTTCTTCTTCAGTGTACTCATATTTTGCAGCCTCTTCAAACACTTCTTTGCCTGCAATTTTATTAATTGCTTTTCTGAAGATCCTTCTTTGTCGGGTAGCTTTCGGCCCTTGTCCTGTAATTTCTGGGTACTTCTTAAGCAAGTTAGTAAGCTCTGCTTTTGAAACCGATGATCCTACTTCACTGGCAACTTCCGAAGCCGCGGCTTCAATTTCAGCGTCTGAAGCTCCACCTGCAGGTTCGCCTCCACCTTCTCCGGTTGGCATATCGAGTGCAGAACCATCTCCTCCGCCGAGAGCTTCAACTTCGTCTTCAAGATCATCTGTAGCTGCATCTGTTTCCTCTTCGTCAGAGGCTGCTTCAGTTGCAGCTGTTTTAAAGTCTTGAGCTTTAGAGACTATTTCTGAATAAGATGTCCCAAGTATGTCTTCAGCGAACTGATCTTTTGTTAAATCTGCGCCGAACCCAAAGAAAGATGCTATTTTTTTAAAAACACCTTTTTGCTCCGGTGGCGGTTCATATGCAGCTTTTGCGCCAGTTTCTAGTTTATCTATGCCTGGAAATCCTTCAGTGCCGGCGTCAGCCAAATCTTTTAATGTGCTGTTCTGATCTACATCGTCTGAAAGGTCTAGCTTCCCTAAGTTGTCTCCGAACAAAGAAACTGCCTTTGTGTATGAATCTCTAAACGCATTTGCTTTTTTAGTTGCGGATGCAATTTGTCCAATTCTTTTAGCTGCTTCCTTGGGGTCGCCCTCAATAGCAACAGAAACTAAGTCTGGTGTGTCTGGAATCTCTTCTAAGAGACTGTCTATAAACTCGACAGAGTTAGAAAGCCCTAACTCATTAGCATCAGCTCTTAAGCTTGTCAAGCTGTTTTTTGCATCTTTTGCCAAACTTTCAAGTGATTCCAATTCTTGCTGTCCAATTGCTTCTAAAAGTAAAAAATTTAATTTTCTTTCTGACAGCAGATCATCGACTGAATCTGCATAGTTTAGTTGATAGAACGCTTTCTTTAGTGTTTCATCAAGGAGTTCTAAATTTGATTGACTCATTTGCATCCCAAATTTGTTTTACAGTTATATTATTACTTATCTTGTTCGACGAGAGATGAACTGCGATATTTTCTAACAGCGACGCCCCCATCACGTAAAACGTCTAGTCCAGTCGAGTCTCTATAATCTTCTCCGTACACAACTTCTTGAACGTTAGTGTTTATTATCGCTTTAGCACACATTCTGCAAGGTGAAAGAGTCACATACATCGTTTTTCTTTTTGGATTATTATAGTCCATTTTTAACAATGCGTTGATTTCCGCGTGTATCATTCCAGACTCACCGGGCTCAGAAGACTCTATCTCATTAGGGCCTCCTGAATAGTTTCCATTATATCCCACAGCTAACACTTGTGTGTTATCGTCTGTGACTACAACTGCTCCTACTTTATGCCTCGGGTCGTAAGACCTTTCAGCAAGCGTCTTTGCAGTTTTCATCCAGACATCGTCCCAGGACGGTCTCATAATTGACTCCTCTTACTTGATGTCTCTACTTTCTTTTTCTAAGAACAGCTATGTAAGTCCCGTTCCACCAATCAAATGTCGGATTATTAACTCTGTTGGCGTTGCCTTCTCTCATTCCTGGAATCACACATCTAGACGAAACTACTTCATAATTTATCTTTTCAAATGCATCGATTGTTCCAAGCCTGACTTGGCGCTGTTCCCAATCATCTACAACTGCTATAAAGATGTCATCAAACACAGGCTCAAAATACGTAAACGCTTTCATTTGCGACTCACGAGAATGCTCGCCATCATAGAAATAGATGTTTATTTTAGGAAGTTTTTCAAGATCGAAATTAAAGCAGTCACCTTCGTGAAAATTGACTTTATCTTTTTCATTTTGCAAAAACATGTCAAGATTCTTATGAAGGTCATCTCTTGGGTGAAATCCTGTTTCTTCTATTACAAACTCACTAAAATTATCAATTGCATGTATCTCATTAAGCATTTGTGTGTTACCATAAACTGCTGAAACTAGTGAAGACCCACGAAACGTTCCGACTTCTAAATAATTTCCGCCTTCCATTGCACATAAGTTATTCATAAAGTGTCTAAACGCGATTCCTGAAAATCCTCTTAACAGTTGGTCTTCTGGAAGGGATGGCACTACTTCCTCGTTTATTGTAGCGCCGGGAATTATGGACTGTACTGTTGCTTGATCTGGGAGCTTTGATTGCCAGCTTGTTGCTGCTCTTAAACTATTGTCGATATGCCGCACGTATGACGTTGCGATATCGTCCCACGTCCAAACAGCAGATGATTCTTGTTCAAAATATTTGTCGCCGTGCATAACTGACGGTTCATTGTTCATTCTTTTTCTTCCTTTGTGTTTTCTTTCTTTGAGGTTTGTCGAATAAATCTTCGACGTGTTTGGTTTTTGGTAAAGTAAAACCGGCTGCTTTTTTATGACCGCCACCACTAAATCGTTTCGCGATTTCAGAAACATCAACTGTGTCGTGAAATGCTCTTAAGCTCACCTTAGTTCGCTTGTCTTGATGATCCCAGTACCATATCATGGCAAAATCACAATCAGGTGCAAGTCTAGCTCCGATTTCAGACATCCAGTGAGAAGCATTAACAACCATCACATCCATACCTTCAAACTTTCTTTTAGACGCTTTTTCGCACACTTTCTTAACAACTGTCTTACTATAAGCAAGAATGTAGGATCCTCGCTTTACTGCATCGTCGAAAACAGAATCATCTTCAAACTTCTCAAATTCTTCAAACTCAAAGGGCACCATGTCAAATGCTGCACTAAATTCTTTTGAATACTCAAGCTCCCACTTCCACAAATCACGGTCTTGAATGTATTTTATAAACTTAGGAGGCTCTTTGCCAGGATGGAAAAACTCCCATGAAAGCATCGCACCTGACTTGGTCATGTCAAAATGTGTGTTGGCAATATCATGTAACTCGACCATTGCAGACTTGTGATGATCAATGACAAGTAGACCGTCAGCATCTTCGATCATTTGTTTTGTAGTTGCATTATTAAATGAAAAGTCTAATATGACTACGTTCTTTCCCTTGACATCAGGTGGCGGTGTTCCGTGCTTACAGGCATGATACTCTGCTCTATTTCCGAGCTGCTTCCAGGCTGAATAGGCTGCACCGAAACCATCTGTGCAGTCTGCATGATATATCACACAATCAATGCTTGATGGCTCCAACATAATTCTCTCCAAATCTCTCATTAGCAAACGGCGTGTGAGACCAAGCACGAGGCTCATACAGCTCTGATCCGCCTACTTCTATCTCACTCAACCCTGTGCTTTTTCTAACTGTATAATACGCATCTCTGCCTGTTTTTACGCACACAGCTGGGCAGACTTCAATCTTAGTTGCCCACGGTAGCAAAGCGCTTACTTCTTCAAAAACTTGGCCAGAAGCAGAAAGCTGAACGGAAGAAACAACGACAGTCTTTCCTTGTCTGTAGAGCTTAAGAAGAGCATCAGCTGCTCCTTCAATCATAAAGGCTTCGTCAACGCCTATTACATCATAATTTTCTGACATTTCTATTATTTCTTGACCTGATGCTACATTGTAAGCTTTAAACTTTAAACCTGCGTGTGTAACAATATGGCTAGATGCATATCTATCATCCATCTTGGGCTTAAAAGCAATTACTGTCTTGTTCTGATATGAAGCTCTCTCTAAAACAGAGAGCATTTTAGTAGTCTTCGAACCAAACATTGGCCCTGTAAAAACTGTTAAGCTTGGTTGCTGCATTTATTCCTCAAAAGTATTCGGCAATGAACGTTTAGATGTTTCTCTTCCATAATCGTCTTCAATCCTAACAAAATCGTCTCCGGTTTGGAAGTCGCCAATTTCTATAATGAGGCTTTCTTCAATTGCATGTATTCTGTACACGCACATCGACTGCACATTCATTGACTCACCTTTCTCTAAAATTGCAGATTTCATCTTTACATTTTGATAATGCAACCATTCTTCGTCCGCGTAGTAAAACTTTACTTTTCCGCTCATCACATAGAAAGCTTCATCTTTGCGCTTGTTGTATTTTAGACTGGTGCGGTGACCCTCTCTAATATTAAGCATTTTTCCATTAACATTTCTCAATGCTGACCATCTTGTTTCTGTTCCCCACGGCTTTGTTTCCATTGCGCTTCTTCCTTTCCATGCTGCTTTTTCGTAAAGTGCCACGTAACCTCCGATCTATCAATAACTACACATAATTATTTGTGGTTAATCTAAATCTCTCCGGACGTGTGCGCTATTAAATCTCACTCGTAATGTCCCTATATCGAATGATGTAAAAAAATGCTTTGCAAAATAAGCTTGCAAATATCCTAAAAAATCTAGATCAATACTGGCGTTTCTAACTACGTCAGTGCTCCTAAGTGTAGCAATTACATCTACTTTGTAATCTCTTGGAAGGAGATGTATGCTCGAAATACATGTATCAGAATTGTAATAAAATCTTCTACTATCAGAAGTTTGAGGAACGTTGTATTCGTTAATACCATCAAATTCATTCTGTACTTTTGACTGTAAATCATTGAGAATATCTGTGTAGTATTTTCCCTCTCTAGGGTCAGACATGATATCACTATTCGACAAATCACGCAGAGATGATTGAACCTCTATGTCTAATACGTGTTCATCCTTGCCAGAAAACAATACGAAATCCTTAATGAGATCACCTACTTTCTGCGGGCTTGTGTCTTCTACGTTATCAAGCCAGGCAAGTATACTGTCACACATGACGTCAGGAGAGCAATTTTCTGTTATAACTTTAACTGTCGGAAGTCTTTTAACGCTTTCAGCTTCTTCATGAAATATTCTGTAAAGCTTTTTCAAAGACTGAAGATCCTGTATTTCATCACCTCTCTTTTGATACCTCTGAGCTAGCGTTACAAAAGAAGGCAAAAGTATTACGACACGATTGTTTAAGTTAGACATCTCTCTAAAAAAGTTTTTTCTCCATTTTGGCACGTCTCGATTATACAGAATTGCATAGCAGAGCATAGACAAACATGAACGATCTTGTATGTTTTTTGCGTAACTCGTTTTAGAGTGTAAAAGGTTATAAACAGTAGTCTTGCCAGAGAGGTCCGGCCCTTCTAAAATTAAGTTGTGTGTATCAAATATCATACTAGTCAATCGAATTAATTCTTTTCATTTTGTAACATGAGGTAGAGAATCCCCAGCTTTCGTCGTGGTGTACATCAGCGACCCAAATAGTATAGGGAAGAATGTCATCATCATTAGATCCCCAGACTCGGACCCATGTGGTCTGATAGTCGTCATTGATGGTTTTGAGTCGATAAAAGTTTTTACCGTTTTTAGTCTTTTTCTTAACGACTTCAGATATGCAAAACCATCCTACTTCTCGAGAGCCCGGAGATATTTCATGAACCGACCTTAAACTGTTTTTTCTTATTTTGTTAATAAGTGAAGGTGGAAAAACAAGATCAGCATCAACTGTAGATGTTATGTCAACAAAATTCAAGATCTTTTCCTGCCTGTTCCAATCAGGCAAATCACTATATTCATCTGCAAGTCTGTTTACAACAGGTATTAAAACTTCATCGTTCTTTGCTGCTCTTTTTACTTGTGTTTTGGTTAACCCATACCTTCCTTTTCGAAGTGTATTGTAGTTGTTATCATCAGTCATCATAGCAAGAAGCTGCCTGTGATTGTTTATCTTTTGGTCTCGAAAGTCTTCCAAAGATCCAAATGCTTCAATCTTACAGAGCGAAGACAGCGCAGTCTTATTGACTTTTGAATGTTTCCAGTTTCCTTCATCATCGTAAAAGAGGTCATCCAAAGAATTGTACGGACGTGTCTGGATAATTTCAGACATAGCAGAACTTCCAACACCTTTGACAGAACAGAGGGGCGGGACAAATCCTTGAGCTTCAGATGAATACAACCATTCTTCTCCAGAATAGTTTACATCTGCTTGAGCAAATCCGTATCCATAACTCTTTACTTCAGAAATAGCTTTGGACAATCCTTTAGGGCTGTTGTTTTCAGACTGCAGTATTGTTGCTAGCCATTCATGTTCATAGTGCGTGTGAAGCCATGCAGCATAGTAAGAATCAATTGCATAAGCTACAGCATGTGATTTATTAAATCCGTAAACAGAAAATGCCTCAATTGTTTCCCAAAGAGCTTGTGTGATACTTTCATCGATGTCGTGCAAGGCTTTTGCCCCTTCTACAAACTTCTTTCGGGCTGCTTCTCTTTCTCCGCCTTTTTTGCCCATTGTATCTAGAGACTTCTTAACCAGCGTTTTTCGCAACTTATCAGACTCACCAGGAGTAAAGCCAGCTAACTCGACCGCAAGGGTCATAAACTGCTCTTGAAAAACAACAAAGTTAAAAGTTGGCCCGAGAATATTCTCTATGACAGGATGATCATATTTGATCTCTGAGGCATTCTTTTTAGCTTTAACATATTTTCTATGGACGTTCGCTTTAAGAGGCCCTGGGCGGTAAATGGCAGTTAATGCTGCCAACTCTGTGATCGATGTAGGCTTTGCTGCTAGGCAAAACTTTCTTGCCCCGGGTGCAGTAAATTGGAACACACCGGTGAATCGACCTTTGTGATAAACATGCTTCCACACTTCAGGGTCATCTTGCTTGTTAAATCGACAATTTAGATGTGCATCAAAGAAGTCCTTGATATCAGCAAATGTTGGTGATTCGTTACCTTCTTTAATCAGAATTCGACGAATGCAGTTTTCAACATCCTTGAGGAGAGTCAAACCGAGAAAGTCAAACTTTAAGAAACCGTTATCTTCCAAGTTACGAAAGTTCATGCCTTCTGTCCACGGAGTTTGAAGCTCCCCCCTAACGCCAATGATCGGCATAGTTTTAGCAAGATCATCTGGCGGGGCGATGATAACACCACCAGCATGACGGCCGATAGACCGATTTTCCATAAACAGAGTCTCAACGTGCTTGCCAACCTCAGGGTACTTTTCCATGAAAGTCTTGTATCCTGGAGAATACTTCATGCAGTCTTCGTGTTTGAGAACAAAGACTGACTTTTCTTGATTCTCGTCCTTTGCATGAGGCATGACCTCGTCCTGCAGTGGGCCCGTCATTTTGTTGACTTCGTTAAAATCGATGCCGTAAAACT
>MDTD01055705.1_pt1 | contig 24756 bp, 7 predicted proteins | sample 811221 | NCBI WGS metagenome assembly MDTD01 (sample SAMN05326646, study PRJNA326480) | marine metagenome | isolation source: seawater | place: Pacific Ocean: South West | collected 2011 | reverse complement strand
TCCTTTTGACGATCAGGTCGTAGAAGGTTCTGGTTCTCTGCTTGGTTTTGCCAATAAAGTACACGGTCCCGGAAAAACATTAAACGGAAGCGGTTTAATACAGTCTAGATTAAATATAGACTTTGGTATCTCTGTCTCAGGGTTTGAGAATGCAGTTCTCACAACTTCTTCGCAATGGTTAGAGAAGTTTAACGGAGACTTCGGCAGCTGGACTGCAAATCAAGTTATTTACCCCAGAAAGGATGTTAGTTCCAATGGGTTTATAAACAAGTCTAAAGAAACCACAAATCTCTATCAGAGTATTGATGAAGGTGTCTTTGTTGGAAATTCTTATGATAGTGAAGACTATAGCATTGTTGCAGATGACTCAACTTCTTACATAACTGCATCTTCTATAAATACTGAATTTGAAGCAGACTATAAGTTTGAGTTTACAGACCTACTTGTTAGACCAGCAGAAAATAGACTTAGAATAAAAATGTCTGGTCCTTTGAAGAACTACGAATCAGATTCGCCTCCTAAATTCCACTTTTCTAATGTAAAGATGGAAGATCCTTCTGGCGGTCTTATTTGTCAGTATGAAGACTTTACTTTTATAGGGGATTCAAACCAATATATAGATGATGCTAACTTTGTTACTTACTCACTAAAACCATCTGTTAATAATGCGGAGAAGTATCAGTGGCAAAATAATTATCCAAATCTTTATCTTAATTCAGGTCATACGCTTTCATTTAATGTAAAATCAGAAGATACCGGAAATCCATATTCAAAATCTGCGTATACATTTGGTTTTAAAGGCGACAATGATTTTACAACCTCCGATCAAGAATACAAAGATTTCTTTAGTGTTAGCGGTATAAACCCAAGTTTGAGAATAACTGCGATAGAACTCTATGCAAGTGGAAGAAAGATCCCTTACAAAGAGAACTTCATGAACACCTATATCTTGGGTCAAACACAAGGAGGAAGATTAGAAAGGGTAATAAAACCAACGGCGTTCTTGTTGTCAGATTTTGACACTGGTATTCGTCCTGCTGCGTCTTCCATCTGGGAGGGGTCTCACGGTAGCGATAACTCTACTAAACTAGGTGCTTTAGAATTACTTTCTAATATAAGAGGTTCTGGATACGACAAATATGTAACGACACATAATGATGCAAGTCAATCTGGCAAACTCATTCTTGAATTTGGTCATGAGAAAGACGATATATTCTATGAAGTAAAACCAGACTCTTTCTTACAGAATTCTTTTGCTAGTATCTTCTCAAGATGGTTTGATGAAAATCAAGGAGTCTTTAATGCTGATGAAAAACGCACAACTCATCAAGACGGATTCTTCAAAGTAGAAGACATTAAGTTAAGAGTTTTGGCAAAGAAAAATGTTGGCGCTGAAGATTATGTCTTAGACATCGTTGGTTACAGTGATGACTGCATAATTCATGTAACCCCTGCTATGGGAGGATTCCTACAAAATACTCCTAGTCAAGATATTGTAGATTATTCTGATGATAGTATTGTAACTTTCTCTCCACAGGGAACTGTACCAACAGAATCTGGATTTGGAAACGTTGACGATTTAGGTCTTGGTACTGAACCTGTTTCAAATAAAGATCAATATTTTGAAGATAATACCAGCAATAATCTAGGTGGCGACCATGACTTAATTTCTACTTATCCCGTTGTTTCAGGAACAGAATTTAAGTGGTATGAAATACCGTTGAGAATATACAAAGACGATGTTAAACTAGGCAGAATAGTAGATTATACCCAAAGTACTTTCTTAGAAAAACTATTCTTAGATATTTATCCATTACCTAGTGGTGCTTCAATCGCTGCTCTAGAGCTCGCAGTTAGGTATAGACCTCAATCAGCACTTGAGATGATTGTAGAAGGTGGTGATTTTAGAAAAATACAAGACGGTAGAACAGAAGGTTCGTTCTTCCCTGTTGCTAGACAGGTCTCTACAGATCCTATATTTAATGCTGGTTCTGGATTCGCTCCACTTTCTAGGATCGAAAATATACCTCATGGATATGATTCCCCTGATACAATAAAAACAAACTATGCTAGAAGGTGGAGAGGTGTCAACGGTGTTGCTGGACACGCATTCCAAATAGATCAATTTAGCAGGGCGTTTGACGAGAGACGAATAAACACTCCATTCTTGATGTCTCATGTAGACTTTAGTAACTTGGAAGACGATGCGCCTACTTCTGTTAAATTCTCTTCTGAGAAAACTTTTGAAAACGTTCATATGACGTTAAGTGAGAACGGAACGCCAACAAGTCCAGACATACACCAAAATGTTGGAATGAGATTTAATAGCGGAACAATGTTTGGTTCTCTATTGCCATCCTATTCCGGTAACTATAAAACAGCAGATTGGACATCTTTAATTAATGGTTCAAACAACTTCACAGACCATGAGCTTTACGGACAAATATTTGATGGTTACGATAGGGTCGTAAGATTTTCAAGGTTGACTACTTTAGAGTTAGCAGAAAACATTAATCCTTCTAGTGGTGTTTCTGCATTCATAAGATTTATACCAGATGCTAACGCAAGCGGAACTGATTACAATTTCTATAACTCTAGTACACTGTTTAGCACCCAGTTTGCTTCTATTCCTAGTCGATCAGGTTTGGTGGTGGGTTTCAAAGATGGTTATCTTTTTGCTTCGGGTCACACTACCACCTCAAATTTCCTTATACAAGATACTATAAAGTATAGCGGTTATCAATATCCATTGTCCGTATTATTTACCTACGACGAGAATGGCGACAATAGAGCAAGATTATACACTGACAACGAACTACACCAAGGTGACTTCCAAAATATTAGAGCGTCAAGTGAACCTATCCAGATGGAAAATCTGAGCGATAAGTTCACCTTTGGTTATGCGGGAGCTTCTGTTTCTGGTATGCCCATGTTGGTTAGCGAAGTGGGTGTAACCAATAGCGGAAATATTCTTAACTCTGGCGCTGAACTTCAAGATAATCAAGTAAGCATAACTGAGTTCTTTGATAATATAAGGGTTAAGTTCTTTAATCCTAACGAAAGCGTAAGTAACGATAACTTCAAACTCTGGTCGTATGTTGATGAAAATACTTATACAGATTGGTATTTAGGTGCATTTAAATCCTGCGAGTACAATTTTGAGTTTGATTCATTAAACAGCATTAAGGGTAAGAAAGCAGGCAGAGACCTTATAAACTTTAAGTTTGATTCTGATGGATCTGCATACTCTACATACGCAACCAAGGATATGCCTAACACCGTAAACTCTGGCGTTGCTTATCATAGTCAATTGGAAAACGATTTCCTTAGATTCTATTTGTCAGATGCTTCTTCCAACTTCTATGCAACTCACAGAAGAGTTGCAAAGAGTCTTCCTAGAAACTACGATTTTACAGAAAAAGCACTGGTTGTAGAAAGTATTATTGAACATAGCTCTAGCGGAAGTATGGTTTGGGATGATGGCAATATTGGTCCTAAACTGATAGTAAGTTTGTACACCAAAAATAAAGAACCTTATTATGTAACGGATGATCCTAACTGGGGTCTTATTAACAGACATTATCACTACTTAGAACCATCTAGTTGTTTCACTAGACTAGACAGTACTTTTACTTACGGCGATTACTGCGACGAAACAGAAAAATGGGCATTATTCCCAGAAGAGAAAAAACTTTCAGAGTTGACAGAAAAGTTTTATTCTAAAGATATAGATGATATGTTTGTTCAATACGATATAGCATATCCTTCTGGTTCTTCTCTTCGTTCAAGTCTTAACGTTCATACTGTTCATGTTAGAGCGGAGGACGCTTGGGTTAAACCGACAGCAGATTCTGGTTCACTAAATTTGACCACAAGTGGTAATCTTGTTGAGTCCGTGAAAATGGACATGTATATGTTTGGGGTCTCTGGTTCTTTGAACGACACTCTTGGTCTTTATGTGAGTGGCGTAAAACCGGTAAAAGCATCTGGAGATTTTATACTTTGTGTTAGTGGTGCTGAATCAATAAACGATACCCTTGGACTGTACACACTAAACTATGGAAATATAGACAACTCTGATGGAAACATTGTATCTTCGCTGCCTCCTTACCTTGATTTTGTTGTAGGAGATCACGATCCGGGTCAGTTTGGATTCTTCTTGGTTACGTCTGGAGCGCCAGAACCAGTTATAACAACCTTAAATAATTTGTCTGGAACAAATGGTTCTGGAATGGGTATGTTTATAGAAGGACTAGGATTTACCAGTGGTATTTTACCGCTATCCGTGGCGAATGATCAGCAAGCTAGTTCTGATAGCGGTGTCCTTAAAATGTCTGTATTTGCTGATTCTGGTGTTCCAAGAATTCAAAGTCAGATGCCAATATTCTTACTGCAAGAACAATACTTTGCAGACTCTGATAGTGACTTTGGTGATGCATCAGGTAACTTTAATCTGTCTCTGATTGGCGCTGCCATAACCAACAATGCTATTAGTGAGACCGCAAACTTGTATCTTGAGGGTCAAGAGGCTCTACAAGTAAGTGGACTCATGAACTTGTTCCTAGACGGACCTCCTGATCCAACTATCCAAAGTGGAATATTAGAATTATTAATTAGAAATAATAATCTAAGATCAGAAAGTAATGTTCCCGGAAATCCTCTTGTTTTCTGGAATGGAGAAAACTATGGAACATCCATAGACATTGAAGATAATATTTATGCTACATTTAGCGCAGACGATGAAATAAGAGGTGTAGATTTATTTGGGTTTGGTTTCTGCGATAGCGACAGTCCAGACAAGGCGTTTGACGAAGCACTTATTGTTGACGATGTTGTTTATAGAGAAAGAGTTTGCAACAATGGTGGTATATTTAGAGCAACCGCAACCTACACAAATGAGGCAGCAGGTTATCAAGATAACTATTACGGAATAAGAAAATTCACAGGACTCAAAAAAGGACGACCATATCTTGTAAATCTAAAAATAACAACTGGAAACACAGATCCTATCCCCGTACCTAACGACTGGGAAGAGTGGGAATACGGAATTTGTGACCCAGCATTTGACAGCATGTGTTGCACTAGGGATTGCGACCAAGCGCTTGCGTTTAGTGGCGTCAAGTTTATTGGCGACTACCCATATCTTAGTGGCAACTCAAGTCTAATAGATGTAAGCGGAAGACAAGCTGGCGACAATTACGGCAGCAGTATGAAGGTTAAGAACGACTTGCTCGCAGTAGGTGCGCCTAATCACAATATAAACGATATTAGTGGTTACTATCTAGAAGATGCTGGAGCTGTATTCTTGTATAGAAGAAATCAAGAGGTAGCAGGTAAAAAAGCAGATTGGCAACTAGAAGAGAAACTACTTTTGCCTTTGGGAGCAAGAAGAGACTTTGTAAGTAGAAAAACAGGAACTATGGTAAACTTTGGAAACTTCTCCATAGCGGGTCAACAGTGGGAGATTGGTCAAGAGGGTAGAGAACTAGGATTCTCCTTAGATGTTTGTCAGAGCGGCGAAAGAGAAGTTGTTGTTGCTGGTGGACCGGGAGGTAAGTGGACTAGAACATTCCCTGATGTCGTAACATCTGGTGTCCCGGTATTCATGATGTTGTTTACGGATAAGTTTACTTACAACAGCACTAAACTAGAAAAAATAATTAGAACCGCAAGAAAGTATGATATACTTTACAAGTTTTTCTCTGCTCCTTGGGGTACTCCTCCAGATGAATGGCATCCTCAATTAGATATAAATCTTTAGATATGCCAGATGTTTACTAGTGACAACATAGACGATCTTCCGTCTGTTCCAAACACTAGAGAACCTTGGTTCAATCATATGTATTTGAATGATGTTCTTGATCCAGATATAGACAAAAACGAAGCAATTAACACTGGGCTTAGCGGTGTTATTTCTAAGTTTAAAGAAATATTCCCACATAGAAATGCCTTGCATAGCGGAATACCTCCAATAGTGGGTATTTTTGGCGATAACACATTCTCTACAAACTTTACCAATTCGTTTAGACCTATATTAGATCAATTCGTAGACTTCTACAATGACTACTCGTTGGCAAGTGGTGTCTACGATGCAGTAAACTCTAATCCAAGTAAAGGTTATGTAAATCAAATATTCGATGATGCATTTAATTGGGATCAAGCGTCTGTAGAAATATTGAACGAAACACTAGACAGTGGTAATCTGATACTCACAGATAATCTTAAATTTATCACAAGCGGAGTTGGTCAAGAGTTCGCGAGAGATGATTCTGTTCAATTCCAATCTCCACCTGAGTCTGGCGGAAGGGTCTACATATTCGAGAAAGAGTATGGAGACTGGAACCTTGTCCAAGATATAATATCACCAGAAGAAGAAGCTCTTAACGGAAGTTACGACACAGACGACTTTGTTCCGGGTTATGGTAATGAAAAACCTATGGATAGATTTGGTCATGCTGTTTCTATTAGTGATAACAGCGAGATTATTTCTGTTGGTTCGCCGTATATCAACGAAGCATGTCAGATTTACGAAAGAGACGACACAGAGAATACCAGAATGTTCACAGTTGTTCTAGACTGGTTGACTGAAAATCATGATCCATTCACTAAGGATCTTCAGTCTCACATTGATCGGTACAACGAATTATTGGCAGCATCAGGAGCGACTGTTGCAAGACTAGAAGTTTATAAAGATCTTAGTAAACTAGATAAATTCTTACTTAGAAAAACTAAAGACATTAAACTTTACAGGAAAGTCTTTAACTATGATTATACAGACATTAAGTACACGGGATCGTGGGGTGTTATACCTCAAGAGTTTGCTGGTACTTCTAGATTAGGATTTAGCACTGCCATCGACGAAGAGGGTGATGTAGTGGCGTTTGGCGCTCCTACTGATTCCTTTAACGAGTTTGATGACTATAACGTTTGGTATGGTGGTCTTAGAAATAGAACAATTTATCCTAAGAATAACACTTGGGCATCTTACACGAATGCCGGTGCTGTTAGAGTCTTTGAGGCAAGAAAATACTTCAAGCACAATAAAGCAGTTGAGTTCTTTAAGTTTGGCAACTTGGACAGAAGTGTTCATCAAGATATTGATAATCTTAGTGTCTTTTACAATAACCTTGGCACATTCTTTGATGTTGACGGCATTTCGTTTGAAAGAACTCAGTTTGAAGATATAGAAATACCAACAGATGCTGGTCTTGCATTTATTATTACGCCGGAATTAGATGCCGCTAGTGATGAGATTATAGATAATATTAAGTCTTGGTTGGCGTTGGGTGATAGAACGTTAGTGCTAGTTGGTAATGACCCTCTATACGAAGAAAATGGACTGTATGAAAAGTCTAATGCTATAATTAACAAAATATTGAAGAAACTTGGTTGTAGAATGAGAATTGTTCCGGCGAGAAACAGAGAAGAATCTCTTGCCGCTGGAGTTACTAATTCTGGTGTAGCTAATTTGAGGTACAATACAGTTCCAGCGAGATTGCCTAAATTCTTACATGAATCTCATGCGATTAGAGGAAATATCTTTGCTAGTGGTGTTGGTGATATTAAGATAGATCTTTCTGACTTAGGTCAAGAAGATTTGTACATTTATCATCCTTGTGACCCAGAAGTATTTGATAGATGTGGATTGCCTATCAAACACATGGGAGACATAAGAGCAGGTTGGGAAGCTAAGTGTGATCCGAAAATAGAATACGAAGAAAACTGGGCGTTTCACTTTGACTCACCTAACCCTGCCCAGTCCTGTGAGAGATATCCACAAATACCTAAACCTCTGCTAGTTGTTCCTAACAACGAGATAACACCTGTTATAGCAGCGGCAGAATACAAATCGCAACCTCCAATAATTATAGAAGCAGATAGTGGCACTGAAGAAAGATGCACTACAATACAAACTGGAACTAGAACGGAAACTATAACCAGAGGAACTACAACCTATAGCTTTGGAAGAGAAACAGTTGGTGAACCAGTATTTAGTATCCAAGATACAGTTTCTGGTGTTAGCGGTATATTTAATTCATTCAACAATGTTAAGCCTGAATTCAAAGAAGGATTCTTCTTTAATCCAGAAAAAGAAAACACTAGAGATGGAATCATTCAAGCGAAGGGTACATCTTTCTATGCAGATGCTGTTTCTTCAAGAAGAAAAGTTAGTGACTTTAGTATTTATGTAGCAGAAGAAATATTTACAGATAACGACAGCAATAAACTTTACATGATTGCCTCTATGCTTCCAGAAAATGGCTGGAGCATGGGAGACTTGTTTGGAGATGACTTTAAACCAAGGAATGATGACCAGAACATAGCATTCTACAACAATTTGGTGATGGAAAATTGCACATCTAACGCAAACATTTATCAACTAGGCGATTGGACTGGTAGATCTTCTTTAAAAGATGCTTTCTCAGATTCTGTTGTTGAAAAAGTATTGAAGAAAAATGGTCACTTTATTGTAAATAATGCTACAAATATTCCTAGCGTTTGTAATGTGCTTTGGATAGCAGATCCGCTAAATGCTCCTACTGACGAGAACATAAAAGCAATTAAAGATTGGTTGTCAGAAGGAGATAAAAAGATTGTTGTAACCTATGGCAGAACACAGCAATCCGCAGATAATGTTGCTATAATGTGCGAAAAACTTGGCATTGGAACTAAACCTTTCTTTGTTGAGGGCGATGATAATAAGTATTACGTTCAAGACACAGACATTATCAGAGAGTCTAATCTAAGTTCATGCTGTCCAGTAGAAGGAGATGATACCAGTAAATTACAGTTATTAGACGATTCTAACATTGCAATATCAGGTTGCGAAACATATACTTGGGCTAACTCTTTTGGTTTCAATACAAAGGTTGATAAACTTTCTGCTATACCCAACGATGCAGACACAACAACACTTGATGTACAGGTTGATCCACTAGGGGATGGATTTAGCGATTATGCATATATCCCGATTAAACTTGGTCCAAGCGGAACCTCTGTAGTCAAGTTTAGAGATCCTATATACGAAAACTTCACAGAGAATCCAGATTTATTCTGGAAAATAGTAACAAAAGAAAGCAACATACAGTTCCCTGTAATAGAGAATTCAGGTTACAGATTGTTTGCAGAGTGGGTTTCTGAAACAGACGAAGAAAAGTATGACATACATGCTTGTGTTGATGAATCAACGGTTAAGTTCTCTCCAGAACCCGGAAATGAAAGTACAAATCCCGGAGATTATGCAGATAAGTATCTAGACAAAACTCCAAAATACAGCAAGAAAACGGCAACTTGGGACTTTAGAGTTAAAGAAGGTTTTGATTTTGTTAAGATCAAATTTGACACAAAAGAATGGGAAGTTCCTAGAATATCTGGCGAAGATCAACCTACTCCATTCACACCTAGAGTGTTGGCAATATCTGGATATCTTATTCCTATCCTCGCTGAGTTTAATGAAACAACGATTACCAAGAGCTACCCAATATTTGAAACTATATGTAGCGGTATAAATTGGTTCACACCAGAAAGAATTATAGAGCAACCAGATATATTTAGAGCAATTTCTACCAATCATCAAAAATATTGCCCTCCAAATGTGGAACTCTGCTCTGGATTGAATCCTAATTTGGATGTAGAAGACGGTCCTTTAATTGTTGCAGACGAATTAGAACACTTCACAAACTTTGACCAAGGTCTTAACAGGTCTAGAATTATTCTTGTTACAGACTCTACAATAATTCAAGGTCAGTCTCCGCACTTCAGATCTGATCCAAACTCAGAAAACGGTTTGTTTATTAGAAGTCTATATCCTTCAAGTCCAGAAAAACAACTTGGTATCGAGTCAGAACTAGAAATATCACCTAAAGGTAGAAGATTTGAGTTTAAACAAAAACTTCGCGCGCCAGAAAAAGGAAGTCCTGCTAAATACTTTGCTGCCAGTGGAATGCAAAATTTGGTAGACAGATTCGGTTTCAACGGAAAAGCGGGACAACTTGAAAATTATACAGACCAAGAAGATACTTTCGTCTTAGGCGATGTTCTTAGATTAAGGAGTCCTATAAAACCAATAGAGATAGAGCAGGCAATAGAATTCTTTGGAGAAGAAGTCATACCTGACTACGGTGTATTCCCAAGATTCAGCGGTATGTTTGGAATTAAAACCGACACCTACGATCCTAAGTATATTGACGCAGGTATAAAAGGTGGTATTTCTCGCTATCAAGAAGAAAGAGGTCATGACTACCTAGAGTTTGTTGCTATGAATTCTGGTTATCCGGGAGACCTGTTTGGTTGGTCTATAGACATATACAAAAATAAATTAATTGTTGGAGCTCCATTTAACGGATTCAACAGTGGTGATTTAGTTAGTTGGTCGGGCGTTACGGAGGCATACAACGCTTCCAATGTCGCGTCTGGTTTGAAACTTGGAAAGAATGGCGGCGGTGGTTCAGCATTCTATTATGAAAGAACTGGTCGCGGAACAAATGCTGTTTCTGAGTTCCTTCCTTGGCAGTTTAAGCAAAAAATTAAACCTAACGATAGCGTAGGGGTTGGTTCAGACTCTAGCGAAAGCGGAAGTTTCCCAGATAGATTTGGTTACTCTGTCGCTGTTAATTCTGATTTTATAGCAGTAGGTTCACCTTGTCACGATTATGAAATGTTACATCATCACATTTACAGTGGAACCTCTTCGTTTATAAGGAAAGAGTTTACATCTCAGTTTACAATACCTGATCATGATATGTTTGATCTAGGCGTTTCTGGTATTCGTGTTGATAGATTTAATAATCTTAGTGGCAACATGATTATGAACAACGGTGCGGTTTATACCTTTAGACACAAGACCCAGAACTTTGAAGATAAACCTAAGATTTGGGAGTTTGTAGAAAAGAAAAATGCTCAAGGATACTTAGACAGAACATCTGCCGTTGGAGCAGCAAGCGGAACAGACGGAGACTTCTTTGGTTACTCAGTTGCGCTTGACAAACCACTTAGAACAGACGGTGATTATATTCTAACTGTAGGTTCTCCAGAGCATTTGTTCTCAACTAGCGGTAATCATGCTACAGCAGCAATATCCGGTGCGGGTTCTGCGTATACGTTTGACGCAATGCTAAGAGAGCAACCTGCTTCTATACCAAATCCGGGTAGTTATATAGAAGCGACAACCTTTGGTTTGGATGGAGAAACAGAATCCAGAGCAGAATTATCTCAAACTATATTCCAAAATGTTCAAGGTGGACCAATATCTCACACGGTAAGCGGAATAGTGTACGCTAACCTAAACGGAGATTTGTTCTTGGAGGTTTCTGGGGTTGATCCTGCTTCTCAAGGTTTTGTTTCCCATAGACCGTTTGTGGAGTCCATAATAGGTGAGGCTTTGGGTGGAACATTAATTGAAGAAGAAATAGGACTAAGAACTATAGGTAAAGTACCTGAGTCCACCGGTGTCTTACCCGTCAGCATTTTAGGGGCAGATTCAGCAATTGTGTATAATAATATGGACTTGTACTTATTAAGCACAGAAATGGAGCAGGCAGGCAGCGGCACAAGTCCACTTAATTTGTTTGTGTCAGGTTTAGATATTTATTCTTCTGGAAATCTTGGGTTGACTACTAGCGGTATAGGTCTTTTGCAAATAGGTTCTGGAACAAACCCATTTAATCTTAGAATTAGAGGTAAGTAATGCCGATAAAAGTTAAACACAGGAACACAGAGTGGTGTACTATTAGACCAACACCATTGATATCTGTATCTGCCAACATCTTGAAAACGGGTGGTTCAGAAGCTTTTGGTGTAACGTATCAAATAACGCTTACTGGTAAGTTATTAGCGAACCAAGGTAGTCCGTATGCTGCGAATATATTGGGTACTAGAAATTCATTCTTTGATGGAGTAACCCCTAACTCTGTTGGTCCATACGGCGCATTTGATAACAACACTAGTCACTTTCACGATGCTGCACAAGATAGACCTACACCTCAACTGGTTTCTAACGAAGAGGCATTATCTGCAATTCTCTTTAAGCAAAAAGCAATAAGGGGATTGTTTGAAAAAGATTTTTATGAAGTAGAAATCACAGACTGGAATGATGACTCTGCTACTGCTGTCAGATTTTATCCAAGGGTAATCAGTGTAGATTTTGCTGAAGGTATTTATGTAGATACATGCGATTATACAATTGTTCTTGAGGCAGATACTCTTCTTGACGCTAACAATAAAGTGGACACAGAAGCTTCTATAGCAGCATTGCAGGGAGGTGAGATACATAAAACAGAGAAAGAAATACTAGGTTCTCTTTCTGGCGCGTTTATAAACTCTTTCAGTGAAGACTGGTCTATTGAAATAGATGAATCATTTGGAGAGACAAAAAACTCAGACTTAAATATCTACATGCCGCAGGCATATAGAATCACTAGAAATCTATCCTGCACAGGCAAGAGTCACTATGAACCTGAAGATACAAAAACTTATGAAGCATGGGAGATGGCACGTAAGTTTGTAACAGAAAAACTAAAACAGGAAGATAATCAGTACAATACAGACCCTCACAGTTACTATCCCAACGCTGGGCATACAGCATTGATGGTTCCCTTGAGAAATCTTGCCAGCGGAACAATGGACCTGATAGAAAACTACAGAGGGTACAATCACATAAGAACAGAGCAAGTTGGAAAATCTGAGGGTAATTTTTCTATAACGGAATCTTGGTTGCTGGCAACTGGCAATACGTATGAGAACTATCAAATGTCTCTTACAAATTCGCTGGACAATCCGTTTATTGACATTTCTATTAATGGCACTATAAAAGGGTTAACGTCTAAGAAGCAGAAAGATTATTCAGGTCAACTTCCTTCTGGTCACGTTCTCTCTGATGAAGGTAGATTTAAACGAGCAATACAAAAATATTACGAGATTTCTAACAGTGGATTATTTGGTGTTGGTTGCGATGTATACAAAAGAGCAAACAATTCTGTTGCAGTAGAATTAAACTCTCAACCAAAGTCTGTAACCCTTGGAACTAATGAATTTACTGGAGAAATCACTTACAGTTTATCGTTTGATAATAGACCTACCAATATAATTTCTGGAGTTCTTGCTGAACAAATTTCTGTAAACGATACTTATCCCGGAGATGTAATAGCAATCATACCAGTACTAGGAAGACAGACAGGACCGGTCTTACAATATATGGGTGGAAGGACAGAATACACAAGGGATGTTAGTATAAATTTAGTTATGGATTACACAAAACTCGCTTATGGTAAAAATAGAGATCCTTTGCTTCTAAAAAAACCAAGCATTGTTAACCCCACAGCAACTCAAATTCAAAACTTGCTTTTAGAACTTAGTCCGTCTAACGAACCGGGAATAAGAAAGTACTTTTTAGCTACACCTCCGTCCGAAAGTTGGAATCCAAAAGATGGCAATTACAGTATTAATTTATCTTGGGTTTATGAACTAGATAAGTAGGATTATCGTGAAAGAATACAAATTTAATTCATCGGATGAAAATTACGACATACCAGACGCTGGGGACAAACAGATAATTTCTCCCCAGTTAATACCTTCTGGAGAAAGTTTATTTTTTGATACTTCTCAATCTTCAGGTTATCCTAATTACCCTAGTCCTAGTCCTAGCGGCACTTACGGTGAGTTAATAGCAACGCAGGAAGTAGAAATTAGCGGAGTTGAACAACCTCCGGTTTTTAATTTTAACGGACTTACAAGTACATTCTCAAATACAGAATTATTAGAAGACCCAATAACTTTTGATAACCCTTATATACATTATGTCCCAAGAGTGTATAAAAATAGTCAAGGAAAAAGAAAGAAGCAGGCTGTTTTCATAAATTATTTAGCAGATTATAAGATTACTACAGTCATACCTAATCCTTATGCTGCTGCAATACAGAGTATTTTAGACAAGATTAATAATCAGGAATAAAAAATGGAAGAACATTACGGCATAGTTCCGCCTAGCAGCGTATACGGAAAAGATTGGCCATCTGGAATAACGCCCACTCTACCACAAGGTATTCATGGAGAATTATCCAAAGGTGGTTGGTCTAAGGGTAACGAGGGGTTTGTTCAGCAAACTTTTCTTGGTGCTAGTATATCAAACTTTAATATAAGCGCTGGTTTTGGTTCTTCTAGCACTACTCTTAGCGTCTCTCTTGTTAATGATGAACACAATAAGTCAGATGAAACAGGCATAGGTCAAGGTGATGATGTATACCATAACGGGAGGCATGATTTTTTCAGACCGCCTGTGGTGGGATCTCCTGTGTACTTTAAGTTTGGCAAGAATCACGCAACTTTAGATCAAGCATACAGAAGAACTTACAACCTTATTTATGGAAGTGACAAACCAACTTCTATAACTTTAGAAAAAGAACCAATTAAGGGACCAATAAATTCAATTCCAGAAAATTATTTCCTTATAGAAGAAAGACCCATATCGCAAGACGAAGAAGAAGAAACAGTATGGGAAGATCAAACACCAATTAAAGATCCGTCTTATGATTTTAGAGGGTATGATCACTTTGTTTTTGGTGGAATTTTAGCAAACTACACAAAGGACGAAGGTTCTTCTAGAACTTTCTCCGTTTCTGTAGCAGACCCCAGAGAAATACTGTCAAACGTTCAAGTTATATTAAATGACTACCAAGGAACTGTATTTAACAATAAAAATATATTAAATGTATATGGATTCTTAGAGTATGATAGATCTAAAACTCTAGAAAATCAAATGGATGCCAATGCTTTCTCTAAAAATCTAATCACTAGAGATGCGAACGGGTTTTTGATTGGAGGACTTCCAAACCCAGAGACTGGAGAACCTACAGCAGATTGCTATATTTTCGAGCCTTCGCCACTCAACAAAGCTATTGCTAACGATCCAATATTAAGAGAAATAGTAAATCAAGACAACCTATTAAAAAATCCGTGTCTGACAAACGACGATTTCTCTATGATACATAATATATTTCCGATCACTGGTCAGGGTATGTCAAGGAGGTGTGATCAGGGTATACCTTGGTATAGAGTTTATCAAGCACTTAAATCTATGATGTACTGGACTGGGTATGATTTTGGTTTTGCTCCATGTGAATATATATCTGCTGGTTTTGGAGGCGTTGTGGATTTTAGGGGGTTCAACTATCTTGTTGACCTTAGTGGTCTACCTTTAGAAAAAATTCCACAAATGTATTTTTTGGACACAGATCAAATAGATCTTCTTTCATTAATTCAAGATGTCTGTCAGGCAATTAGTCATGATTATGTCGTCTCACTGTTACCTGTGTTAGACTCTTCTAGAACAAGAATGTTGTATCAATACAATAGATCTTGCGTAGAGGAAGAAAGATTTGGCGATATCGTTACAGGTATAATTCGTATTGATACGATAGATAAGACCAGACAACCTGAATACGGGACTGTGACTAAATACATAGAAAATCTAGAAGAAAACGGAACACTAGTAGAAACAAAAAATATTGGCTTTGAAACATCAAATGTCACGACTGATAGGTTTATTGCCGGTCATCAAGAAGTTAGCATGTATACGTTTTCTTCCCATAAAGACTCTGAATTTGCTAATTACTGGGACGATCCGACTTGCTGGACCTTGAATGACTCTCTTTCTGATCAAATCGTTCCGTTCTTTGGTTTTATGGATCAAAACGAAGAGGTTGTGTCAGTACCTAAAGGCAATGGACCTTGGAAGCAAATAATTTTAAATGCTCAAGGATTAGATGCCTTTGGTGTTGGAAATTATTATGTGACCACAGAACTAGAACTTAGAGCGGCAAAACTTGGTTTTGAGAACTGGTCAAAATTTTTGAGTAACTATTGTTTTAAGTATGCTGAAACTGTATACCCTGTCTTCGATGCTGATGCTACTACAAATATCGCCAAAAACATTTCAGTGTTTGGAAAAACAAAAGACAAACTCTCAGAGTTTTTCCCCGGAATTCTATCAAATACCACATCTGAAGTGATTGTTCCTAGATGTGTCTGGCCGTCTGATAGGAATTATATGTTTGAGTTTGGAGAACCCGCCTCGCCATGTAGTCCTCCATATGGTTATCCTCTTTATTTTTTAAGAGCAATATTTATAGGACTAACTAATAAAGCGGCATTAGGGATTTTGGATGAGTTTGACAGTAATGTTAGTTCCATTGCCGCTATACAGCAGACGATAGGACAGGATTTAAGTCAAAAAACTAATATTCCAATTGCTGATCTTGATTTGTTGATAAAAGGAGGGTATCTTGAGGACGGAAAACTAACCAACGGAGAGGTATTGGAGTACCTTAAAGATCTTTTTTTCAAACGCTTTGGAACAGCAGCTTACGAGGATTTCCTAAAAGACAAAGACCCCGCCACAGGGAGAGCAAAAAAAGGAGCAGGTATTGATGATGCCTACAGAAAAAAGGTTAATTTTGCGATAGATATTTCCAACTTTAAGGATAAAGTTGAAGGTAAATTAAACAAAAAATTTAAAAAGAAGGCCGAGGATATTGATTATGTAAAGTTAAATAATTCGCGAGAGTTCTTAAAAACAAATGGGGGTATACTAAACAAAGTTAGGTGGCTTAAAGAAAAGAACGAGCAAAACGCTAGAAAAGTTTTTGAATTTCTACAAGATGTGGCAAATAAGCATTTGGGTAAATCCTATTTAGTAAAAATGCCTAAAAGTTCTAATTTGAACTATCTAGGCAACAAAGTATTAACAGAAGAAAATACAAGATACCAAGGTTTAGGCGGGTTTATTGATGATGGACCATATGGATTTCCTCCTATACCAATCGACGGTAGACCTTATCCACTTTCCATTCAACATCAAAAATCATTAAAGCAAATATACTTAGACAGAGATTATAATAACTCAGTAAACAGTTGGGATAATGGAGCCCTCAGAGTAAGTTTTAATCCTATAAATAAAGAATGGGACTATAACTATAAACCAGAGACCGCTGGTGGTTATTTTGACATAAATTTGTGGTCTGGTAATGCCAAGGCGCTTGGAATCTATCCAACTGATTCACAACCCTTTGAAGAAGGTGGTAGAGTTTCTGCTTACGTTAGATTTCCATACAGCGAATATTTAGATTTATCTGAAATTGATAAAAATAGCATTTCTCTTGTTGACAGAAGTAGTATCGCCGCTTCCGGTTTTAACACTCATTATTATGATCCTGCTTTAAAAATTAGAAATAAAATAATAATAAAAGGAGTGGGGGGAGAAAAAGAGGAACTAGACAGACAGTTTGATGACATAAAAGATTCTTACATTTTTGTAAAATGCGATATTGATGACAAGTTTTACCATACGCCTAGAGTTGTTAAAAGAAAAGTTAAAGTTTTTGGAGATGGTGTTATTTGTCCAACAAGAGAGATACTTGATAAAATTCCTAAATTTTTAGATACCGATAAGCCATTTTCCTTAGATATCAGAGGCATACCTTTATTTCCGGGAGACCCATCTCTTGAATTTTGGGAAAACAAACAAAAACGTGGCGACATAGACGAAATGGACATTAGAGGCGGTTACTTAGAAGAAGAAGTCGAAATAGATGATTTTGAAAGAAGTTTTAGCGGATCAGAACCATTTGAAGGAGAGTTTCTTGACGAAGACGGTAATAGAAAAACACAAAACACACTTGGTCCTGCGGAAAAGTTTTTAGTAAAAAGAGAATTTTTAAGTACAGATTATGTTTATGCTCTCATAACATTACCCGGAGAAGTCACAAGAAAAGAAATAGTCAATAAATCAAGGCAAAAAAAACTGGGTAACGCATGGATTTCTTACTCTGAATGCGCAGTTCCTAGACAAGTAGCTGGATTAAGCGTACATAGAGACAGAAGTTTTATCGACGGCAAGAGAATACAAGAGTTGGATAATGATTCAGAAAATAAAGCTAATCTTGTAAAATCAATGTCTAATCCAGAAATAAAAATTAACTTTAATTCAAAACCTCCCGTTATTCCTGATATTGTGGTTTTACCTTTAATGTCTAACGAAAGATGCTATGGACCTTGGATGTCTGCTTCTCAAATAGATAGTGGTGTAAATAGATTTTCCGACATAGGAGGAAAAGTAGAATACGTAAAAGATGAAAACCTATCACCTTGGAATTACGGTGGGTACGCTGAACTTCAGCAAGCAGGTGTTTTAAAAGCACAATTTTCAAATAGTTTGCTTTTATTCGCAGAGAAAGGTTCATTTACATTTCCCGGTGCGCCAGCGGGACTTACAGTAGCAAGACCTCTCCTTAGCGAAGCAGGACCGCTTGTTACTTCCATAAACGTCAACGTGGGTGACTCCGTGAAGACCACGGTTTCTATGGATTCTTTTTCTCCTAACTTTGGAAAACTTAAAAAACAGCAAGAAGATTTTATATCAGAACTTGCTAAAGAACGAAGAAAGTTGATTGACGAAAGAAATAAAAGAATAAGAAATGCAGGTACTGATACTTCAACTAAAACTAGAGCTAGAATCCTAAGACAAGGTTTACAAGTCAAAATAGATACTGGCGGCAACAATCTTGAAAGGCAAAAAACTGCTCAAACAATTTTATCTGCTACGTCCGTAAAGGCTAGTGGAAAAACTAACGATTTGACAGATGCCATAAGCACGATCACAGATAGCACAGAAGGACTTCAGGAAGATTCAACTGTTAATTATTTTAATACTGCTTCATTAACAGACAATCAAGATTTTTTAAATTACAGTGCAGGACTAGAAGAAAATGCTAATGAGTACAATAAAATCATTAAAAATACCGCAGTAGAAAATTTAAATAATTTCATAGTGCCATTTGATCATCAACCAGATAATCCAAACATGGCAAATTTTGATTATATAAGTAAATATTCTATAGACAGGAGGACTAATTAGGATGTCAGGATTTAACACAGAACCAATACTTAAAGGTATGCAAGGCACTAGACCTATAACGCCTGCGCATATATTTACTTCTGAATCTCCGCTAATGGAAAGTTGGGGATTATGTTCGTTTACTAAAGATAATCTTGATTTTATCAGTAACTACGGTAATTTTCAGAAAATTTTTAATAAGGGGACAGTAGGAGATGTACAAGCAAATGTTACCTACAACTCTATCATTGATGATAACAAAGAAGAACACATAAATATTACCGTATGGAGAAACAAGGGTAGGAACGGCGAGTATATAAAATATGAAAAACTAAGTGATTGGCAGTTTGAAGACACAGAGGGTGTTATTGGAGCAAAAGGCGCAATATACAAAGAGAAAGATCTAAAACTAGATGATTTTGTAACAGAAGATGAAGAAGATCAAAGTACTCCAGCTATCAGGTCTAAAATATTTGCTCATATACTCATTGCATTAAACACGCATATAAACACTCTTGACGAAACTCAGGAGTTAGACACTAAGGACAAGGTTAGAATTGAGTTTTTAACAGACATTATGTCCAGCAAAGAACGCTGTGTCAGTTGGAACCAAACAATTATCTATTACGATGGAGTTGTTGTTTCCGCAGATCAACCTCCTGATCAAGACGGTTCAACTTCTAGCGGCGAGGATGAGTTCTCAGAGGGTGACTCCCAAGATGGAAAGGCTGACGAATTTGAAGACGGCGTTGGTCCCGATCAAGCGACTTCCGTAAGGGTTGAGTACACAAAAGAGCAAACTGACGAATGTAAAATAAAACTTTATTTGTATTCCATCAAAGATGGAGAAATTAAAGACAATAGATCAGTATGCTTAAAAAATTTAAATTTTACAAATCCCAGAAGCACATACGACTTTGGAGAGTTTCTAAAAAAAGAAGACGGCAAACTTTCTGATCTTCTTGACTCTGACAATCCTAACAATGACGTTGCTGCCCCTCTAGATTTACAGTATGTAGAATATCTTGGTAGGTGGGAGTCTGGTTCTGCCCAGATGATTGCTATGATATCAGAAAATGTCCCACCGGCAGAAACGATAGACATAGATTACATAGAGAAAAATCCTACAGAAAAACTACTAGATCATGAAACCGGTCAGCAAATTGTTTACGGTTCTGCAATTCCTATCCATATGCAAAACGGAAATCCTAAGCAGTGGTGTGCCACGTATGATAAAGTAGAAAGCATTAGGGAAACTGATGATTTTCAAAAATCTGCAATTAGAGTTCATAACTTATCTGACAAGGGATTTGCAAGAGGTGAACTCGTAGTACTCAACCGGATAGAAGGTTTGTGGTTTCCAATCACGTCTGTTTCTTCCAGTGGTCTTGGTGTTGGTGGTCTTCAAAAACTAGAACCAGCAGATCCGCAGTGGGAATTTATGTATTTGATGACTAGTGTAGACTTTCATTTTCAAACTGAGGACCACGAAAAATTAACACCGTTTGATTATGAAAAAGGTTTTTATAGAAATTATTATCAAGCTTTTAGTGACGCTAATGAAGCCATAGAAAAACAAAATCAATTCGCAAATCTTAATAGACACGCAGAATCGTTCTCAAAATTCGCAAAGGTCAAAAATGAGTACTTCCAAATATCTTCATTTGATTTCGTTAATCCCAATTTAGGTGGACTTAGAAGTTCTGATTTAGTTGAACAAAATACCGATTCTAAAGATGTTAAAATTGATAGAGGTCACGCAATATCTAACACTATCTATGGAGAAGATCTAGATGGAACGACTTACGGGCATGGCGAAAAGTTAAAAACATATCCTTTCTTTGGTTGTGTTTTTCCTGAAGGTCATTCGGCAGGTGCTTTTATAGATAAAATTCTTAATGCTGAGTCAAATCCAGTAGATTATGCTGATGTTAAAGAGTATGGAAACCCTTATGGTGGTGAATCTAAGAAATATTCGCTAATGACAGAGGTGTACTACGGTGGCAGTAAAGATCAGCTAGAAGTTAATAATGATCTGAAAGACCCACTAACCGGAAAGAAACAACCATTAGGTTTGCTTTCCAACCTAGCAGACTCAAACTTTAAGCATGTACCTGCCGATATTGCTACCAATGCGGGCCCAAATGGTAGGTGGGGAAGACCTATAGAATGGGTAGGATATTTTGATTTACTGGACGGTGATATTTATGATAACCCTAAAGAACACACTAGTTGCGACATCTTTCTTTCTAAGATACAGAGTGATGACGGCAAAAGTACAGTTCCGTTAAGAGGTAGTTTTTTATATGTAAAAGGTCAGGCAGAAGATACTCCTGTAAGTGGCTATGATAATTACTGGTATGATATACAGCCTTTAAATCATTATAGCATTCAGTTTAGACCGCTTTCTAGAGAACTTTATGCGTCTTTTGAGGCGTATGATGAAGATCAACAGGAATACGATTTTGTTGGAAAAAATTTGAAAATTGATGGTGTATCAAGAGGTGACATTTCTAATAGAATCTATCAAACTGTAGAAGGTTTTAGAGGTCCACTGTCTAAAACCTCTTGGCACAGAAATCGTGCGCATCTAGAAAAACAGGATGTTAGTTCGCCTAAAAGTCTTATAGGAGTTTATGGTCTTAAATATTCTTCAGACTTGGTTTATAATACGCCATTTGGATCAGACAATAGATTGTTTAATCTTCCTGTAAACGTTGACGGCACTGACGACGGTTATCCGTTTAAGCACTGGGATACCGACTGGATGAAGGTCAATAATGTAATGAGACCCGGAGGCGCAATTGGTATCATTGGCGCAGTCCAAACTGTACGATCAAGAGACACTATAGCATTTTCTACAGATAATATAATAGGTTTGGGCGATCATTTAGTTGTTTTCAACCCACTAGAGTATGGTTCTACAATGAAAAATGGCGATATTGACGATCAACTAACAACAGCTTTGTATGCTAGGGTTTACCAACACCACCCTAGACATCTTACTTGGTACGACCCAAGATTTATGGTTGTTCATCACTTTAGTGCGGGCGATGGAAGAACTGGTACTGCTAGAAAACACGTTAAATTTAAGTCAGAACAAACAGATAAACCTGATGAACCGTTTGAAGATGGCATAGATAGATTTAAAACACAAGAAAACGGTATATTTAAGTATTACGCAACACATGAGAATGGTGTTGTGTTTGAAGATGAACTTGAAGATTTCGATTTTTCTGACAGCAATAAGAATTACGATCCTGCCGCAAGCGGATATTTTTTAGTAGATAAAATTGAATACGGGGTTGACTTTAGAGTTCCTACCAATTGGAATAAAGGTAACATCCCCACAAGCAGCAAGAGGGTATTTAGTGATTCTACTACAAATTTAACCAGTAAAATAAGTTCATTAGGTAACACTACTGTTGAACAAATGAGAGAGGTTGATCATTGGAACATAAACAATAACAGGCGATCTAAACTTTTGCCTTATAGTTATAGGTTTAAGACAATAGGAATAAGTAAATCAAAAGGTGTTCAATTTAATCCAATTGGCGGTAAAGTAGATCTTTCTGCTAACAATACTGCGGTTGTTAATAAAGGGTCGGGTTACAAAGTAGGAGATAAATTTGAAGTCATTGGAGGGGTTGGTTTCGCTACAGTGTTTACTGTAACAAGCGTTGGGACGGAAGAGGTTGACGGGCAAACTCTTGAGGATGTAATCACTGGTATTTCCATAGCAGAAGATGACGAAACGGGCATGAGATACGAACCACAAGACTTCGTTGCTGTTTTAAAAGAAGAGAATGGCGTCTTTGTGGAAAACGAAATATTATGGGATGAAGAGAACACACCGTCTAGCAGTCTCAGTCTTCAACCGCTTCCTGACGCTGGTGTTACGGGAACTGGTTTTGAAGCATATGTATTTTACGGAGAAGTGCTTTTAACAACAGAATTGACAGATGTAAAACCGCTAGAGGCTCTTGATAGTACCGGTCCTATTAAATTAACACCAAACATCCCCAGAAACGATCCAAATAGAAATCAGGATCAAATCATTACACCAGTAGGAAACAGTTATCAAATATTGAATCCGCATTTTGATCATAAATATGACATATTCTTGAGATATCATAACGATATATCTCATGTTGCTATAAATGACATAGATGCACCAAATGCTTCAGAGCAGCAAGTAACCCTGACGGTTGGTGTAAATCTTGGTCAAGCTCCCACTTCAAGTCCTTCTGACCAACTTGGTATGTCGTTTGACGCAAGTGATAATGCTGCTGGAGGTCTATTGGGAGATATGGGCGGCGACCCATTCTCCAATTTTGACGAAGACTCAGCGGCAGACGGCGCTGGATCATTCCTTGGATTTGGTGGTGGAGTTGGAGGCAACTCCGCTTTTAGATAAAATAACTTTTTCGTGTATAATATAACAGATATTCTTCACAGGAGATAAAACAATGGCGACTATAACATTTCATTCTAATAATTTTGCAGGGAATGCACTAAATCTAATTGACCACAATGCCGGTTCAGGTATTGGGTTTTTTGGGGATAGTATTGGTCTTTCTGTACCAATCACTACGTTTCAAAATAGTACATTTGTTACTAATTCCAACGGAACTAGCACAGATGGTCAAAAACTAAGTAACACAAAATTTGCCAGTGTCAGTGGTGCATTTCACAACGGCAGTGCTGTAGAATCAGATCTTAGAGCGATGCCTAATTATTGGGCTCCTCTTAATGTGAGATTTACCCATACTGAGGCTGTTGCTACTCAGAATGTTCAAATGAGAATATTTAACAGGTCTGATATTGATGTTCATGCTGTAGATGTTTTGACTAAGGTTTACGAAGTTCGTCATCCTAATCCAGACGATGGTCATAATCCAGCAGGTTCTACCTACGCGCTATCCCATAGAGGAGTCAATTTTGGAGTTGGTGCGCACAATTGGCACGAATTTGACCCCGGAGACTCAATGAATGCGCTGGTTTGTACTTCAAGTCCCGGTGTTAGCGGATTAAATACTAATAGTGATGATTTAGACAAAACATCAACCAATAACTACACAACCACTTCTGGAACAGCACTTAGAAGTATGCAGCATGATTGGTATCTAGCACTAAGCGCTAGTCCTGTAACAATTGGAAGTAAAACAGACTTTGGTCTTTATTTTACTCTAGAATATCTATAAAAAAAGAGTCGCCTTTCGACGACTCTCAACGAAGGGGTAGCGGTGTGCTGCCCCTTTATTCGTTTTGTCCGGTCTTTGCGTTCCACTTGACCCAACCACGATCAGGCAACCAGTTGCCGTCTGCGTCCTTACGTTTGGGGAATAGGGTTCCACCCTTCTTGTTTACTCCAAATGCCAGACGCGCTCCGCAATCTGCACACCTGAGTTCATAATAATCGTTCTCATCTACCGTTCGTACCACGAACTTTACGTTGTCGCTGCCGCATTTTCCGCAGACCGCTTCCTCAAAAACTTCTTGAAACTTTGCAATTTCTGCAAAGATTGACTTTTGGTCATCCCCAGTAAGCTCTACGTTAAGACGACCGTTTCTTGTTTGATATACTACCTTCATGCGCTTCTCCAATCTTGTTGATAACCAGTAATTGAATTAGGGATTGATCCCTTGTTTTGTTGATATTCATTGAGTTTCTCAATAGCATCACTTGCTTGTTTCTTGTCAATCTTCTTTGAGACAGAAAGATTAAACACTTCTTTAAACATTTTTGCTGGATGTATATCCAGTTGTTTAGATTTACCATCTACGAACCGTTCTTGGTTCTCTGTCATTCTACCTGTTGATTGATATTCTCCTTGTGTGCTTTGTATCGCGCTAGTTTGACTAATACT
>MDTD01120263.1_pt1 | contig 24758 bp, 19 predicted proteins | sample 811221 | NCBI WGS metagenome assembly MDTD01 (sample SAMN05326646, study PRJNA326480) | marine metagenome | isolation source: seawater | place: Pacific Ocean: South West | collected 2011 | reverse complement strand
TAATAAGTCCCAATGATTTTCCACAATTTCTTAAATGGATGGATTATAAAAATGAAATTGAAGTTTTTTCAGAAAATAATACATGTATTGAAAAACTAATAAATGCAGATATAATATTTACTTTGGATTTCAATACTTTAAAAAGAATTTCTAAAATTAAACCATACATTGAGAAATCTAAAGCGAAAATTATCATGATTGATCATCACGAAAATCCAGATAACTATGCAGATTTTATGTATTCAAACCCAAAGATGAGTTCAACAGCTGAGATGGTTTATCATTTCATCGAAGGTTTAGGAGGTCTGTCAAAAATTGATAAGAATATTGCAAATTCTCTTTATGCTGGTATTTTAACAGACACTGGATCCTTTAAATTCCCATCTACAACACATGTAACACATGAAGTTGTTTCTAATTTATTAAAAACGGGAATATCCAATTCAGAAATCTATGACAAAATTTATGATGATAATAAACCTGAAAAAATACAACTACTAAGCTTTGCATTAAGGAAAATAAAAATTATAAAGAATTTTAATACCTGCTACATATCTCTTTCACAAAATGAACTTGATGATTATAAGTACGAAAAAGGGGATACCGAGGGTATTGTAAATTATGGCTTATCAATTAAGAATATTAAATTTGCGATAATTTTCATGGAAAACTCTTCTGAAAATATTATTAGAATCTCGTTAAGATCTAAAGGTTCTTTTGATGTAAATAGCTTTTCAAAAGAAATTTTTGGGGGAGGTGGTCATAAAAATGCTGCAGGAGCAATAAGTAAAAAAAGTTTAGATGAAACAATAAAATACTTTTTAAAATCTTTAAACCAATATAAAAATCATTTAATTAACAAAATATGAAATCAAAACTCATTTTAATTTATACCACATTCATTCTATTTTTTAGCTGTTCAAGTATAAAAGATCTAGAAGAAGGTTTATATGCTGAATTTACCACTAATATGGGCAATATGATCGTAAAATTAAATTATGAAAGTACACCTGTAACAGTTGCAAATTTTGTCTTATTATCAGAAGGAAAGCACCCAAAAGTCCAAGAGAAGTTTAAAGGGAAAAAATTTTATGATGGGATTATTTTTCATCGAGTCATTGATAGTTTTATGATTCAAGCTGGTGATCCTACAGCAACAGGTTCTGGTGGACCAGGGTATAGATTTTTGGATGAAATTGTAGAGACTTTAAAGCATGACAAGCCTGGTATTCTATCTATGGCAAATTCAGGGCCTGGAACAAATGGTAGTCAGTTTTTTATAACAGAAATTGCAACTCCGTGGCTTGACGGAAAACACACTGTATTTGGACAACTAATCAAAGGTTTTGATGTATATGATAATATTTCAAATGTAAAAACTGCTGTTGCAAATAGACCTGAAAAAGATGTAGTAATTAAAAAAATTAAAATAATAAGAAAAGGCTCAAACGCAAAAAAATTTGATGCTTTAAATACATGGCTTGAAATGGAACCGAAACTTTCAATTTTAGCTGAACAAAAGAGAAGAGAGGAAATCGAAAAAATTTCTGTTGGTTATACAGTTACAGATTCTGGTTTAAGGTATAAAATAACAAAAACTTCCAACGGAATAAGTGCAATTGATGGAAACAAGGTTAAAGTACATTATGTAGGAAAACTATTGAATGGAAATGAGTTTGACTCCTCATACAAAAGAAATTTACCCTTTGAATTTCAGTTAGGAGTTGGACAAGTCATTAAGGGTTGGGATGAAGCACTTAAAGTCCTAAAAACTGGTGAAAAAGGCACATTTATAATTCCATCAGAACTTGGATATGGTCCGAGAGGTGCAGGTGGAGTTATACCCCCCAATGCTACATTAATTTTTGATATTGAACTTTTGGAAATAAACTAATTAGTTTTTTCAGGTGTATTATTAATAATTTCCTTAAAAAATTTCCAAAATTTTTGTGTGGAGGAAATTGAAGCTTTTTCATCTGGTGAGTGAGCTCCTAGTATTGTAGGTCCAAAACTTATCATATCCATCTTTGGATAATGAGATCCTATAATTCCACATTCTAATCCTGCATGTATTACATTTATTTTGGGTTCAGATGAAAATAATTTCTCGTAAGCTTGCTTGGCTTTTTCCAGTATTGGCGAATTTTCATTAGGCTCCCAACCCGTATATCCACCTGAAAAAGATATATTACATGAAATTTTTTCAAAAATTAAAGAAATTTGTTTAGATAATTCAAATTTTGAATCATCCAACGAAGAACGTGTTAAACACATAATATTTAAATTGCCGTCAATCAATTTTATATTTGCTAAATTATTTGAAGTTTCAACTAAACCATCAATTTTTTTGCTCATTGAATATACTCCGTTTGGACAAATTTGAATGGCTCTGATTAATTCACTTGTATCATTATTATTTAAACATTTTGATGCAAAATTCTTTAATTTTGAAAGAATTTTTAAATCAAAAATCCATTTTAAATTTAAATTTGGATCTGTTTTACTAAATTTATTTGAATATTTAATTCTCTGATTTTCTAAAAGCTTCTCAGCGCTCGATATATGTCTATTATTAATAAAAATTACAGTGTCACTTTCTCTGGGAATAGCGTTTCTCAGGCCACCCCCTTCTATTACAGCAATATTAATTTTAAAAAGTTCATTTAATTCATTAAGGATTTCAAATAAAATCTTATTTGAATTTCCAAGTCCTTTATGTATTTCTGCACCTGAGTGACCACCAGTCAAACCATCAAGAACAATTCTAATAGGAACAGTATCCTTTGGAGGTTCAATCAAATCATAGTTTCTTTTTAAGGTAATATCTATACCACCAGCACATCCAATACAAATTTCATCGTCTTCTTCTGTGTCAAGATTTAATAAAATATTTCCAGTTAAAATAGTCTCAGAAAGATTTAATGCACCTGTCATTCCTGTTTCCTCATCAATAGTAAAAAGGGCTTCAATTTTTGGATGAGAAATATTTTTACTTTCTAATAATGCCATTATTGTAGCAACTCCCAGACCGTTGTCAGCACCAAGTGTTGTTCCCTGTGCTTTAATCCAATCACCATCTACATACATATTAATCGGTGAATTTAAAAAATCAAATTCTGTATCATTATTTTTTTCATGAACCATGTCAACATGTGATTGCAAAACAACAGTTTCCCTATTATACATATCATGCGTTGAGTCTTTGTATATAACAAGATTCCCAATTTTATCAGTATTAAAGTCTAAACCATTTTTTTTTGCAAATGATATCAAAAAACTTATTACCCTATCCTCATTTTTAGAGGGTCGAGGAACCTGATTAAGTTCATAAAAATTTTTCCATACTTCTTTTGGTTCAACATTTAATATTTCCTTACTCATATTTAATTTATTTGTAACAAAATTAACGAATAATTAATTTATATTTAGGATACGTGATATTAATAATAATGAAAAAAAATAAATTATTTTTAATATGTTTTCTGGTAATTATATCGCTAATATTAATTTTAGTTAATGATGAGAGTATTATTGTTGAAAATTTATACTCAAATAATATTTACAAATTAATATCTGAATCGTTTAGATTAATTTTTGGTTGGATTTATTTATCAATTGGTGATATTCTGTATTTTTTGTTTTTATTATCAATCATATATTGTCTGACTTTTAAAATAAACTCAATTAAAAAAAATTACCAAAACTATCTAGTTATTATGTTATTTGTAATAATTAGTTTTTATATGTGTTGGGGCCTAAATTATAAGAGAGTTTCTATTAGTAATAAACTGAATCTAAATACCGAATTCAAAAAATCTGATTTAATTAATTTTACTGAAAGTGCCATTTTAGAAATAAATGAAAAACATTTAGAAATTTTTGGAAGTGATAGTACTATTCCAACAAATAAATATGATTTTGAGAAAAGTGTTAAAATTTCAGTTGAAAATATAAAAGATTTGAAAAATAGTGATATAGGTGAATTTGTGAATATTAATTATAAATATACTTCCGTTAAGAAGTCCATCTTTAGTAAATTACTTACCTACATGGGCTTTAGTGGATACATAAATCCCTTTACTAATGAGGCAAACATAAATACAAAAATCCCTCAGAGTGATTTGATTTTTGTAATAAATCACGAAATTTCACACCAGTTGGGAGTTGCAAAGGAAAGTGAAGCTAATTTTTTAGCATACAACTTATTGATTAATAGCAAAAATGACTATTTAAAATTTTGCGGCTTAAATTACGCACTAAAACTATCATTGGGTGAATTATCAAAAATTGATTATAGTATTTATTCTTTTTTTTTCAACCAAATAAATAATGGAATTACCAAAGAATATATCAATACGTCAAAATTTTGGAAAAAATACGATGGAAATATTCAAAAAATTTCTAAAAAAACTTACGATTTTTATCTAAGACAAAATAATGTTGATAGCGGGTTACAAAATTATAATGAAAGTTTATCATTAATTTTAAACTATAAGAAAGAATAAATGTCTAAACGAATTACAAGCGCAAGTAATAAAGAAATTAAATATTTAAATAAACTTTTAATAAAATCATCTTTTAGAAAAAAAGAGAGGAAATTTGTCGTAGAAGGAAAGAGGGAAATTATAATGGCAGTTGAAAATGGATTTAAAATCCTCAAATTGTATTATAATCCGAACATAATCGACGTGAACAAATTTTCAATTGAAATTGATAGTGATATCATTGAATTAAGTGATTCTGTATATTCTAAAATTAGCTATCGTAAATCAACTGAAGGATTAATAGCTGTTTACAGTATGAGAGATTATTTATTAAAATTAGATAACACTAATAACAACTTGGCACTTGTGTTAGATGGAATTGAAAAACCAGGAAATCTTGGTGCTATTTTGAGGACTTGTGATGCAACTAATGTAAGTGTTATTATATTAACAAATCATAAATGTGATATTTTTAATCCAAATGTAATAAGATCAAGTTTGGGGGCTGTGTTCTCTAAGTTGATAATCTCAATGCGCTCTGATGATGCGTATACTTTTTTTAAAAAAAATAATTATTCCATTTTTTCTACATCGAGTAAAGCCAAAAAAATGTATGATAAAGTTAATTTTAAAAAATCATGTGCAATTGTTGTTGGATCTGAAAAAAAAGGGATATCAGATTTCTGGAAAGAAAAGTGTTGTGAATTAATTAAATTACCAATGTTAGGTCTAATTAATTCTTTAAATGTTTCTGTTTCAGCTGCAATAATCCTTTATGAAGTTAATCGTCAAAGAAATAGTAAAAAAAAATAGTTTTAAATAGTTTTTAAAGAAATTGTCTATTAACCATCTATGTGCTAATTTTAAGTGATGTCTGATCAAAAACTAGAAAAAGAGAAGAAAGCGTTAGCAAAAGAATATAAAGAGCTTTTAAAAATTAGCTATCAATCATTGAATAAAAGTGATAAAAATTTAATCAGAAAAGCTTTCGATTATGCTGTAGATGCTCATCAATTTCAGAGAAGAAAGTCCGGTGAAGCATACATTTTTCATCCTATCGCAGTTGCAAAAATAGTAGCTCATGAGATTGGCCTTGATGCAATCTCTATAGCATCTGCCTTGATTCATGATGTGGTCGAAGATAATAATGATCACACACTTGAAAGAATTGAAGAAGAATTCGGTAAGAATATTTCTAAAATTGTAGATGGTCTAACAAAAATTGGCAGGCTTAATACTAAAGGTTACTCTGATGTTTCAATTCAAGCAGAAAACTATAGAAAAATGCTGTTAACCTTGAATGAGGATGTTAGAGTTATAATAATTAAAATTGCTGATAGACTACACAATATGCAAACACTTTCAAGCATGTCAACTGAAAAGCAAATACAAAAAGCGTCAGAGACTCTTTATATATATGCACCATTAGCTCACCGAATTGGACTTTACAATATTAAAACACAACTTGAAGATTTGGGTCTGAAGTACACTAATCCTGATGCATTCAATGAAATATCAAAAAAATTAATTGAAAATAAAAAAGATCAAGATAATTACATAAAGAAATTTAATTCAATCATCAGTAGTACTCTGACCAAAGAAAAATTAAAGTATGAAATAAAAGGTAGATCAAAATCAATTTTTTCGATTAATAATAAAATGATTAAACAAGGAATTTCTTTTGAAGAGGTTTATGATAAATTTGCAGTTAGAATAATATATAAATCTAAACTTGAAAAAGAGAAATTCATCGCATGGAAAATATATTCAATTATTACAGATAACTTTACACCAAATCCTACTAGACTTAGAGATTGGATTTCTGCACCAAAATCAAATGGTTATGAAGCATTACACATCACTGTTGTTGGGCCTAAAAACAGGTGGGTTGAAGTTCAGATCAGAAGTGAGAGAATGGACGAAATTGCTGAAAAAGGTTATGCAGCACACTATAAATACAAGCAAAAAAACGATATAAATGACAGTTTAGATACGTGGATTAATAAATTGCAAGAGGCTCTTGAAAATCCTGAGACAAATGCTGTAGATTTTGTTGAGCAATTTAAATTAAACCTTTATGCGAAAGAAATTTTTGTATTTACTCCTACTGGAGAATTAAAATCTCTCCCAAAAGGAGCTACACCTCTTGATTTTGCTTTCGCCATTCATACTGAAGTTGGACTCAAAACTCGTGGTGCTAAAGTCAACGGAAAACTTGTCCCCTTAAATAAAATTCTTTCAAGCGGAGATAGAATTGAAATTTTAACCTCAGATAAAATAAAGCCAAGTGCTAATTGGCTTGACTATGCAACAACTGCTAGGGCAAAATCAAAGATTAAGGCGACTCTTAACGAAGAAAAGAAATTGCTAGCAGATGAAGGTAAACAAATATTAAAAAGAAAGCTTAAGCATCTTAAAATTAATTTTAATGATAGTATTGTTACTGAACTTCAAAAGTATTTTAAATTGAATACAAGTCAAGATTTATTTTACAGAGTTGGTATTAATACAATTGATAATGAAAAATTGAAAAAATTTATATCTTCTCGAAGTAATAAATTTATAAGCTACATAAGAAAAAAAATATCCAGAAAAAACGAGATTAAATTAAAAGAAGAAAACCAAAATGAAATTACTTCAAAATATGATTTATTAGTTTTCGGGAATGATGAAGAAAGACTTGACTACAAAAATGCACCTTGTTGTAATCCAATTCCAGGAGATGAGGTTTTTGGCTTTGTTACAATCAAAGATGGTATTAAAATTCACAAAAAAAATTGTCCTAATTCACTTAGCCTTCAATCAAATTATGATTATAGAATAATTAAAGCAAAATGGATTGACTCATCACTTGAAAAATTTACAGTTCAAATTAATATTACCGGAATTGATAAGCTAGGTCTTTTAAATAATATAACAAATGTAATCTCCGAAAATATGAATATTAATATGAAAAGACTTAATTTTGAAACTGCAGGAAATACTTTTGTTGGTAATATTATAATTTCTGTAAAATCTAACTTGGAGGTTAATAATCTTATAAAAAAGCTAAAACTGTTAAACGGAATTGATAGAATTAAAAGAACTTAAATTTCAAATATAAAAATGTCTGATATTAAAAATAATATTGAAACTGTAAACGAGGTATTCACAAAATTCTTAGAAAAAAAGGGTTTTAGAAAAACTCCTGAAAGATATGCGATTCTAAAAGAGGTATATGAAACAAAATTTCATTTTGATATTGAATCTCTATATGTTAAGATGAAGAATAAGAAATATAGGGTGTCACGTGCAACTCTATATAACACTATTGAGCTTCTTCTTGAATGTTCGTTGGTAAGAAAACATCAATTTTCTGCTGATCATCAAGCATCATATGAAAAATGTTACTTTAACAATCAGCATGATCACCTAATTATTAATGATTCAGGGGAAGTTTTCGAATTTTGTGATCCTCGAATTGAAACTATAAAAAAAACTATTGAAGATATTTTTGACGTTACAATTGATAGTCATTCATTATACTTCTACGGCAAAAAAAATAAAAATATTTAGATGAAAGTTGACTTATTACTTGGATTGCAATGGGGAGATGAGGGAAAAGGAAAAATAGTTGATGTTTTGACTTCCAAGTATGATATTATCGCTAGATTTCAGGGTGGACCTAATGCCGGTCACACCCTTGTATTTAATAATAAAAAGTATGTTTTACATACAATTCCCTCCGGGATTTTTCATAAGAATAAAATTAACCTAATCGGAAATGGAGTCGTAATTGACCCTGTGATTTTATGCAAAGAAATATTGAATATCAGAAATGAAAATATAAAAATTAGTGAAACACTATTAATTTCAAAAAAAGCACACTTAATTCTTCCAACCCACAGAATTCTTGATGCTGCAAGTGAAATGTCCAAAGGAAAAAATAAAATTGGCTCAACACTCAAAGGAATAGGTCCAACATACATGGACAAAACTGGAAGAAATGGGTTTAGAGTTGGTGAACTTGAGAATAAAAAATGGAAAGATAAATACGTAGAATTAAGAGATAAACATATTGAACTAATAAAATTTTTTAAAGTCAATTTAAATTTTAATTTAAAAAAGTTGGAAGAAGAGTTTTTTCAATCTGTTGATGAACTAAAAAAAATAGATTTTGTTGATTCTGAAAATTTTTTATTTGAAGCTAATGATAAAAAGATATTAGCCGAGGGAGCCCAAGGCTCATTACTTGATATTGATTTTGGCACCTACCCATATGTTACTTCATCAAACACTACCGCTGCTGGTGCTTGCACTGGTTTAGGAATATCACCAAACTCTGTAAATCAGGTGTTTGGTATTTTCAAAGCATACACCACAAGGGTTGGCTCTGGTCCTTTTCCCACAGAATTATTTGATAGTTATGGTGAAAGAATGAGTAAAGTTGGTAATGAGTTTGGTGCCACTACTGGCAGGCCAAGAAGATGTGGATGGTTAGATTTGGTAGCGTTAAAATATGCTTGCAGAATAAATGGAGTAAATAAATTAATGATGATGAAAACTGATGTTTTAAGTGGTTTTGATAAAGTTTTAGTTTGCACTAATTACAATTATAAAGGTAAAATTATTGATTATCTTCCCTATGATTTGAGCGAAAGTTCACTCAAGCCAGTTTACAAGGAATTCAAAGGATGGTCAGAAGACTTGAGACAAATTGATAGTTTTGAAAATTTACCCGAAAACCTAAATTATTATATAAAGTTTCTAGAGAAAGAGCTTGAAGTCCCAATTGCAATTGTCTCTGTTGGGCCTGACAGAAAAGAAACCCTATTTAGATAATTTTGTGAGAATACATTTAAAAATATTTTTAAGAATTTTTCTGATATTGGTTAGTTTCAGTTCATTTGGTCAGGAAAAAAGAAAAATTATAATAAAGAAAGCTCCTTTTTTTGAGAAAGACAAAATTAATTTTCCTGATGCTTCATTGTTAACCAGAAATGATAAAGATCAAGTTTTAATTTCTCACGATGGAATTATGCTGTACTGTAATAAAGCATATTTTTATGAAAATAAAAACTTCGTTGAAGCCTTTGGAAATGTAATATTGAAACAAGGAGATTCAATATATTTAAATGCTGATTATGTTGAATATAATGGTGATATTAAATTTGCATTTGCCAAAGGTAATGTCACATTCAAAGAACCCCAATCAATATTATATTCAGACTCACTTTTTTTTGACAGAAATATACAACAGGTATATTATAAAAACAGAAGTAAATTAATAAGAAATTTAACTGACACTATACTAAGTGATAATGGAATTTATTATTTAAATGAAAAAAAATATAGTTTTAAATACAATGTTGATCTTAAAACTCCTAAATACCTTATATACTCAGATTTATTAGACTTTTATACATTAAGTGGAAAATCAAATTTTTATGGTCCTACTGAAATTTTCACTGATGATTCTGAAATATTCTGTGAGGTTGGTTATTACGATACAACAAATGATAACGGCTATTTTATAAAAAATGCAGAAATTGATTTCAATGAATACAAAATAAATGCAGATAGTATATATTTTGATAAAAGAAAAAATTATTCATCGGCCACAAACAATATTAAAATTTTAGACACACTTAACAAAACCCTTACAAAAGGCCATTTTGCCGAGATTTTTAGGAATAAAGATTCTATGTTAATTGAAAAAAGAGCAATAATTGCTTCGTTTAAAGAAGTTGATACAACCTACATTCATGGAGAAACAATTATTGTGACAGGTAAGAAAAACCAACAAACTATTAAAGCCTCAGAAAATGGTAAAATTTTGAGTGGAAAAATTAGTGGTAAATGTGACTCAATCCATTACAGTCAAATAACCGGTATTGTGCAAATGATAAATTTTAAGCATCTAGGTGAAAGAAAAAGAAAAAATCCTATCCTTTGGAATGGTAAGAGTCAAATTACAGGCGATTCAATAAGAATTAAATTTGATCCAAAAGATAGTGTTATTGATTCACTTTATGTTTATGACAACGCATTTATAATTGAAAAAGATTCATTGGGCGAAGGATATAATCAAATTTCTGGTAAAAAGTTTTATGGTAAGTTTATTGACGGAAAGTTAATTAAGGTTGATATCGTCAAGAATGCCGAATCCATATACTATCTAAGAAATTCAGAAAATGAGCTTGTTGGAATCGATAAATCTAAATCTGCGTTAATACAGATTACGTTTGTTGACGATAAGATAAACTCCTTTACAAAAATCAATCAAATTAACGGAAATACATTTCCAGAAAATGATATAAAAGAAAATGACAAAATATTAAGAGGTTTTTATTATAGAGAAGACGAGATAATTGAAAATATTGAAGATTTATTTAATGATGATAAAGAATTTATTCTACCAAAAATTGAACAACTTGAAGTCAAATTCATCAAGTAATGACTTTTTAAAATATCAAGCACAAACATCTCCATTTCCGCTGATGGTCGATGTGAAAAAAGCTAAAGGAAGCTATATATATGATAAGTCAGGAAAAAAATATTTAGATTTTGTTGCTGGTGTTTCTGCTTGTAGCGTTGGACACTGTAATAAAAAAGTTATTAGTGCAATTAATAAACAGGCAAAAAAGTACTTGCATGTCATGGTTTATGGAGAATTCATTACAGATGCAGCTTTAGAGCTTGCAAAGATAATCTCTAAAAATATTCCAGCCGGGTTAACAACTACATACTTTACCAATTCTGGAACAGAAGCCATAGAAGCCTCAATTAAGCTTGCAAGACGATACACTGGCAAAAAAAAAATAATTGGAGCCGAAAAAGCTTACCATGGAAGTACCTTAGGTTCGTTAACCCTTATGGGAATGGAAGAAAAGAAAAAACCATTTGAGCCATTAATTCCAATTGTTGATTTTATTAAATATAATTCTATTAATGATATTTCTAAAATTGATTCCGATACTGCATGTGTAGTTCTTGAAACAATTCAAGGTAGTGCCGGATTCATTAAACCAAAAAATAATTATTTGAATCTTGTAAAAAAACAATGTCTCAAGGTTGGCGCACTTTTAATACTTGACGAAATTCAAACGGGTATTGGAAGAACTGGCAAACTGTTTGGATTTCAAAACTTCGCATGTGTCCCTGATATTATTGTCTATGGTAAAGGATTAGGTGGTGGTGTTCCCATTGGTGCGTTTACCACGACTAAGGAAAAAATGGATGTTCTTCACAAAAATCCAACCCTAGGACACATAACTACATTCGGTGGTAATCCCCTAGTTACAGCAGCAGCATTACAAACAATTAAGATAATTTTGAATTCAAATTTGATGGAAAAGAGCCTTGAATATGAAAATATTTTTAGAAATAACCTGAAGCATAAATTAATTCAGGAAATCAGAGGTATGGGGCTAATGCTATGTTTAATAATGAAAAATTCTGAAATTGCTAATAGCTTAGTTTTACGGGCTAAAGAAAAAGGTCTAATTCTTTTTTGGCTTTTAATAGAAAAAAAAGCAGTAAGAATAACCCCTCCACTAACAATTTCAAAAAAAGAAATAAGTTTAGGATGTGAAATTATAATCTCAATATTAAACTCAATTGAATCTGAGTGTTAATTAGTTTGTTAAGAAGTTTAGACAAACTAAACACTTTATCTTCATTTCATATTTACTTTTATAAAGAATAATAAAATCTTACGATTTGAAGAATTTTAAAATTTGTGTTGATAAGTTTGAGAAAATGGTGAAAGACAAAAAAATTATTTTTTTTGACTCTTTTGAATTTGAAAATATAATTTTACACTACTTAGACAATGGGAAACTTGGATTAGCTAAAAAGGCGTTATCAATTTCCTTAAATCAATATCCATTTAATTCAAATCTGTCTTTATTACAAGCTGAAATTTATATACATGAAGATAAATTCAATGATTCAATCGAACTAATTGATTCTCTTTTAAATATTGAGAAAAATAACAGTGATGCACTTGTTTTAAAAGCTAATGTTTTATCAAAGATGAAAAAACATAAAGAAGCCATAAATATTTTAAAAAATATAGTTAATAAAATTGAGGATAAGAACGAAATTTATAATCAAATAGGACTTGAATTTCTATTTCTTGAAAAATATGAAATATCAATATCTTATTTTGAAAAATCGCTTTGTTATGATAAAAATGATAACTCTATAATTTATAACATTATTTATTGTTTTGAGAAAAACAGAAAATCAAAGGGACTATTTAATTTTTTAAAACAATATCTTGAAAAAAATCCCTTTTCCGAACTTGCATGGTACAAACTTGGAAATGAATATAAAAAATTAAGAAAATATGAAATGGCTTTGGCAGCTTTTGACTTTTCAATTATTTCAGATGAGAATTTCAGTAAGGCTTATGTTGTCAAGGGATTATTACTTGAAAAACTTTTCCGATATGATGATGCTATTAAAAACTATGAGGAAATGATTGATCATTGTTCTGAAAGCTCAAATCTATTATTTAGAATTGCCCTATGCTTTGAAAAAAAACATTTTTATGAAAATTCTATAAATTTTTATCACAAATGCATTGACATAGACCCAAAAATGCATGAAGCCTATTTTCGTATTGGAATGTTTTATTACAAAAGAGAAAGATTTGAAAAAGCTCTAAAATTCATAGAAAAAGCAATAAATTTAAAGCAAGATAAATCTACTTATTGGAAAATGTATTTAAAGTGCTTTTCTCTAAATTCTATTAATTGCTAATTTATTAAGTTTATATTTTGTATATGAATAATAAAAATATATTTGAATATTTTAAAATATTCATGAAGGGTATTTTTATGGGTATAGCTGATGCAATTCCTGGTGTATCTGGAGGTACAATTGCACTATTGCTTGGTATTTACGAAGAATTAATTACCACTATAAGCAATATAAAAATAAGCTTATTCAAAATTCTTACTAAAGATGGTTTTTCTGTTTTTTGGAAAAAAGGTAATCTTGGATTTTTATTTCCTCTTTTAATTGGAATTATAGCAAGTTTAATTGTTTTTGTAAATATTGCGCATTATTTTTTGGATACGTTTCCCCTTCTAGTTTGGTCATTTTTTACAGGGCTAATTATTGCAACATCTTACATAATTTTTAAGAAGATTAAAAATTTTAAACTAAAAGAATTTACACTTGTGATTATAGCTAGTATATCTTTAATACTATTTACAAAAATTTCAAACAATGAAGGTCTATCATCAACCGATTTTAGTATTGTCTACATATTTGTATGTGCATTACTTGCATCATCTGCAATGATATTACCTGGAATATCGGGGTCATTAGTTCTTGTGATTTTAGGTGTTTATGAATACTTGATTGAATCTTTAATTAATTACAATTTTTATATTATATCTACATTTGTAATCGGTGCTATAATTGGTTTACTTTTGCTAAGTAAAATTCTTAAAAAACTTTTTTTAAGACATAAAGATTCTACATTTTCGATTATGTTAGGATTAGTAATAGGCTCTGTTGTAAACATTTGGCCCTGGAAAAAATATTCAATTAATCAAGTTAGTACAGAAATATTAATTCTTTCGTTTTTTTTAGCTTTATCTGCGATACTGTTAATTGTTCTTATTGAAAAAGTAAATAAAAAATGAAATATTTTAGAATCTCTAAACATCTCAAAATAACTTTTTATGGTATTTTGATGGGTACAGCAAATAAAATCCCTGGTGTCTCTGGTGGGCTTGTTGCAATAGCAATTGGATTTTATAAAGAATTACTAGAAAGCCTGAATAAATTTGATAATAAAGCATTAAAAAAATTAATTGGGCTAAGGTTTTCAGATTTTTATAATTACGTTAATGGGCCATTCCTTTTTTTTATATTTTTTGGTATTATAATTAGCTATTTTTCAACATCCAAGTTACTTGACATTTTGATTAAAAATTACGAGTTATATGTCTGGAGTCTCTTTTTTGGACTCGTTATAGGTACAATATTTCACCTAAGAGATTTAATCAAATTTGATGAATGGAGAAATATTATAATGATTTTTTTGGGTATTTCATTTGGCTTAATATTAAGTTTTCTTGATCCTGCAAAAGAAAATGATAATTTATTTTTTGTTTTTGGATGTGGAATTATAAGTGTAATTGGAATGATAATTCCTGGTTTATCAGGATCTTTTCTATTGATGTTAATGGGCAACTATGTTTTACTGTTAGTTGATTCTGTTAATGCTCTCTACGACTCTATCATGGATTTAATTTATTTAGATTTTTCAAATTTTGAAAGCGATGAAAGGATGAATTATCTTAAAATAGTTATTATTTTTTTACTTGGATCACTGACTGGTTTGATATCCCTTTCTAAGGTATTAAGCTATTTACTAAATAAATATACTCAGCTAAGTAATTCCTTAATTTTTGGATTCATAATTGGCTCTTTGGGGGTCATATGGCCATGGAAAATGAGGTTTAATTACGAGGGTAGTGAAAAAATTCTTAGGTATTTTCCTGAGCTTAGTTATGAATTAGTCTACGCCATATTTTTTATCTTATTGGGTTTAACAACAGTAATCATTCTAAGTCGTTATGAAAAAAAATAAAATATATGGACTAATTGGGAAAAATATTTCTTACAGCTTCTCCAGAGAATATTTTTCAAAGAAATTTGAAACTGAAAAAATTAGTTCAAAATATTTTAACTTCGATTTAATTGATATTGACCAAATTTATAAGTTAAATAAAGAATTTAATTTAAGTGGTTTAAATGTTACTATTCCATACAAGGAATCAATAATACCGTTTTTGGATGAAACAGATTCAAAAGCAAGGCAGATTGGTGCTGTTAACACGATTAAATTTTTCAATAATAAAATGATTGGATATAATACTGACTATATTGGTTTTAAACAATCACTACAAAATCTTTCAAATATAAATATTCCTAAAAATGCTTTAATTTTGGGAACTGGTGGTGCATCGAAAGCAGTAAAATTTGCTCTTTCTGAACTAGGAATTGAATTTAAAACTGTTTCAAGAATAAAAAACAATGCTGATTATACCTATCAAGAAATTGATAAATGTATAATTGATAAAAAACTTATTATAAATTGTAGTCCAGTTGGGACCTTTCCGAATATTAATGATTCTCCAAAAATTCCATATCAATATTTAACATCTGAAAATTTTTTATATGATTTAGTATACAATCCAGACAAAACATTATTTCTTAAGAAAGGTGATGAAATCGGATGCTTTACAAAAAATGGAGTTGAAATGCTTAAAATCCAGGCGGAGAAAGCATGGGAAATTTGGAATGATATTTCTAGCTAATAATTCCAGAACCAATTAATTCATCTTCAATATACCAGGTTACGAATTGGCCTGGAGTTACTGATGACATTGGGTTGTCAAATAAAATATATAAACCGACTCTTAATTTATATATAGTCCCTTTTTTTAATGGTTGTCTATATCTTAGTCTGAATTTAACAATTAAGCTATGATTTTCGTTAACTTTTAAATCTTCTCTTATCCAATGTATATCTGAGTTTTTTACAAATAAGGCTCTCTTGTAAAGCCCAGGATGTTTATCACCCATACCTACATAAACTATATTATTTATAATATCAGTTGATAATACAAATAATGGTTTATCATACCCACCTATATTTAAACCTTTCCTTTGTCCAATTGTGAAAAAATGTGCTCCGCTGTGATTACCAATAACCTCTCCCTCACTTTTAGAAAATTTATATGGTAAGCTAAGAAACTCCAGTTTTTCTTGAATATTATCAAAATCTTCTCTTTCATTTTTAATTTTTAATAAATCATTGGGGATTTTGACAACATCTCCTTTGATTGTACTCAATCGTTGTTTCAAAAATTCTGGAAGTTTAACCTTACCTACAAAACACAAACCTTGCGAATCTTTTTTGTTTGCAGTTACAAGGTTGTGTTTTTTTGCTAACTCTCTTACCTTACTTTTCTTTAAACAACCAATTGGGAAAATAACCTTTGAAAGTTGATACTGATTTAATTGACATAAAAAATATGATTGATCTTTATTTTTATCAATTCCGGAAAGAAGACTAAAAATATTATTATTATTAATTACCCTGCAATAATGACCAGTTGCTATATAGTCAGCTCCTAAGTTAATGGCAACTTTTAAAAAAATATCAAATTTAATTTCGCGATTACATAAAATATCTGGGTTAGGTGTTCGTCCAGATTCATATTCTTTAAACATGTAATCAATGATTCTTGCCTGATATTCTTTGCTCAGATCAATTGTTTGAAATGGAATGTCTAATTTTTGAGCTACTAACATCGCGTCATTACTATCATCTAGCCAAGGACACTCATTTGAAATAGTTACTGAATTATCATGCCAGTTCTTCATGAATAAGCCGATGACCTCGTAACCTTTTTGTTTTAACAACAAGGCACTAACACTTGAATCAACTCCACCAGAAAGGGCAACAATTACTTTTTTCACTTTATAAATTTAATAATTATCAAATTAAGATGTGTATGTAGCATAGCTTGTGCTTGCTGGTGATGATATTTCAAATAATCTTGAATTTTTATGAGTTTGAATTTGAACTGAGTCTGAATTAGAAATAGTAAAAAAATCTCCTTTGTAAATATTGTTGCTACCAATTTTTAAATAACCATCGATTAAAAAGTATGAGTGAATTTTATTTTTTGATAAGTTTAAAGATGACCTACAATCTTTTAGGAAAATATAGTCATTTATAATCACATTCTCAGTATCGATAGACATTATTGAATTTGAATTTAAAATGTGGGTTATAATTTTATCTTTACTTTTGGTTATTTTAAAATCTGCTTGCTTGTAATCATTATAAGAAGCTGGCTTTAACAATGATTGGGAAAGTCCTGGATCAAACCAAATTTGAAAAATTTCAGACTGTTCTAGAATTTCTTCAGAGTGAGATATTCCACTTCCAGATCTAATAACCTGCACATCTCCTTCTTCCAATTGAATCCAATTTTTTAATTTCGTGTCATAGTGATTAATCTTTCCTTTAATTACAAATGTGAAGATTTCAAATCCTTTGTGCGGGTGGAGTCCGATTGTACTTTTTTTGTTTGAAGTAAATGCATGAGCCCAATAAAAAATATTTGAATAAGGTTTTAGCTGACCACTATCATGGGGGAAACCAATGGGTTTTTTTTCTAAAATTTCTCCAAAATTAAAACTCCCATCAACTTGAGTTTTTTTAGGATAAAGATTAATCACCATCTAAAATAGATTGAAATTTAGATAAAACAAATTTGAATTCCTCTTTCAAACTTAAATTTTTTATACCATCAGTTTCACTAAAATTATCATAAAAATTAGGCAAAGAAAAGGAAGGAATTGGGTATATATAATTAAGAGAAAATCTCTTGTGAGCAGTTTCAAGAATTGTTTTACCTCCTCTAGCGCCAGTTGATGTTGAAAGTAATAAAATAGGTTTGCTACTCCATACATCATTCTCAATAACCGAAATCCAGTCATAAATATTTTTAAAGGCGGCTGTATAAGAGCCATTGTGTTCAGCTAAAGAAAGTATAATACCGTCCGAATCAGAAATATACCTTTTAAATAAAATAGCTTTATCAGGAATTCCGTCAATCTCCTGACGGTCTTCACTATAAATTGGCATTTCATAATTAGTTAAAATTAATTCCTTAATATCACAATTTATAGTAAGAGCTTTCGCTGCATAATATGCGAATTTTCTATTAATCGAATTTGAGGAGCTGCTAGCCCCAATTGTGACGATATTTTTCAATTTATTTTAGCTTATTATGGTGAGAACCATCACAATATCCTTCTGGATTTTGTGTATTTCCACATCCGCATTTTGGTCTATCCATGGTCGAAATTTGTGATAACAAATCAAAGTTTATGCCATTGATATTTAACTGTAAGTTATTTTTTATTTTTTTTTTGTCTTTCAGCTTCCTCCATAATAGCCTGCATTCTCCTTTGGAATCTACTTGGCGGCTTATTTGGCTGAGATTTATTGAATTGTATTTGCTGTCTTATTTTTTGTTCATCCAAAATATAATTTTTAATGGTAAACATTATTGCGATAGAAAGTAAATTTGAAATGAAATAATATAAACTTAGCCCACTAGAATAGTTATTAAAAAATACCATCATCATAATTGGAGCAAAATATATCATATATTTCATCATCTTAGCCATATCAGGCATTCCATCTTGTGGTTTTGGTTGAGAAGCCATCTGTTGTCCAGTTGTCATTTTCATGTAGAAAAATATTGATATTGCAGCTAGAATAGGAAATAAACTTACGTGATCACCATACAAAGGAATATAAAATCCAAAGTCAATTATACTATCATAGGCAGATAAATCGTCTGCCCATAAAAAACTCTTTTGTCTTAGGTCAAAGGCAGATGGAAAAAACATAAATAATGCATAAAAAACAGGGATTTGCAACAAGCCAGGTAAACAGCCACTCATTGGATTAGCACCCGCTTTTCTATAAAGTGACATCATTTCCTGTTGACGTTTCATTGCATTGTCCTTAAATTTTGCATTAATCTCATTCAGCTCTGGCTTTAAGATTTTCATCTTGGCCTGTGATAAATATGACTTATATAGCACAGGAGCTAATGCAATCCTGACTATTATTGTCATAAATATTATTGCAATTCCATATGGGAATAAATCGCTTAGATATTTATATAGTGGAACAAATATATTTTTATTTATAAAACCAAATATACCCCAACCAAAATCAATACTTTCCTCTAAATCAATTTCATATGACTTTAGGGTGGAATATTCATTTGGTCCAAAATAAAATCTAAAGGAATTGTCAAATTCATTATTGACATATTTGAATGGAATAGTGGTTAAAAACTTTTTAGTGAATAATGTATCTATCGAAGTATCATTTACTAAATCTTCAGATTTAAATATTGCTTTTTCAAATACCTGTTCTCGTTTAGGTATTAATACCGAACTGAAAAAATGCTGCTTGTACGAAATCCAATTTAAATTGTTTTCTTCATCTTCATCTTCACCACTTATAGATAGATAATCAATTTTGTCATTATCATGAAAATAGGTTAAATATGTATACCTGTTTTCATAAGAAATACTTTTTGAGTTTCTAAAAGCATTTAATTCCCATTCAAAACTGTATGGTTGGTCAGCATTTACTAACATTTTAAATCCCTCAGACCTAAAATCGAAATCAATTATATAGCCATCATCAATTGTATATTTATATTCAACAAATGTGTTTTCATTCACATTTGATTTCATCAAAATAATTTTTGAATCACCCTTATTTTGAACAAAAAAATCAAAATTTAAATCATTAGTGTTGTATTGAACTCCATTTTTACCTAAAAATGAAAAATTAAAAATACTATTACCGTTTTTAACAAGATTTACTGGTTTACTGAGATAATTGTAATTTTCTTTAAGCTCTAATGAGCTAATTTGACCTCCTTTTGAAGAAAAAGAAATTTTAAACTTATCAGTTTCAATTTTTTTTAACTGATTGTTTGATTGAAGAGAATCAAAAATAAACAAATCGATATTTTCATTTGATAAATCAATCTCATTTTCTATTATTTCTGAGAGTTCAGTATCAATTGCTTTATTTTCTTGAATTTGTTCTTCAATATTTTCATCAGAGATTATGATTTCTTGCTCTGGAGGTGGATTTAACCACAGCCAAACAATAAAAATAAATCCTAATAAAAAAAGACCTATTAAAGAATTTATGTCAATTTTGTTATCTTCCATTTACCAAAACATTTTTTTTTGAAGCATTAATAAAAGATACAAATAAAGGATGAGGTGATAAAACGGTACTCTTGTATTCAGGGTGAAACTGAACACCAACAAACCATGGATGTTCTTTAATTTCAACTACCTCTACAAGATTTGTATTTTCATTCATTCCACTAGCAAATAAACCATTTGCTTGAAGTTTATCCAAATAATCATTATTTAATTCATATCGATGTCTATGTCTTTCTTCAATTTTTTCAGACTGGTATATAGAATAGCATAATGAATCAAGACTTAATTTACAATCCCACAAGCCAAGTCTCATTGTACCGCCTTTTCTCTTTATTTCTTTTTGATCTTCCATTAAATCAATTACTGGGTTCTTTGTTTTTGGATTAACCTCAGTTGAATTAGCGTCCTTAATACATAATACATTTCTGCTAAATTCAATAACAGCCATTTGCATACCATAACATATTCCAAAAAAAGGAATTTTATTTTTCCTTACATATTCAATAGCTTTAATTTTTCCCTCAACTCCTCTTTCACCAAAACCTGGAGCAACTAATACTCCGTTAAATTCTTTAAGAATTTTATTGACATTTTTAGAATTAATGTGTTCAGAATGAATTGTCTTTACTTTAACCTCAACCTCATTCACAGAACCTGCGTGTATAAATGACTCAAGAATTGATTTATAAGAGTCTTGGAGCTCTACATATTTACCTATTAAGGCAATTTTTACCACTCCTTTCGGATTTTTATATCTTTCAAGAAAGTCATTCCAGGACTTTAAATTTGGCTCTTTATATTTTAATTTTAATTTTTTTAATGAAACTTTATCAAGACCCTCCTTGAACATGTAGTTTGGGACATCATAAATCGTGTTTACATCAACAGACTGAATTACACAATTAGAATTAACATTACAAAAACCTGCTAATTTTTTCTTAATATCACTGTTTAGTTCATGCTCGGTTCTGCAAACCAAAATATCGGCCTGTACCCCACTTTCCATCAATGTTTTTACACTATGCTGGGTGGGTTTAGTTTTTAATTCCTTTGCCGCAGAAAGATAAGGTATAAGTGTTAAATGGATTACAATTAGATTTTCCTTACCCATTTCCCACTTCAACTGTCTTACAGCCTCAATGTATGGCAAAGACTCAATATCACCTACTGTCCCTCCTATTTCTGTAATAATTATATCAAAATTATCACTTTCTTCTAAAAACCTTATATTTTTTTTTATTTCATCTGTAATGTGAGGAATAACTTGAACTGTTTTTCCTAAATATTCACCATTACGCTCTTTATCAATAACATTTTGATATATTCGACCAGTGGTTATATTATTTGCTTGTGAGGTTGGGACATTTAAAAACCTTTCGTAATGACCCAAATCTAAGTCAGTTTCTGCACCATCATTTGTAACGTAACACTCACCGTGCTCATATGGATTTAATGTACCTGGATCAATATTAATGTATGGATCAAGTTTCTGTATACTAGTTTTGTATCCTTGTGCCTGCAGTAATTTTGCTAAGGAGGCGGCTATGATTCCTTTACCTAACGATGAGGTAACTCCACCAGTAACAAAAATATATTTGGGTTGGGCCATAATGCGTTTTAAACGCGAACAAATTTAATAAATTTAAACCCAATGAAACTATAATATTGATTCATTTTTAGTTTTTCATTATTTCAATTATATCAAAATTGTCATATTGTAGTAAATAAACAGATGTATTATCTAAGGAACCACCCTCAGAGACTACATATTTGAATTTATTTTCAAAATAAGAAGTCTCAATTTCTAACATGCTTTCATCATCAATATTTCCGCTGACTAATCTCAGTATGAGGTCATAGGCTATATCAAAACCTCTCAATGAATATCTGTTTGGATAGTAATTATAAGTCTCATTATATTTTTTTATGAATTTAGATTTTTCTTGAAAGTTAATTGGTTTATTAATTGAAGGATATATAAAACTTAAATTCGTCAAAAAATTATTTGAAATATTATTTCCATCATAAGCCTTGTCTTTATTTGTTGTGATTAGAATAATTTTACATTCTTTTGATAAAAATGAATTTAGTAAACTAGTAACATTAGAAATAAATGCTTCAGAACTTGATTCTAAAAAAACAATATGCCTTCCGTTTTGGAATTTTAACTTTAATTCGTCACGATTGAGAGATTTTGTATCATTTCCGTCTTTATTTCTTTTTGAGGAAATTTGAATAGCTTCAGGAAATGATGATTTAATTTTATTACTTAAATTAATATTTTTTAAGTCTGAAATAATATATTTTTTGGTATTTGACTCAAATGTAGACACATGTTCTATCACTTTGTTATAAAGAATGGAGTCGGTTGGGATAGTATTAATGACATTACTAGACTTAGAGTGATTTTGTGATAGTGGCTTAACTATTTTAGTGTCATTAGCTTTTGAAATTTCAGTAAAATAGTTAAATAAATCATCTTTAATTGGACCTATTACAAAATCATATTTAGAAAAATCATTTTTAGAAAAAAGGTTTAATAATTTATCTTTATTATTTGAGCTATCAAATACATCAAAATCAATACTATAACCATATTTCGCAATTGAATCAACTGCCATTAACGAGCCAAATAAATAATCTAAGGATATATTCAACATTTTATCATTCTCTAAAAGTGATAAATAATTAGTTTTATTGTCATCATTAAAGTTTTCTGATCTAAAATTAAGAATTAAGCCTAGCTTTATTTGCCTTTTTAAATCAACAGTATTGCCAAGTAAATCAAAGTTCGATTTTGGATATATTTTTATCGAAATTGGAATTTTTATAATATCACCAAAATTTAATAATTCACTATTTAAGTGAGGATTTAATTTGAAAAACGATTCTTTATTAAGCATATCATTTGAAAATAAAGAATCAGCATGTGTTTTAGTTTTAACTAAATAAAATGAAAATTGATTTTCAAATGATAAGGAGTTTTTTTTCTTTACATGATCATTGTTAATTACCACTAATTCTTTGTATTTTTCAATACTAAATCCTTGATTAATCTCCTTAAATAGCTCTAAATTCATACCATAATCAAATGCTATTTTCCATAATTTATCAATAGGCTTTACAGGTATTTTTGAAAAAAAATCATTTCTTAAAGCAATATTTTCTGAGATTTTTGGAATTTTTAAAATATTATTTTTTTTAATATTTATGTTTGGGTTGTAATAATTGATTAATTCCTTGCTAATATTATACATTGAAGAAATGGATTCGATCGTCTGTTTTTTTTGAATTTTATGAACAATCAAATCATTTTCGTCATAATCATCTTTTATACATATTTTTACTTTTTCATTCAGTAAAATAATTTTTTCCAAGTCAGCATCATTGTAATTTAATCTATCATTTGAAAATTTTGGGTTAAGTACAAAAAAATCAGAAATTGAAATATTATTAAATCTTATAAAATCAATTACTTTAACATCTTTGTCAGTTTTAAACTCATATATTTCTTGTGCAGAAATTGTGTTAAATAAAAAAAATATTATGAGGTAACTTTTTATATTTTTCATCTCTTTATTCCCATTCAATTGTTGCTGGAGGTTTTGAGCTTATGTCATAAACAACCCGGTTTACACCCTTTACCCTATTTATAATTTTATTAGAAATATCTTGTAAAAAATTATATGGCAAATTAACCCAATCAGCTGTCATGCCGTCTGTGCTTTCAACAGCTCTCAAGGCCACACATTTTTCATATGTTCTTTCATCACCCATTACGCCTACGCTTTTAACAGGGAGTAAAATGGCACCTGCCTGCCAAATTTTATCGTATAAACCTTCTTCTTTTAAACCACTTATAAATATATCGTCAACCTGCTGTAGGATTTTGATATTTTCAATATTTATCTCATCCAGAATTCTAATTCCCAGACCAGGTCCTGGAAATGGGTGTCGACCCAATATAGATTTATCAATTCCCAAAAAACCTCCCACTTTTCTAACTTCATCTTTAAATAATAGTTTTAATGGTTCAATAACCTTGAGTTTCATCTTTTCAGGAAGTCCACCTACATTATGGTGACTTTTTATAGTCGATGAAGGTCCCCCAGTTGCTGAAATACTTTCAATAACGTCAGGATATATTGTGCCTTGTGCTAGCCATTTTACATTTTTAATTTTTTTGGATTCTTTTTCAAAAGATTCTATAAATATGCGTCCGATAATTTTTCTTTTGATTTCCGGATCAATTATACCCTTAAGATTTTTGTAAAAATCCTCGGAATAATCAACACCTATAACATTCAAATCCATTTTTTTGTATTGATTCAGCACATTATTAAACTCATTTTTTCTAAGTAAACCATTGTTTACAAAAACACAATATAAATTTTTTCCAATTGATTTGTTTAAAATAGCTGCTGCTACCGATGAATCAACACCTCCCGAAAGACCTAATATAACTTTGTCATTTTTAAT
>MDTD01138045.1_pt1 | contig 24761 bp, 23 predicted proteins | sample 811221 | NCBI WGS metagenome assembly MDTD01 (sample SAMN05326646, study PRJNA326480) | marine metagenome | isolation source: seawater | place: Pacific Ocean: South West | collected 2011 | reverse complement strand
TTGAAACTCTAATTTGTCAATTTTTTTTAGAGTTTGCTTATTTTTTTTATTAAGTAAATTTTCATTTTGAAATTTTAAAGAAAAGGTATCATGATGAATTAAATCAATTACAGAGTTTGAAAATTTTATACTTTGAGTAGCTAAAATTAATCTATTTAATGAAGGCATTATTCTAAATCCAGCCCCCGCAAATACGCCAACTATAACGAGTAATTCTGAAACATTTTTTCCTTGATATAAAATAATTAAACTCAAAATTACTAAAAAAAATATGACAAGAACCTCTATTATGTACCTTGGTATATCTGAAAAGAATTTTTGCTTAGTTTGTTTATTAATTAATTGATCTATTTTTTTATAAAAATTTAATAAAAAATTTTTTTCAGCATTTACAATTTTTATGTCTTTAATTCCATGTAAACTCTGTATAACAATTTTTTGAACTTTATTTTGTAATTCTAGCCTTTCTGTGCCAATTTTTTTTACTTTGTTACCTATTAATTTGTAAAAGATAACAAATATAAATAATGTTAGAATTACTAAAAAAATCGTTCCTGTTGGTTCCACGTAAAAAAGAACAAGGAAAATTGCAAAAATACTTAATGCCTCAATACAAATAATTACAATTGGATCTAATACTCCAAGAACAAAATATTCTATTTCACTGTTAAGTGTATTAACTAATTGAGATGAGTTTAATTTTATAAAATATTTATATGGCATCTTTAGATAGTTTTCCATACATTTTTTTTCTATATCTTTAAAAAATTGAAAAAAAGTTTTATTTTTTAGAAAAACAAAAAATACATTCAAAATATTTTTCGCAAAAAAAACAAAAAAAATAATAAGTAAAAAAACTATTACCAAATCTTTTTGGCTATCAATTTTAAAAAAATCTATAAAATTCTGAATAAATAAATAATCTTGATAGTTATTTTCTGTTAAAATCATCAAAAAGGGTATGATTAATCCGATGCCCAATAATTCAAGAAATGAAAGGAAAAAGGCGATAAATAAAAAAAATAATAAATTTTTTTTTTGTTTACTAGTTAATAATTCCCATACCTTATTAAGTTTTTCTCTCATTTAAATTTTTTTTAAAAAATTGGTAAATTTGTTACTTAAATTGTTATAATTATTGATTTTAATTTCTTTATTTGATTTTAACAAACTATTTAATTTTTCTAGTAATTCATTAGATGATTTAAAAGCATCATAGTTATCTGGTATATCTTTTTTTATAATAGCAGAGTCAATTTGTTGAGCTTGTAATAGATATCCTTTATTTTCTAATATTTCAATTGTTCTTGGATAAAGTGAATTAGAGCCAGATTTGGCTCCAAAATCTAAACATATGCTATTCACATAACTTTTTTTTCTAAAATTAGTGTTATATTGAACAACCTTGGAATTAAATCCCAAATTTTTCCAATCTTTACCTACTAAAAATAGATTTTTTTTAAAATATTTATTCACAAGATTTATCAGTTCATATCTCAGCAAATTTTTTAACTGCATATAATTTATATAACCTTGTTCATTCCCATCAAAAAAGATATCTTTTAAATAAGAAACGTCATTTATCAGATCAAGACTTTGTAAAATTTCATCTCTATTTTTTAACCAAAATTTATCTACATTAGAATTTACTTTAATATTTACTTCTGAAATGTATATAATTTTTGAATTGCTGTTTAATTTTAAAATAAAACTAGTTTTTAATTTTGGAGTTAATAAAAACAAATTATTTTCTTTTTTAGGATCTAGGCATAGAAATAAATCTTTATCATCTTTTATTCTATCATTTTCAATTTCGTTAACTGTATTAAACCAAAGATGATAAAATTTCTTATATTTTCCTTTTATAGTTTTTCCATCACAAAAAATTGGAACAGTTTTATTTTTAAAAAAAAAAAATAAAAATTTAAAAACAAAATAACTTTTTGTTGAAAAAATAATCACATTACCAGATTTAAAATATCTTAAACATGAATTAAGTTGCGAATATCTATATTTTGCCGCAAAAACTAAAAGAAATTTATCCATTAAAAATAATTTTAGTTCCTGTGTGATCCATCTCAAAATTTTCACATTCAAATTTTTTTGATAAAATCTTTTTATTTTCTAAACAACATAAGACAAAACCACCACCACCTGCTCCTAAAATTTTTAATCCATATATATTATCGAGTTTTATTTTCTCTATCAAATTTGCAATACGTGAATTTATAATTTTATTATTTAAACTAGTTTTTGAAATTTGAGACAAATTAAGTAAGTTTCCAAAAAATTTTTTAGTAATCTGTTTTTTTTTTATTTCTTTATTAAATAAGTCTACATAAGATTTAATCTTATCAAGGTAAATCTTATTATATTTAAAATTATTTTTTTGGGTTTCCAAAATTTTTCTATTTTCTCTTCTTATTTTTGTCCAAACTAAAATCATATTGTTATTAATTAATTTGAACATATTTTTATTTTTTACTCTTTTAATAATTACCTTATTATCTTTTGTGAATTTTAAATAATTTAACCCACCAATTGCAGCCGCATATTGATCTTGTCTTCCAATAGGATTTTTAATTTTAGCTGTCTCTATAAAATAAGCCTCTTCAGCTAATCTTTTTTGTGAAACTTTCATACCTTTATAGGTATATAAAGCATTTAATAAACCGACGGTAAACGAACTTGATGAACCTAATCCACTTCTGTCTGGTATGTCTGAAAAAGTTGAGATATAAATAGGTCCTTTTATAGACAAAAATTTAAGGCATTCCCTAATTATTTTATTTTTTATTTTAGATAATGAATTTTGATTTTCACTGATTGAATAATTCAGTCTAAAATTAGTTTTATATAAAGAGCCATGTTTTCTCACTACTACATAGATATATTTATTTATAGACGTGCTTAAAACTTTACCTTCATATAATTTTGAATAATATTCTATGTCTGTACCGCCTCCAAAAAAACTTACTCTTAATGGCGTTTTCGATATTATTAAATTTTTTTTCATGAATATGTATTTTCTATTATTTTTATAGCTTTTTTGTGGTTATTAAAGTTTCCAAGATATAATTTATCCCTAATTTTAAGTTTTTTATCCATATGCATATAATTACAACCAGCTCTTTTCGCAGTTTTCCAGTCACGAATATCATCACCAATAAATATTGTTTTTCTTCTTATCAAATTATATTCATTAATTGATTTATTTATCATATAGGGTTTAGGTTTTCTGCAAACACAATTATCTAACCAATGATGTTTACATATATATATTTTCAAAATTTTAATTCCTCTCTTATTTAATTCGTTTAACATGAATTTATGGACTTTTTTAAGTTGCTTATCTGATATTAAGCCCCGTCCTATTCCAGCTTGATTTGTAATGATAATAAAACTAAATTTTTTTTGTGAAAGAAACTTTAACAAGCTTATAGTTTTTTTTATGAGCTTAAATTGCTTTATATCCTTTACATACTCTCCTTTATTTAATCTTGAATTAATAGTCCCATCTCTATCTAATAATAAAATTTTTTTTCCTGAGAAAAAACTTTTTGTTAATTGCAATCTGCTCACATTAGAAATACTATGATAATGATCAACAACAACTGAAGATATTTTTTTTTTTTTAAATATTTTGTTAAAAAAAAAAGATAAAGGTTCGTTATATTTTATATTTAAAAATTTAATTATACTTTTATTAGCTAACATATATCCCAGTTCTACAAAATTATAATCCTTTCTTTTTCTATTATTGTCATACTTATAATTTTTTCCATTAATCTTTATATTTCCATTTTTTTTTTTAATTATTGTAAGTGTTAAATCTGATTTTTGAAATTTTTTTAAATGTTTCTTTAATTTAAAATTTAGAAAATTATCTGAATAACAAATTAAAAAGTTATCTTCTAGGTATTTTTTAGCATTTATTAATCTTTTACTAGTTTCCCAATTTTCTGGAGCCCAGGAGTAATTTATGTTAACTCCAAACTTTGATCCATTTTTGAAGAATGATTTAATTTTGTTTGACTTGTATCCAGTTAAAATTAAAAAGTTATCAATACCCTCTTTTTTTAATTGCATTAATAGATGATATAAAAAGGGCTTGTAGTTTACATAAACCATTGGTTTAGGAGTAGTTTTTGTAAAATTTTTTAATCTCGACCCTTTTCCTCCACAGAATATTACTGCTTGTTTAATTGTCATAAAATTTATTTTATTTTTTTAGTCCATTGTCTAATGATATTTTGATTTTATAACCAAATGTTTTTTTTGTTTTTAACATATTGGCCCAATAATAATTTTTAATTCTGCTCCTATTATTATAAATACATAGTTTTTTAAAATCTTTTTGAAGAATTTTTTTACAAACATTAATAACCTTGGTTGGTTTACCGCTTCCTAGGTTATATACACATGATTTAAAGTTTTTTTTTATTAAAATTTTAAAAAAAGACACTACGTCATCAACATGAATAAAATCACATAAATCATTTGGAGTTTTTATTTTAATTTTTTTATTTTCAATTTTAGCTTGATTAAGAGAGGGAATTAGAGAAGTGTTTCGTTGGCCTTTTCCATAGACATAAAAAATTCTAACCCAGGCAATTTGTACATTGTCTAGTTTATACGATTGAAAAATCCAATTTTTTAAAAAATTTTTCGATAAAGAAAAAAAGTCATTCATTTTTGAAACACTTGTTTCTTTTATTTTTCCACCTAAATTATCCCCCTCAAAACAGCTGCCGGAAACTATTATTTTTTTTATATTTCTTAATTTTAATATTTCCTCAATTATATTTTTAGAATTAATTAAGTTCTTTAATGAAAAGTGTGAACTATAATTTGGTAAACCCTCCCAAGCTAAGTGAAAGAAAATTTCTGGTCTAAAACTTTTAATTCGTTTTCTAAAAGTCTCAGGTTTGCTTAAGTCACACTTTAAATATTCTATGTTTTTAAAACTTTTTCTATTTTCTCTTGAAAGAACTAACAGTTTGTGATTGTTAAGATTGTTTATTAAATTATTACCTAAAAATCCAGTTCCCCCAGAAATTAGTATTTTCATTATGTTATGAATTATTTATAAATTCTTTTACTGAATCAACCATAAAATTAAGATGTTTATCATCAAGACCTGGCCAAACTCCCAACCAAAAACTATCTTCCATGAGTTTATCAGTGTTATCTAAACTTCCAACTATTCTATGTTTTTTTTTCATATAGCCTGGTTGTCTTGTCAAATTACCGGCAAACAATAACCTGGTTAATATTCTTTTGTCATTTAAAAATTTAACCATTTTAGTTCTATTCAACTTTTTATTATCTTTTATTGTAATTAAAAAACCATACCAACTTGGATCTGACTTTTCATATTTTTCGGGTAATATAAAATACTTGTCTAGACCTTCATCTAGAAATTTTTGCTTTAAACTATAAAAATTTTCTTTTCTTTTTTTAATAAAAAATTCAACTTTATCCAATTGGCTTAGGCCTAAAGCTCCTTGCATATCAGTCATTTTCATATTGTATCCCACATGACTAAAAACAAATTTATGATCATACCCCTCAGGTAGATTGCCTAACTTCTGAGAATATCTTTTTCCACAAGTATTGTTCATACCTGTAGAACACCAGCAATCTCTACCCCAGTCTCTAAAAGACTCTACTACTCTTTTTAATTTAAGATCATTATATAAAACTGCTCCACCCTCGCCAGTTGTAATATGATGGGCTGGATAAAAACTTAATGAAGAAAATATTCCAAAAGATCCAACAGTTTTGCTATCAAATTTTGAACCAAAAGCATCACAACAATCTTCAATTAAATATAAGTCATTTTCTTCACAAAAATTTTTTACAATCTCTAAATTAAATGGGTTTCCAAGGGTATGAGCAATCATTACTGCTTTAGTTTTTTTTGTTAAAGCTTTTTTGAGCATGTTTGTATCTATATTAGCAGTTTCTAATTCAACATCTAAATAAACTGGAGTACATCTATTATGAATTATTGGTGCAACTGTTGTGGGAAATCCTGCAGCAACGGTAATGATTTCGTCACCATCATTAATTTTTTTTTTTCCAAAGTAGTCTGATGTTAAAGTAGTGAAGGCTAATAAGTTTGCTGATGATCCAGATACTGTTGTAGAAGCAAATCTGCTTCCAAATTCTTTGGCTAATTTTTTTTCAAATTTTTCGGTAAACCTTCCACTTGTAAGCCATAGATCTAAGCTCGAGTCGACAAGGTTTACTAAGTCCTCTTTTGTTAGATATTTTCCAGAGGCAGCAATAAAAGTTTCATTAGGACGAAAATCTTTATGATAATGGACTAATGAATAATATTCCTCTGTTAATTTAAGTATCTTTTCTCTAAGTTCAGTACTTTTATCGCTATCACTAGCAATGTTTATCCCTGAATATTTTTTTATCTTTCTTTCCCAGCTCATATTTATTATTTTATAATTATACTATTTCCTATAGTGGGCGTAGAATTATTATCTAGACCAAAAATCATGTAGAAACCATTATTTATATTTTCATCATTCGGAATTGTTATTTCAATTTGTTCCTCATTAATTTTTTCAAAAGGTAATTCAAAATATTTTAATTCTGATGGTTGTGCATGAGTAATTGAACCTCCACTAATCATAGAAATTTTTGAAATTGTATTATTTGGGTCTATTTTACCTATTATCTTGTTATTTTTCTCAAGGGTGATCTCATTTTTTTCGATAGCTAAAAATGGTCTATCTGCAAATTTTATTCCACCATCTCTTTTTTTTTCAAATAAATAGGGGGGATAATAAAATTGAGCATTCCACACATCACCTCCAGCGACCAGTATTCTTCCATCATGAAGCAATAAAGAGGTAGAATGATAATTTCTTCTATGATTTGTTTTTTTTAATTCTTTCCATTGTCTTTTTTTATAATCATAAACTTCAGGTATTAGCACACTAAAATTATCACCATAATGATCTCCCATTGCCTCTTCTTTAAACATATTTCCACCATTCACAAAAAGATTTCCATTGGGAAAAATTGTTACATTTTGATTAAATCTTGGGTAATTCATATTTGGAAGTTTTTCAACAATCGGTTTTTCTGGATTAGTAATATTAATTGAATAAACATGGTTTGATGGCAAATGCCCAACTTCAATTCCTCCTAATGTAATAATTTCACCGCTTCTCAACATAACCGATGATGAATTCCAGCCCAATGGTGATCCAATAGAGCCTAATATTATTGAATTTGAGGTATTCTCATGACTATGTTCTTGATTGTTATCATCATTTTTTTTAACCATATTTGGCAAATAATTTTCCTCTTTTATAATAATAGGATTATTTACAAGTGGAATTTCACCGACTTTTTTAATTTCACTTTTATCTTCTAAGTTTGAAATTAAAAAAAGTTCATTATAAGAGATACCAAATACACTGTTATTTTTTGTTAAATAAGCTTTTGGATAATTCCATCTCTCTTGACATTTGCCTTCCACACATCCCGTACCAAAAAACTTTTCACTTTTTAGATTGTGTAGCACTTCCCAAGAGTAAGACCCATTTTTTTTTCTTAATATTTCTGGAACTATTGCACTTCTTTCATAATCTGAATTACTATCAGACATTTGAGCATTATCTCTCCCACCTAAAATAAGGAGATCATCATTTTTCAGCCTCACAACTGAACCATACCAACGTTGGTAATTCATATCTTCTAATTTTGAAAAACTATAATTATTAATGTTGAATAACAAAGTGGACTTTTGAGTATCTGGTCCAGATTTAAGTCTATTTTTTCTTAATGGTTTCTCATCGCCTCCAAGCAAAAAAACATTTTCATTGTCCATTACTCTGATTATTGAGCAAAAAGAATTCACTTTAACAGGATCAATCATTGTATAGTGGCTTTCTTTTCCAATACCTTTTGACGGGTCCCATATGTCAAAATCAGACCCCCAGAAAACATTATGATGTTCCCATTGCTTTTCTCCTAGATCTCTTTGAATAATTCTCCCGTCTGATAATTTTATTTCTTTGTTTGTAAATAATGAGTTATTTTTATGATTTAAATCTTCTCCATTAATTGATCCAAAAGTTAATATCTTTTGATTTGGTAGTAAAATTGAATGAACTGCTATCATTGGCCAATCGAATGCCTCTGTCCAATAACCTGTTAGATGTTCATTTCCCTTAAAATTCTTAAAAAACTTTTCATTATCCTTAAAATTTATTTCATAATCAGTATCATTAATAATAGGAGTTGTTATCAAATTTTTATTAATTGCTTGATAATCAAGATTTCTTTCAAAAAAATTTAAGATTCTACTTTTGTTATCATATATAATTACTAATGCTCCAAATGAAGAAACTGAAAGTAACAAAATTACATAAGTAAAAAATCCAAATTTAGAGAGCTTTAATAATAATTTTTTCATAGATTACCACGCCATATCTTTTTTTGAGATGATTTTAGGTTTTGAAGGCCACTTAATGTTGTACCTAGCATCATTATATCTAACACCTCTTTCTAATTTTTTATTATAGTTCTTATTTGTAATGTAATGAATAATACTATCATCTTTTAATGTCAAAAAGGCATTTGCACAACCCTTTGGAACTATAATAGAACAAATTTTATCTTCTTTTATTTTCAGACTATGCCATTTTTTAAAGGTTGGTGAATTTTTTCTTAAATCTAATATCACATCATAAATAGCTCCTTTATATAAAGTGATAATTTTTGTTTCTGCAGATTTTCCTATTTGATAATGAAACCCTCTCAATGTGCCAGATTTTTTATTAAATGAAATATTGGTTTGACGAATTTTATAACTTCTTAGTTTTAGAGATTTTGAAATTATTTTATCACAAAACTCTCTTCCAAACATTCCTCGAGTGTCTTTATATAAATTATGTTCAATTACAAATGAACCTTGAATTGGAAGTTTTTTAATTTTCATTAAATATTTTTTTTAACTTTAAAATTCTATTTGTTTTTTCTGAACTAAACTTTTTAAAAGAAAATTTATTTTTTATCATATACTTAGAAAGTTGTTTTATTTGACTATTAACATGGTTTTTATCGATTACTTTTTTTCCAAAAAAATTATACAATTTTTTAAAACTTACCTTATATGTTCGCTCATCTTTTGATCGATTTTTTTCAAAAATTATTTTAGTTCCAGGTAATAATTTTTTAACAAGATTTGCAAGATTTTTGACTGTATAATTTCCTCCTTTAACTCCCATATTAAATGCAGTCCCATTTATTCTTTTATCAATTTTGATTGAAAGCGATTTTAGTAAAATTTTACACATATCGTCAATATGCAGAATAGGTCTCCATGGTTTCCCATCGGAATGAATCCTAATTTCTTTTGTTGTAACTGCTCTACCAACAAAATTATTCAAAATTATGTCTGATCTAAATCTGGGACTTGGTCCAAACACTGTTGCCGGTCTAAAAATCAATATTTTAAAAAAACTATCTGCAAGAGGTTGTATTTTTTTTTCTGCTTGATATTTTGTTTTTGCATATGTTGTGACTGGAGATTTTTTTGATACCTCAGTTAAAAATTTATTACTTTTTGATATTCCATATAAACTTTGAGTAGAAACATATATAAACCTTTTAATCTTTAGGCTTTTAGCTAGTTTGGCAAGTTTAACTGTGGAATGATAATTTGTTTCGATTGTTAATTTTTTATTTAACTCTCCTAAAGGATCATTGCTTAATGAAGCTAAGTGTATGATCGCATCAACATTTTTTAAATCAAATTTATTTATATTTTTTATGTCTTTAAATAGCTGCTTTGTTAATTTTTTGTTTTTTTTAGCAATTAAACAATCATTGAAGTAACCAATATCACACCCAATAACTTTATATTTTTTTATTAAACTATCTGTTAAAACTGATCCAATGTAGCCTAAATTACCTGTTACGAAAATTGTTTTTTTTTTTGCGAAATTCATATTTTTAAATTAAAAAAGATATTCTTTTTATTTATAATATTACCATTTAAATGCAACAATCATTAGGAAATTTGTTACCCTTATTTTAAGAAGTTTTAATTTTTAACTTTTTAGATCATCTTCATATCTTTTAAATCTTTTAATAAATTCTTCTAGTCCGTTTGAAACTGTTAAATCAATTTTTTTTAACTCAATATTTCGTGCAATGGATTTATAAGCGTCATTATTATTCAACATATAAACATAAACAAATTCATAAATTGTTTTCTTGCTTACAGCATTTTTTAATTTTTTATAATTTTTTATTAAATTTATATACTCTTGAATATTTTTTGGATTAAACGATAAGTTAAATTTTTTACCTGGATTTTCACCAATGGAGATATTTGGAATATTGAAATATGCCAACTCCCAAAGTACGGATCCCCAAGGAGAAATTGCCAATTTTGTTTTATTAAATATTATCTTATTAGGAAATTTAGCATCAAGCCAAATATGTTCGTTATAATTTTTTTTTAAGAACTCTATTAATTTTTTGTTCTCAGGATGAATCGAATAAATATTTGGATGGGGTTTAATCGCTACTTTTAACTTAGTTTTATTGAAATAATCTAACGTGAAAATAATCCATTCATAAAAATCATTAAATATTATCTTGCCCCATTCCCTTTGGCACTCAAAAAAATTAGGTAAAAAAATTACAACCTCAAAATCTAAATTTTTTTTTGTGATATTAAAGTTAGAATTATATGTATTTAAACTCATATAATTATAAAGAACTTTTGTTGCATTGATATTTTTTTTACTAAAAAAATTGTTTATTTTTTTTTTGGAAATGGAAATTTTTTTATTTTTGTTTTTTAAACCATCAAATATTTTTTTTAAATTATCTACGTTTTCAACATGTCTTAAATCATTTTTACTAAGTTTTTTATTATATTGATAATTTCCGTCAGTATATACTATTCTGTTAAGTTTTATTGCAAGTCTTGCTGGTATTCCGTGCACAACATATGACGAATAAGGAAAATAAAAATCCTTTATATTTTCTGACTGAATTAAATATGCAAAACTTTTTGTAAATATGTACGATCTTTCTATTATCTCATAGAGAAATTGATCTTTTATATCAACCGTTGGTTCGTTTCTATGTCTGATATAAGTATCATAAATCAGATCTCCAACATATAAATTATTTATATATATTTTAAAAATATCTTTTTTTTCTTTTATTTTGTTAAAAATTTTTTTTGAATTAACTTTTGCCCTTCTTATTTCGCTATTTGATATTGTTTTTTTTAAATCCTTATAATCATAAAATTTTTGAATGCCTATTTGACTATACAATTTTTTCCATTTTCTTTTTAAAAAAAACTGAAAAATTTCAGATCTTAAGTATTTAAAAATTTTGATTATAGTAAAAGTAGATTTTGATTTATTTTTTACTAAATCTGGCCAGTAACCAATGATATGACAGTCCTTAAACCTATCGTTAAAAATAGTGGTGTAATATGATAGATAATAATAATCTGGAATCGTTTCGATTAAAATTATTTTTTTTTTAGTTGAAGTTATTTTTGACCTATAATCAATCTTATTTAAATATAATTTTTCAAATTTATCAAAAAAAATTAATTTAAAAATAATTTTTAAGTAATAAAACATAATTATGTTTTATATTTTATTGATCAGTTGCCAATCATTATTTTTTGTTATCCAAATTTCGTTGTTTCTATGTTTATTAACTATTTCCTCAAACTCAAATTCAGAAATATCTAAATATTTCAAAACAGTTTTAAAATGTTTTTTTGGAAATTCATGGTCATATTTTCTAGCAAATACTATTGCTTCATCACGTGTAAGTTGGTTATTTTGTATCATTCTACATGCATCTCTTGTTCCTCTTCCAAAACCAAATTTAATATACTGCATATAATAATACATAGAATCAATTTTATCATCCAGACTATCAAAGTTTGTAAAGGTGCCCTCTGTTCTACCATCTGGATCAGTTTGAAAGTTTGGTAAATTTTCCTTAACATAATGCCAATTTTCAAGCATGCTCCATCTAAAAAAATAACTAAAATAAAAAATATTTAATTTATTTAATTGATCTTCACTTGGATAAATATATGGAATGAGATCTTTTTTTGAAATTTCCTCGCTTACCCAGTTTTCAGGATAATCTCCTATTTGGTGCTCTATTACCTCTCTCAAGTCTCTTTTTTTTTTACTTTCTTCATTTATAACTAAGCCTCCATACTCGCTTTCACCATGTTCAGCATAAAATATAAATGGAATTCGATAATTTAGTGCGACCGTAACAGGGGCTGTGTTTATTCCTGCGTCCCACGCTACTTTAGGATTACCTCTTTCAATAAAAAACCTTTTTGATAACTTTGATGCGACATTTTCATTCACATTAATTAAGATTGAGTCAAATCCTTTTTCATTCATTAAAGCTCTATTATAGATCCCACACTCATTTTTAATTAAAGGAGAGAAAGTTACTAAAAGGGGATTTAAATCATGCTCAAATTTTAATTTTAACGCAATTGAGGTTGAGTCTTTTCCACCAGACCAGGGAACTACACAGTCATATTGATTATTTTTATTGGTGTCCTTAATTTTATTTATCAAGACATCAAAATCTTTTTTTCTTTTTGACCAATCAATTTTGTTCTTAAGATTTGCATTTTCACAAGCATTACATATGCCTTCATCATTGAAGACGATTCTTGGTCTTGTATCAGGCATAATGCAAGTTTTACAAAATTTAATCATTTTCGAATATCAATATTATTTTGTTCTAAAAAATTTTTTGCAGATTTTATACTTTCATTAGTAAAATGATATATATTTTGTGTGCAGGCTGCGGATACCGAGGATAATGATAGTAGTCTTAACATATGCTCCCAATTTCCACAACCCCCAAGGGCTAAAACAGGACATCTTAAATTTTTTGAAATTTTTTCAATAAATTCTAAATCATATCCTAATAAACTTCCGTCATCATCAATACTATTTAACATAATTTCTCCAGCACCAAGTTCTACAGCTTCAAAAGCCCATTCTCTCGGATCTTTTTTTAATAAATCTTGACCACTATTTTCACAAAGAAAATATTCATTATTTTTTTTTAAAAAATCTATTGATTGTATTATTGATTGATTTCCATATTTTTTAGATATTTCAACTAAAAATTTTGAATTTTTACTTGTCCTCGGACTTAAGACAATTTTATCAGCTCCACTGTTAAAATATTGGTCAGCATGATTTACTGACTGAACTCCTCCTCCAACAGCAATAGGAACAAAACAGTTGTCTGAAAAAAATTTAACAATATTTAAAAATGATTTTTTAAATTTTTGTTTTGAAACATCAATTAAAACAAGTTCATCAATATACCAAAAATCTATAAAATTCTTTGTGTATCTGTAGTCTGCTTTAAAATTTTTCGTTCTAAATAATATTCCCTCTTTAAAAGTCAACGTAATTATTATTCTTTTTTTTAGCATTAACAATTTTCAAAAAAATTTTTTAAACATCTTAGTCCATTATCTTGACTTTTTTCAGGATGAAATTGAACTCCATAAATATTATTATAATTTATTGATGAAATAAAATTGGTATAATATTCTGTAGAAGTAATAAAACAATCACTCGATTTAGAATCTAAATAAAAAGAATGGTCAAAATAAAAATCAGAATTATTTTTTATGCCTTCAAATAATGGGCTTTTTTTAAGAAATTTACAATTATTCCAACCAACATGTGGAACCTTAATATCTTTATTGTATTCGTTAAAATGTAAAAATGATCCATTGATCAAATTAAGTCCTTTAGTTAATTTATGCTCTTTACTTTCTGCAAAAATAACCTGATAACCCGCACAAATTCCTAAGAATGGGGTATTTTCTTTACACTTACGAATTATAACTTCAACTAAATTTCTTTCTTCTAATCTTTTCATAAAATCTGGAAAAGCACCAACTCCAGGTAATATTAATTTGGAAATTCCACTAAAATCTTCTGGTTTCACACATCTTTTATATCTAATGTTTGATTTATTAATTGCAGCCTCTAGAGACTTAATATTACCACTATTTATATCAATTAAACCTAAAGTCATTAATAGTTATTTTCCTTTAAAAATAAATTAGTTGTTATAATAGAAAATAATAATTTTGAATAATGATTAGGTATAGATTTAATATCTAAATTTTCTCTGAGCTTTTTAAGATTTACAAAGTCGTTAATTGGATTATTCTTGTTAAATATTCTATTGATATTTTTCTTATCATTCAAATCTAAAACAGAGCTTATTGATGCATTAAACCCTTTTTTTTGTCTATCTAATCTTATTTGGTCTAATAAAATTTTTTTTGAAGATTCTCTAAGTAATCTTTTTTGATAACCATTTTTAATCAAAATTTCTGCAGGTACTTTTAGTGAAAATTCTACAATTTTTCTATCAAGATAAGGGCTTCTATTCTCAATTGAAAAAAACATTGAATTTAAATCATCATGTTTCAAAATAATTGGTACTATTTCATGAAATAGCTCATTTAACATTCTATTTCTTAAAAGCTCTTTAGAATATTTATTTTCAGTAAAATTTATTCTGTTTTTAAATCTAGAAAATGTATTTATGCCTAAATTTTTTTCATAAACATTTTCTCTATTTCTATTATCTCTAATGTAAAGGTAGGGATCTTTTAAATATGGGTTTCTTATGTAAGGAAAAACATATTTATGCCAATTTTCTAAATTTTTTTTAAAACTTTTTAATTTATAAATAGACTCTAAATGCAATAAATAATGATCATAATAGCCAGTAAAAATTTCATCTGCTCCTGTTCCGGATATTGCGACTTTATAACCTTTTTTAGAAATTTCTTCACTTAAAAATGAGTGAACATAATATGAAATTGTTGAAATAGGGCCGTCATGATAAGATGTTAATTCTTTTAATCTTTTGAAAAAAAGTTTTTTTTTATTCTTCAAAAAAATATTTATATTTTTACACTCTAAATCTTTTACGATAAGTTTTATATTTTCAATTTCATTATAATTAGGTTCTTCATCTATGATTGAAAAAGTTGATATTTTCCTATTTAATCTTTTAGATGCTAATGAGGCTAAAAGAGATGAGTCTATTCCTCCACTTAAGCAAAATGCTATTGGTACATCAGATCTCATTCTTAAATTTAAACTTTTTTGTAATAATTTATTAATTTCCATTGAGGCTGTTTTTTCATCTAAATTATAATCAATATCTAATTTTGGTGACCAATATTTTTTTTTTACAATATTAAGATTTAGATCAATTGTAAGATTGGTTGAACTTTCTAAAGAATAAATATTTTCAAAAAATGTCTCATTACTTTTGAATAAAGATTTATAACCACAAAATAAATTTTTATTTATATGAGACTTATTTATTTTAAAATTTTTATTTGATAAAGATTTAATAAATTTTATTTCGGATCCAAAAAAAAATCCATCACTGGATAAAAAATAATATAAAGGTTTTTCACCAAATATATCTCTAGATAGAAATAATTTTTTTTTAATATTATCCCAAATAGCAAATGCCCACATGCCAATAAAATGATCAACACACTTTTCTCCATATTCTATGTATGCATTTAATAATACCTCGGTGTCAGAAGTGGTTTTAAAAGTATAACTTTTTTTTTTTAGTTTTTCCTTTAATTCAATATAGTTGTAAATTTCTCCGTTAAATATTAACGTATATTCACCAATAGTCATTGGTTGATTAGATCTACTTTTTACATCTATGATGTTTAATCTAGAGTGTAAAAGATTAATTGATTTATTAGTTTCTTTTTTTTTATAAAAGTTTTGATTATCTGGCCCCCTTCTTTTCATTAAAAATAAAGTTTTTTTAATTAAAGATAAGTTTTCAAATTTTTCTTTTGTTATACTTCCACTAATACCACACATAAATTTCTTATAACATTGTTCTTCTTAACTTAAAAAAGTCTGTTTTTTTATTATTAATACCGTCAATTGCGGTTGGGCAGAACTTAATTTTTTTATCTCTCAATTTATTTATTACAAATTGATTAAAATCATTTTTTTGTCCTTCTGGATAAGAATAGTATTCTAGTATGATTCCCAACCTTTTTTTAAATAATTCAAAACTTTTATCAATTTCATAAACTATTTTTCTTTTCGTAAGTGACCCAAAGCTAATGTGATGATGACTATGTCCACCAATGTCAAACAAATAATGTTGTGACATCTTTTTTACTTGGTGCCAATTAATTTTTTTATCAATATCTGAATTTGAATAATTTACTGTTTTTAGTTTACATTGTTTATAAATAGAGTTTACAATTTCATTTTCTTTGTATAAAAAATTATTTTTAACATTTGCTCTTATCGAGTGTAAAATTTTTAATTTAGTTTTTTTGTTTTTAATATCTATTTTTTTTTTAAACCAAGGTAATTTTAAAGTAAAATTTTTTTTTTTTTCAAAACACAGCTCAATTTTATCAATCCAGCTCATATTATTATTTTCTATGAAATCAGATGAGAAAAAGAAAGTTGTAGGAATTTTAAGTTCATCCAATATTGGAGCAGCCACTGAATAATTATTTTCAAAACCATCATCAAAAGTTATGGCACAAGAGTTCCTTGGTAAATTTTGATTATTTTCAATTCTAAAAATAATTTCTTTTAAACTTAAAATATTAAAATTTTTTTTAATATTCTTAAGATATGATAAGAATTTATTTTCTAAAAGATGTTTGTTGGTATAATTTCTTACCATATATCTTTTTTTTTTAATGACTCCGTGGAATAAAAATATTTTGTAATTATTTTTTTTTAAATTTATTGATTGTAAAGATTTCATATTTTTTTTATATATCTTTGATAATTTTTTATACATCTATCAATCAACACACTGGGAATAGCAGAATAATACCTTCCTAAAGAATAATTATTTATAGTTTTAATTTTTTTTCTTAGCTCAACATGCTTTAAAAATTTAACTACTATCTGAACACAATTGATTGTGTTTAATGCTCTTATACTTGTAAATTTTGTTTTATTATTAATTAGTATTTTTTTTGTAAATATTATATTACCGGAGTCAATTTTTTTTTGGACATAATGTAGTGTTGTAATTAAAGACTCAAAATCATTATGGTAAATTGACCACATATGAGAATCTAAACCTCTGTAATGACGTAAATCTCCTCCATGTAAATTAACAATTTTAAGATTTCTAAAGTTATTAAGAAATTTGGACTTCATTAAACCAATTCCAAAAGAAATTATTACATCTGGTTTTATTTGTTTTATGTGCTTGATGCAATTAGCATCATTAACATTGTTGAATTCAATTTTATCTAAAAAATTTTCATTTTTATTCTTAAAAAAAAATTTTTTTTCAAATTTATTTATTTTATATAAAATATTATGATTTCTTGAAAAAGAATATCTATTTATTTTTTTTTCTAGAATTACTGAGATATTTTTATATTTTTTTTTTATTTCTTTTGTAAAAAATAGGTGATGATATGTATCAGTAGTAAGAATTAATATTTTCAATTTTTAATATTTTTAAGTTTAACTAATTGATTAACACTTTGAGTTCTTTTAACTTTTTTACTTAAAACTTTATTAATTTGATTTGGGGCCAATTCAACAAATGGCCTTATAATCCTTAAATCACTTTTAAAAATTTTTGAACCCTTCACAATTTTATTCTTAAAATAAAGAGATCTTCTCATAGATGATAAATTTTTTTTTTCACTTCTTGATATTAATTTATCTAATTTTCCAATCATTTGTTTCACTTTTCTAACCGAGTTAACCAATTTTGTCATTTCTGATCTATCTGCAGACAATTTGTGATCTCTAAAATTTGAGTAATTTTTATCTATTGTAAAATGTTTTTCTATAATTTTAGCACCATAAGCTGTTGCCACTATTGCTGCTTCTGTTCCTAGAGTATGATCTGAGTACCCGATATTTGGGCTAAGATTTTTTTTTAAATATTTGATTGATAATAGATTTGCCTCATTATCTTTTACTGGATAATCTGATACACAATGTAAAAAAAATACTTTTCTTAATGGAAATTTTTTCTTTTTAATATGTTTCATAAGAGCTGAGATTTCCAATTTATTAAGTAATCCTGTTGAAATGATAGTAGGTTTTTTAAATGACAAAACTTTATCAATAAGCTCGTAATAATTATTATCACCTGATGATATCTTAAAACAATCAACAATTTTGTTTAAGTTTGTAGCACTTTGAATATCAAAGGGAGTTGATATGAAGATTAATTTTTTTTTTCTTGCAAATATTGCTAATTCTAAGAATTGTTTTTGTGTTAATTCAAATTTTTTTAATCTATTAAATCTTTTTTTATCTTTTGAGTTGACATAATTTTCAGTTTGGAATGTTTGAAATTTTACTGCGTCTACTCCTGTTTTGGCTGCTTCTATAATTAATTTTTTTGCTAGTTTAAATGAACCCTCATGGTTATTTCCAATCTCTGCAATTATAAAAGGGTCATTTTTTTTTAAGAAGCTCATTTTAATTTAAACTCACTCCAAAAATTTTTATACCAAGTAATATATTTTTTATAACCTTTTTCGATTTCAAACTGCGGTTTATAGCCTAACAAATTTTTAGCTTTTTCAATCTTTAAAGTACCTCTTTCTGGCATAAATTTTTCTTTATTTTTATATTTAATAATTGTTTTGGGAAATTCAGTTTTTAAAACACCTACAAGTTCATTAATTTTTCTACCCATTCCAAAAGTTAAATTAAATATCTGATTTATTGCATTCTCATTTTCACAACATAAAACTATGCCTTGTTCAAAATCTTTAATATAAGTAAAATCTAACTTGTCCTCACCACTTCCGTTAATCTCAATTTCTAATCCCTGTAATGAGTTTTCAATAAAAATTTGACCTACTCGCCTACTAACACATCTTTCTCCATATAAAGCCGAAGGCCTAATGATAGTATATGGCATTTGAAAAACTTGATTATATGATTTTACAATAAGCTCTCCTGCATATTTTAATGTTCCATAAATTCCAATAGGATTACATATGCTTTCCTCATCTACACTTTTTCCATTAAATTCACCATAAACCATACTTGAAGATAGGTAAATTACGTGTGTTTGATTATCTTTTGCGAAATCTAAAGTATTTTCTAAAGTCCTTAAACTGTTATCAAAAGTGGTATGGGGAGATTTATTAGACTTATTAGCATGAGAAACTGCAGCAAGATGTATAATTATATCTGGATTTATTTCATGGTAGACTTTTTTTGTTAGGGCATTATCTCTAGCATCAACTTTTTTAAAAAAAATTTTATTGTTGTTAAGTAATTCAATTCTATTATTTAATATTTTTGAATAAAGATCTTTATTTTTTATTTCAGCATCAGATATTGAAAGTAAATTATTAACTGACAAACTATCTATCACATAAGTTTCGTGACCTCTTTTTTTTAAAACTAAAGCCAAATTATGACCAATGAATCCACTACCCCCCACTAGTAAAATCTTTTTTTTCATAAACTATATAAAATGTATTTTTTTACTCTTATTTCCTTTATATTGTCCTCTAGTATCAATCAAAATTTTACATTTATTTAAAATTTTATTATACGGTAAATTTGAATGATTAGTTGCTAAAATTACTAAATCATAAGATGAAATAGAGTTTAAATTTTTAATTGAAAAAATATTTTTTTTATTTACTGACACTTGTGAAATAAAAGGATCAAAATAATCAATATAAATATTACGACTTTTAATCTTTTCAATTATTCTTAGGGAGGGCGATTCCCTACAATCATTAACATCTTCTTTATATGCTGCTCCTATGAGTAAAACTTTTGGTTTTTTTATTTTTAAATTATTAATTACTTTCATTATTTCTCTAATTACCCAGTTGGTAATATTAAGATTTTTTTTTCTTGCTAATTCTATAAAATCTGCTGAGGAACCTTTCTTTTTTGCATACCAACTCACAAATAAAGGATCTATGGGTATACAATGCCCGCCTACTCCTGGTCCTGGATTAAAAGTTGTAAATCCAAATGATTTTGTAGAAGCTGCAGAAATTACATCATGAATATTAATTTTATTTTTTTTACAAATTACTTTAAATTCATTCACTAGGCCAATATTGACAGATCTGTAAGAATTTTCTAATAGTTTTGACATTTCCGCTACTTCTATGGACTTGGCCATAAAAGTTTTAGAAAATAAAATTTTGTAAAAACTATTCATTTTTTGAAGTGAAATTTGTGTATTGGCAGAAATTACTTTTGGTATCTGTTGATATTCAATTTTATATTTTCTTTTATCTTTTTGGCCGGGGCTAATTCGCTCAGATGAAAAACCATAATTAATATTAATTTTTTTTCCCTTAAATTTTTTATAAAAAATTTCTTCAAAAATTTCCCTTGTTGCACCGGGATAAACTGTGCTCTCAATTACAAGTAATGTATTATCACTTATAAATTCACTAATTTTGAATAAAGCTTCTTTAATGAATCTCATATCTGGGTTATTTTGTTTAGTAACAGGTGTTGGTAAGCAAAAAATAATTATATTTCTTGATGAAATATTGCTTATTTGATCCATATTAAATATGTTTTTTTTTTTTATTTTTTTTAATTCTGAAGACTTAATATCTAAATTATAAGAAATATTATTTTTTAATTGATTAATTTTTTTTTTATCAATCTCATACCCAAAAACATCAATATTTTTTTTTTTGCATAAAAGATAAAGTGGAAGTCCCACATATCCCAATCCAATTATAGCTACTTTATGTTTTAATTTTTTATTCATTAAATTTTAATCAAAAAGATTTTTTTTTGAAGAGATCTTGTGCCAATAATAAAAAAAATTATATATTTTTTCTGCTGAGTCTACTTTTAATTTTTTCAATCTTTTGTTTTTAGTCAAATTATTAAAAGAATTTTGAATTTTATTTTTTAACATTTTTTTTTAATCCGTTAATTATTGCTCTTGAAATTTTATCGACATCTTTCATTTTCATTTTTGGGTAACATGGTAAAGATATATTGGTTTTTGCGTAATTTATTGTTTTAGTAAAAAATTTATTATTCAATTTATATTTTTTATAATAATATGTCATTGACGGTAAAGGTGTCGCATAATGAACACTTACTTGATATTTTTTAAGTTTTAATAATTTTAATATTTTATCTCTATTTTTGACAAAAATTTGAAAAATGAAATATGAACAATTATCATTTAATGGCATTGATTGTATTTGATCATTATTTTTAAAATTTTTATAATATCTTTTTGCAATTTGTTTTCTTTTTTTAAGGTTTAAATTATATTTTTTTACTTGCTCATAACCTATGGCAGCTTGAAAATCTGTCATCCTATAATTGTAACCCAAATATTTAACATCATACTGACCTTGTTTTTTTCTTTGGTTTATATCTTTATCAATACCAAATCCTTTTAAAGACCTTATTTTCTCATATATTTTTTTTGAATTAGTGGTTACAATTCCACCTTCACCAGTAGTAATTTGTTTTGTTGGATAAAATGAAAATGAACCAGTCATACCAAAATTACCAGCATGCTTTTTGTCAAAAAATGTTCCAACAGCATGGGCGCAATCTTCTAAAAGAGTAATTTTAAATTTTTTACAAATTTTAATTATTTTTTTCATATCACAAGGGTATCCCGCCACATGAACAAGAATTAAACCCTTGGTTTTTTTTGTAATATTTTTTTCAATCTCAAAAGGATCAATATTTCCAGTTAAATTTTCTACATCAACAAATTTTACTTTTGCACCCGTATATTCAACAGCATGTGAAGTTGCAGTATGAGACATTGCTGTCACTATGACCTCATCACCTTTTTTGAAACCTGCAGCTAAACAGGATAAATGTAAACCAGCAGTACAACTGGATACTGTGACAGCATATTTTGTTTTAGTGTATCTTCTAAATTCATCTTCAAATAATTTTGTAAATTTTCCATGTGTAAGCCAACCGCTCTTCAATACATTAATCACATTTCTGTATGTTGTATTAGTAAAATTGGATTTAGAAAAAGGAATCATCATTTTAAATATTTTATTTTTAATTCTTTATTCAATTTTAAAGATTTGTCAGCATAAAAACACACTGACATCAGATTTATTTGTTCTTTTAAACTGATTAAACATTTTTTTTTTGGATTGAGCAAATGATCTATAAAATTTCTTATCAATAATTTTCTATTTTTTTTATCCGGATAATTTGAAATAATTCTTTTTTTTGATGTTTTGTTATTTTTTGTTTTAAAAATATATGACTTGTTTAAAAAATTTAAAAATGTTTTATCTTTTTCAAATATTTTTAATTCATGAGAATGTTCAAAAGAACCAGCTGCATTAGCAGAAATTTTTACAAATACATTATTAGGAAATTTAAAAATATAAAATATAAGAGAATGTTTCTTAAATTTTGTATTTAAAGTGTCTTTTTTTGATCCATATGTAGTAACACTTATTGGTTTTTCATCTAACAACCACATAATTAGATCAATCATGTGGATTCCAGCTCCTAATGTAATTGAGTAGTTTTTTAACTTTGATCTCCATTCAAAAAGTTTGTATTTCCTCCCCCATAAATAATCAGCCTCAACATAAAATATATTTTTTTTATTAATTGAATTCTTGATTTTTATAAACAAATCATTCACCCGTAATACCAAATTTGAGATAATTTTAACTTTTGGATTTTTTTTTAAATTTTTATAGATATTTTTTAATTGATTAAAAGTTAAACATAGAGGTTTCTCAACAATTATATTTTTATTTGATTTAATAGATTTTAATACATATTCATAATGTGTGTCATCATAACTCGCTATTGAGACTAAATTTATAGATTTATCAAAAAAAATACGACTAGCGTTATTTATAATTTCTTTATCAGGATATTTTTTTTTTAGTTGAAGAATTTTTTTTTTATTTTGTTCACAAATTATTTTTACTGTCGATTTTTTATACCTATCAATGGCCTCTAAATGTTTTTGACCGACTCCCATTCCAATTATTGCAGCATTAATTCTTTTCATTAGGAAATTTTTTAAACAGTTTACTTAATCTAGCTAAATCGATTGGTTTATCTATAGAATATTTTACTTTCATTTTTTTTTGTGATTTAAAGTTTTTTATTTTGAAAGATTTATGATTTTTATAAAAATATGGGGTGACGTGTTCTAAATCAAACTTGGAAAATTTATTTATTGATTTTTTTAGAGTTTTTGTTTTTATAATTTCAACCGACATTCCTGATGAAAACGTCCTTGGGAAAATATTTGTTATTAAATCAAATTTATTAGATAACTTTTTCTTAAGAGCTATAGCTCTATTAATTATCTTGTAATCTATGAAAGGACTATCTCCAGAAATTCTTACAAAATATGTTGATTTATAAAGTGTCGCCACATTAAGTAGTCTCTTTGCTACATTATTTAAGCTTCCTCTATAAAAATTTATTTTATTTTTTATCAAATGATTTACTAATTTATCATCACTTTTATTTGTGGAAGTAGCAATCACAATTTTTTTTATTTTTTTTGACTTTTTTACTGAAGCTATAACATATGAAATTAGTGGCTTACCATTAATAATTTTCATAACCTTGTTTTTAAATCTTTTTGAATTGGATCTTGCTTGAATAATTGCGATCATTTTTAACGTAAAATTTCCCCTTCAACCAATTTCCTAGAAGATTTGAGAACTTGCAACTTTCCATCTAAACAATCTACAAATATTTTTTTTTTAATTATAGATACTTTTCCTGGAAAAAAACTTTTATCATTTTTAACTCTAAATAAATGACTTTTTATGATTTTTATTTTTCTTCTTTTAGAGTCAAAAGCATAAGCACATGGATATGGCTTTGTTGTGGCCCTCACCAAGTTAAATATATTAATTGAATTACTTTTCCAATTAATTTTTCCATCTTTATCTGTTCTTTGTTTGTAATATTTCGAATTTTTTTTTACCTGTTTAGAAAAATTTTTTTTAGGATTAGTTAAAATCTTTTTAATAGATCTATATAATAGCTTTGGAAATAGATTGTTTGAGATAAAATGAACTTTGGCAATATCATAATTTTTTTTTAAGGTAAATTTAGTTTCAGCAACTATCGGACCTTGATCAATTTTAGAGTTTATTTTTACTACAGATAGACCTATTTTTTTTTCACCATTTATTATTTGCCAGTTTAGAGGAGAGCCACCTCTATATTTTGGTAATTTCCCTGCATGAAGGTTTAAAGTACAATACTTTGGCTCGTTAATTATTTTGTCTTTAAAAATGTATGGAAAACCACATATCAAACTAAAATCAACTTTATTATTTTTAATAAAGTTTTTCATCTTTTTTGTATTAGGATTTTTAATTACAGAAGGAGAATATTTTTTTAATTTTTTATAAATACTTAAATTTAAAAATTTTCTAGATAAAAATATTTTTTTTATATTAAAAAATTTTTTTTTCTTTAAATATAAAAAAGAATTGTAGCCTCTTTGATTGTTAAAGAATAAAATTAAATTAATTTTGTATTTATTTTTCAAGATAAATTATTATTCTAATATCAACTATATTTTTTAATTACTAAATTTTTTTCAGTGCATAAATCAAGCCAATTGAGCTATTAGTACTGGTCAGCTGCACGCATTACTGCGCTTCCACACCCAGCCTATCAACGTGGTGG
>MDTD01009074.1_pt1 | contig 24761 bp, 24 predicted proteins | sample 811221 | NCBI WGS metagenome assembly MDTD01 (sample SAMN05326646, study PRJNA326480) | marine metagenome | isolation source: seawater | place: Pacific Ocean: South West | collected 2011 | reverse complement strand
TTTAATGTCATTATAATAATTTATTATTTTAGTAAGATATTTCTCAAACAACAATTTATCAGGTTCAAAAATCAATATCTGATTTTTATGAAAACCCATTTCTCTAAAACTTGCAGTTGATAAACCAATATTTCCTCCAACATCCACGAAAGTTCTTTTCTCATTTTTATCAAATAATATTTTTAATCCTAAATAATCTTTATCCTGGGGTAAAAGAAATTTAAAAAAAAATAAATGATTATAAATGAACATTTGTAGATAGGGGTTTTTTTCCAGAAATTTAACAACACTGTACTTAACGGAATGCAACATTTAAAAAAATCTATATTTTATTAATGTCCAAATAGCTTTCAATCCGTCAGATGCAACAATTTTTTTTCCTTGATCATATGTTCTACCATTATAATTTATTGGGATTTCAAAAATATCTATTTTTAAAAGTGATATTTTTGTCGTAATTTCTGGACAGAATGAAAAGTCACTTTCTTCTAATTTTATTGATTTAAATAAGTCACTCTTAAATAATTTATAGCAAGTGTGTGCATCTGTTAAGTTTTGATTATTTAAGATATTTGATAATTTAGTCAAAAAAATATTTCCTAAAATTCTTAAATTATGACTAAAATTTTGAGATTTAATATTTTTAGGATTTCTTAATACTCTAGATCCATAAACTGCCTGGCATTTTTTACTCTCTATCTCATGTAATAAACTAATAATATCCTTTGGATCATATTCTAAATCTGCGTCTTGTATAATTACATATTCTCCTTTTACATGTTCTTGAGCGCTTTTAATTGCAGCGCCTTTACCTTTGTTTTCTTTATGAACAATAATTTTATCAATTTTATTTTCATTTTTATTAATAATTTCATTTGTACCATCGCTCGAACAATCATCTACCAAAATAATTTGTTTATCTATCTCTATTTGAGAAACTTTATCTATTAAAGTTTGAATAGTATTAATTTCATTGTAAGCAGGAATAATTATTGTTAATTTAGGATTAATCATTTACTTTATGTCATCAATAATTTTACATTCTTTTTTAATAACCATTCTATTTACACCATTTGGATTATTTTTATCAAACGAAAATAAAAAAGATTTAGAATATTTTTCTTCACAACTTATATATGGATTAATAATACTTAGCTTTATAGCGCTTTTTTTAAATTTCTTTTTTCCATTAAATATATTTTTAAATACTATAATTTTAGTGCTGCCGATCTTTCTTCTAATAAACAAAAGAAAAATATATTTTAACAAACAATTTATAATATTTTTGTTCTTTACAACAACTCTTATTCTACTCTTAATTACTGAAAGTAATGTTTATAGACCAGATGCTGGCTTATACCATCTTCCTTATGTAAAAATTTTGAATGATGAAAAGATAATTTTTGGACTATCAAATCTTCATTCAAGATATGGGCATATTTCAATAATTCAATATTTAGCAGCAATATCAAATAATTTTATTTTTAAAGAAAATGGAATTATTTTTGCACAAGCTTTGATTGCATCTTCTGTAATTATTAATTTTACAAATAAAATTTATAATTATATTAAGACTAAAAAATATAATTTTCATTTTTTCTATTTAATTTCAGTATTAATTTTTATTACCTATAAAATGAATAGATATAGTGAATACGGCAATGACGCACCAGCTCATTTTTTATTTTTTTTTCTGATTTCTGAAATTTTAGTTATAAAAAAAAATGATATTAGAGAAATATGTAATTCACTAATATACATTTTATTTATTTTTTTAAATAAAGTTACTTTATTATTATGTTCTTTATTTGCTCTATTATTGATAAAAAAAAATGAAATAACTAATTTGATCAAATTAAGAAGATTTTATTTTTTTTTAATTTTTGGAATTTTGTGGTTCACAAAAAATATTATAATTTCTAGCTGTTTGATCTATCCAGTTAAATATACATGCTTTAATAATCTTTTATGGTCAGACCTTAAAACTGTAGAAAATTTATCTTATGAAAATGAAGCATGGACAAAAGATTGGCCGAATTATTTAAAACAATCGAAAAATGATAAAACTAATAAAATCTCAATTAAAGAATATTCTAAAAAATTCTATTGGATCAAATATTGGTCAAACGGACATTTAAAAAAAATTTTGAGCATAATGGTGCCTTATTTAATATTTCTTTTAATGATCACTCTATTTCTAATATCTCAGAGAAAAAAAGTAATTAAATTGTCAATTAATAAAACTCATTTAATAATGATATTAATTTTAATTTTGTCTTGTTTAATTTGGTTTATAAAAGTACCTGTATTCAGATATGGATACTCTTATTTAATAAGCTTAGTAAGCTTAATATTTGCATTAATTTGCTACAAATATTTTGAATACAAAAACAATATAAGTAATTTTTTTAATTTTTTATTAATTTTTTGTTTTATTGTTTTCTCAACAAAAAATCTTATTCGTATTAATAAAACTGATAACGACTATTTTAATTATCCATGGCCGAAATTTTATGCGATGGATGAGAAAAATATTGAGCACGGTGTTGTTGAATTATCATTAAAAGGAAAAAAATTTTATAAACCAATAAAATATTGTATGTTTTCAAGTTCACCTTGTGGTAGTTACGGTATTCGAGATAATTTAGATATGCTTCTTAAAAAAAATTATTATGTGTTATATATTAAATGAACCGAAATATAAAAACTACCGTCCTAAAGATTTATTTACCCAACTTGAACGTTTAGTGATATTTTGTTTTTTTTCGCTACTAGCAATAAATCCAAATTTTTTACCCAAACCTGTAGCATTATGAGTGGCTTCATATCTTATATCTAATGACCATCTTATATGTTGTTTTTTTTGAGGGTTGGTTCCATGTGGAACAAGATGATTAAAAATTAAAATATCTCCTACTTTCATAGGTATTGGTTTTTTTTTGTATTTTAAAATATCATTTTTAGACAAACCTAAGTAACCAGTATTTTTAAAATCATATTCAACTGCTTTAAATAATTTATTTTTGGTATCTTTTAAAGACATCAAGCTTAAACACCCGCTATTTGTTCCCACATTTTGTAGAGGAATAAAAAAAGTTAAAACATTTGATTTGTATGGATCATCATATTTTTGACCATAATTCATTGACCAATATTGAGAGTCTTGATGCCATGGAGCTTTGGCAAAGTCAGCTGCAGGTAATTGTGGTCTTGTATTGAATATACCATGTACAGAAATTTCTTTAGTATCTAAAAGTTGATAAGCTAAATCTATAAAAACTTTATCTTTTAACAGCTTATACATTCTATTATTTATTAACCATTTGTTAGGATTTCTTCTAAATGATGGTTTGCCTGCATCTTTCCAGGCAACAAGAAATCTTTGCCAAAAATTTAATTTTGAATATTTATGAGAAATCAGGCCCTCATCAAACCAGTTCTCTATTTTGTCATTTACCCAAGGATCAATTATTCTTTTAATAGAATCGAAATGTTTTTTTCTAAGAATCTTCTCTAATTTAATATATCCATTTGTTTTAAAAAATTTTAATTGTTTAGATTTAAGTTTCATTTTTTTTTAAATATAAGATTTGATGTATACTCTAATCTATTTTTTTTTGGAAACTTTTTTGTTGGTAAAAGACTTGGAAATCCATTAAAATGAACTTGATAATTATTTCTCAGCAAAAGATTATACCCCTTTTCTTTTATGAAACTTATAATCTGATTAATATTATAGAACCTATATGGCATTTTGTATTTATCAAATTTTTGAATCGTAACAAAACTCTTAATATTACCAGCTATAAGATCTGAAAAAATAATATATTTTGGTTTTAATTTACAGGTTTGATTTAACAATAGTCTCCAATTATCTATATATTGTAAACAACTTCCAAAATGAAAAATATCACAATTTATAATTTTTGGAATTTTATATAAAAAAGACACATTTTTTTCTTTTGAAAAAATTTTCTTTCCTTGTTCACAAATTTCAGGCAGATCAATAATATAATACTTTAAATTTTTAATTTCATTTATACCTCTTGAAATAGATAGATAACCTAATCCAAACCCTCCTCCAAAATCAATTATTTTAAATTTTTTATTCTTATTATAAATTATTGATGATGCGACAAGTAAGGGATAGTCCTTGGCTAAATTTATTTCATAAGGTCTAAGTTTTTTTAATCTTTTTATTTTACTTAATTCTCTTTTAATCCAAAATTTATTTTTAAAAATATTTGATGTTGTTTTAATTTCATCAAATTTATCATAATATCCTTGAAACATTGATCGATAAGACATAATTAATCAGTTATAAATTAAACTTATGAAATCTGAATATTATTTTATTTCTGTTTGTTTTCTAATTCCATTTATTCAAATTTTAAGTTTATTTATAATAAAATATCTGCCAAGTAAATTTTATTATCATAAAAATAGGTTCAAAATTTCATTAATATTTGTTTGGTTAGTTTTTTTTATTTCGGCACTACGATTAGAAATTGATAATTTACTATTAATTTTTTGCAGTTTTTTATTCGTTATAAGTTTAAATATTTTTATCTATACATTTTGGTCATTGGTCGCCCATGGTTTTACATTAAATCTTCTATATAGTTTACCACACAATAGAAATAGTATTTCTATTAAAAAGTGGATTAAAAAATATACGCATGGTAATGATTTATCATATTTCACATTAGATAGACTTCCAATATTAACAAATCTTTCCTTTGCAAAAAAAAATAAAGATAAATTATCAATTACACATCTTGGTATAATTTCAAATAAAATTTTTTATTTAATTAAAGCGGGAATGTTTATAGAATGATCGAATATATTTTTCTGATTAAAAATTTTTTAATCTATATAATTTTATGTCCATTATTTATTAATTTTTTAAGAATTAATTCGATAGTAATTCATTTGAGTATATTTTTTATTATTCTAATATTTAATTTATTTTATATTGCCCACTTAAATTTAATATCTATCTGGTTAAATTTTTGTGTATTTACATTTTTAGTTTGTATCTATATTTTTATTCATGGAGCATTAGAAACATCAATTTCAATAAAAATTTTAAATGAATTAGAAAAAAAGAAAATAATTTCAATAAATTATATTACAAAAAAAATTGTTGGGAAAAGTTTATCAAAAAGAATAAATTCCTTATTAAGAAAAAAAATGATATCAAAAAAAAATGGAAAATATTCATTAACTATATCAGGTCAAAAAATTGTTAAAATGATAGTTTCGATGAGAAATATTTTTAAATTAAAGAATTTAGGTTTTTACAAATGAAAAAATGTTTAATTACAGGAGGATGTGGATTTATTGGAAGTCATTTAGCAGAAAAATTAATTCAAAAAAAATACAAAGTTATAATCTTAGATAATCTTAGTAATGGCAATCTTAAGAATATTAGGGAAATAAAAAATAAAGTAAAATTTGTAAAATGTGATATTTCTAAAATTGGGACTTGGTCAAAATTATTAAAAGATGTTTCGATTGTGTTTCATCTTGCGGCTCTAGCTGACATAGTGCCAAGCATTCAAAAACCAATTGAATATTTTGACGCCAACGTAAAAGGAACATTAAATTTACTCCAATTATCAAGAAAATATAATGTAAAAAAATTTATTTATACTGCATCTTCATCGTGTTATGGAATTCCAAAAAAATATCCCACTTCTGAAAATGAAAAAGTTGACCCAATCTACCCATATGCTGTAACCAAAAAAATTGGAGAAGATTTAATTTTAAAATGGGCAGAAATTTATAATCTTAATGTAATTTCTTTAAGATTTTTTAATGTATATGGCCTTAGATCCAGAACTTCCGGTACCTATGGTGCGATGTTTGGTGTTTTCTTAGCTCAAAAATTAAATAATTTTCCGCTTACTATTGTGGGTAACGGAAGACAAAAAAGAGATTTTTTAAATGTTAAAGATGCGGTCAACGCTTTAATAAAATCTTCTAAAATTAAAAAAAATAAACTAATTTTGAATATTGGCAGTGGAAAATGCTATAGTGTAAATTATATAGCTAACCTAATCTGTAAAAAAAAAAGAATTAAGTTACCAAAAAGACCAGGTGAGCCAGATGTTACATGGTCAAATATAAAAAAAGCCAAGAAAATTTTAAATTGGTCACCTACTGTAAGTATTGAGGATGGTGTTAATGAACTTATAAATAATATAAATTATTGGAAAAAAGCACCTATTTGGAATAAAAAGAACATTCAAAAAGCTACTAAAGATTGGTTTAAATATTTGTCTTAATAAAAGTTTCGATGGAAAAAAAAATTTTTAAAATAGCTGAATTACTCAATAAAATAAAAAAACTCAAAATTAAAAATAAAAAAATTGGACTTTGTCATGGTGCATTTGACTTGATTCATATTGGTCACATAAAGCATTTTAAATCATCGAAAAAACAATGTGACTTTTTAATAGTTTCAATTACTAGAGACGAATTTATAAAAAAAGGACCAAAAAGACCTATTTTCAATGAAAAATTAAGAATTGAAACTCTTGCTGAACTATCTTCTATAGATGCTGTGATATTATCTGAAGGTCCAACAGCAGAAAATATCATCCAAACCATCAAACCAAACTTTTATTTTAAAGGACCCGATTACAAGAAACATAAAAATGATTTAACAAATAAAATTAATATTGAGATTAACTTAGTTAAAAAATATAAAGGAAAAGTGATTTATACATCTGATGAAAAATATAGTTCCTCTAAAATTATAAATCAAAATTTTAGTATTTTGAATGATGATCAAAAAAAATTAGTTAAATATATCAAGAATAATTTTGATTTTTTGGAAATTAAAAAAGTTATAGATGAATTTGAAAATTTAAAACCTTTGATAATTGGAGAAACAATAATTGATCAATATTATTTTTGTGAGGCTTTAGGTAAATCTGGAAAAGATCCTTTTCTAGCTTTTCGAGAAATATATAACGAAAAATATCTAGGCGGTGCAGGACTTATTACAAGACATCTATCAAGTTTTTGTAAGAAAACTTTTTTTCTAACTTCTATTGGTGAAAAAGCCGATAATATTAATTATATTAAAAAAAAATTACCAAAGAATATAGATATTGCTTTTTTTAATAAAAAAAATTCACCAACAATCATTAAAAAAAGATTTTTAGATGTAAATACAAAATCAAAATTATTTGGAGTTTATGATCTTAATGATGAATTAGTTTCTCCTGCTGATGAAAAAAAATTTATTAATCTTTTTATAAAAAAAAGAAAAAAAACTAATCTCACAATTATTGCTGACTATGGTCATGGACTTATTACAAAAAAAATTGCAGCGGCTGTTAAAAAAAATACAAACTTTATAGCTGCTAACGTTCAAATTAATGCAGCAAATAAAGGTTATCATAGCCTTTTTAATTATAAAAATATTAATTGTGTGATCATTAATGAAGCAGAACTCAGAAGTGAAATGAGAAACAGAGAGGATGGAATAAATATTTTGATTAAAAAATTATCAAATAAACTTTCTTTGAAATATTTAGCGGTAACTCGAGGATCCAAAGGGATTATTCTTTATGATTCTAAAAATAAAAAGTTTTTTAATTCTCCCGCATTCGAATTTAATGCAATAGATAAGATTGGTGCTGGTGATACAATTTTGTCAATGCTCTCAATCTGTATATTTAAAAAAATTGATTTGAATTTAGCTCTTTATATAAGTTCTTTAGCAGCAGCGTTATCTGTGAGAGTAATTGGAAATAAATTCTCTATTACCAAAGAAAATCTTTTAAAGTATATTTCTCACACATTAAATTAAATTTGAATTTTTCCAAATATTTTCAATTGCATCTAAATCTTTTAAAGTATCATCAGCGCTTGAAACTGATTTTTTTTTGTTTTTAATTGATTTAATAAGTTCTAAAGATTGATTCTTAAAAGACCAAGTCCAATCAAATTTTGGTTCATAGATCTTATTTAAACCTTTATCATAGAATATTTTTATCTTTGATGGCTGATTTCTAAGAAAAGCAGGAGGTAGTTCAACAATGATTCTTCCTCTTGAAAAATTTATTTCAAATTTTTCTCTCCAAATTTTTTCAGAGGCGTATATAAAATCAAAAGTGCCATAAAAATTTTCAAAGTTAAAAAAAATATTTCCGCTATTTTTTTTAAAGAAAGCTTTTGTTTTAAATTTATCACCAAAAAAATATCTGATTAAATTTATATCGTGCGAAAAATAATTTAGAAATTTTTCAAATTCGTTCCCTAATCTTTTATTTTTTATCCAATTAGGGTATTTGGGCCATGATGTTTTAGTAGGGGGAGGCTCATCTGTTCTGATATCACCGTCAATATTACAATAATCGTAACCTGCATAACAATGAGATTTAAAATTTATTAGTTCTCCAAATTGTTTTTTCAATTTGTTTTTATTACTTAAAATGTTTTTTACAAACTGAATTCCCTCATCAAATCTTCTCATATTTCCAATGATATATTTAAGTTTTTTCTTTTTAGATAAATCCAATAATTTTTTTGCTTGAGAATAGGACGGTGCCATTGGTTTTTCTGTAAATAAATTTACCCCCCTGCTTAAGACTTTAAAAGCAACTTCGGCTGTATGATAACGTCTCACAATTGCGATAATTAAATCTAATTTATTTTCATCAATCATTTCCTCAAAATTTTGATATAATTTTTTAATATTGTATTTTTTACATACCTTTTGACCTAGCTTAGGTCTTAGTTCAGACAGAGCAACGATCTCAACATCCTTTTGGTTTTGTAATGAATTGATGTGTGCAACCTGGCCTATAAATCCAGATCCTATCAAACCAACTTTTATTTTTTTACTCAAAATAGATTTACTTTAAAAATTTTTTATAGTTTTTTATAGTTATAATCTTGATCTTGGTTAACGGTAAAATAAACTTTCCACCTTTTTTTAGATAAGAAACATTTTTTTTTATTATTTTTTTCGCATATCTCCAGGCTAAAATTATTGTAAAATCGGGCAGATTTTTTTCTATTTTTTTTGACTCATAAACCGGTATTTTATATCCTGGACTGAATAGATTTATTTTTGCTTTAAAATCATCTACAAGATAGTCAATATATTTGTTTAGTTTATAATGATAAATCAATGTTGTTGAGGTCGCGCTTGCACCATAACCAGCTATTGTTTTATTTTTCAAATTTTTTTCAGCGAATTTATTAAATTCTTTTTTTGATAATTCGATCTGTTTAGAATATTTTTTGACTCCAGAAAGTAAATTAAGTTTTGATTTTCTTTCGTCAATTATGCATTTTTTTACACTTGAATAAATTTTTCTTTTTCCTCCAATTTTTTGAAGGACAACCCTCATCGATCCACCCTTTGTATTGTTCTTTACAACATCAATTATTTCTAATCCAAATTTTTTAAAATATTTTACTAGAGGACCTATAGTGAAATATGAATAATGTTCGTGATAAGTAAAATCCCAAACAAAATTTTTTACCTGAGAATAAAAATAAAAAGTTTCAAAAAAGAAAATTGAGTCTTTGTCCATCAACTCTTTTACACCATTTACAAAATCATCTAGATCATCTGTATCGGCTACCAAATTATTTGAGGTAACAACTTCTGCATATCCATAATCTTTTTTAATTTTTTTTGCTTCATTTCTATTAAAAAAGGTTTCCAAAGTTTTTACTCCGTTTTTCTTTGCTTTAAGTGATATTCCAGGCATCGGATCTACTCCTAATACACGCATCCCCTTTTTTTTCAAAAAATACAAAAGTATTCCATCATTGCTTCCTATATCAATTACTAACCCATCTTTTTTTGGTTTATACGATTTATAGATTTCATTCGCACAAATTCTAAAATGATTGTCCAGTCCTAATGTGCTTGCTGTCTCATAAATATAATTGAGATATACTTGTTTCGCATTTATCACATGACTTAACTGTGCATGACCACAATCTCCGCACAGCATTATTGTTAAGGGTATCCTTTTTAATTTTTTGGTTAATTCCTTTTTTGTAAGATATGAGTCTGCAGCTGGTGTTGGAGTTAGAACTAGGGCTCTTAATAAATTCTTTGATTTGCACAGTCTACAATTTAATCTTTTATAATTTTTCATTATTTATAAAACTGGTTAATTTTATTTGTTATATATTCAACTTGACTTTTTATTAGTTTTTCATTCAAAGGCAATATAATTATTTTTTTAATCAGTCTTTCTGCATTAGATGTTTTTTCACAATTAAAATTCTTTTGATAAAAAGGTGATTTATTTATTAAAGGTATGTGAAAAATTTTAGTCTCTATTCCATTTTTAGTTAAAAAATTTCTTAAAGCATCTCTATCATTAACCATTATTGGATAGACATATCTTCCATGTTGTTCATTCTTAAATAAATAATCATCTTGTTTTATAATTTTTGGAGATAAATTCTTAGTATAATAATAAGCTAGTTTATTTTTAATTTTTAATTTTGTTTTAAATTTTTTTAGAGCAACTAATAATAAAGAAGCGTTTAAGGTATCCATTTTGTGATTCAAAGAACTTTCCAGGCAATAATTTGTAATTTTCTTTTTTGGATCAGATGTTGTTCCGGCATGTCTCATAATTTTGAGTTTTTCATAAATTTTCTTATTATTGGTCACCACAACCCCATTTTCTCCATAACCAGATAATGTTTTCATTGGATTCATGCTGAATGATGCTGCATCAGAAAAAGTTCCACTTTTTTTTCCATCCAGACTTGCACCAAAAGACTGTGCTGCGTCTTCAATTATTCTAAGGTTATATTTTTTTGCAATTTTGGAAATTTTTTTCATATCACACATATGTCCTGCGTAATGCATAGGCAGAATTGCTTTGGTTTTTTTTGTAATAAATTTTGGTAATAAATCAGGATCAATATTTAAATCATTTCTTACATCAACAAATACTGGTTTTGCACCACACTCAACTATCGCATTGGATGTTATTATCCAGCTCAAAGGTGAAGTAAGAACTTCATCACCTTTGTGGACTCCTGAGGCTTTTAACGCCATATACAGTGCACTACTACCAGAGCCAACACCAACTGCATATTTTGTCCCTATGTATTTTGAAATTTTTTTTTCAAACTCTTTTACCTCTGGACCAAGAAAAAATTGTCCGTGATTAAAAACTTTTTCAATAGCTTTAAAAAGCTCTTTTTTAAGAGCTTGATCTGTTATTTTTAAGTCAAACATTTTTGTTTTCATGAATTTAAAGATGTCTTTTTATATTTTTAAAAATTGTTTTCTCATTCAAATTGAAATAATCTAATAATAATTCTTGATTTCCATATTTTTCCACAAAACCGTCTCTAATTCCGATTCTTGTAATTTTATTTACATGTTTTTTAAGTTTATCACTACAAAACTCTAAAATTGAAGAACCAAATCCTCCAGATAATATATGCTCCTCCAAAGTAAAAATCCTTTTACATTTAGGTATTGTTTTCTTTAAAAAATTTTCATCTAAAGGTTTAATAGTATTAAAGTGAGCAACGCTACAATTAATATTTTCCTTTTCTAATCTTTTTTTAACCTTGAGTGCAATTTGAGACATAACTCCAGTCGATAAAATTAAAATATCTTTAAAGTTTCCAAATGATATCGCTTTTCCAATATTAAAGCTTCTAATTTTCTTTGTGATAATTTCGTCTCCACCTTTTGCTAATCTAATATAAATAGGACCTTTGTGATTTGATGTTTTAAACATTAAATTTTTCATTTCGTTGGCATCACAAGGGCAGATTATTGTCATATTTGGTATCAATCTCATTAGTCCAATGTCTTCAATAGCTTGATGTGTTGGTCCCAAAGGAGCATATACTAATCCGCCTCCATTACCAATCAACCTTACTGGTAAGTTGTGTAGCGATAAATCTATAAGAACTTGTTCGTAACATCTCCTAGTAATAAATGTTGCGATGGTGTTTACATAAGGAATAAAACCATTTAATGCCATGCCAGCCGACATCCCAATCACATGTTGTTCAGAAACGCCTTCCATAAAAAATCTTTCAGGCATTTCTCTCTTAAAACTATCAAGAACCCCAGGTCCTAAATCTGAGCCAATGAATATAACCTTTTTATTTTTTTTTGCTATTTCATAAACAGTGTCTAAACAAGTTTTTCTCATCTATTTTATTGCTTTTCTCATTTGAATTATTTCTTCTTTAGTAAAAAAATTTTTATGATGCCAAAATGGATTATTTTCGGAAAATTTAAAACCTTTCCCTTTAACTGTATGGCATATGGTTAATTTTGGCTTTAATTTACTTTTTCTTTTAAAATCTTTTTTTAATTTATTGATATCGTGACCATTTATTTCTGAAACATCAAAATTAAAACTCTCCCATTTTTTTTTAAGTGGCTCCAAATCAAGAACCTCTTTAGTAAAACCATATGACTGAATTTTATTATAATCAATAATTACGTGTAAATTATCTAATCTGTGTTTAGATGCTGACAAAGCTGCCTCCCAATTAGATCCTTCATTTATCTCTCCATCTCCCAAAATTACAAAAACTTTATTTTTCCTATTGGTAATCTTTAATGAAATTGCTATTCCTATTGCTATTGAAAAACCATGTCCTAGAGCACCTGTGGATGCCTCAACCCCTGGTATTTTTTTAAATTCTGGATGACCTGCTAGAATAGAATTAAAATGTCCAACTTTATTTAGCTCCTTTTTATGAAAAAAACCCTTATCAGCTAAAATTGCATACAAAGCTAAACAACCATGCCCTTTACTTAAAATTAAATAATCTCTTGATTTGTCAAATGGTTTTTTTGGATTAAAAAATAAAATTTCATCGTATAAAATCCTTAAAATCTCTATTAATGACATTGCAGATCCAAAATGACCTCTTCCAGATGAAATTAATCCTTCAATAATTACAGATCTTAATCTCTTCGATCTTAAATCTAATTTAATTTTTCGTGATTGTTTTATCAATTTACTAATCATTAAATTTATTTATCATTTTACAAACATATAAAATATCTTTTTTATTCAAATATTGATTTATTGGAAGCGTCAATATCTCTTTTGATTGTTTTTCGGTTATGGGAAAATCGCCTAATTTATAATTTAATGATTTAGCAGCTGGTTGTAAGTGAATGGGTACTGGATAATGAATTGCGGTTTCAATCCCGTTTTTAAGTAGATATTTTTTAAGTTTATCCCTTTTTTTAGAATGGATTATAAAAGTATGATAAGTATTAAACTCACTTTTTTTTTCAAATACAATTTTAATTTTTTTTCTATCTAAATTATTAAAATATGTTTCTGCATGTTTTCTTCTTTTTTTTATAATTCCATTTAATTTTTTCAATCTGAAATTTAAAATCTTTGATTGAAGTACGTCCATTCGTGATAAATAACCAAAGTTTCTTATTACATTTCTATTTTCAATACCATTATTTCTTAAATTTAATGCCTGTTTATACAACTTAAAATTATTAGTGGTCAAAAAACCACTATCACCAGAAGCATTTAAATTTTTTAGAGGGTGACAAGAGAAACATCCAACAGTTCCAAATGAGCCAGCTAATTTTCTGTTAAATTTAGATCCTATTGATTGGGCAGCATCTTCGATTATTGGAATTTTATATTTTTTTGAAATTTGATTTATTTTTTCCATATTAGCAATTCTTCCAGTAAGATGTACTGCCATAATCGCTTTGGTTTTTTTTGTAATACTTTTTTCAATTAAATACGGATTAATATTTTGATCATCCAAAACATCTACAAATACTGGTTTTGCACCAATATGAGTAATACAACTAGTGGAGGAAATAAATGAATTTGGTGGAGTAATTACCTCATCACCTTTTCTTATTCCAAGAAGTAAAAGCCCTAACGTAAGCGCGTCAGTTCCACTATTAAGACCAACCGCATACCTAACACCACAAAATTTTGCTAAATTTACCTCAAATTTTTTTACCTCTTCTTCACTTACAAATTGCCCTTTTTTATAAACATCACTAATTATCTTCAAAATAAATTTTTTTTCATCAATCCATTGTTTTTTGAAATTAGTGTAAGGAACTTTTATCATTTATTATAAAATTTTTTTACAGTTTGAATTATGTAATCTAACTGATTTTTTCCTAAATGCTGATCACAAGGAAAGGTAATAATTTTTTTTGTATGGGAGTCAGTTATTGGAAAATCACCTTTTTTATATTTTAAATGTTTTAATGAGTCCTGAAGATACATTGGCTTAGGATAATGAATTTTAGCCTCTATACCTTTTTTATGGCAGTAACTCAGTAAGCTGTCTCGTTGTTTTGCAAAAACAATATATAAATGATAAACTGATCTAATTTCTTTAATTCTTGGTGGTATACTAATTCCATCTACTTTTAGTAGACCGTTATCTAAATATTTTGCATTTTCTATTCTTTTTTTCGCAATTCCTTTTGCTTTTGGTAATATCCAGTTTCCTACTACCGCCTGGATAGTATCCAATCTAGAATTATAACCATTTATTTTTACGGTATCTCTATCTACTAAGCCGTGGTTTCTTAAAAGTTTTAGTTTTTCAAAAACATTTTTATTACTTGTAGTTATAATTCCGCCATCAGACCAAACATTTATATTCTTCAATGGATGAAGGGAAAAGGCCCCAGTAATTCCCCAAGTTCCAGCTTTTTTTTTATTATAAGATCCTAAAATAGATTGACATGCATCTTCAATTATTGGAATTTTATATTTTTTAGAAATCTTTTTTAGTTCAACCATGTTTGGCATATATCCTGTAAAATGAACTGGCACGATTGCTTTAGTTTTTTTGGTAATTTTTTTTTCAATTAATTTATAATTCATGCAAAATGTATCATCACAATCTACAAAAACTGGTCTAGCGCCTAGCTCAACAATAGCTCCAACAGTTGCAACAAAAGTATTTGCTACAGTAATGACTTCATCTCCTGGTTTAATGTTTACCGATTTTAAAGATAATTTTATAGCATCAGTACCTGAATTTACGCCAACAGCATATTTTGTACCTATAAGTTTAGCAAACCTTTTTTCAAAAATTTTTAATTCCTTTCCCAATGTAAAATCAGATGTTGAAACAAATTTTTTAAGTTTAGACCAAAGTTCTGGACAATTTGAAAATTGTTGTCTTAAATAAGAATATCTTACTTTCATTATTTTAGATTAATTTCATTCATTTTTTTTACATTAAAATAATTAGAATTATTTAATGGATTTGATAATAATTTTTTTTCAAATGCATTAATTAAATCTTTTACAGCATCAGAGATATTTTTCTTTGGTGAAAAATTTAATTTATCTAAAATCCTTTTTGATGAGATATGGTAAGACCTATTATCATTAGTCTTAATAATTTTTTTTGAAATTTTAAATGGCATATTTTTTTCTACAATATTTGCAATCTCATTTACAGATTGATTTTCATATCCAACATTAAATACCTCGCCAGAGGTAATACTATTATCACTTTCTAAAACTCTAATATATGCTTCTGCCATATCATCAATATGAATATTTGGCCGTAATTGACTGCCACCCATAATTGTTATTTCTTTTTTATGATATCCTAAGTTAGTTAAAATATTTACTATTACATCAAGTCTTTGTCTTGGTGAATATCCACAGACAGTAGCTGGTCTGATAATAGTTGAATTAAAATTTTTGGAATTGTATTTTTGTAATATTTCTTCACATTTTACCTTAAATTTAGAATAATCTGTCAAAGGTTTTAAAGACATTTCTTCATGAACATCTGGTTCATCTTTAACTCCATATACAGAAGACGAAGATGCATAAATAAATTTTTTTATCCCAGAGTCTGTACATACTTTTATTAATGGCTCAAATGCATCATAATTAATAGATCTACCTAATTCTGGGTTTAATTCAAAACTAGGATCATTAGAAATGCAAGCAAGATGAATGGCTGAGTCAAAACCATTAACAACTTTTTTGATTAATTCTAAATTTCTTAAATCACCTTTAATTATCTTAAGATTACTGTCTTGTGGTAAAATATGTTCACCATAGATCATTAAATCAAAACAAGTAATATTATATTTTTTTTGCAATAGTTTTGGAATTAATATTGATCCAACATAACCTGCTCCCCCAATAATCAGAATATTTTTCATAAATAAAGTTTGTATACAAAAAAATTAAAAAATATATAGTTTATCTTAATGATATATCAATCAAATAAAGAAAAATTACTAACAAAAAGTTTTTTAAAAAAAGGCTATTTAATAATCAAAACCCAAAATCTCAGTTCATTAGACACTATTAGAAAAATTTTTATTAATTCAATAAATAAACAATTAAAACCAAAAATATCCAAACTTGGACAAATTAACAATTTACATAAAAGAGTTAATAATAAAGACTTAAATCAATTTAGATTAAAATTGATAAAACAAATTAATTCTAATCCAAAATTTAGATATCATTATTTTAATCTTGCAAGAGATCAACTGTATACATTAGTTGGTAATGATTTATTAATGCAAAAAAAAATAAATCTAAGTATTCAATTCCCAAATGATAATTCTTCATTATTACCTATTCATTCAGATGTATGGTCAGGCGACTCACCATTTGAAATAAATCTTTGGATACCGTTAGTAAATTGTTACAAAACGAAATCTATGTATATATTACCTGAAAAGGAAAAAAAAAAATTTAATGAAATCATGAAGAAAAATAAAATCAAAAGCAGCTCTCAGGTTTTTAGTTTAATTAAAAAAAAACTTGTATGGCTCAAAGTAAACTACGGAGAAATACTAATTTTCAATCAGAACCTTCCTCACGGTAATGTTATAAACCTTGAAAATGAAACAAGAATTTCTATGAATTGTAGATTTAAATCTTATTTTTCACCTTTTGGAGATAAAAAAATTGGTGAATTTTTTGATCCAATAACCACAAGAGCTATGACAACATTGGGAATAAACTATACTTCGCCAATAAAATAATTTTATGAAAAGAGTTAAAGGATACATCTTTAGTAGACCTTTTTTTGGTGAAAGAGTACCTCAGCATGTTCAAAATATTGTTTTAAGAGATTATTGTAAAAATAAAAAACTACAGTTTATTATGAGCGCAACAGAATACAGTGCTAAAAATAGTTCTTATATATTTTTTGAGTTATTAGAAAATTTAAAAAATTATGATGGAATTCTTTTATACAGTTTGTTCCAATTACCAAAAAATAAAGTTTTAAGATCAAAAATTTATTCTAAGGTTTTAAATAAAAAAAAATATTTATTTTTTGCTGTAGAGGATTATGTTTTAAAAGAAACTAAAGATATTGAAAAAATTGAGCAAATCTTTTTAACAAAGTTAGTTTTATTACAAGCACCAAAAACTTTCAAATTAGGGAAAATAAAAAAATTTGTTACACCAAACCATCTAAAAACAAAAAGAAATTACATTCATAGAATGAATGATGAAAAAATTAAAGCAATGAAAATATCTAAAAGATATTCCTTTGATTATTGGGATGGGAAAAGAAAATATGGATATGGCGGATATAAGTACTTAAAAGGTTATTTTAAACCATTAGCATTAAAATTAATTAAAACATATAGATTATCAAATAATTCAAGAATTTTAGATATAGGTTGTGGAAAAGGCTTCCTACTTTATGAAATAAAAAAAATCCTACCTCGAATAAATATATCTGGTTGCGATTTTTCTAATTATGCGATTAGAAATTCAAAAAAAGAAATCAAAAAATATTTATTTAATCACGATGCAAGAAAAAATTTTAAGTTTAAAGATAATTCTTTTGATTTAGTGATATCTATTAACATGATACATAATTTTAAAATACCAGAAATTGAAATCTGTTTAAGAGAAATACAAAGATTAGGAAAAGAAAAATTTATTTGTTTTGAGTCCTATCGAAATGAAGTTGAGCAATTTAATTTATATTGTTGGGCGTTAACTGCAGAAACATTAATTGATACAAGTTCTTGGAAATGGATTTTTAAGAAATGCGGATATACTGGAGATTATGAGTTCATTTTCTTTTAGAAATGTTCGTAAATAAAAGTCTAGATAATGTTAACATAAAACTTAAACATACACTAAATTTGACAACGTTAGTATCTTTAATCGTTTTTGCTCTAACGTAAACAGGTACCTCAATTAATGATAAGTTTTTTTTTAAGATATTATATAAAATTTCTACCTGCCCATCGTATCTACTTGATTGAAATTTTTTTCTTAGTAATTTTGTTTCACAAACATAGGGACCATGAAAATCCCTTAAGTTTTTTTTGGTTAAAAATCTCATAATAAAAATTAATGTTTTAGATAAAAATAATCTTAAGAGGTTAATTTTTTGATGATAATCTTTCCTATATCCTATAACCAAATCTTTTTTTCCAACTTGTATTATCAAATTTTCAATTCCCTTTTGTTCAAAACTATCATCGCCAGGGAAATGAGTTATATATTTATATTTTGAATTTTTAGCTCCAACATATATTGCATTTTGAACACCTTTATTTGTTTTAAGCGAAATTAATTTGAGTTTTTTACTTAATTGAGAAAGTTTATTTACAATCAATTTAGTTTTGTCCTTACTTCCATCATCAATAACTAAAATCTCAAATTTTTGATAATTTTTAAGTGCTCTTAATACCTTAATTAAAGTATTCTTAATGTTTTTTTGTTCATTAAAACAAGGTATAATAATTGATAAGTTTATTTCTTTTTTCAAAATTTTTTATTACTAGTAAGATAATTTAATTATATACAATGCTTGAAATTATTTTAAAACTTTTAAAATTAATATTTTTAATATCAATTTTCTATTACTTATACAATAATAATTACTTTGATTTTTCTTTAATAAACAATTTTATAACCAATGTTCAATTAAATATAACTTTAATCTTTCTTACTATCTTTACTATAATACTTGGTGGATATAGATGGTACCTAATTTTAAATTCATTTGATGTAAAAATGACATTTAAAAAAACTTTAAAAATTCATTATATCGCGAGTTTTTTTAATAATGTTTTATTTGGTACTGTAGGTGGCGATATTTTTAAAGTTCATTACATTATTAAACATTCAAAAAATAACAAATTAAGAAATAATTTAACAATATTAATTGATAGAATTTTTGGATTAATAGGATTATTTATTTTGGGACTCTTTTCTCTTTTGATAATTTTAATTGAAAATAATCAAACTAGATTAATTTATTATATATTCTTATCTATAATATTTTTGGCTTTGATTTTTTTTATTATTTTGAAAATAATTCACAAAAAAAATTATTTTTTGAAAGGAAAAAATTTTATTATAAAAGTCTACAAAAATTTATTTAAAGCTATAATTTTATCAATTATTATTTTTTTCATTGTACATTACTCAACATTTATAATTTCAAAATTTATATTTAATTTTGAAATAAGTCTTATTCAAATCTTTTTTTCAAGTTTTATGAGCACGATCGTAAGTGCTTTACCATTAACTCCGGGAGGTATTGGCTTAGGAGAAATTACCTTCGTTTTTACTAATAAATATTTTTTTGATATTTTATTAAATAATCTAGCAAATGTTGTTATTTATCTCAGAATAATTGACTTTTTAGTATCTCTGCCTAGTTTATATTTTTATATATTTTATAAAAATAAATAATTAATGAAGTTTGATCATCTTTCCTATTATATAAAGCACAGGATTTCACCTGTTGGTCAGAATATATTAAGTAAAAAAAAACATTTTCAAAGAAGAGAGTCATTGTACAACCACTTAGGAGTACCAAAAAAAATTTTAAGTAATTTAGAAATTCTAGAGGTAGGACCAGCTGAGGGTCATAACGCTGCTTATTTAGCCTCTTGTAGACCAAAGATTTTACATCTTGTAGAACCAAATCCAAATGCAAATAAAAACATATTTAAGATTTTCAAAAAGTTAAATGTTTCTCTTAATAATACTCAAATTTTCAAACAAAAATTTGAAGATTTTAAAATAAAAAAAAAATATGATTTAGTAATTTGTGAAGCATGGCTTGGTGTTATTAAAAAGGAGAGAAGACTTATAGCAAAACTTGGAAGATTGGTAAAAAATGGTGGAATATTAATTATTACTGCATCATCTTCAGTATCTTTTTTATCTAATATTTTGAGAAGATTTATAGGAATTAATATAACCAAAAAGATTAATTCATTTGAAAAAAAAACAAACTTTTTAATTAGTTTTTATAAAAATCATTTAAAAACAATGAAAAATATGTCTTGTCCTCACAAAGATTGGGTGCAAGACTGCTTAATTGGAGATGGTTTTTTAAATATTCATCCAAGCCCAGGTGAAATTTTTCAGGATGCTGGAAAAAGATTTAATTTTTTTAATTCCTATCCAAAATTTTATAATGATTGGAGATGGTATAAAGATTTAATTGGAAAAAAATTTGACACAAGAAAAAATTTTTTGGAACAGTATAATAAACATGCACATAATTTTATTGATTATAAAATTTCATTTCCTGAAATCCATAGTAAACAGAATATCTCTTTATCAAAAAAGACTAGGGAGCTATTAAAAATACTCATACTATGTGAGAAAAAATTAAATAATGTAACTTATAATAAGTTCTTTTATAAATTTAACGAAATTCTAAAAATTTTAAAAAAAAACAATATAAAAATAAAAGGCTTAGATGAGATTAAAAACATATTAAAAAGAAAAAAATTTTACCAAGTCCAAAATTCAAAAAGCTTCAAATTTAATTTTGGTAGAGAGCTTTTCTATATTTCTTTAATCAAAAATTTATAAATGAAAAATTTAGAAAAAAAATTGGATAAACTAAAACTAAAAAAAAAAAATGAAAAAGTTTATTATGCAAAAAATAGATTCTATCAATTTTCTATCAATGATATTTACGAATTAAAAAGAATTTCATCAAAAACTGAAAAATTAATTCGAATATGCCTTCACAAGAATGATAATCAAAAAATTCAAGAGATGATAATTATGCATAAACAACCCCAATCAGTTGGACCATTAAAACAAAAAAAAGAAACAATATCTTATCATGTATTTAATGGTGAATTAGATATTCAGCTTTCTGAAAAAAAAATTAAAAAAAAATTTAAAATAAAAAAAAATGAAAGTTTAAGAATTCCATGTAATATTTTTAGAAAAATTAAATCAACTAAAAAAGATACTATCTTTTTAGAAATTACATCTGGCCCTTTTAAAGATACACAAACAATATGGAAAAAAAGAATTTAATTAAGGTTATATATTTTTTTTTTACAATCGTAGTTTTATTACTAAGTTATATATATGCAAATTTTGATCAAGTTAAAAACTTGATGGATGAAAATAATGATATCGTATTTTCAAATTTAATGTTTGACCATGCTGAATTAGTAACAAATATATTTAGTGGTGATGGATATTACCAATATCGATATGGAGTCAAATATTACTTAACTAAATTACCATTTTTGCCATTAATAATTAGTTTTTTAGCATCAATATCAAAAAATTTATATTTTATTTATTTTATTAAAAATTTAGTATTTTTTTCAATAATATTTTTTTCGTTAAATTTTTTCTGCAAAGTTTCTAATAAAAATAAGATTTTTTTTGTATCACTTCTTACATGTTTATTTATTATTCCTCATAATTTACACGTTCTTTTAAACATCACTTTCGCAGACACAATAGTTGCAAGTTTACTTCCTTCTTTGTTTCTATTGCTTGTGACTAAAAATCAAAATAAATATTTTTTTATTTCACTTATAATATTTGCGTTATATTTGACAAAAACTTCAATGTTTTTTTTATGTGTAACATTACCGTTTATAATTATATTTTTAGAGAAAGATAACAAAAGAAAAATTTTACCAATCCTTGGGTTATTATTAGCTATTTCTATTTGGGGTGTTTTTGGTGTAGTAAAAACTGGGACTTTTTCTTTTGGATCAAAAATTCTTTCTGTCAGTTCTGAAGGAATGACTATTGCTTTGAATAAAAATTTTCATAAATTTTATCCTGAAAAGAGTGTTGATTTGATTGAATATTCAAAACCAGATAAGAAAGAATATAATAATGAATGGGAAATTTATGATTATTATAAAAAAATTAATTCAATTTATTTAGAAAATAATCTCGATCGATATATTAAGGATACATTCATAAAGATAAAGGTTATATTATTCAACATTCAAAGAGATTCTTCATTTCCAGATAATAAAGGAAATTTTAGTAATCCAATAAAAATAAGTTTTTTAATAAATAAGATTTTTTTTAATTTAAGTATAATAATTTCGATTATTGTGTTTTTGAAAAATTTTAAAAAATTGAGATCAATTAAATTAGAAATATATTTATTATCTATAATTTCTCTTAATTCCTTTCCTTTAATAATAGGATGGGCAACAGCCAAACATTTAACTGGAATGACACTAGTTAGTATTATCTATATATTCATAAAACTCAGTGAAAAAAAATTTATCAAAACCATTTAAGTTAATTTTTAAAGTTAACTACAAGATCAACAAGTGCTAATAACCAATACTGATGGGAGTTTTCTATATAATTGTAATTATTAGAATGTACAATAAAATTTAATAATCCATATCTATGTAATCTATTTTTTCCATAAAAACCTGTAAAAGTAATTAACTTATTATTTTTTTTTTTTAAGAATTTTGAAGCATTAATCATATTTTCAGAATTTCCACTTGATGAAATTAATATGATCATATCTCCCGTGTCGGCATAAAATCTTAAGGCCTCTTTAACCCAATTTTTATAATCATAATCATTTGCAAAACACGTGAGTAAATTACTTTCATTGAAGTTCACAGATCTGACTCCTCCATTTTTTGTCATATCTACACAAAAATGACTTGCGATGGATGCACTTCCACCATTACCTACCACAATTATTTTTTTTTTATTTTTTTTTATATTAGTAACTAGTTTATAAAGTTTTATTAATTTTTTTTGATTTTCTTCATTGATATCTGCAATCTTTAAAAATTTATCATTATAATTTTGTAAATAGGACTCTATTTTTTTCATAATTAAGTTTCTTAAATATTAATTTAAAACTCTAATAATATAATGGTTTATCCTCTATAATCATATTAAATATTTAAAAAAGCAATACTTTTAGAAATATCTTTTCTATTTTTTTTGTTGGTTAACAAATTTTCAATTTTTTTAATTTTTTGATTAAAATTCCTATCATTAATGACCTCATCACATTTCATTATTCTGGGATGAGATGTCTTAATTAAATTTTTTCCTAAAGAAACTTCTTCGTGAAGCTTCTCACCTTTCTTTAAGCCTATTATTTTAATCATCAAATCTCCCTTGTTATTTTTTTCATCTTTAATTGTTAAACCACTTAATCGAACTATTCTTTTAGCTAAATCGAAAATATTAATTTGTTCACCCATATCTAATGCATAAATTTCTACGCCCCTTTTGTTAAAATAAGAGGCATTTATCACTAATTGGATCGCTTCAGATGTTGACATAAAATATCTTGTTACTTTTTTACTTGTTACTGTCAAAGGTAGCATATTTGTTATTTGATTTAAGAATAAAGGTATTACAGATCCACTTGAACCTATCACATTTCCAAAGCGAACGATTGTAAAAATTGTGTTACATTTTTTTTGATATCTATTAAAAAAATTTATAAGAATTTTCTCTCCAATTTTTTTCGAAAAACCTAAAATGCTTTTAGGATTAACAGCTTTATCTGAACTAATAAAAATAAATCTCTTAATTTTTTTTTGTAAAGCAAATTCTGCAATTATTTTTGTACCCAGAACATTATTCTTTATCATAGAATAAGGATTCGCCTCACCAAAGTTTACATGTTTATAAGCTGCTGAATGATACAGATCATCAATTTTTATTCTATCAAATATATTCATTAAAAAATTTTTGTCAGTACAATCCCCTAATACTGGTACTATTATGTTTTGATTATATTTTTTAAATTTTTTAATTTTATCTATTATATTAAATAAATTAATCTCAGAAATTTCAAGTATATAAACTTTTTTTGGCTTATGTTTCAAAATTTCAATGCATAATTCTGAACCGATAGAACCACCTCCACCCGTTATTAAAATATTTTTGCCTTTAATACTTTTATTTAAAATATTTTTATTCACAACAATTTTTGGTCTATCAATTATGTCATAAAAACTCGGTTTAATTTCAAGTAATTTTTTTAAAAAATTTTTTGAATTTTCCGTTTCTGTTAAATTTCTTATTCTAATATTTTCTCCACCAAATTTTTTGTAAAGAAGACTAATGTCCTTTTTAGAAAATTCTTTACTATTAATTATAATTTCTGTTATGTGATAATCTCTTATAACCTTGTCAAAATCTGCAATTTTAAATATTTTTATTCCACTTAGCTCACGTTTTTTGAATCTATTTTTTTTATCTACAAAAGCGATGACTTTACCATAATTAGGATAATTTCTTAGATCTTTTAATAGAGATAAGGATTTTTCGTTTATACCGTATATTAGAATTTTATTCTCATTATTTAATCTATATTTTTTTAGATTTATTAAATAATTTAAAGTTATTCTAAACACGACAAATAAAATACACGATATTATTGGTGCAATTATTGAAATTGACCTTGGAAAGAAAAAAGTTTTAAAAAAAATTATATTAAAAAAAAATATGATTATTTGTGAAATTAAAACTACA
>MDTD01095473.1_pt1 | contig 24763 bp, 16 predicted proteins | sample 811221 | NCBI WGS metagenome assembly MDTD01 (sample SAMN05326646, study PRJNA326480) | marine metagenome | isolation source: seawater | place: Pacific Ocean: South West | collected 2011 | reverse complement strand
CCATTCCCGTGTTGTTGTTATTTTCTTTACGAAGTTGATCAGCTGGGTCTTCTTGAAGGGATACATTTTCGTTTTGTATTTCATTGGTGTTTTGATCGTTTGTTAGATCCTCTGTTTGGATGCTTTGTGTGGAGGAGGAGCTGTTTTCATTTGGTGCGTTAATGGCAAGGGTTTGATTGCTCGTGTTTTGATTATTCTTGTTTAAGTCTGTGTTTCCTTCATCATTACTGCTCGGTTGATTACTGGAGTTATCAATAGTATTTCCTTTAATTGATAATTCTATTTTGTTTTTTGAATTGACATCATTTGTGAGTACTTCACGATTTTTTTCTTTTTCACTAGTAGATGGGAACGAAATGGCGTTAATCTCTCCATTTGATGAGTCACGTTGTAATACGGAGTTTATTTGTGAAAATGGATCAATTGAAAGTGCTAAAGAGGGAATTTCGATTTTTCCGTCATTACCAATTGTTAGTTCACTTATCAATTTTGTTAGATTCATTTCTAGAAGTTGGGGGTGTTTTTTGGATAAATCGAACAGGGTGTAGTTGGATGATAATTTTTCTTTATTAAGGGTTGAATTTTTATTTTTTTTGTCTTTTAATGATTTATTTTTAATTCGGAGAGAACCATTTGATTTGATTGAGACGTCTTTTTTTAATTGGGCAATAGTCATGTTTTTTAGTTCAGGATATTCTTTGAAATAGTCATTTATATTTTTGGTTTCCGATAGTAATTTCTCTTTATTTAAAGATGATTCTTGTTCATTTAAGAGGGATGTCTGATTTTTGATATCAATCGCTGAATTGTTTAATCCTTCATTTTCACTCGATAGTGTTTCGTTTGAGTTTTGACCTCCGGAATCATTAATATTTTCAATATTTATTTGGTTGTTTTCGAGGTCATTTTTTTCGCTTTTTAAGGATGTAATACTATCTAATAAATTTGGATTTTCTGAAGTTACATTGAGCGTAGACATAAGGCTGTTTTCGCCTTCTTTTTGGAGTTCACTCTCGTTCTGGTTTATTGTTGGTATTGTTTCGTCAATCGTTATTCCAAATTGTTCAGTGGAATTTTCTTTGGTTAACAAGTCTTTTTCTTCAAGTTGAAGTTCATTTGGTTGATCAAAAGAGATTCTTGAGTTAGTGTTTAATTCCTGTTTTTCGAGTTTATCACCTTTGTTTGAATTATCAATGTTTTCAGGTTGATCTACCTCAATTGTACCTTCTGTGTATGCAAGGTTTTCCTCTTGTATATTATCATTTTCATTAAGGTTAATGTCACTAAGATCTGTATCGATTCTTTGTGATTTTTTAGATCGTTCATCTTTTTCAATCTTAGAAGTTTTTTCCTCATTAATCGAATTATTGAAGTTGTCTGTATCTAATTTTATTTGAGTGTTACCTTGTGAATTTGATTCTTTTGCCAATTGTGAAAGGTTGGTTTCATCATTTTGAAAAGCTGAGATCTGTTCGTCTGACATTATCTCACCTTTTTTATTGAGTGAATCTTTTTTAAGAATATCATTGATTAAACTATCTGCAATATCCTTGTAATTTTCAGGAATAGTATCAATTTCTATCGTTACGTTTGAACGATCTCCTATGAAAAAATCATAGTCTCCCTTGAGGTCGGCGGAATTTTCTTCAAGCATTTTAGCACCTTTTTTCATTTTTGCAATTACTCCTGGGAAGGGTGTGAAATTGTCGGTTTCATATTCTGCTAAAACTATTGGAGCGAGTATTTCTTCCATTGTAATGGGGGCTAATCTTGGTTTTCGTTTTTTACCAGAAGTACGTTTGCTGGGAGCTCTTTTCAATGCGGACTCTTTTTGGTTAATATCCAATTGCGGCAAAAATTCACCAATTAGTCCTTTATAGTTGATCTCCATATTTTTGGTTTTAATATCCACTTTGTGCTCTGAACCATCGCGATCAATTTCTAAAAAGAAATAGCTGACAGTTCGAATTCCTTTTCGAAGTTTAACTTTATACTTTACGTTGGGTAATAATGAATCTGCTTGGAAATATCCGTTAGTAGAAATTGGTTTTATTCTAATTTTTTCATTGGTTACAGGATCAGTGGCTGAAATTGAAATTCTTGTGTCGTCAAATAGAGAATAGTCTCGAATCATTAATCGTTTACCATCATAGATGACTTCTCGAGGTCCTGTTTTACTAAATGAGTAAATATCGGCAGACCCTGTTCCATTAAATCGATCCGAAACTAAAAAGCCATGATAGGGGTCTTCAAAAACAATAGACATATCGTTACCAATTGAATTAATAGGGTTTCTTAAATTTTCAACGTTGGTCCAGCCTATCGTCTTATTAAATGTTGTTTTGTAAATATCTAATCCTCCCATTCCTGGATGTCCCCTTGATGAGAAAAAGAAGGTGGAGTCATTAAGGAAATGAGGATAAAGTTCGTAGTCGAATGTATTAACCTCTGGGCCTAAATTGTAGGGTAAAGACCATTGGTTACCGAATTTGTAACAAATATAAATGTCGGTTCCTCCAATACCGCCTTTCATATCCGAGGCAAAGATGATTTTCCGTCCATCAGGAGATACGGAAGGATGAAAAACAGAATGAAATTCACTATTGTGAGGAAAGGTGTTCTCTGGTGTACTCCAAACACCTGAATCCAGTTTACTGGTGAAAATTTCTAACGTATTGGTTATTCGATTAAATTCATCTCTTTTTGTACCTTCAACTGTTTTCACAAAATAAACTGTTCTTCCATCTTTAGTGAAAGTAGGAGTTCCTTCATGACCGTTTGTGTTTAGTTGGGGGAATAAGCCAGGTATGTTATTTTTAGATTTATCGGTCCCATCGTGCTGCACATAATACATGTCCGAGGCAACTTCGCTATTTCCTCCATCAAAAGAGACTAACGCTTTTTTACCACCCTTTCTTTGTGAACTAAAAATTATTCCATTTCCATAGGGGACAGGAGAATACTCAGGACCTGATGTATTGATGTGTTTGAGTTCCTTTACATCAAAATTTCTATCCATGGTATACCATGATTCAATGGTGTCACAGGACATTGCCTGCAGTCTTCCTTGAGGATCGTTTGGTCGTACATTTTGATAGAGTTCAAATTGTTCCTTGGCTTCTGCGTATTTGGCAGCTGCTTTTAGTGCCATTCCATATTTGAAAATAGCACTGGATCCTCCTCCTCTTAAAATAAGTTTTTTGTACCAATACTCCGCCTCTTCAAAATTTCCTAAAATTCTGTAACAGTCAGCAATCCGTTCTGTAGCTTCTTTTCGCTCATCTGCATTTCCGTATTTTATGGCTTTATCAAAAAAAGGAATCGCCTCACTAAATTGATTGGATTCAAATAAACGAGTGGCTCTTAAAAGGCTTCTATTCTCCATTTGGGAGGAACCCATAAAAAAAGCTAAAAGCAGTACCGTAAATATTGATGCTGCCTTTGTGTTAAAATCGTGTATTTTGTTTCTTGCTCTTTTCACTAATTCCGTATAAACCAAATGGGGTTGGTATCAACTTTTGAAGGAGGCGGCATTAAGGGGTAAAAGTAACTTATCATAAACTCGTGCGAGTTTCCAGAATATCGCGCAAGAGAATTGACTCTTATCCCGTAATTGTAGCCTACCGACAGCATTCGTTGATATTGATATTTCATAGTAAAGTAGATAGCGTCACCTGATCTAAATGCCATTCCACCTCCAATGATGCGTTTAAATGATGCAAATCCACCAATATCCACTTGTGGAGGTGCATTAACGACATATTTTATAAGTGTATGTGGTTCTATAACAACAGGACTGTTTTTTAATTCAATTGCCATACCTGCTTGAATGTAATTGTGACGTTTTAAACGTGCTTCATCTTGACTACTTGTTTCATTGAGATTTAGTTTACTTCTTATTAAATTGAGAACAGAATAACCTACATACCATGTTCTTTTGTCATAAAACAAACCAAAACCTCCATTGGGTACAATTACGTTCGTGTTTGTGTTTGGCAATGCGTTATCTGGATTATTTAATTCTAGTTTATCCCAATCAATGCCATATTGTTGGAAACCTAGTTCCAATCCTGCGGTTAGTTTTCCATCCGCGAATGTGATGGTATAATTACTGGCACAACTAAAACTGGTTGATCTTGTTATACCGATACGGTCATGAATGACTTTAATTCCTGTTCCCATGTAGTATTTTTGTATGGGCATTGATGCTGTAAATAATTGAGTAGTTGGTGCACCTGGAAAACCAGCTAAATGGTTTCGATGGGTTAAGATTCCTTCTACTCTTCTGTTATGGCCTGCAAAAGCAGGATTATGGCCGTAAGTTGAAAAGGCATAGTTGGCATATAATGGTAGCTGTTGAGCTTTCACATTAAACACAATAACGATTAGAGTTATATACAACCAAAACATCTTCACAAATTTTTAGTTATCTGTGGACAATGATAAATCCAGTGTAGGGTTCTCTACCATTACCTAAATCTAAAACATAGTAGTACGTGCCATCAGGTAATGGGTTACCACTTTGATTAGTGCCCTTCCAGTCACCTTGGTAGTTTTGTTTTTTGTACACTAAGTTAGACCAACGATTGAAAATTTTCACATAGTTATTTTCAAAATACCAAATGAACGGAATATCCCAAGAGTCATTTGTGCCATCGTTATTTGGAGTAACACCATTTGGAATACCTCCAGGTAAATCGTTTAGACATAAATCAACATTAATGTAAATCGAATCCATTCGCATACAATGTTTATTTTGTGCTTTCAAGGTAAAATATTGGGAGATTGAAGGTTTAACAAACGTTTCGGATGAAAAGGACGCGCTTACCGAATCTTCTGGATACCATTGATAGTAAGTGCCTCCATTAGCGAAAAGTTCTATACTATCGTTTATACATATCGTGGTGTCTGAACCTAAATCAGGGGAGGGTATATCGTCATCAATGTCAATGGTAAATGTATCGGTTGGACTACTGCAGTCACCTGTTGATGCAGTTACCCAATAAACGGTGTTGAGTTCGGGTTCTATTTCAATTGTATCTGTTGTAGCTCCCGTGCTCCAAAGTTTAGACTCTCCACCAGACACCCATAATTTAATGGTGTCGCCTAAACAAATTTCATGCGAGTCTAAACCAATCGTTGTGGTAGGTGTGTACTTCACATTAATGGCGATGGAATCTGTTGTTTTCGAGCAACCATCTTCTGTAACAATGGCATAAATTAAATTTGAAACTCTGAGAGAGTCAGTGGTATAACTGTTTCCGCCAAAATCAACGAGTGTTGAGCCATCATAAAATTGGTAATCATCCAACGTGTCGGGTAGGACAGTAAAAACAAGCGTGTCCAATCCACATATCGTATTGTTATTGGCAGTGTTTGAAATTGTAGGTTGTGGTAGTGTGTGTACAGTAAAATCAAAGTCAATTGTGGTTTTAGCACACATATCCTCATTTATTCCTTCTAAATAAATCGTACTATTATTCACCAGAGAATTGGATATGAATACGGAGTCGCCGCTGGACTTTAAAAGAGTAGTGTCATTCCCATAAACACTGTAAAAATTATAAAGATCAAAACCTGCATTGGCGTTGAATTGTACTGTGTCCTCTTCGCATATTTCCAAATCTTGATCAGATGATACAAGCGATAACTGAGGAAATGAAACAATATTAATTGTTTGTGTATCACTAGTGAAAAAACATACGTCGTCATAAGTGGTCATGTATATATTTTGTATACCATTTCCAAGCGAATCTGTTCGAAATTCAAAGTAATTTGTATCCATGACTAAAATATCGTTGATATAGGTTTCGTAGATATCAAAACCTGCGGAGTCTGCTGTAAAAATAACCACTTCTCCTTCACAGATCGTATTATTGGAGGTAGAATTATTCAGTTTGAATTCAGGAACAGGATGAACAGAAATATGAACCGATTTTTCTATGTAGGGACATTCCATCTCAGTAGAATCAATCATCCTTAATGAATAAGTTGCAGTGTTTTCTGGGTAAACAATGAGTATTGAATCTCTTTGATACGTTTGTCCATAATCAAAAGAGAAGGCTCTTCTTTCACTTTTTGATACTGCATTCTCGGCTTTAATAGTTAATGTATCTCCTTTACAAATCGTGGTGTCATTTGGAAATGAGAAATTTTTATATTGACAAGGTTGAGCTATACAGGTAATTTGCTCTGAACGTAAGCCTGCACCACAAGGCATTTCTCCTAATGGACGAACGGTGAATGTGATTGAATCTCCCGGTGATAGATTTTTGACATAATGTATGTAATTCCCATTGGGAGAGGTCCAGGGAAAATCATTTAGGCTGATTTCATATCCAGAAGCATTTGGTACAGCATCCCAACGTAAATTTATGCTATCTAATCCAGAGGCTCCACAATAAACATCTGGAATCTCAAGAGGATCAATAACTGAAATTTTAATGCTGTTACTTGTATCAGTACAGCCCTTGTTTGTAGCTATAACACGATAGGAATGACCATTTTCTAAATCAAAGTCAATCACATCTGGGTTAATGGAATCTTGAATTTTAATAAAACCGTCATAAAAAGCATAAGTGTCATAATTCCTCGGTGATGCCGAGAACATAGCAGACGTATCTCCGCATATTTGGGAGGGTCCATTTAAACTGACGTTAGGGTATGGGTGCACGAGAAAAGAGAAACTTTTTTGCGCAGCAGGGCAATGAGATTGAGTTGAATCACTCATTGAGACTGTGATTGTATTTAGCCCAAGATCAAGATCGTAATAGGTTGTAAAAGTGTCTTTATTTGCTCCCTTTTCTTGCCATTGAATCACTACATTCTCAATGGGTGTGTTTAAATCTCCAATGGATAAAGTAATAGAGTCGCCTTCACATAGATCAGCTTGATACTCTCTTGTAGAAAAAGCCACCTCTTCACATGGCATAATACAGTATATTTCACTTGAAAACAATGAGTTTCCACAGGGTGCACTTGATTTTGTTTGGATTGAAGCTCTAATGGTATCTCCTGAATTTAAATCCTCGATGGTATAGTTGAGCTCATTGATGTCATTTACAAGAACAATATCATCCGAATTCTTAAAGATGATATTATAGCCTTCGTTTCCTGCTATATCATCCCATACAAAGGTGATTTTTCCAGATCCTGTTTTTCCACAATTTATGATGGGTGATTGGATCGAATCATAGGTTGTTGGTTGAACAGCATTAGAAAAGGGTCCAGTGCAGCTTTTATGAATGGGACGGATCTTAAAACTTTTATTGAAATCAACACTTGATTGATAAAGTTCAAAATTTCCTGAATCATTGGCAGTTACAAAATGATAGTTCTCATAAAGTTCGTAGGATTCATAACCGCTTGAGTTGGATAGAATGCGAATAGGTTCGCCAATACAAACGGAATCATTTCCAATTGTTGCGATTACAACGGGTGTTGGCGTGATAAACGCTGTGTCTTTTGCAGTTATTGAAGCACATCCTCTTTGGTTGAAGGCTGTAAGGGAAATAATAATTGTATTATTTTCTTGAGCTAAAACAGAATAGGTTTCAATGGTTGAATCCAGTTTTAAAACTATATCTTCTCCAATGACCTCGCTGAATTCATAGTGATCATAACCTGGAGTTCCGTTAAACACGGCCATTTCACCTTCACAAATTGTTTTGGACACCAACGATAATTCGTTAGGAGGAGTTGGTACTACATATATTGATGATGAGTCTGAGTACTGGCACCCTTTTTCAGAGGTGGTCAACGCGATTGTTTTGTTTAAATCTTCATTGAAAGAAGTCGTTAAAATGTGTAAAGATGAATCTTGAATGATGTCACCATTTACTGTAAATAAATAATTAGAATAGCCAGCAATATCTGATGAGATTGTTAACTCATCTTTTTTACAAATTGTATCGGTAGAGATGAATAATTCAAATTCAGGTAATGGGTAGACTAAAAAAGGGAAATCAACACTGAATGTAGGGCAACCAAGTTGATTCTTGTCTGTAAGAATTACTTCAATTAACGTGTCACTTTTCCCTACGAAGGTAGTCGTTGAGTCGCTCATTAGGGTTTCGTTAAAGGTTAGGGTGTAATCACCGGTTGTTGTTTGAATATTTTCAATCCCTAGTATTATGGTATCTCCAGCACAGTAGTTTGGAATTGACGGAGCATCAAATCCAATTTCTTGACATGGAATAGCGATACATAAAACAGTGTCAGACATTAAGCTATTTCCGCATGGATCCTCACCAATTGCTCGAATATAGGCGTATGCACTATCTCCAAAGGCCATTCCTGACTTGAGGTGTGTCAGTGGACCATTAGGAGACTGAAAACCACCGTTATCAATATTTATTTCATAACCCAAAGCGTCTTCCACAGATTCCCATACCCATGTAACTGATGTAGTTGTGGATTCTCCACAATTGATTTGCGGTATATCCAAAGGTGTATTAATCACGGTGGAAATCCGATTACTTGGCGGACCTTCACAACCTAAGTAGGTGGCAACGGCGTAGATTGAATTATCAGGATTAATTTGATTGCTTGTAAACTGAGATGAGTTGGAGTTTTGAAGAACTAAAAATTCATCATAAAATGCGTAGCTATCAAAAGATCCGTCTGCATTAATAGTAATCACATCTCCTTTACAAATCGTGTCATTATTGATAGTTGAAGAAATCGTTGTAATGGGTTGTTCAATAACTGTAATTTCCAACGAAGTAGAGGCTGTGCTGGAGCAATTATTACTATCAACTGCAATAACGGAGATCTCGTTTGGAGAAAGAAGGGTGTCAATTGGAAAATGATTTAAGGGTCCATCTTGATAAATGATGCCAAAATTAGTGAACTGATAATTTACAAAGGAATCTGGTAACGCGGTAAAAAGTATTGTGTTTAATTCACATACACTATCCCCTTCAGCATCACTGATTAATTCGATTTCAGGTAGGTTGTTTATAATAATGGTTTGAGTAAGAGAATCGGAGCATTGATTTTCTTCAACGGTTAATTTCACTTCAAAAATCCCTCCTTCTGACCATGTATTAAACTGAGGGCCCACACCACTTTTTATTTCAGTATTTGCTTCTTCAAAGTACCAATTATATTGACCTCCGTTGGTTCCAGTACCGGTATAGCTAAAGTTTGCTGATTCATTTACACAAACTTTTTCAGACAGACTAAATTCTGCAGTTGGCGTTTCTCGAACTAAAAAGTTATTTTCAGTGGTGTTTACACATCCTGCAGAATTAACTGCAGATAGTTTTATTACAAATAATCCAGGGTCGGGAAAAGTAAGGGAAGGAGGCGATTCAAGATTAGAGGAGGCGTAGTCAGCAAAATCCCATTCCCAATTTGTAATTGGAAATTCCCCTTCATTAGTGGTGTTTTCAAATGTGGCGTTTAGTGGATGACAACCTGAGAATGGATTAATCGTAAAAGCAGGGTTAGGAATTTCATTTACTGCAATTTCTACCGATGCATTGTTGACGCATCCTTGTTGATCCGTTACATTTAAACGAACGGTGTAATCTCCATCCGCGTCATAGGTATAGCACGTATCGTAATTAGATGAAAATCCAGTTTCAAAATCCCATCGAAATAAATATCCTACACCGGTTTCAGAAGTATTGTTCGTACAAAATGATTCATTGAACGCGCAAACAGTATCTTTACTTAATGTGAACGATGCAATAGGTTTTTTGTATACAGTCACAGAAACACTTTTTTTTGACCAATCACCAAATTGATCTAAAATAGAAAGACTTGCAAGGTAGGTAGTATCACCATTTTTACCAGCAGTATATACATGCACAGGATTTTGCGCAGAGGTTGTTTCGCTATTATCTCCAAAATCCCACAGCCTTGATGCAGGAATACAATTAAGATCTACAGCTGTTGAATCATAAAACTGAACCGAAAAATCTTCACATCCTGCCAAAATACTTGGAGATGTCCTTAAATTAGGCGTACACTGTCCATTCACATTAAGGTGAATGACCATTACAGAAATCAGGCTTAAAAATATGTTCTTGAGATTATGATTCACCGGTTATCAATCTTAAAATAAGTCTTACTTCATACCGAATTATATGCCTAAATGTTTAGAGCTATTGCTTTTAAAAAATAGATTTGTAGTCCATTTCTTACTAAGAATAGCTTACTAATGTTTTCTTTGCTACAATTTTGTTGATTACCTATTACTTAAAAAGGTAAGGGTTTTAGTTTCGTTTATAAAAAAGGTTCAAACCGCTTTACTACTTAATAAATCTAATTCAGGTTACTTTAAACATACTTTTTGATTCATTTTTAAGTGAGTAGTTTGTCAAACATTAAAGTATAAAAAAGCCGAAGTAGGGGCTTCGGCTCAATATAAGATAAGGTTAAATTTAGTATGGCTTTACAATTTCTCCTTCGGGATTTACAAGCATATGTTCAGGTACAGTTTCTTGAATACACTTCCCTAAAGCCTCGATGATGGAAATCTTCAAATGTGTTCGATGGTGAATGATACTTATTTCTCGAGTGGGTTGAGGCCTTGAGAAGGGTTTGATTGTCCCCGGCGGTTCAGACTCTTTTAATTCAATCGATTTAAGGTAAGGAACCAATGTCATTCCAAAACCTTGCTTGCTTAATTTTACAAGAGTTTCGAAACTACCACTTTCCAACTTTACACCATCAGTATTTTTTTTATCAAATAGAGAACCGCATAAATTAATTACACTATCCCTAAAACAGTGACCTTCGTGAAGTAAAAGAATATCATCAGGATTTAAATCTGTATTGTCCAGAAATTTCTCTTTAAACAGTCGATGTCCCATAGGAGTAAATCCCATAAAGGGTTCATAGTATAATGGTTTTTCCATAATGCCATCATGATTCAGAGGAGTTGCTAAGATGGCGGCATCTAATAAACCATTTTTTAATCGTTCTAAAATCACTTTGGTTTGAAGTTCTTCAATTTGAAGATTTACTTTCGGATATTGTGAAATAAAACATTTTAAGAATCTTGGCAAAAGGGTAGAGGCAACGGTAGGTATGATTGCTAACTTAAAATCTCCAGCAATTTCACCTTTATGTTGTTGAATAATTTCGTCTATTCGTTTTTCTTCACTTATCACTATTCTGGCTTGCTCCAGAATTTGAGTTCCGATATCAGTCGGTTGTAATGGTTTCCTACTTCGGTCAAAAATAGTAACACCAAGTTCTTCTTCAAGTTTGTGAATTTGCATACTTAAGGTGGGTTGAGTTACGAAACAACTCTCTGCAGCTCTAGCAAAATGACGGTGGGTATCTACGGCAATAATGTATTGTAATTGTGTTATGGTCATGACTTTATCTTTATAGCTTAATATTATAAAGTTATAAAAATAATTGACATGAATTATAATTTGTAGCAACAAATATTTTACTTTCTTTGACTTGTAAACATGTGAATTGGAGTTTTTCCGTCACCTAAAATAATTTAATATGATTATAAATTTTGATGATCAAACGTTAGAGGAGAAAATAAAAACAGGAGCGCCTTTAGTGGTAGATTTTTGGGCTGAATGGTGTGGGCCTTGTAGAATGCTCTCTCCAATTATTGAGGAGTTAAGTAACGATTTTCAAGAAAAAGTTATTATTGGAAAACTAAATGTGGATGAGTATTCATCCTCCGCAGGAACCTATGAAATACGCAGTATTCCTACAGTTTTATTTTTTAATCGAGGAGAACTTGTAGAAAAATTTACAGGGGTAGCCGCAAAAGGTGTTTTTGAGGAAAAAATAAATGAGTTGATTGGAGAACAAGACTAGTTTAGTGATGATTACTGTGTAGATTGAGTTAATTTTGACCCACAGTTAAAAAACTGTGGGTCTTTTTATGACAAGCGCAAAATTAATAGAAGGTAAAATTGGTGTTCAATTATTGAGAATGAGTATTCCAATGTTTTTCGGAATGATTGGATTTGCTTTGTTTAATTTTTTTGACACCAAATTTGTGGGTGAGCTAGGTGTTCAATCGCTTGCTGCTATTTCCTATACTGTGATCACTGTATTAATAATGTTTGCAATAGCTTTTGGTTTAGGAACTGGCGTTACGGCTACAGTGGGAAAAGCGATTGGTGAAAAAGACGAGATTAAAGTCAAAAATCTAACGTCTTATGGTCTTGTATTATCACTTGTTTTAGGATTGTTCATTACAGTTTTGGGTTTTCCCACCATTGTTCCGTTTTTTACCTTCTTAGGTGCTACAGAAGACTTAATGCCGTTAATTAAGGACTACATGGAATTATGGTACATAGGTGTTCCTTTAATTATTGTGCCTATTATTGGAAATAGTGCTATTAGAGCCCAAGGAAATACATTTATTCCAGCCATCATCATGGGGGTATGCGTCGTCTTTAATATTTTCTTGGATTATGGCCTAATTTTGGGGAATTGGGGAATGCCAAAATGGGGTATTTTTGGTGCATCATTAGCGACTTTTTTGAGTCGATTAATCACATTATTAGCAAGTCTTTATTTTCTTCATTTTAAGTTTAATATGCTTTCGATTAAAAAATTCTCATTTCAAGAGATGTTTAAAAGTTGGTATGAAATTTTGCGAATAGGCATACCCTCTATTCTCACTCAATTGGTTGTCCCTATCTCTGTGGCTTTAATTACACAACTTGCAAGCAGTATGAACAATAAAGATCAGTTGGTTTCTACTCTTCAAATTGGTTCTCGAATTGATTTTTTTGCCATTGCCGTCGTAGCCTCTTTAGGAGCCGTTCTTGTCCCGTTTATTGCACAAAATTTGGGTGCAAAACAATTTTCTCGCATTCAAAAAGCATTGAAGATTAGTCGTTTTTTCTCAATAGTTTGGGGTGTTTTAATGACCTTCCTTTTTTGGAGTTTAAAAGAGAAAATAGGTCCTGTATTTCTAAAGGGGCAACCCGATCCTGTATTTTTTCAATACATGCGTGATTTTTATTTGATTATTCCTTTCACGTTTGTTTTTAGAATGTTATTTGTCATTGAAACAAATTCCTTAAATGCTTTGCAGAAACCAATTTTTACAGGTGTTTTGACACTCATAGAGTTTATTGTTTTGTATTATCCATTGGCCAATATATTGAGTGACTATTTTGGTTATTGGGGAATATTCTATGCGTTTGTATTGGCAAATGTACTCTGCGGAATTGCAGCTGTTATGCTGAATGAATTTGTTTTTAAAAAGTCTTGGAAGCGTTCTTTATCGTGAAACTGCTAGAAAAAAAGATTGTTTCTTAATTTTTTCATGCTTCAATCTGTTTATTAGATCATTTGATTTAGTTCTTTTTACAGCAATGTATGCACAGTAGTCTAGTACTTCAATTTTCCCTAATTCGTCATTTTTTAACCCGCCTTTTTTATAAAATAAGCCCACAATGTCCACTTTGTTTATTTTATTTTTTTTACCCAGATTAATGTAAAGAGTAATATAACTGGTTGTAAGATCAACATCCATACATTTTGAAGGTTCAAATATCTGAATGGCTTCAGGAGCAAAAGAAGGCATTGATTCATCTGATTTCAGTATGAGGTAGGCGTCACCATTTGATTCCATTCGAGCCGTTCTGCCATTTCGGTGGATAAAAGCCTCTTCGTTTATTGGTAATTGATAGTGGATTACGTTTTTAATCGAGGGAATATCAATTCCTCTTGAGGCCAAATCACTTGCAATAAGCACATTCGTACTTTTATTCCTTAATTTAATGAGTTCACGCTCTCTATGTTCTTGTTTGAGTGCACCATGAAAACGACCAGCTGGAATACCATTATCCTGCAATAAATCACCAATTCTCTCAACGGCCTCTCTATGGTTACAAAAAATAATCGTTGGTTCATGCCCTATTTTATAAATCAACTCTTTTAATACTTCTAATTTATCATCATTCATACTTTGTAAATAATGAAAATTTAATTCGCCTTGATTTTTTTTCTCAAGCGTAAAATGAAGTTTTTTGTATTGAGGCATTTTACAATACTGAGGAATCCTTACATTATCTGTCGCAGAAACCAGAATTCTTTTTTTAATGCATTCAAGGGAGTCAATTATAAATGTAATGTCTTTTTCAAATCCCAATTCGAGTGATTTGTCAAATTCATCTAATACAATTGTTTGAATAGATTTGGAATTTATAGACCCTCTTCTAATATGATCCGCAATTCTTCCTGGCGTGCCAATAATTAATTGGGGTGCATCAATTAAGTTATTAAGCTCTATCTTAATTGTATGTCCACCGTAACAGCAATTCACCTTAAAAATAGTTTTCATTGATTTAAAAACTTGTTCTATTTGAATGGCAAGTTCTCTGGAGGGAGCGATGACAAGCGCTTGATTCGTTTTTTCTTCCGTAAGACTCTCTAGAATCGGTAATAAAAATGCAAGCGTTTTACCAGATCCTGTTGGTGCAACCAAAACAATATTGTTTTCGGTTTTAAAAGAGGTTAGCGTATCAATTTGGATATTATTGAGTTGACTAAAGCCTAAATTTTTTAAGACTTGATCAGTTCTATTTTCAATAGGATGCATATTGTAAAGTTAAATGATAATTAAATCAATTAAAGTGTTAATTTTTAAAACACATAAAACTCTATTAATCAATGTTTTGAAGAGTTTAAGATGTTCCTTTTTGTAGATTATTTAGAAAAAATTAGATTTTAAACCCTTTTTCAACAATTGATATTTGTTTCATGGTTTTAGAAAAAGAAATATCAGTAGAAGAAAAAGTAGTACTTAAAGATGATTACTCAATTATTTATGTAGATGGAAAAGTGTTAATTGAATTCGATTTTTATTCAGAATTTGATGAGCTAATGAAAGATGAATTAATCAGTGACTATGTTAGTCTTGAATGTGGATTTCACCCCATATTCATTAATTTTGAAAATCTAAATAACATCCATGGCCAGGTTATAAAAGATTTCTTTAAGGAATTGGAAAAGCGATCTTTGGTAGGAACAGCTTTAATATCTCACGATGAAAAATCTGAAATAATTACTCGAGTTATACAAAATTCTCTTACTCATAACTTACCGTGTAAATCGTTTAAATCAATTTCAGAGGCTTTAAAGTGGACAAACGAAATTCAACTTTTTTCGCTTAACTAAAAATTAAATCACTGATTTTTCCTACTACATATATCTAAATTTCCCTTGTGGTTTATTTCTTTCCACTAAAGTTTAGCAATTTTTCTCAATAGTCAGTCAGTATTAGTAATCATCACCTACATCTTGAAGTTAATATTTGTGGTTGAACTGGTTTATTTATTCTAAAAGCCATTTTGCCTTTTAAGTAGTTTATACTATATTTTTTATTTTGTAAAAAATAATGGTGTTCAAGATATTGCTGTAGGTGCTTTTGGCCATTATATCAATATGATTAAATGATCTATTTGAATCTGTTTATATTTTTATACTTAATGATAAATGGTCAATTAAAGATTCTTAAAGACAAGGAAATGTTGGTTTTACTGGCTGTATGTTTGAATAATTTAATAAGTATTAAATCTGTTTTTAATCATTTAAAGTTTTATCCAAATCCATTATAAAATGTATCAAAAGGTAGAATCCATAAAAGTACTTGATGCTCAGGACAGAGGACGAATAAGAATCTATCGTTATTGTAAGAATTTCACCATAGGCATTTCTCGTCTTTCGAAAGTGTATTATTTTTTGATTGCTGAGTCTTATTTTAATAGTTATTTGATCAGAGTCACAAAGAAATAATTCATGAGGAATAAGAATTATATATGGATAAAAAGACTGTCGTTTGTTAGTCTTTTTATTTACATAGTTTTATTTAGTATTGATTTTTGTCAACCTAGAACACTTGATAAAATAAAAAGCGGACGAATATCTTTCACACAAGAATTAGGATGGGTAAATTGGGGCCATGCTATTCCCACTAACGCGATGAATGGAATAGAAAGATTAAATAATCTAGAGGAAGTTGATTCAACACTTAGTATATATATGCAAGTTAAAAGTCATATTTTTGGAATTGATTTAACGGGAGAATGCAAACGATATGTCTTGTTAGGCTCAATAAAAGATTCTATTCAATTGAGATATCATTTTTACTCTTTGTTTAGAAAAGCTTCTTCAGATTTAGAAACCTATCAAGGAGATTTACCTTTTTCTTTGTTATCAGTTTCTAAAGAATCCTCTTTTCGAGAAGGTGATTTAATGGGGAATCTTATTTCAGTTTATTTGGCAGAAACGGGAATGAAAATAGCAGATTTTAGAAACTCATTAACTAATTATTCAAAGGAAAAATGTATCCTAAAATTCGCGGATTTTCCTATCCAAAAACATAATTGGGATAGCGTAAGTAATATAGCTAAAAACTCTTCTGTTTCAGTTCCATTTTCTAACTTTGTAGAGACTTTTTTTAGAGAAGTTACGAATCAAATTAATTCTAGTTTATCAAAAAGCATATATTTTAATTCAAACTAATTATAAGCCAATCATGAAGACAAAATTAAATTGGGTATTTACAATATTGTTTTTTGTTTGTGTATCAATTTCAATTAGTCAAAATGTTTCTTTTGAGCTATTACAGAAATACCATTACAACTCTGGTAATTTAGATCACCCAATAGCATTTGGTTCTCTTTTGGCTAATTCTGCACCAATTGGTGATTTGGATAAAGATGGTAATAATGATATCGCAATAGGTTTATATGGTGAGGGTGCTGAATCAGAAGGTGGTGAAGTGCTCATTTGTTTCTTAAAAGAAGATGGGTCGATACGAGAGTTTGTTCAAATTGCTGAAGGCAAAAATGGTTTTAACGATGTGTATTCCAATGGAGTACATACAGTTAAAGATGGTGCCCGATTTGGTTGGGCTATAGAAAATATAGGTGATATTGATGGAGATGGTATTCAGGATATAGCTGTTGGGGCATATGAGGATTGGTCTAATCCCGTTAATGAAAAATGTGGTTCGGTATTCATATTGAGAATGAATCAAGATGGAACAGTAAAAGCGCATCAAAGAATTGGAGAGGGAATAGGTGGTTTTACTAATTGGGGTGCGCAGGAATTGTTTGGGTCAGGATTAACCGCATTGGGAGATATAAATGGTGACGGTATTCCCGATTTAGCTGTTGGTTCTGCAGGAGACAGAGAGCTTGGGCCAAATTCAGGTGCAGTTTTTATTATTCAATTAAATTCAGATGGCACTGTAAAGGCTCAATCAAAAATAACTCCTACAGGAGCTAATTTCTCAGGCGTGACTTCAAGAGGCTATTTTGGATGGGATGTTGACAATATTGGAGATATTGATGGAGATGGAAATGATGATCTTTTGGTTGGTGTAAGGGGAACTCAAACTTGGTTGTTGTTTATGGATGAGAATTATTCGGTTAAGAGCACAAAGTACTTCGATTTAAATAGTCCGAAAATTAAAGAAGCTTTTCCTGAAGCAATTTATTTTGGAGGTTACGTTGCCAGTCTTCCAGATATCAATTTTGATGGAAGGAATGAAATGGTCATTTCCACTTACGGTAGTGCTACAAGTTTAGGGACTTTTGGAGTTTTTTATCTGGATAGTATAGGAAGTATTAGTAGTTATGACGTTTTGGATCCCAAAATAGAAGGATTAAATCTTAATCAAGACCAACATTTTGGAGGTAAACTTAGTGTTTTAGGTGATCTTAACAAAGATGGTTTTCCTGAAGTAGGTGTGGGTGAACCTTATAATTGTGATTCTATTTTTAACGGTGGTGCTTTGTACCTAATATCACTAAAGCCAAGAAGTTGTATAGATGATGAATGCCTTTGGCCCGGAGACTGCAATAATGATGGTATTGTTAATGTTAAAGATTTAATTCCAATAGGAAGTGCTTTTTTAGATTCGAATTTAAATGTACGTCGAATATTACCTACTACTGACTGGATGATTCAATACGCCGGTAATTGGCAAGATAAAAAATGGGACGTAGACAAAAAATTTGCTGATTGTAATGGTGATGGAAAAGTTGATATTCAGGACAGAGATGCAATTCAATTAAATTATGGATATACTCAGCAAAAAATGTATGCTGATCCAGAACTTGACCCCTATGGCCCTTTACTCAATTTAGTGGCAATCAAAGACTCAGTTGTTGCAGGAGATACCGTGAAATTTGACTTATACTTTGGTGAATCCACAAAAGAAGCTGAAAATGTATATGCTATAACGATGTCTTTAGAGCATAATATAGCTTCCTTTTTTGGTAAAACAGAGAATAAGGCTGAGTTCTTACAAAATTGGCTAGGGACCGATAGTGTTGATATGATAACAATGTATCAGCCTACCGAAAAAGGAATTGATATTGCTATGGTTAGAACAGACAAACAAAATAGATCTGGTCATGGAAGAATAGCAAGTATTGATATAGTTACACCAGATAATTTAGTGGAGAAAGTAAACGAAATTATAAAACTTAATCTTACAGATTTTTTAATAGTAAGCTATGAGGAAGATACAATCATCCCAGATTTTAAATCCGATGCAGTTGGTATAATAAATCCGGTAAGTGTAAAATCAATATTTAATAAAATAAATCTTTTTCCTAACCCCTCTAGTGGTATTATAACCGTGAAAATGGACCAAACAATCAATGATTTAAAAGTGCTTGATATACAAGGACGGGTTATTCTATCAATGCAACCAAATAAGAAAAACTTTTCAGTGAACTTGGAAGGATTAGAAACGGGGAAATATTTTTTAGCAGCAAGATCAAAAAAGAAAAGTTATTTATCACATATAATAAAAAAGTAATTCATTAATGTCTTGCTCTGTAGATAATTAACTCCAGTTGCCCATCTAAAATGTCTTTCATTAAAAAGTTTGCCCATATTTTAGTATACCAATTGAATGGTGTGTTAATCATGAAATGACTCGATAATGAAACAGTTGTAGAACCATCCTCATTAGCTTTTAAAGTGTAAATGTCTTCATAAACATCTACATGTTTTCCACCAATTAAAATATGCTCATCCATTACGGTTGGAGGGATTTTATGAGGATCAACATCCACTTTGAATACAAGTTTTTTATTAGGAATCAATTCAGTTATTGTTTCGTTAAAATATAAACCTCTTTCGTATTTTGCTATCCTTTTTCCACCAATAGCTAAAGTATCAAGTGTTGTTTCTAAATGCTTAGGGAAACCAATTAAACTGCTTAATCCACCATCTTTTTCTTCTTTTAAAACTGCACCAGTGGAGGTTAATGCTTTCCATATTTTACTCGTTGGTTTGTTTATAGTAACCGACCTTTCAATGGTTATGTCGGATCTGTTTAAAGAATGATCACGTTCAATAATTCCAAATATAATAGGGAGTACCAGAATTACAGAAACCTTAAATCGGTTATTCCACTGATTTTCGTCCAATATATCTTTAGAGTTAGCCAGGTTTATTTTTCTTTTTCGCATTATTCTATGCGCAAAAAGGCCTCCAATACCAGCTGCTATGGAGAAAAGAGGATATATCATTAGCCAACAAATAGATCCTTCGAGATTTAGGTAAATAGTAGCAATTAAAAGTAAAAAAGTAGTTACCCATGGTAAAAAGAAAGCTCCTAAAGCACTTGCCTTTTTGTATCTCATATATACAAGCACAGTTATAAAACCAACTACAACTGGCGCTAAAATCAAAAAGGAAACACTCATTATTGGCATAATTGAGTTTAAAGTCCCAAAAGCCAAACGCAAGGATATTCCATAGAGAGTTGCTGCCCCTGTTGCTAACAATATTTTCATAATGTCATTTCTTTAAAGTTTAAAACTACAATTTCTTTTGGGCAATTAAATCGTATTGGTAAAGAATCTCCCAGGCCTCTATTAATGATTACAGGAACACTATTAATAAAGCCTTTATCCATGTTCCATTTGTAAAAAAACTTACCCGGAAACAAGGAATGGTCTTTTTTCCAAAACACAAACTGGCTGCCATGCAGATGTCCTGCTAAATAACAATGAAAGTTTTTCTTCGCATTTTTAAGCTCTCTTGGATTATGCACTAAACAAATTTGTATATCAGCAAACTCTTCATTTTCTTTGGTAGAAATCAGAACTTTTTTACCGTTGACTTCTACTATTCTTTTTTCGTTCAACCATTCAAAATTTGGACAGGATTTTTGAATGAACTTTTTATCAATTCTCATGAATTTATCATGATTACCTAAAATACCAATTATTGGTTTGTTAATTAAACCTATCAAATAGATAAATACATCTCTTCCTTTTTGGGAGTCAAAATAGTCTCCTCCAAACAAAAATAAATCCGGATTAATCCTTATTAAACTCTTGGCTAAGTCGTTAGCAAAAGCCTTACTATGCTTAGTGAAGTGAAAGTCCGAAAGAAAAACAGCTCGTAAAGATGAATGAGCATGTATGAGTTCTTCTCTAACAACAAAAGAGGTGTTTTTACCTATCTCTAACATCAACGTACCAAAATAAAATAATGTAACACCCTTTATACCAATTGGCTAAAGGTTTTTTAAAGTTTAACACACCTATAAGCATAAATCCAGCAATGAAAATCGTGTTAAAAAAAGCGGTAACTATTCCAGTTTTATAAGTAAGTAGTATCGATTTATAAAATAAAGGTCTTTCACCTTCAATTGCTAATGGGAATAAAAATAAAAAGTGAACTTCAATTAAATAGAAACCTACAATAAACAAAAAAATTCCTAATGGAAGATTAGACGAGTAAAGAAAAGATATAACTAGACCTATTGAGATGCTAAATATATATTTTACTAAACCTAAAAACACAAAGTTTGGAGTTCTTGTAAAGGATTCATCAGTAAGCTCATTAAGCTTTTTTTGCATCCATAAACCACCATTTTTAAACCCCATTAAAGGATAAGTTGATTTTACTGGGTTACTAGCAATAAATAGTTGTTTAACAATCATCTATTAAAAATTAAATGCATCCAACTAAGCCAAGCTAATCCATTCCCAAAAACCAACATTCTGTGGTACCAATTTTCGCGTTTTACACATCTTTTTATATGGAAGACAAATTCATCATAGCATATCATTACAACAGTATATATGAGAATTATTAAAATAGGAATAAGATACATGTTAGGATGTTCTGAAATGGTTGCTAACCACATTAAAATAAACATAGGAATACCCCCTAAACCAAGGGCAGCTGCTTCCGCTTCTCTTTCTTTGGCAGGTATTTTGAGATTTAGTGGATTTCTATGATACATCCAATCAAAAAGACCTCCAACTGTAGCCACAATTCCAAATAAACCAAGTAATAGAAATTGCCAAGGTAAATATGGAAACAATTCACTTAGATTTAGGTTTGGATGGTCACGATAAATGAAAATTAAACATAAAAATAGGAGAGGAGGAAAAAATAAAAGAACAAGCGATAAGTATTGCCGGAAATTATATTTATATTTTTCTTTTCTCATGAAGCCAAATTAAAAAAAAGGTCATAAGTGATAAAGGTTTTAACCTTCTTTAAGCCAATAAACATCTTAAACGTTAACTTAGTCTTATGCTAACAAACAATGATATACTTAAAAAATTACGAGTAGCCCATAAACTAAGGGATGAAGACATCGTTAAAATCTGTGAACTTGTGGACTTCAAAATATCTAAAAGTGCTATTAATGACATGTTTCGAAAAGAAAATCACCCAAAGTATGTAGAAGCAGGTGATCAGTTTCTGAGGAACTTTTTGAATGGTTTAATTGTTCATTTGAGAGGCCCTATGCCATCTAAAACAAACTAGTTCACTTTAATTATTCGAATCATATTCACCCTGGATCCAGATTGGGTCCTTACAAAATAGACCCCGTTGGCAAGATCCTCACCAAAGTGATCCTCACGATTTAATATTTTAATCGTTTTACCTGAGCCATCAAGTACTGATATGTGTAAATCCTCACTAAATCGCTGGATCTTAAATCCAGTTTGTGAAAAAGTTGGGAAAATTTTAATGTCAATTTTATTTAGACTTTCTAAAGCTGTAATTCCACAATTTCCCTCAACCGTACTTTTAGGAATAGTTAATGTAGTTGCAAAAGCTCCATTTTCACCTTGACCAGCATTATTTGATGAACCATTACAGGCCGCAGTGGAATTTGTTACTATTCCAGGAGATCCTCCTGAAGCGATAACCGTTATTAAATCAGTATTTAGAGAGGTGTTTACATAACCCCCTGCACCGCCACCTCCAGGTCCATGGCATCTTGCAGTATTCTCGTCATTTACATCACCACCTTTTCCTCCGGATACATCAATGGTTATTTGAGAGTTTAATTGTTCAAGGTTCAACAAAACAGTTCCTCCTGCACCACCGCCCCCTGCACCATCACCTCCTGAGGTTGTTAATGCATCATCACCTTTGGCGATAATATGAAGGGTGTCTCCCACAATATATCTTGCTTCAATAAATACAATCCCTCCGCCATTTCCTCCAGCGGAGGACAAGTTGTTATTTCCATGACCTGCGCCACCACCACCACCTAAAAAGGCTCTTTCTTCATTGTAATCATAATCAATACCACCAAGACCCGGATAATAACCCGAACAATTGAAAAAACCAGGGTCATCATTATTTCCGCCATTTCCACCATTTCCAAAATTTCCCCCTCCAGCGCCACCAGAATTATGATCATTACCTCCGCCACCACCACTTCCTTGTGGTCCTCTTCCGTTTTCTTGATTAATCGTTTTGTTCGCGAATCCTTCACCTTTTTCAGCACCTTCCCAGGAATCCGATGGGTAGTAGGCATTAGGATTTGTTAAAAGCCAACTGCATGCATTTCCAGTTCCTTCTTTTTTTGCTCCTCCTCTAAATCCCTTTCCTGAAACATCAATGTTTTCATACACAAAAACTCCCTGGTCGCAATTAAAAGCCAATACGCCTCCTATTTCTCCGTCCCATTTCTTACAAGTTAGAATTTCTTCTGTAACAATGGCACTTGAGTAATTTGGGTAACTAACAATTTGAACAGCACCTTCAAAGTCATATGTATTTAAGAGATCAAAGTAAAATGTTATTGTATCATTTGCGATTTCATTAATCTTTGCTACTTCAAAATAACCAGCCGAGTGAATATTTGTAATAGCGCCATAATTCAAGCCATTTTCCTCATTGATTTCAACACCTTTCATTTGAATAATGAGAACATCCTCATTTTTATTGAATTTTTCAGCTTCTTTCACCACAATTTTATTTCTACAACCACCTAAAGAAAACACTTTGGAATATTGATTGATTATACCTTGAATATTGTCTGCGGAACAAAGTAGAGAAACTAATGAAAGTAAAAAGAGTAGAGTGATTTTCACACGTTTATAATTTGTTGGGTCAAAATACAACAATTATTGAAATCAACAATTAACAATTAAATGCCATGCAAAACGTATTAATATATAATCAAAAAACATATTCTGTTACTTTTTGATGTTTTTGGGTTATGCAAATAAAGTTTATACTCATAAGTAAAAAAATACATGAGTGTGGAGCCTGGTAAAGGTATCGTGTGTGTTCACTTTTAGAGGGCGTTAATGCCCTTTAAAAGTTCTTTTTTAAAAGAAATATTGTATTAAAGTATATTGAAAATGAGTGAAAAAATAATTCTTTTAAGTTTAGGCGTGATCATGAATATAAATGCATTTTCAATTAATGAGCTAAACAAAGTAGAGGAATGGTACAAGGCCGGTAAATATGAAAAAACCTATAAAAAGGCGTTTAAATTGAAGGGAGATCCAGCTTATTATAAGAAGGCAAAAACCTATTATTTAATGGGTTTTTCGCTAGTGAATTTATCAAAAGAAGCAAGTAAAAAAATAGGGGTTCCTCATCGTGAGAAGTCAATTGTATATCATGTTCGTAAAGGATTGAGTTATCAAAAGAATACATCCGAATTTGCACGTTTTAAATCTTGTAAGGCTGCATTTTTAAACATTGCAAAAAACAGAATGATTGCAGCTAAAAAATCCAGAAAAGAAAAAGAATGGAAGGATATAGCCAAAATGTTAGCAACTCACTTTAGCGATACTACTCCTCAATATTGGGATGCATTTCCAAAAAAGTTGACAATAGAAAAAAAGGTAGAACAGCCAGAGATAACCACTGAGAAAAAAGAATTGAGGGAAAAGAAGAATATCCCATTAAATAATAGCACCAGGAAACAAACACAAATTATTGCTAAAGCAAAAACATATATAGGAACACCTTACCTGCATGCAGGAACCAATAGAAAGGGAATTGATTGTTCTGGTTTCACCTCGGTTGTTCTTAATCAATTTGGTACGAGATTACCACATTCCGCAAAATTGCAATCCACTAAAGGAAACAAAGTCAAAAAATACCAGGCAGGTGATTTGGCTTTTTTCGGAAGCAGAAAAAGTAGTGGAGGAATCAAAATACAACATGTGGCAATCGTAATTTCAAATTATCCAGAACCACTTAAAGTTATTCACGCCACAAGTTCACTAGGCGTAAGAATTGACACAATTCCAAAGTCGAGTTATTGGAAACCAAGGTACTTATATTCTGTTCGGGTGTTATGATAAGTAGTAAGATTTAAATGAATCATGTTTGTCACTCAGCTAAAATAAATCCCCACTACTCAAGCTAAAAATTGATTAATCATCAGGAGATTTTAAAATATCGTAATTTTGCCCCTAATGAATCTTAAAAACTTGAGTAAAAACGATACCATTATTGCTCCGGCATCAGCCCCGGGAATGGGAGCTATTGCCGTAATCCGAATCAGTGG
>MDTD01080031.1_pt1 | contig 24764 bp, 24 predicted proteins | sample 811221 | NCBI WGS metagenome assembly MDTD01 (sample SAMN05326646, study PRJNA326480) | marine metagenome | isolation source: seawater | place: Pacific Ocean: South West | collected 2011 | reverse complement strand
GAAAAAAAACCAATTACAACAACCCCAATTACAACAACCCCAATTACAACAACCCCAATTACAACAACCCCAATTACAACAACCCCAATTACAACAACCTCAATCTAATTTAACTTCAGGAACTGATGATTTAAATTCTTGTATAACAGCATTAAAAAATAATGGTCACCCCAAAATAGCAAAAATGATTGAAGTTATTAAAACAAATATAGATAATGGTAATTTTAAAAAAGGTAATTTTAGTCCAACACAAATGATTAATACATTAAAAACATTAAAAACAACTGGTGGTAAACCAAAAAGAAAATCAGTAAGAAAATCAAAAAGAAAATCAGTAAGAAAATCAAGAAGAAAATTAGTAAGAAAATCAAGAAGAAAATCAGTAAGAAAATCAAAAAGAAAATCAAGAAGAAAATCAAAAAGAAAATCAAGAAGAAAATCAGTAAGAAAATCAAGAAGAAAATCAAGAAGAAAAAATTTAAAAGGCGGTGTTATTAAATCATTCGTTCCCACTCCTCCACCAGGTTCACGAACTTCCCCTCTTGCTCCAAGACGGCGTCGAGCTATGTTGTCTAATGTATCCTATGTTGAACCTGAGTCAGAAATTGAATCATATGATCTAACTAGCATCTATGACTATTTAGACCCTTCTGTCATTAAATCTGTTATTAAAAAGGATAGAGAGAGAATAGATAAATTTGATAAGGGTCTAAGTGAGATGAGTGAATTAGATACAGATGAATTAGAAGAAGAAGAAGATTTAAAAGATGAATATGATAAATTATTAAAAGAAGAAGAAGATTTAAAAGATTTGAATATTAGTAATATACGGAAATTAGATGATAATACAGTTAAATATATAAGAAGATGTATTAGATTAATGACAACAGCACGTGAAAATAAAAACACAAAAGAACATAACTTTTGGAAACAAAAAATATTAGATAAATTAAAAGAAAAAGGTATTAAATCCAGTTTTACAGAATTAAAAAAAATAATGTTAGAAATGAAATCTAAAAATAATTAAAAATTTGAATATAAATTAATATAATATAATAAATCAGATATTAATGTCTATAGAAGATGAAAATGTAAAAAAGGTGTATGATACAATTGCGGAAGAATTTGATAATACTAGATATAGACCTTGGACTTGTGTAGAAGATTTCTTAAATAAAGTACCTGAAAATTCTGTTATTGGTGATATAGGATGTGGAAATGGAAAAAATATGTTGTATCGTTCAGATTGTGAAAATTATGGTTGTGATTTTAGTAAAAATTTGGTAGAGATATGTAAAAATAAAAATTTAAATGTAATTGAAGGAGATATTTTAGATATACCTTATGTTGATAATAGTTTTGATTATACTATATGTATAGCAGTTATTCATCATTTATCAACGATAGAAAAAAGAAGAAGAGCAATAGAAGAGTTAAGAAGAGTTACAAAAATTGGTGGCGAAATATTAATATTAGTTTGGGCGTTTGAGCAAGAAACAGATTCAAAAAGAACTTTTGTAAAACAAGATAATATGGTAGATTGGAAAGATAAGAAGGGAAATATATTAGGTCAAAGATATTATTATGTTTTTAAAGAAAATGAATTAGAAACATTAGTAGATGAAAAAATAATAATTAAAAGTTTCTATGAAAAAAGTAATTGGGGTATGATAATAAAAAATATTGATGATATAAATATTGTAAATGCTGATAGTTTAGAATATTTAAAAACATTAGATGATAATTCAATTGATTGTGTAATAACAGATCCACCATATTTTATAGATAAGTTAGATAATAATTGGTCAAGTGAAAAAGTAAATAATGATAAAAAAAATAGTCATATAAAACATTTACCAAAAGGAATGAAATTTGATAAATTACAAATTAAAAATTTATATGATTTCTATTTAGATATATCAAAAATATTATTTGATAAATTAAAACCAGGTGGATATTTTCTATCATTTTCATCACCGCGTTTATATCATTCAATTGCAATGGCTTGTGAAATAGCTGGTTTTGAAATCCGTGATATGATTAATTGGGTATATACACAAACAATGCCAAAAGGAATGTCTATTACTCATATAATTAAAAAAAATAAAGATTTATCAGAAGAAGAAAAAAATAAATTAATAGAAGAATATAAAGATTTTAAAACTCCTCAAATAAAATCATGTTTTGAACCTATATGTGTTGCGTTTAAACCTATAAATACAACATTTTTAGAAAATGAATTAAATTTTAAAACAGGTTTATTAGATTTTTCTAATAAAGTAGGATTAAATAATGATAAAGTTATATCAAATGTAATAACTACCGAAGAATATAATGAATTATATGATAAAAACTTTTTAATAAGTAAACCAACAAAAGAAGAAAAAGGTGATTTTAATAATCATATAACAGTTAAACCAGTTAAATTAATAGAACATTTACTAAAAATATTTAGTAAAGAAAATAGTTTAGTAGTTGATCCATTTTTAGGAAGTGGAACAACTGCATTGGCGTGTAAAAAAAATAATAGAAGATGTATTGGTATTGAATTAAATAAAGAATATTATGATATATGTTTACAAAGATTATAATATTTAATTTATCATAATATAATATAATGGATAAACAGTTGCAAATTTTATTATTTATATATTTCATAACAGGATTTAGTCTTTTTATAATAGTTTTAATTAGAACTTATATTAATGATAAATTTTTTATTAGTCGAAAAAAAAAATTTATTGAATCTCTAGATTGTGATCTAATGTGTTTATCTCATTTTATAATGTATACACTATTAGGATATTATTCACCTAAATATTGGTATATTTCTTTTATATTATCTATTATTTGGGAATATTCGGAAGAATATATGGAAAAATCTAATATAAAAATTATTTCGAATTTTAGGAATGATATTATAACAAATACATTCGGTCTTATTTTAGGAATAATTATAAATTCATACTATTAAATTTAGAATGTAAATATTCATATAATATTTTTTGTTGTTCAATTGTATAATATGATTTATCTTTTTTATCATCATTAATAAATTTTTCAGGAGTTGGAATTTTTGTTAATGTATCTATAAATATATAATTATCTTTATATTTTGCTTGTATTGGTGGTTGTAATACTAAATTATTATCACTACTATCGCCTGTATTTGGATTTTTATGTCCTAATTGCCATTCATTATTTGGAACATCTAAGTAATCTTGTTTTATATTTTCTTTAATTAGATTTATTTTTGTATCTTTATCTTCTTGAGTACCATTAAAATTAAAATTTAATCTCATTTCTTTTTTAGGACTAACTTTATATGGTAACGGTATAAAATATATACCTCTAGTTTTAGAACCATATAATCCCCATTGGTCTGTTTTATTAAATAATTGAATACTGTCAGAAGTTTCAAAATTAAATTTTTGCATTAATAAATCACATTCTTTTCTTTTGAAATAATATCCAGGATTATGTAACATACACGCTAAGGCAAATCCATTTGCTGTAGTAATTGATGGCGGATTTATATTATTTTGTTGACACCAATAATTAAAATCATCTGGATAACTTGTATAAGCACTAGTAATTGTATCAATATCAATTAATGCCCTATTTGAAATTATATGAGTTTTTTCAATAGTTTTTTCAATAGTTTTTTTTATCATATAATAATTCTTATATATATATATTTTTAATTTAATGTTTTAAATAAATATATTCTAAAAATGATATATATAAGATATATGTAGCACAACCAAAATATTTAGCCCAATGGATATTATTTACATCAAAATTAATATAATTATTGAATGTATTTAATATATTAGATTCCTCTTTTTTATCATAAATAAGTTCTTGTAATGATAAATGATAAGTCATTAATGATAATAACATTAGATTAATAGATATTTGATTAATAAAAAAATAAGAATCAATTGTCCACATAACATAAAATATACATATATGTTTTATATAATCAGAAATATGGTCATAATAATCACCAAATGTTGTAACCGTATTATGTTTTCTAGCAAAATATCCATCAGACACATCAAAAATATAAGCTAATAAATAAAAGAAAATACATAAATAACTATTAATATATAAACAATATGCTGATAAAATTCCACAAATTAAAGATAATGTAGTTATCATATTTGGTGTAAAATTTAATTGATAAAATATAGGATCTATATATACAATTACATTAGTTAATAAAAAATCATCTATTGGATTATCATATTTTCCATCTATTTTTCTTCCAATATCCATTGTTTATATTAGTAAATATAAATATAAATATATTTATATTTATGTTAGAACAATTTTATGAAAAAAACAAATTAGAATTAGGTATAGATGAAGCGGGCAGAGGTTGTTTATTTGGACCAGTTGTAATTGGTTCTGTAATATGGTTAGATGAAGACCCTGAACCAAATTTAGAAATAAAAGATTCTAAAAAATGTTCAAAAAAAGAAAGATTACAATTAAAAGAATATATAGAAAATAATGCTATATCTTTTGATGTCCAATTTATAGATAATACTATTATTGATAAACATAATATTTTAGAAAGTACTTTAACTGGAATGCATAAATGTACAGATAGTATTATTAAAAATATTAATATTGATACAATATTAGTTGATGGTAATAGATTTAATCCATATTTTAATTCTAATGATGAACATATACCTCATGTATTAGTTGTAAATGGAGATAATACTTATAAAAGTATAGCAGCCGCAAGTATATTAGCAAAAGAATATAGAGATGAATATATATTAAATCTAGTAAAAGAAAATCCTATATTAGAAAAATATGATATACAAAATAATAAAGGATATGGTACAAAAAAACATTTAGAAGCTATAAAAAAATATGGTTTGACTGAATGGCACCGAAAAACATTTGGAATATGTAAAAAATATTAGAATTACTTTAATTATTCAAAATTAATAACAATTTTTCTATCTTTATTCTTATTAATATTTAAATTATTTGTAATAGATATTACTGTATATGTATTATATTTATTTCCTTTAATATATTTTTCTTTAGATAATAATGTATAATTTTGTGTTTTTAAAAATTGTCTTAATATTGTAATTGCTTTTTTATGATTATTTATATCATTAATATATATTTTTGCTTTACAGGGTATATAATAACTTGATAATGTATCTTTTAATTCATTTAATTTTTCAATAGTATTTAAATTTTCTAAATCATCTTTTGTAAAATAATGATTATCAGAAAAATCTTGAATACCATATATATTTAATAATCCTATTACAAATTCTTCAGTTGGATAATTTTTAAATAATTGATTTTTAGGCATTTTATATTATATGATTTAAAAAGATTTTAAATAAAAAATATATTATAAATATAATGAAAAAAATACAATTAATAGGAGGAACAAATGAAGAAAATAAAATATTAGAAGAAGGTGGTGCTATTAAATTAAAAAATTCATCAGATATGATAGATGATTTTGATACAGATAATATAGATACAGATGATTTTAATTTTGATAAATATGGTGAATTAAATAGAGATATAGCAGAAGAATATATTAAAAATCATAATCCAAATAATATGAATGGAGGAACAAATATGGATACTATAGAAGATGTAAATATGGATACTATGGATGGAGGAACAAATATGGATACTATGAATGAGGGAACAAATATGGATACTATGGACGAGGGAACATTTGATTTTTTATATAATCAACCAGAAGGAAGAACTTTAAGTGAAGATATTAAAAATTTATTTGGTGGAAATAATAATGATAAATTAAAAGAGGAAATAAATAAAACAGATCCAGAAGATAAATTAGAAAAAATAGGTGGTGATACATTAGATGAAGAAGTTAAAAATATTAAAGAAAATTTTGAAGAAGAAAAATTTGAAGAAGAATTACAAGATGGAGGTGAAGATACAGATGATGAAACAGAAGAAGAAAATGAAAATATAGATGAAATAATAAATTCAATACCTTTAAATGTTTGGGATGTAATTGATACTTATTTTAAGGATAATTCATATTATAAATCTCAACATCAATTAGATTCTTATAATGAATTTATTTATTCTGAAACAAATGGTATTAAATATATAATTAAAAGAAGTAATCCAATAGTAATATATAAAGAGCCATTAAATGTAGAAAAAACAAAATTTCAATATGAAATCAAAATATATTTTGGAGAAACATTAAATGAAAAGGGAAAAATTACACCAAATAAAGAAAATATATTTATAACATCTCCAGTAATATTTAATGATGCAGATAGTAGTTATATGTATCCAAATGAAGCTAGATTAAAAAGTTTAACATATGCTTCAAATGTATTTGCAAATATTGGAATATCTTATAAAATTAATAATGAATCAAAAAAGAAAATATATTTAGAAAAAAATGATAATTATATAGAATTAATCTGTAAAGATACTACTTTATTTATAAGAGAAGGTATAGTAAATAAAAAAGAAAATATAACAAATCAAGAATTTAATTCATCAACAGATATGTTGAGTGAGTTTAATAAAATAATTTCAGATAAAAAAAAAGAAAATTATTCAGAATTAATAATTAGAAATTTTGAAAAAGTAAATTTAGGTTCTATTCCAATTATGGTACATTCTAGATTATGTTTATTAAGAAATCTAGATAGTACTAAATTATCAGAATTAGGAGAATGTCCATATGATCAAGGTGGTTATTTTATTATAAAAGGAAAAGAAAAAGTAATTTTATCACAAGAAAAAAAAGTAAATAATATTTTATATATAAATGAAGGAACATCTTCAGATAGAAATGTAATATTACAAGCAATTATTAAATCTGTTTCAGATGAAGGATTCCAATCATCTAGAACAAATGCTATATCTTTAATAAATACAAATATAAATGTAGGAGCAGTACCACCTATATTTGTAAATACAAAAAGAATTGTAGTAAGAATATTAGGAATAGAAATAAAAATACCTTTATTCATATTATTTAGAGCATTAGGGGTAGAAACAGATGAACAAATCTTAAATTTAATTATTTATAATAATGATACATTAGAACAAAAAACAAAAATGATAGAATTATTAAGAGATACTATTAAAGATAGTCAACCTATTTATACACAAAAAGCTGCTTTTAAATTTTTAGCTTTAAATATTAAACAAAAAGAAATAATAAATGTAATTGAGGTATTAAAAAATAATTTTTTACCAAATTATGGTAATAATTATAATGAAAAATCTATATTTTTAGCTTATTCTGTTCGAAAATTATTATTAACACAATTAGGAATAATAGATAAAACAGATAGAGATTCTTATTCATTTAAAAGAATAGATTTAGCAGGGTCATTATTATTAGAATTATTTCGTGAATTATGGGGAAATTTTACTAGAAATATGTCTTTAAAGATTGATAGTAATTACAAATTTAATTTTAAAAAATTTGGAGAAAATATTTACAATATAATTAATGATACTAATAAAGATGAAGTATTTAATCATACAATAATAGATAATATTCATAAATCATTTGGTAGTGTATTTGGAACAGGAATATCTGGGAAACAAGGAATAGTTCAAGATTTAAATAGAATTTCTATGTTAGGAACATTATCACATATTAGAAGATTATCAAATCCATTACCGTCTGGTTCTAAAAGTGTTGGTCCTCGTAAATTACATAATTCTCAATGGGGATTTGTATGTCCAACAGAAAGTCCGGATGGTGGTAATGTTGGTATAATTAATCATTTGTCTATAATTAGTTCAGTATCTTTTAATATTTCAGAAGAAGGTATATATAATGCTTTAGTAGATAATAATATGATAATATTAGATGATACAGTTTATAGTGATTTATATAATTGTACAAAAATATTTTTGAATGGTAAATTTATAGGATTACATAGACAACCTAAAAAATTATATAAAATAATGAAATTATTAAAATTAAATAGTATTATTAATATATTAACTTCTATTTATAGAAATATAGATTTAAATGAAATTTATATCTTTTGTGATGCTGGAAGAATAATTAGACCTATATTTGTACTTAAAACAGATGAAGATGGTAATAAAATAAATGAATTGATAAATGGTAATTATGATTTATTAACAAATTGGAAAAAAGCAATACACGGTTATATGTATTTAATTGATAAAGATATATCAATTTATAATAATAACTATTATAAAGATGTATTAGATGATATAAAAGAGAAAAATAAAGATTATATACAATTTTTAGAAGATAATTCTGCACCAATAGAATATATAGATTCAATTGAAACAGAATTTACTTTTATATCAAAAGATATTTACAATATAGATAATAGATGTACTCATAGTGAAATTCATTCTTCATTAATATTGAGTCCATTAGCTTTACAAGTTCCATTTCCAGAACATTCCCCATCTCCAAGAAATGTATTTTCTTGTCAACAAACAAAACAAGCTGTAGGTATCTATTCATCAGCATTTAATACTAGATTTGATACATTTGGTCATATATTATATTATCCCCAGAAAGCAATAGTATCAACTAAATATAAAAAGTATATAAATAATGATAAATTACCAAACGGAATAAATTGTATTGTAGCTATAGCTTCTTATACAGGATATAATCAAGAAGATTCAATTATAATTAATAAATCTTCTATAGATCGTGGTATGTTTAAATCAATGTATTTTAGAAGTTATGAAGATGATGAAGAAGCAACAAATAATGATGTTTCTGTTTTTGGAAATCCACAAACTACTAAAAATTCATTAAAAGAAACAGAATTAGATTATTCTAAATTAGATGAAAATGGAATAATAAAAGTTGGTGAAGAAGTAACACCAGATGATGTTATAACATGTAAAATAACTAAAACAAAATTACCAAATGGAAAAGAAGTAACAAAAATAAAAGGTAAAACAATAAATACAGGTACAAGCGGAGTAATAGATAAAGTAATAATAACAAAAAATAAAGAGGATTTAAGAAAATGTAAAATTCGTGTATTTAAAAATAAAATACCAGGTGTTGGAGATAAATTTGCAAGTAGATGTGGACAAAAAGGTATGTGTGGTTTATTATTAGAACAACACGAAATGCCTTATACTAAAGATGGTATTGTTCCAGATTTAATTATAAATCCTCATGCCATACCAACAAGACAAACAATAAATCAACTATTAGAAGTTATATTCGGTAAAAGTTGTTGTTTAGGAGGTTTTAATGGAGATGCAACACCATTCCAAAATAATGATATAGATAATTATTCTAAATTACTAGAAAAATATGATTATGAAAAATATGGAAATGAAATAATGTATAATGGTATGACTGGAGAACAAATTAAAACTAGTATATTTATAGGTCCTACTTATTATCAAAGATTAAAAATAATGGTTGCTGATAAAATGTTTTCTAGATCAACTGGACCATTACAACATTTAACAAGACAACCAGCAGGTGGTAGAGCAAATAAAGGTGGACTTAGAATTGGAGAAATGGAAAGAGATAGTATTTTGGGTCATGGTTCATCACACTTTTTAAATGAAAGTATGATGAAAAGGGCTGATGAATATTCTATTAAAATAAATGAAAATACAGGATTAATAGAATATGATAAAAATAATCCAACAATAAATTTACCACACTGTATGAAATTATTTATTCAAGAATTAGAAACTATGAGTATTGGAGCAAGATTAGTTACACCAACAGATGTAAGTAATCATAATATATTTAATTATATTAATAATAATGTAAATAGTAATAATGGGGAAGACCCTGATTATTTTGATAGAGAAGATGTAAATGAAGAAGATGAAATAAATGATTAATTTTAAAAAAATAATTTGATTTATTATATAAAAGTAATTATATATTAATAAATAAAATGTCAGATATTGTAAAAATAGCTAAATCAAGAGAAATTATTAAAGAGTTATTAAGTACAGAATGGAAAACAGATGATATTCCAATTTTATCAGAAGAAGAAATCAGACACTTATATAATACTACAGAAACAAAAAATGTAATATATAATAATTTTGGGAAAGGTACAGTATGTAATTTTATATTAGAACATAAACTATTAAAAGATGTTAAAATGCGTATAATTTATTATAATTTTCCAGATTTTAATAAAAGAAAAGTAAAAATAACAAAATCAATAGAAAATAAAATATATAGTTTATATGATAATAAATTAATTGGTCCATTAGATAATTTATTTATTATCATAAATGAAAATTTAACAGATAGTATAGTTCAAATTAAAAATACAATAAATAATAAATTACAAACAGATATAAATATAGATTCTTTAAAAGATGAAATATCCAAAAATAATTTATATTTAACCAAAAATCATTTTAAATATATAGATATTTATAGTTTAGATAGTTTACAAATAAATATTAATAAACATAGGTTAGTTCCCAAACATACAATAGTAAGAGATATTGATAAGATTAATAAAATCTTAGAAAAATGTAATGCAACTAAACACCAATTTCCAATAATAAATAAAGAGGATCCAATAGCAAAAATAAATAGAATGATACCGGGAGATATATGTGAAATAACTAGAATGAATCAAAGAGGTGAAACTACTTATTATAGAATATGTAAATAACTGAAAAAGTATTAAAATTACATAATAAAAAATAAATTAATATATTACTATATATATAATAGTATAAATGAATTTAAATATTAAAAAAAATCAGAGACAAATAATCTTTTTCTTGATAGGTATAGTGGTTGGTGTGGTGATTGGTAATTATTTAATTCCTAAATTTTCTAATAGGTTTGATAATTTTTTAGTTGGCGCTCCTGAAGATAAAGACTTCGCCTTGTCGATGGAAATGGCGGGGTTTGGGACTGAACAACCGCCATTTAGAGTTGGCGGTCGGGAATTTAGTACCTATAATGAATGTCGTATGTATGTAGATGAAAGAATTAAGGGTCTCTGCTATGATGAGTACAAGGCAGTCGAGAAATCCCGCCAAGGAGGAGAATCCGCGGAAGATGTCGAGAGGCTCTTGAATGAATACTTTGACTGCGGCACCCGGAAACACGGTGATCGAAATCATAGATGCTGGAATGCGGCGGTATTCGCGCGGCGCCACCCTGGCCAGAGTACCAGTGAACGATGATCACCTCCGTGCTAAACGATCATATGAAATAACTGAATTTTTACAATGAAGTTATTTAATAACTGAATTAACAACTAATTCATCATAAATATTACGAGGTATATATTTAATTTCTATATTTTTTTCATTACTTGTTATTTGTTTTGCATATCCGCATACAATTAATATTAATCCTATAAAAAGTATAAAAAAGGCGAAATTCATTTATTTATCTAATAGATAATAATATAAATATTTAAATAATTATTTTTCTACATAATGGACAATTATTATTTATAAACCATTCATCTAAACATTCTTTATGAAACATATGTTCACAATCTAATTTATTAATTTTATCATTTATTACAAATTGTTCTAAACAAATACTACATATTTCATTATTTAAATCTGTTATTATTATTACAGGTAAATTATTTTTTAATAAATTTTGATTTAAATTTTTATTTAAATTTTCATTTTGATTATTATTATTATGAGAACAACAAGTTAATAAAAATGACATAAATAATAATACAAACATTCCTATAAATGGTTCATATGTATATGTGTGATTTGTGTGATGTCTATAATAATTATCATTATCATAATTATTATTATAATAATTATTTTCAGGATAACTCATTTCTCCCATATATTTTATAAATTATATTTTATAAATTATATTTAATATTTTATATTTTATATTTATATATATTATAATAATATAATGATGAATTTAGAAGATAATAAAACACTACGTTTAATTATAGAAGCTGCTGCTGTTGGTATAATAACAGTTGTTGTTGGTTATATAATTACTTGGATAATATCAAATATAAATGATGAAGCTAAAAGTGTAAATAAAGAATGGAATAAAAATCATATTATGGAATTGGCTTTATTTTTAACAGGAGCTTGCGTTCATTTATTATGTGAAGTTAGTGGTATTAATAGTTGGTATTGTGAGAATGGATTAGCTTGTCAGGTATAATTAACTTGCTTTAATTGATGTATTAATAAATTCTATTTCTAATTGTGTTAAATTATAATATTCATATAAATCATTTATATTTCTTGGTATTCTAAATGTATTCATAATATGAAATTCATTTTTTTGATTTGCTCCATAATTGTAAGTAGTAATCATTAATAAAAAATACATTAATTCTGATTTTAAAAAATTTAAGATAAAATCTTTATTATCATCATTTATAATCATATACATTGAATTATCTGTAATACCTAATTCTCCATTATCTATAAATGGATTTAAATATTTATATCCTCCTTTAAAATTCATTAATATTTTTAATTTATCTTGTGATGGATGTTTCTTATATGAATATCTATAAATAAATCCTTTTTTTTGGCTATATGTATGTAAATTTTTATATTTATAATAATCTGTTTTTTCAATAGATATATTTTTTTTTGATGTAGATAATTTTGATTCCAATTTTACATTTAATTTATCACCATCTGCATTTATTATTTTATTTATTATAGATATACTTTCATTTGTTAATAAAACTGGTAAATATTCTAATTTATTATTTAAATGAACTTTTCCTTTATAATGAATATCATTATAAAAAGTATCATATTTAGTTTTATAATTACTATTATAATCCTTATTTTGTAATAAATAATAATTTATAAAAGGAGCAGATATACCAAATTCTGTAAATTTATTATTTGTATATATATATTTTATAGTTTTATTTAATAAACTATTAATAATTTTAATTTCTTTACTTTTTCTTCTCCAAGATACAGGATGTATAAATAATAAATATCCATTTTTTTTTAATAATTCAATTGATTTATCAACAAATAGATGATATAATGGTTTTGCTGATAATTTTGACGGATCTACTTTATTCGCTTTTTGATAAGGTGGATTACCAATTATAATATCATATTCATTTTTAAAAATATTTTGATTAAATACTGGTATATTTTCATCATATGTATGTAAATATACATAACTTCCTAAAAATATATTTAACTTATATTTTTCATATAAGAAAATTTTTTTTAAAATATCTAAATATTCTTTATCAAATTCAATAAAATATAACATATTTTCTATTATATGTTTTCTTCTATTTTCTTCCTCTTTTATAATATTCTTTAATCCTTTCATTAATCTAAAATAAATAACTATACCATAATTACCTGGACCACAACAAGGGTCTAACCATGTTAATTTCGGATCATTCCATACTTTTTTTGGTAATAAATCTAATTTTTTATTTATTAAATTTGTATTTGTAAATACAGTACCATTTTGTTTCTTTTTTAATTCTGGTATTATATAATTATTTAAATTATTTAAAATATCTTTATTTAAAATATTATATACCATAATTATATTAAATATAAAAAATAATAAAAAAGAGCTCTTTTTAATTTTTAATTTTTAATTTTTAATTTTTAATTTATAAATTTGAAAATTTATAAATGATTATATTTAAACTAATAAAACAAACAAGATGGAAGATGCTATTCCTACACGTGTTATGAAGCGAGAATTTATTACACCTATTTCTCTTCGAGATTTATTTGAAAAAGATGATGAAGGAATATATATTAGATTTGATAATAAAATTCGTTATGATAAAGATAATTTAGAAGGTTCAAAACTTGAATATCGTATTCCAGATCATCAAAGAACTCCTCAATGGAATAAAGTTAAGAAATACGAATTAATTGATACAGTATTTATGGGATTTACTATGTCTGGTATTATTCTTTCTGAACATTATATTGATCGTAATCGTAAATACAATATTGAAGATGGTCAAACACGTTTAAGCATTCTTCAACAATTTCATAATGGAGATTTTCAATACAAAGGTAAATATTTTAATGATTTAAAAGAAAGTGAAAAGAATCAATTTCTATCTTATCTTGTTCCTCGAGAAGTATTAATTAAATGTGAGAATGTTAGCTATGAAGAACATGAAAGTTATATTCATGAGACTTTTGAACGTTTGCAAAATGGTAAATCATTATCAGATGCAGATAAATTATGGAATCGAAAAGATAAATCAATTGTTGAATTCGCATTTTCACTAATTCAGAATTATAATGATGATGACAATTATTTTAGTACAAAAAAATTTGATACAAAGAATAGAGGTATTTTATCTGAATTCGTTGCAATTATTTGTGGTATACTATTTATCGATGATTTTGGTGAAAAAGAATATTTAACAGCTTATAGATTTCAACATAAATTTGTCACAATGAAAACATTAACAGATGAACAAAAACAAAAAGTAGATGATTTTTTCAATTATTACCTAGATATTATTAATCATGCATATACTATTAAACCAGTTGTTGATAAAGAAAAGAAATTAAATTTTCATAAATGTAATAAATTTTGGGGAACTATTCTTATAGATTATATGGATGATTCAACAACTTTAGAATACAAGAAAAATATGTGGAGTAATATTATTAATATTACACGTGCATCAGATGATTTTATGAACACCATTTGGAATGGTCTAAAAAAGGGTGATAAACAAAATACAACCAAGACAGGTATTAAAGTTCGTCTAAAGAGAATGAAAGACTTTTATAATAATAAAAATACAATTTCTAATGAACATGGTATTAAATATATTGATGTTTAATTTACAGAGTATTAACAACAAAAAAATAATAAAAAAGAGCTCTTTTTAATTTTTAATTTTATAATAAATTTGAAAATTTAAATTATAAAAATAATATTAACTTAATAGTAAAAAATGTCTATAATTCAAACAAAAGCTATTTTATATAATTCTAAACAAATTATAAAACATTTTCTTGATTGGAAAGAATTATGGATGAAAGAAAAAAAATTAGAATGTTCAATATGTATGAAAACTAAATCAAGAGATAAATTTCAAAGAACTAAATGTAATCACATATTTTGTAAAGATTGTTTATCTCAATGGTTTGAAAATAATTCTACTTGCCCAAATTGCAGAGAAAATTTAATAGGAAACGAAGAATATATAAATAATAATATAACAATCGCAGCTATAGAAAATGACCTTAGAAATATACTAGATATGATATCAGTTCAAAGGGATACTTTAAATACAGCAATACACTCTTTAAATATAGCATCTCCTCCAGATTTACCATTTTCTCCATCTTTACCAAGAAATATATCTCATTGGGGAGAAGGTTGGAATAATCGATTAGAAAGAAATAGAGAAAATATAGATTTACAATTATCTCCATCATCGCAAAGTGAACCATCCCCTTGGGTTCAAGGTAGAGAAAATCAGATTATAGGAAATCCGCCATGGGATACAAGCTGGTTTACATTAGCAGAAAATACTTTAGAAAATCTAGATTATAATACAGAAGATGAAGATTCAATATCAGATGTAGATTAATTAAATTAATTTGAAATATTATTAAAATTTATTATTTAAATATATTTAGTAAAATACATTTTATCTTCCAATGAATATATACTTTAAATATATTAGATTATTAACAATTGTAGCAACACTTATATATATACATCCATTTTATAGATTTTATAATAAAAGTATTAATAATAATAATAATAATAATAATAATAATTTAATAAATAATTAAAATTAAATTAAAAATAATTAAAAATAATTAAAAAGAGCTCTTAAAATATAATTTGAAATATTTTTTATGTTTTTTATTTTAAAAAACATTTTTCTAAAAATGAACGGATCCTCTGGATTTACAATTAATCCAGCTGATATTATACAAATAACAAATATCCAAGAAGAAAGAAAATGGAAAAAGAAGAGAAAACAACTTGAAAAAAAAGATAGAAAAGGCCTACTTTCTGATAAGGAACAAAAACAACTCAAAAATATTGATATTTCTCTTAAAAAATATAACACTAAAACAAGACTAGATAAAGATATACATAAAAGAAGAATAATTAAATTTCAAAAAGAAAAAGAACAAATACCAGATGTTAAATATGGAGAAATATATATTAAAAATGATGATTCTTATAGTAAAAGAATAGCACTTCTAGAAATGCTAAAAGAACAAAAAAAACTTAAAGAAATAGAAGAAATTAAAAGACTAAATTATGGAAAAATATGTGAGAATAGAATGATTAGAAAAAAGAATATAGCTATTAAATGTTTTAAATATTGGAGAATTTATAGATTTAGAAAATTTAATCTACTTAGAAAAGGTTTTAATGTTTGGAAAAAGAAACATAATGATCTAAAAGAAAAAATGGGATTTACAAATAAAACTTGTCCAATTTGTCTTAACTTTATTAAAAAAGATGATCTAACTGAAACAATTTGTAAACATTCATTTTGTGGATCTTGTCTTAAAAATTGGAGCGAAAAAAATAATACTTGTCCAAATTGTAGAACAATTATCAATAATAATATAATAGAATCTTTTGAAATGGAAGAAGAAGATTATGTTATAAATGATGATGATATTGAAAGGGAAATAGAAAATCTAGTTATAGAACTATCTAATACAGATAATGAAATGGATTGGGAACCGATTATTACAGATAATTGGAGAAATATTAGTCCAAGTTCTACTGCATCTATCTGGTCTCCTGTAAGTTCTATTAATAGTCCATTAAGTAGTCCTCATACAAGTTCTATACAAAATCCATCAACTAGTCCACACTTTAGATATTCATATGAATAAAAAAAATTATTTAAAATATGAAAATTATTATATTTGATTATTTTTTTATGAATTTAGAAAACCATAACCCAAATGAAAAACTACTAATAAAACATTGAACTAATAATATTACAGTATTATCTATATTATCTATATTATCTATATTATCTATATTATTATAATATATATTATCATCAATAGTAAATCTGTATTCTTTTTGAGTTTGTTTTTCAATAAATCTTCCAAATACATAATCACTATCTAAAAGTGGAATATTATTTATAGCTCTTATAATATTTATTATTCCCATAAATGGTAATCTATCTTTATTTAAAATTGTCCAACCAGTTGTTTTTCTGTATTTTAAATTTGGTAAAGATGGAGACAAATCTGAAAATAATAATAATTTAATTTTATCTCTATTAAATACTTCTATCCACCATTCTGCTAAATAAATAGGTTTTTTTGTAGGTTCTCTTATTTTAATGTATTGATTACCTTTAAAATTAGAATCCCAATATCTCATAGGATTAAAACCATTTTTAGATTTATAAAAGAAATCATAAAAAGAGTTAGAACTATTACATAATTTAGAAGAATTAAAATGACCTTTATGATGACAATTTGTTTGTATAAATAATAAATAGATTAACATATCATACCAAGTTATATTATTCCAATTATTCCATTCTTTTGATTTCTCTAAATATGAAAACCAATCTATAATATTACCCTTTTTATGACAACCTTTATTACAAAATGTAAAATAACCATATTTATTTTTTATATGTCTATTATAAGCTTCTTTTGGTAATAAAATATTTCCATCTTCTGTTAATAGTTTTAATCCATTTGGTAAAAGTATCCAATTAATATCACTAATTAATTTTCTTAATAAATCGTAAATATTTATTTTTGAATCTTCAGCATATTTAATAATTGTAGTAATAAATGCATTATGAACTTCCTTTGTTATAATTATCATTTTTTATTTTGTTAAGATATAAATAGTTTCAAATTAATTAAATTAAATTAGCTCTTTAAAAATATAATTTGAAATATTATTAAAAAATAATAATAAACACCTAAATAAAGATGGTAATCAAAGGAAACAATAAAACTTATGATGAAGAATGTTCTATTTGTATGAATACAATAAAAGACAAATTTCAAACTAAATGCGAACACAATTTTTGTAGATCATGTCTTGGTCAATGGCTTGAAAAAAATAACAGTTGTCCATTATGTAGAGAAGTATTAATTGATAATAGTAATAAAAATTTAACAATTGATACTATAATAGAACCAATGATTATTCCTTGGTCTCCAAGAACTTATTCAACAAGAACTCAAGAATTTTGGAATAATATAGAAACTATTGGATTTAATGTATTAGAAAGAACACAAATAATTTTAAACAGACAAACAGAAACAGAAACACAAACAGAAACAAACTCAGACGCAAATTAATTATTTAAAAATAATAATAGTATATATTATAAAAATGATTTGTGAATGTCATAAAGTTATTTTTTCTGATTCAACTACTCATAAATATTTATGTCAAAATAAAGTAAATGATAGTTTAATGACTATGAAAGAATATTATAATATTTGTAAACATATTGATCCACCTGTAGAAATATCTACAAAGGAATTTAAAAGATTAGAAAAGTTATGGAATGAAAGGGGTTATGAATTCTACATTGATGAGAAAACAAAAGAAATAATATTTGTCTAATATTTTTTATTTTTAACATTCCAAAAATTATATATGTAAAGATTTGCGAAGAAAGCAATTTTTGGTCTTTAACACTAGAACCCAGCACTTTCAAAAGTGCTCTTAAAAAAATTTGAAATCTGATTAGAGAATTACCCATCACTACAAAACACTATAAAGCACTCTAACCGCAGAAACCAGTCGCTTTATCACTCTCACAACAACTTTAACAACCGAAACAATGGTCCACTCCCAGAAGACTATCCTGGTCGACTTCGTCAAGGCCCTGTACAAGTCGGACATCACCGACCTTCCTTCCAAGAAGGAGGTCCTCATGTTCGTCTCCAAGTACGCTGAAGACCAACCGGTGTCTTCAAGGAAGAACTCTGGTGGCCGGACAAGCACCAAGCCAGGTGCTTGCTTCGACAACACTCTGTGCCGATGCCGAGTTTTCAATCGAGGTGAAGACAAGCAGTGCTCATCCAAGAGGGTGAATGGCGAGTACTGTAAGATGCACTTCGCCAAGATTGAGGAGTTTGGCGGATGGTCATACGGTCATTACGACGAAGACCGACCCAACAAGATCTTGTGCGATGGAAACAAGGTCGAAAAGGGGGATGCGATCAACTGGAAGGATATGAGGAAGCCGAAGAAGGTGAAGACTGAGCTTCCTCAAGAAATCCAGGAACTCAAGTCCGAGTACGAAGAGAAGTTTGGAAAGAAGCCGAAGGGTCCGAAGGCGAATGACCCGGAATGGCTGAAGTCCAAGATTGAAGATGATGACTCCGACTCTGATCCTGAAAAGGACCAGATTCGCGAGTTGAAGGATGAATACGAGAAGGTGCTCGGTAAGCGAGCAAAGGGTCCCAAGGCGAGTGATCCTGAATGGCTGAAGGCAAAGATTGCTGAAGTCGAAGACAAGTCTGGATTGAATGCGGAGGCAACTCCATTCGTTCCAAGCGAATCTGATGACGAGGAGGAAGATGAGGAAGGAGCCGGTGTTGGCTTGTTGGTTATCGACAACAAGCGTCTCGACAAGACACCGATTAAGTTCCGATTCGAAGGTGTCGAATACACAAAGACCTTGAACGATGAAGGTGATTGGATGGTTGAGGATGAAGATGAGAACGCAGTTGGAGAATGGGTGGATAGCGAGAAGTCAGGATGGATTAACTGGGAGGATGCTTGCTGGGAGGAGATTCACAAGGATCATGAGGATTACGAATCTGAGGAGTAAGTAAAGTGTAACACTAAATGTAAATTAATGTAACCTTAAACAAAAAAACAAAAAAAAACAAAAAAATTTTTTTTGTAATAATAAAAAATATTATTTTTATAAAACTATTTTATATTATTTTATATTATATATATATTTAATAATATAATTTCATTAAAAAGTCTTCAATTGGACCAAATCTTATTCTTCCTATTTTTATTTTATAATATACTTTAACTTCTGTATATTCTTTGGAAGTATTATTAATATCTAATTTAGGAATATTGGCATTTTCATACCATTCATCAAAATTAGTCCAATCTAATGGTTCTGGATTAAAATAAATTATTTCATCTTGATTATTAATTAAATAATCTTTTATAACTTTTTTTAATATATTACCATTTTTTCCTATCATTTTTCCAATATCTTGGAATGGTATATGATAAGTACTATATGTATCATCTCCATCATTATTTCTTATAATTAATTCATTTACTAATACAGGTTCATAATTTTTTTTATCATTAATTCTAATTGCCTTCCAACAATTATTATCACATTCTTTATATATTAAATCCATTGATACAATTTCATTTGTTGTTATTTTGTTTAAAAGTGATTTTGGAATATAAACATTATTAACTCCATCAATCCCCCCAAACGCATAATTTGCTTTTTTAATATTAACACGAACGGGAATATCTTTGTATACATAATTATTAGTATAAATTCCTTCACATTCAAACCAATCCGAACTTTGAGATAAAACTTCTAATTCGTAAATGAATTGGTCTAAATCTTCTAAATATTCTTCTTCTTTAGTAATCATATTTTCAAAATCATCTGTTTGATTTAAAAGACCAAGTTCTTGAGCTAATTCAATATCTTCTTCATTAATACAATAATTATCAATATTATCATTTGTAATATTTTTGGTTGTTATAGAAAGGGCCATAAATATAAATATTTCCAATTAATATATTTATATATATCATTTCAAATTTTTAAATAATTTATTAATTAAAGTAATATGTGATTTGCTTTTTTGATTATTTAAATAATAATATAAACGAATAATTGCATTTATATTTTTTTTATTTAAATTATTTATTTGAATATAATTTATTAAAATTTCTAAAAAATCTTTTTTATTTTTATTTATATCATAGTTAAATAAACATTTTCTAAAATAATAATATACATCTGTATCTGTATAATAATTATTAATAGAATTTATATATTGTAAAGAATAGCTAATATATTTATTATATGGTATAGTAAATTTATTTATTTTTTTATATTTTAATTTATTTATAGGATATATTATAGAATAAAAAATATCAAAATTATTATTAAATATATATAATTTATTTTTAATAAATTCCCAATAATTAAAATATAAAATAGAATCATAAATATCTAATATAACATTAATATCTGTTGTTAAATTATAAATATTATCAATAATATTATACATAATTATATTAACCTCTATATTATATTTTATAAATAATTCATATATATTAAGATTTATATCATTATATACTAAATTATTTGTAATAATATTTATATCATTTATTGTAGTTAAATATTTTGTTAAATTATTATTATTATTGTAAGTATTACTATTCACATTATGTTTTAAATATTTAATATTTTCGTTTATACTATTAAAATTATAATTAGAACTATCTATTAAATCATTTAATTCTCTTTTTTTAAAATTAAAATTATTATCAACTAATATATTTTTAACAATATTTGTAAATGTAGTTTTAGAATAACTAATATTTATATGATAACATTTATTTATTATATTATTTAATTTTTTATTAGTAGTATTACATAATGTAATTATAATTGGATGATTATAATTATTTTCTAAATATTTAAAATAACTACAAAATTCACTAATATTTTTTTTTATGTCAAAAATATCATCTATTAAAAGAGCTTTATCTTCTTTTTTAGAAAACATCATTGATATATCTTTTTTACCTAATAATAATTTAATATATTCTTCTGAATTAATTATATTGTAATCAATAACTATAATAGAATAATCTTTTAATAAAATATTTGCTAAGGAAGTTTTACCAACTCCTTTTTCACCACTTATTATTAATGGTTTTATATTCTTTTTATTTTTAAAAGAATTTTTCCATAATTTTATTATATTTAATTTTTTATTATTTAATTTAAAATTATCAATATTTATCATTATATTATTAATATTTTATAATTCTTAAATAATATTTGTCATATCATAAGTATAATCTCTCCAATCACTAGATGTATCACGTGGGCGATTATTTGGTATTGGTAACTTATTTATATCTTCTAAATATAAATTATAAGATACTAATTCAGATACTATTTTTTCAACACAATAATTTATAACCATTTTATTTAAATATTTAATTTCAGCTAAAACATCATTTGTACTAATATTTTGAGAATATTGTAAATATGTAGATCTCATTACAATAAATAAAGAATTATTTACTTGATTACCAATAGAAGAACCAGTCATTTTTTTAACATTTGATTTAATAGCATCATTAATAGCATTTACATTTGTATCACTAAAAAAAATATTCGATAAATTATTAACTTCTTGAATTCCTTTTAATAAATCAGATGCACCAACTTTATGAATTACATTTTTATATGGGTCAGTATCTAAATTAGATTTTACTTCTTGTTCGCTTAATCTATTTCTAATTAATCCATTATTTATTTCATTTAATCTATAATCTAATGTTCTTCTATCTTCACCTTCTTGATTTAATTCCCCTTGATTCATTCTTGTAAAAATAGATTCTTCGCCTATTATTTCTCCCGTAGATGATAATTGATTTCTTGCTTCTGGATTTCTATTTCCAAATTCTACAAAAACTGGATTATCTCTTCTTAAATTTTGTCTCACCCATTTATCAGAAGCACTTTCAAATTCACTAATACTATGAGGAACAGAATATTCAGCTTGTCTTGTTCTATATTCAGCATCAAATTGTTGCATTCTATCACCTAATAAAAAACTAACATCATTATTCATATAATATATATATATTATAATCATATATTATTTTATTTAAGTTTTTTATATTCTTTTTCAAATATATTTAATTCATCTAACCATAATTCATGTATAGTCTTTTTATCTAAATTATTATATAGATTTGTTAATTTATCTATCTTATCTTGTAATTCAATTATTTTTTCTTCTGTAAAATTATATAATGGTATCTTAATTAAATAATTATATTTATCACTATTCGCATCACCTTCTTCATATTGAATCAATTTATTTTTAACATAATAAGGATATTTATGTTTTTCTAATTCTTTCGTAATAACTTCTTTCTTTTTTCTGTAAATAATAATATTTTCATTAATAACATCATTTATAAATCTAATTTTTGTATTTTCTAATAACAATTCCTCTTTTAATTTATTCAATTCATATTCTTTTCTCGTTTCATACAATTTTAATCTAATTACATAATATTCATCAATTATTTCATTTATATTATTATATTTTTTAATAACATTATTAGAATCATACAAATGAATATTTGTGAGTGATGTATTTTTAGTTGTATATAATTTAAATAATTCTTCAATCGTATCCGTTTGTTTCTTTTTATTATATTTAATATTTTTTAATCTTTTATGATCTGATACTATAATTTTGAAATATACTGTTGTATCTGTAGAATTATTTTCATAATCTTTAATACTAAATTTATCCGTTTTTTGATTATCAATTAAACTATCCAAAAATTCTTTAAAATTATGAGTCCACTTACCAATCGGCAATTCAGTTACAATTAATGAATTATTACTAATAATTTTATATTTTCCTTTTGTTATATAAGATTTATCTGTTAATTTAATAATATCACCTGTAAATCCTTTATACCAAGGAACTAAATCAGTTACTTCTTTATCATTTAAACGATTTTTAATATTTTTAATAACATCTAATGGATTGTATTGTGGTATATTAGAACTAAATCCAGTACCAATACCAATCATACCATTAATCAATACCATAGGAATAATAGGAACATAATATTCAGGTTCTACTAATAATCCATCATCTTCATTATAAGTTAATAATGGAAAATCATTAATAGGAAATATTGAATTAACCAATTTATTCAATTCTGTATGAATATATCTTGGACTTGCTGAATCAGCACCTCCCATAATTCTAGAACCAAATTGACCATTCGGCTGTAATAAATTAATATTATTTGAACCCACAAATGTTTGTGCCATACCTATAATAGTTGATTGTAATGAAGCTTCACCATGATGATATGCTGAATTTTCACTAACATATCCAGCTAATTGAGCTACTTTAATTTCTGAATATAATTTTCTTTTAAAACAACTATAAATAACTTTTCTTTGCGATGGTTTTAATCCATCTAATAAAGAACCAATAGATCTTAATGTATCACTATTAGAGAAATGAATTAATTCTTTATCAATAAAATCATTAATATAAATATTTTTATCATTATAAATTAATTGATTTGATTTATCATATTTAAATAACCAATCTTTTCTTTTATCTGCTAATTCTTTATTAAATGCTAAATTAATTTTTTCATCTGATAATTCTTCCCAAGAATAATTATTAACAACCATATTTTGGAAATAATCTACTGCTTCTTTTGATGTGCTTGTACCCAATCCCTTATAATATTTACAAGACCATTTTTTATTATCTTTTGTTTTATTTTTCCATTCTTCATAATCATATAAATTGTAAAAAGCGATTTGTTTTTTACCCTTTGTTACTTTTACAATTGGTGTAATCATAGAAGTAATATAATCCATTTTTAATAAACTAGGCCATAAAGTATGGAAAATATTTATAATTAATCCCTTAATATGAGAACCATCATGATCTTGATCTGTCATAATCATAACTTTTCCATATCTTAAACTATTAATGTTAGTATATGTTTT
>MDTD01071332.1_pt1 | contig 24766 bp, 24 predicted proteins | sample 811221 | NCBI WGS metagenome assembly MDTD01 (sample SAMN05326646, study PRJNA326480) | marine metagenome | isolation source: seawater | place: Pacific Ocean: South West | collected 2011 | reverse complement strand
TAAAAATAAGTAAAAAAAGTACTAGATATTAAATATTTTTTATATATTTGTATCAGATAATAGTTAGTTTAGTAATGCTTAATAAGTTAATTACTTCAAAAACACGGTTGCGCTTGCTTATTAAATTCTTCGTTAATCAGGCCAACCGTGGTTATTTAAATGGTCTAGCGTCTGAGTTTAATGAATCAACAAATTCTATTCGAAAAGAATTAAACCACCTATCTGACGCTGGATATTTAGAAAAATATAAAGACAATAATAAGGTTTCTTATAAAGCCAATGTAAAGCACCCTATGTTTGAAATACTTCAAAAAGTTGTTTTTAAGCATTTAGGTCTTGAAGAGATTGTAGATCACGTTTTAGCTCAAATGGGAGAGGTTATTCAAATACATTTAATTGGCGATTATGCTAAAGGGTTAGATACTGGATCTATTGAAGTACTATTAATTGGAGATCAATTAAACACACAATATATTTCTCAATTAGAAGCAAAAATTGAAAATCTAATAGAAAGAAAAGTGCAATTTATTATTAGTAACAGAAAAGCATCTGATCAAAAAACAATCCTTTTATATGAACGATAAATAATTATGTTAGAAAACAGTACAATTTTAGTAACAGGTGGGACTGGCTCATTTGGAAAAAAATTTGTTAGTATGACACTAAAGCAATACAGTCCTAAATCAATAATTATTTTTTCAAGGGATGAAATGAAGCAGTGGTCTATGGCAGAAAAATACCAGAATGATAGAAGAGTAAATTTTATAATTGGAGATGTAAGAGATAAAGAAAGATTGTCAAGAACTCTAGATGGCGTAGATTTTGTTGTTCATGCAGCTGCCACTAAGATTGTTCCTACTGCAGAATATAACCCGTTTGAATGTGTAAAAACAAATATTAACGGTGCAATGAATTTAATAGATACATGCACTGATAAAAAAATCAAAAAAGTTGTTGCACTTTCTACAGATAAAGCTTGCAATCCTATAAATCTTTATGGTGCAACAAAATTAGCATCAGATAAGTTATTTGTTGCTGGAAGTTCACATTTGAATATGGATAAAACACTTTTTTCTGTTGTACGTTATGGTAATGTTATGGGTTCTCGAGGTTCAGTAATACCTTTTTTTCTAAGAAAAAAAGAAGAGGGTGTTATTCCAATCACTGATTTATCAATGACACGCTTTATGATCTCATTAGATGAAGCGGTTAAACTAGTATGGCACGCATTTGAAGATATGTTGGGAGGAGAAATATATGTTAAAAAAATTCCGTCAATGACAATAGTTGATATCGCAAATGCAATTGCTCCAGGAGTAAAACAGAAGATTATTGGGATTCGCCCCGGAGAAAAATTACATGAGCAAATGATAGGAGTGGAGGACTCTCCACACACCTATGAATATGACACATATTTTAAAATTTTGCCAGCTATTCATAATTTATCTTCGGATTCTATGAGAATTAAAAAGGGTAAAAAAGTGTCAAATCATTTTCAATATAGTTCTGACAACAATAAAGTTTGGATGAATTCGTCTGATCTTGCATTTTGGTTGAAAAATAATGAAGAAAAACTTCTTTCAAATATTCAATGAAAACATATTTATTTACCGGTGGAGCTAGCTTATTAGCCCAAAGTTGGATTAAAAATGGCCAAAATAAATATAATTATGTATTGGGTCTGAATCAAAGGGAAATAAATCATGATCGGTTTAGGACAATTGACATGGACTATTTATCAATCTCTAACATAAAAAAAAAGTTACAGTTGGTTAAAGCTGATATAGTAATTAACTGTATTGGTTTAACAAATATTGAAGAATGCGAGGTAAAACCCGATAGTGCACAAGAAGCTAATGTTGAAATAGCGGGAAAGATCGCAAAAGCTTGTTTTGATTCAAAAATAAAGTTTGTTCACATTTCCACTGATCATCTTTTTAATGGTGAAAACGCATTTGTAAACGAGATGCAAAAATATTCACCTTTAAATATCTATGGAGAAACAAAGGGTGAGGGTGAACAAACAGTTTTAAACAATAATAAAGATGCACTTGTAATTCGCACAAATTTTTTTGGTTGGGGTCCAGGCTATAAAAACTCATTTTCGGATAAAATCTTAAAAGATTTAGACAATAAGAAAGCTGCAAAGTTATTTAATGATGTTTTTTACACACCTGTATCGGTAAAAGTTTTAAGTAAAATGATTAACCTATTATTGAATTCCAGTGCATCAGGAATTTTCAATATTTGTTCAAATGAGCGAATTACAAAATATCAATTTGGACTTTTGATAGCTAAAGTGTTTGGTTATTCAAAGGAATTGATAAAACCAATAAGTATTCACGATATTCCAAACTTAACTCATCGTCCTAAAGACATGAGTCTGAGTAATCACAAATTATGTAAATTTTTAGAAACATCAATCCCTTCTTTAGAAAAGCAAATCCATCAAATGAAGTTGGAAGCTGAAGGTGACAAGGAGCGACTTTTAATACCTTATGGCAGACAAGACGTTTCTGAAAAAGACATTCAGAAGGTTGTTCAAGTTCTACGTTCAGAATACATTACTCAAGGACCTGTTATTCTGCAATTTGAACGAAGAGTTGCCGATTATTGTGGTGCTAACTATTCATATGCATGTAACAGTGCTACAAGCGCTCTTCATATTGCTTGTTTATCTCTTGGCGTTGGCGAAGGCGATATTGTGTGGACAAGCCCGATATCTTTTGTTGCTTCGTCAAATTGTGCTCTATATTGCGGTGCAGAAGTAGATTTTGTTGATATCGATTCTAGTAGCTATAATATGTGTACCAAAGCTCTGGAGAATAAATTAATTAAAGCAAAAAAAACAGGTAAATTACCGAAAGTAGTTATACCTGTCCATTTAGCTGGCCAAAGTTGTGACATGGAAAAAATATACTCTCTAAGTAAGAAATTTAATTTTAAAATAATTGAAGATGCCTCTCATGCAATAGGTGCTCAATACAAAGGAAAACCTGTAGGTAACTGTGAATTTAGTGATATATCAGTTTTTAGTTTTCATCCGGTAAAAATTATAACCACTTGTGAAGGAGGAATGTGTTTAACTAACAATCCAGAAATTGCCGGTCTTTTAGGTCGTTATAGAAGCCACGGGATTACAAGACAATCCTCAGAGATGAGTAAAGTTCCTGATGGTCCTTGGTATTATGAACAGATAAATTTAGGGTTGAATTATCGTATGAACGATGTCCAAGCAGCACTTGGTTTGAGTCAAATGGATCGCTTAGATGAATTTATTGAAAAAAGACGTTTTATTGCAATGAGATATGACGAACTTTTATGCGATTCGATTGTGAAAATCCCACAACAAAATCCTGACTCAATGTCCTCATATCATCTATACATAATTCGACTAAAAGAGAATCAATTTATCAATCATAAACAACTTTTTGAAAAATTCAGATCAGCCGGAATACTTGTTAACATACACTATATACCAATTTATAGGCAACCATATTATAAAAATTTGGGATTTACATCTAAGGGTTTTGTAGAATCTGAAAAATACTATCAAGAAGCGATTAGTATACCAATTTTTCCTGGACTAAGAATGAAAGAACAACAAAAAGTGGTTGATCTCATCGGACAACCTATTGGGTTTCAAAATCTATTTTAAATGAATAAAATAATTAAAAATTTTACCGACATACCAAGTTTAGAAACTGATAGGACACATCTTAAACCCTTATGTAAAAATTTTTTATCTAAGGACTATGTTGCTTGGATGAATGATAAAAAAGTTAATCGTTTTTTAGATTCAGGTGGAGATTATAATATTGATAAATTAAAAGAGTATTTAACAGAAGTAGAAGAAAACCCAAAATTTTTTTGGGCTATCGTTTTAAAGCAAAGTAAAAAGCATATAGGTAATATTAAGATCGATCCTATTAATTTCAAACATTTTTTTGGAGAGTATGGTTTAATGATAGGAGATACAAACTCGTGGAAAAAGGGATATGGGAAGGAGGTATCGGAAGTGGTTATAAATTTTTGTTTTGAAACTCTCAAGCTTCGTAAAATAAACTTAGGCGTTTTGAAGCTAAACAAAGCAGCAATTAATTTGTATAATAAACTAGGTTTTCTAATCGAAGGTCACCACAGGTCACACTTTTCATTTGAGGGTGATTATGTCGACAGTTACAGAATGGCATTATTTAATCCAAGTCTATAATGAAAATTGCTTTGGGAACTGCACAGTGGGGATTAAATTATGGAATTTCAAATTCAAGTGGTATACCCTCAGATAAAGAGTTAATCAAAATATTTAATTTAGCGCATCAATCTAATATACTTCATTTTGATACTGCAAGTGTCTATGGTAATGCAGAGAAAAGATTAGGTGATTTAGCGAATAATAAATCCAAAATAATTACAAAAATAAGTCACAATACAAAAAGGTATTCATTAGAAAATCAAGTTCAAAATTCACTTAAGAATTTAAAAAGAGAAAAAATTTATGGATGCTTATTTCACGATAGTGACGAATTGATTAATAACATGGATTTATGGAATAATTTGCTTCGATTTAAAGAAAGTTCAGTATTTGAGAAAATTGGATTTTCAGTATATGAGCCAAAAACACTCGTGAAATTAATTGACTGCGGTCTGATACCCGACATTATTCAACTTCCTTACAGTATATTAGATAAAAAGTTCGAGCCATATTTTCCGTTATTAAAACAAAAGGGTATAGAAATTCATTCTAGATCTATATATCTTCAAGGGTTGTATTTTAAAAACACTAATAAACTTCCCACCAAACTTAAAAAGCTTAAACCAGTTTTAGACTACATTAATAAAATATGCGAAGAAGAAGATATAAGTATTTCTTCTTTGTGTTTCAATTTCATAAAAAGTAACAAGAATATAGATTTTGCTGTTATTGGTGTTGAAAACCATTTTCAACTACTTGATATTATAAATTTCAAAAAAAAGAATCATTATAATAAAAAAATCAAGAATTTGAACAACGCTTTCCATTTAGATAAAAACCTTTTAAACCCATCAAATTGGTGAAGAAAATAGACATAATATTGATGACCAGAGGAATCTTAGCTCTGTTAGTTGTACTATGGCATGTTGAAGGTTATAAAGGAGTTTTCTGGGATTTTCTGAATTTACCTGGAAGAACAGCCGTAATATTATTTTTCGGAATGTCAGGATATGTAATATCATATGGATTTATTCATAAAAAGTATTTATTTAATAGATCTGATATTTGGTATTTTTATAAAAGACGAATAATTAGAATAATGCCCCTTTTTATTTTAATTTCAACTATCACTCTTTGCTATCATTTTTTTTTGAGAGGGAAATGGTTATTGTCTATTTCTGAAATCTTACCTGAAATTTTCATGTTTCAATTTAACCACTCGTACTCGCTAAATACGGTTTTTTGGACTTTAGGCGTTGAAATGCAATTTTATTTGATAGCTCCTTTATTGATATATTTTACCATGCATTTTTTAAATGGCACGCAAAAAAAAATAATATTCTATTGTCTCTTATTTGGATTGTTTTTAATCATGTCCTATTACATAGGAGTTGATAGTAGAAATCTTTTTGGAAATTTATTTCATTTTTTTTCTGGAATCATTACTTGTAGCTACATTAAAAACAATGGTATTCCAAAATATTCTTCCGGAATATTATTTGCTATAATTTTATTGATTGTGTCAATGTCAAATTATCTATTTCATAACACAGGTTTTATTTATTATGTTTTAGGACTTTTAATGGTAAATTTGTGTATTCCAATGATAATTTTCGCTCACCACAACTTAAGTGATGCTATCTATGAGGACAGATTAAAATTAATATCATTTTTCCTCACTTCGGGAACCGTTTCATATGGAATATATGCCTGGCACCCTTTTATAATTGAAATTGTGAATGAAAATTATACTCAGAATTTACTAGTTATAATGTTATTTACAATTTCTACAGCTTTAATTTCATACTTTTATTTTGAAAAACCAATTTTATCATATGTCAAAAAGAAAAAGTAAATTAAGTATTGTTGCAGAAGTAGCTCAAGGGTTTGAAGGTAATTTTCATCAATCGAGATTATTAATTAAAGCTGCCGCAAAATCTGGGGCTAATGCAGTAAAGTTTCAGCTAGTTTATGCAGATGAGTTAGCTACTTCTGATTATAAATATTATTCCCTTTTTAAAGATTTAGAAATGAGTGTAGATAGTTGGGTCAAATTAAAATCCTATGCATCGTCACTCAATATAAATTTGATATTTGATGTTTTCGGAGGCAAGAGCTTAAAAACAGCAGAGCTAACAAAAACAGAGACTATTAAAGTTCACGGGACAGACGTTACAAATGTTGAATTACTTGAGGCAATTTCTGTATCTTCGGTAAATACAGTTATTTTAGGAGTGGGGGGTGCTTACATAGATGAAATAGAGAAAGCAGTAAGGATTCTTCAAAATAAAAAATTAGTTCTCATGTGCGGATTCCAAGGATACCCAACTAAAAATCACGATAATCAGATAAGTAGAATAAAGATAATTCGAAATCGAATAAAAAAACTACATTCTGATTTTGAACTGGGTTTTGCTGATCATGCTGACATAGAAAAGTTTTCTTGTACATATACCTTAGTAGCGTTAGGTGTTGGAGCCACTTTTATTGAAAAGCACATAACACTGGGGAAAGTCATGGAACTTGAAGATCATGAGTCTGCGCTTAATCCAGATGAATTTAATTTTTTTGTAAATCAACTTATAAATGCAGAAAAAGCTCTGGGGCTAGAGAATGATGAAAAAGATTTTGCAATGAGCGAAGCTGAAAAAAAATATAGAAAAAACATTCGAAGAGATGTCGTTGCTCAAAAAGATATTGTAAAAGGTACAATTTTAAGTTTTAAAAATTTGACTCTAAAAAGAACTGCTCATTCAAATACAGTCAAAAAAATAGATTTAGTTATTGGAAAAACATTGAATAAAAATATCAAGAAAAATCAACCAATCTTAAAAAAAGATTTAAAATAAACTTATGAGTCGAAAATTAGTTGCGGCAATAGCTTGTAGAAATTCTGGTTCCAGACTATATGGGAAGCCTTTACAAAACTTGGATGTTAAAAATGGAGTAAGAATAATTGATAACATAATCGATAACCTTAATTCAATTAATTGTATTGACTCAATTGTTTTAGGTGTAAGTGAAGGAACTGAGAATGAAATATTCAAATTGATAGCTGGAGAAAAAAAAATAAATTTTATTGTAGGAGATCAAATAGATGTCTTGCATCGTTTGATTTTGTGCGCAGAAAAGGCTAAAGCAACAGACGTTTTTAGAATAACTAGTGAATCTCCCTTTTTATATTTTAAACCCGTTAAAAATTTGTGGGAAAAACATTTGTCTAATAACAATGATGCAACATTTTACGACAATATAGTAGATGGATGTGGCTTTGAGTTTATTAAACTCAGTGCACTGAAAAAGTCTCACAAGTTTGGTCAAGAAAGGCACAGGTCAGAACTATGTACTTTATTTATAAGAGAAAATTTGGATAAGTTTAAAGTTCAAAAAGTTAAAGCACCTAACTATCTTAATAGAAAAGATTTACGCTTAACGGTTGACAATCCAGAAGATCTAGTTTTGTGCAGAAGTGTTTATAATGAATTTAAAAATGATGCACCAAATATAGACCCAGAAGATATAATTAGGTATCTGGATAAGAATCCTCATTTAAAGAAATTAACCTATCCTTTTACAATAGAAGGATATGACACAATGTATTTGTGATATGAAAATTAATATAAATCGATTGTAATTATTTTAAATTTTAAATGTATGGGAAAAGGTCAAAAACTTTATAAAAAAGGAAAAAAAATGATACCTGGAGGAACAATGCTTCTTTCAAAAAGACCAGAAATGTTTTTGCCAGAAAATTGGCCTTCTTATTTTTCAAGGGCAAAAGGTTGTGAGGTGTGGGACTTAGACAATAATAAATTTGTTGACATGACTATAATGGGTATAGGGACAAATTCTCTAGGATATGGTAATGATGAAGTTGATAACGTAGTAAAAGAAACTATTTCAAAAGGAAATATGAGTACTTTAAACTGCCCTGAAGAAGTTAAGCTAGCAGAGAGATTGATAGAAATTAACCCATGGGCGCAAATGGTCAGATTTGCCAGAACTGGTGGCGAAGCAAATTCGATTGCGGTTAGAATTGCAAGAGCTGCCTCTGGGAAAGACGGTGTTGCAGTTTGTGGATACCATGGATGGCATGATTGGTATCTTTCAGCAAATCACAATAGCAGAGGTAACCTTTCCGAGCACCTATTACCCGGACTTGAACCAATAGGGGTTCCAAAAAGCTTATCAAATACAGTTTTTCCATTTAAATACAACGATTTTGAGAGTTTGATGAATATAATAAACAAAAATAAAATTGGAGTTATTAAAATGGAGGTAGTTAGAAACTTTAATCCCCAAAATAATTTTCTTTTAAAAGTTAGAGAACTGGCAAACAAGAAAAATATTGTTTTAATTTTCGATGAATGTACTTCTGGATTTAGAGAAACGTTCGGAGGTATCTTTAAGAAATTTAGTGTAGAACCTGACTTGGTAATGTTTGGAAAAACTTTAGGTAATGGATATGCAATAACTGCAGTTGTTGGTAAAAAAGAGGTAATGGAAGTAGCTCAAAAAACCTTTATCAGTAGCACATTCTGGACCGAAAGAATTGGCCCAACAGCTGCACTTAAGACTTTAGAGATCATGGAAAAAATTAAATCTTGGGAAATCATAACTAATATAGGTTCGAGAGTTGTTTCCGGGTGGAGGAAAATTGCAAAAGAAAACAAACTCAAAATTTCAGTTTTCGGCATACCTGCTATTAGTTCATATACTTTTAAAACCAATAACTTAATAAATAAAACATATATCACTCAAGAAATGCTTAAGAAAGGATTCTTAGCGAGCACAAACTTTTATGCATCTACTGCTCATAACGAATATTTTATTAACCTATATTTTGAAGCCCTTAATGAAGTTTATAAGAATATTTCTAAGTGTGTATCAGAAGACAAAAATTTACTTGATTTATTGGATGGACCTGTCTGTCATGACGGATTTTACAGACTTAATTAAACTTTTCATAATGGGAAACAAAAATTTCAAATAATATATGTTAAAATTCTTAAAAAAAAATCACCTTCTTAATAGAACAATTGTATCAAAGGACAGTACTCGCTTTGTTAATGAGTTAAAGAAGAGGTATGGCTGTAAAATTCTGGAATACAAAAGTGGTTTAGAATTTTCAACATGGGTGATTCCAGTTGAATGGAATTTAAAAAAAGCAACTTTATCAAATGCAGATGGAATTATAATTAGTGATAAAGACAGTTTACTATTTGTTGCTCCATACTCAAAGTCTTTTTCCGGTTCAATTTCTAAAGAAGAATTAGAGCTACATACTTTGGTAAATCCGAGCAGACCAGATTGTTTTAGTTATGAGTTTAGAATTGCATATGATTATAAAAGGAGACTTAAGGAGTGGAGAATTACTTTACCTAAATCAAAATTAGATTCATTACCAAGAGCTAATTACGAAATTGACATAGAAGTTGAAACAAAACCAGGATCACTTAAAATAGCCGAATTTAAAATTAATGGTACTCAAAAAGAGGTTTTTGCATTTCTTTCTCATTATTGTCATCCGTCTCAGATCAATGACGGGATCGGAGGAACAATTATAATGTTTGAGATAATGAAAAGAATCCAAAAATTATTTCCAAAAACAAAATTTAGTTACTTATCACTCGCAATGCCTGAAACTATTGGTAGCAGCGTCTACCTGTCAGAAAAGCAAAATAAAATCCCAGACTTTATAGGATCTGCTTTTTGTGAAATGGGGGGTTCCACTAGTCCTTTTCAAATGGTTTTTTCTAGAAGAGGTAATACATATATTGATAGAATTTTTGAGTATTTAATTGATAAATACCATTCTGGGAATAACAGAAAAGTTAAATTTAGAAAAGGATGGGGCAATGATGAACTAGTTTTTGATTCACCGGGAGTTGATATCCCATCTGTTTCAATAGACAGGTATCCGTTTAAAAATTATCACACCAATCTTGATAATTTAGATTCTTTTGATGAACAAAAAGCAGAAGAAATGATCGATTTTTTTTTGAAAGCAGTTCAAATTTTAGAAGAAGACTTTATACCAAAACCTATTCACAAAGTCCCTTTTTATTTGACACGATTTGAACTATATGCTGACTGGACTTATAATAGAAATAATTATGACAAAAACACTATTTTATTAGACTCAATGTGGGAAGATCTAACAGTTTTTGATATATCCATTAAATACAATTTGGAGTATGAATATGTAAAACAATTTTTTAATAAACTTTCAAATTTAGGGTTGATTAAAGAAAAACAGATCAATTCTAGTTACTCAAAAAAACCAATTATATAATATGAACTTTTTATACACTGCAGGAACTGCAAGAGGAGGAACAAATTATAGAACTCTAATTTTAAACAATCATTCTAATATATCAATGTCAATAGACCCTCTAATCCCTCTTTTTCATTTTTATAAAAAATCTCTTTTAATAAATAATGGCAATGTTGATATGTTGTCAAACGATTTTGCCAACGTTCTGGATGACTACTTTTTTGACACTAAAAGAATTCAAATAATGAAAGCAGTTCAGAAATCGGACCCAGATATACCTTTTGACATGCAGCATTGGGGGAACTTGAAAGAAAAAATAAAAAGTAGAATGTCATTGGCCTCTTCCAATCTTATACCGCATCTTGAAAAGATACCGGCTCCAACCTTTCAACAAGTATTTCAAAATATTATTGATTTATTGTCTTCTCTATCAAAAAAGAAAAATTTACAATGGGTGGGATTTAATGACAATTGGACTGTAGAGTTTTTCCCATTGGTAGCAAAATTATTTCCAAATGCAAAATTCATAATTCATCTAAGAGATCCTAGAGCGGTAGTATGTTCATCAGAATTTGCCGAACCAGACCCAATGAAAAGACCCACAATAATGTCTTTTTCAAGGCATCTCAGAAAATACTATGCTTTTACAGAACTTTTCCTTAACAATCCGATTTTAAAGAATCGTTTGTTAGTAACATATTATGAACCATTTGTTGATAATCCTGAAAAAGAAACAAGAAAAGTTTTAGATTTTATGGATCTTGAATATGAACCAAATATGATTAACGTTAATTTATTTAGAAAAGCCACTGGGGAGAAATGGGGAACCAACAAAAAGATTTACAAAGAATCAGTTAAAATATGGGAATCGCAAATGCCTAAAGAAATGGCTGAGCTAGTTGAATTCATCTGTTCTCCAGATATGGAAATCCATGGATACAAACCTTTGTATTATGATGATGTTAAAGGTATTTCAAATAAAGCGTATGATTTTGCTCTCAATAATTTTAAAAATTGCCTTGGGTGGAGAACCGATTTTAATGAATTTTCAAAAACAATGGGGTGTGAACTGAATAGAAAAAAGATAATTAAATCTAACAAATTAACTAAGAAATTAATTGAGGAAAATTTCCTTTTTTCTGAATACTATTTAAAACTTAAAAATTTATCAAATGAGTAAAACAGCTACTTCAAAAGATGTTATAAACTACTATGAAAGAAATTGGGAAAAAATAGCCAATTGTTATGATTTAGATCATAAAGGCTTACCTGTTGATCCTGCTTGGTATAGAAGACGATTGTATAATTTGTTTTTAAAAGAATATAAACCAAAGTCAGTTTTGGATATCGGATGTGGTGGAGGATGGACAGTTTTAGATGCATTAAAAAGGGGGATCAGTGCTATTGGTGTTGAACCAGTAAAGAAACTCAAAAATTTTGCAGTCGATTTAATCAAAAAGGAGGGTTATAAAGAAGAAAAAATATATTTGGATGATATGCTTTATATCGAAAAGTTGAATGACAATTCTCAAGATTGTATAGCTTTACTGAGTGTTATTCCACATGTACCAATTGATAAGTTGGATCATATTCATAATGAAATTCACAGAGTTCTAAAACCGAAAGGTAAACTTATTGTTTCATATAGAAACGAGCTGTTTGATTTATTTACATTCAACAGTATTACTCTTGATTTCTATAAGAATATTCTTTGGGGTAATGAATTTTCCAATGGAATTAATGAAGATCACAATGTATTAAGCTCTTTAAAAAATATGATAACCAACCCTAATACTCCTGGAGAATTTCATACAAATTCTGAAGACAAATCATTTGGAAAATTAAAAAGGTTTAAGACTAATCCTTTAACTATTAAAAACTTTTTATCTAATTATGGGTTCAAATGGCTTGAATCAAATTTCTATCACTTTCATGCAGTGCCTCCTTTAATTTCTAAAAGTGTAACAAATTTGAAGGAAATAAACCACCAATTAGAAATCAATTGTAGTAATGATTGGAGAGCTAATTTCATGTGTCCAATGTATCTTGTTATAGCAGAAAAAAAATAAAAAGTGAACACAGTAATTAAAAAAACCCAAAAAGCCTCCTTCAATAAAGATTATTTTAAGGTTTATTTAAATGACAAGAAAAGAGAGGCAATGTATCAAAGTGAAATAAAAAAAATAATCAAATACCATGATCATGGTAAAATATTAGATGTAGGCTGTGGAATTGGAAAATTCTTAGATCTCTTTGATAATACAAAATGGGATAAATACGGCGTTGAAATCTCACCTCATGCTATAAAAGAATCAAGGAAACTAGGAATTAAAATAAGACAAGATGATCAATATAAGTATCCAGAAAATTTTTTTGAAGTCATAGTTTTTAGAGGTTCGATCCAGTTAATTCCAGAACCCTTTAGTGTACTTATAAGATGTATAAAGCTATTAAAAAAAGGAGGACTTTTAGTTTTTTTATCCACCCCAAATTCAAATTCCCCATATTATAGAAGATTTAAAACTTTACCAATGTTAACCCCACATCACAATTATTTAATCCCGTCAGACATTATTTTAACAAACGCTTTAAAAAATTTTGGCATGAGAATAGATAGCGTACTATATCCTTATATAAAAGGTCCTTACGCAAAACCTTTTTTGGATGTGTTTTTTTATTTACTAAGTTATTTAGGAATTAAAAAAAAATTTGCATTTTTTAAAAGTATGATGGAGATATATGCAATTAAATAGTGATGAAAGGAGAAAAAATTTACAGTTTGATTAAGTCATTATGGCCGATATGTAGAAGTATAACAGGTGACGGGGTTAGAAAAACACTTAAGATTATCCAAAAAAAAATTCCAGATTTAAAGATAGTTGAAGTCCCATCTGGGACAAAATGTTTTGACTGGGAAATACCTAAAGAATGGAATATTAGAGATGCATACATTTTAGATCCTGAAGGTTCAAAAATTGTTGATTTCAGAAAGTCTAACCTACACGTAGTTAATTATTCTATCCCAGTTGACAAAGAATTAGGCTTGAGCGATTTACAAAAGCATCTTCATTCTATAAAAGACTACCCGAATGCTATTCCTTATGTAACCTCTTATTATAATGAAAATTGGGGTTTTTGTATGAGTCATAATCAAAGAAAAAGCCTTAAGGAAGGCAAATACCGTGTTGTGATTGACTCCTCTTTGAAACCGGGTCACATGACTTTTGGAGAATTAATCATTAAAGGAAGATCAAATAATGAGGTCTTGATTTCAACATATATCTGTCACCCGTCTATGGCAAATAATGAGCTTTCAGGACCTACTCTAACAACTTATTTGTGTAGATATATTGAGAAATTAAATTCAAAATATACATACAGAATAATTTTTATCCCAGAGACAATTGGATCAATCTACTATCTAAGTCGAAATATTGATTATCTAAAATCTGTTGTTTTCGCCGGATTAAATATAAACTGTGTTGGAGACAACAACAATTGGTCTTTTCTACCAACAAAAAATGGGAATTCATATATCGATCGTTTGGTAAGAAGAGTACTCGATAAAGAAAAATTAAAATTCAAAGAATTTTCATTTTTAGAAAGGGGATCTGATGAGAGGCAATATTGTAGTCCAGGGATTGACCTTCCGGTTTGTTCTGTTATGAGATCAAAATATGACACATTTGATGAATACCATACTTCTTTGGATAATTTAGGGTTTATCTCAAAAATAGGTCTTCAAAAATCATTTGTTGTTTATTGCAAGATTTTAGATCAACTCGAAAATGATATAATTCCTTTCTCTCAGGTTAAAGCTGAGCCAATGATGAGTAAAAGAGGGCTTAGATCATCAATTGGTAAGAGAGGGTCTTCTCACTCAAGTAAAATTTTAATGGATTTTTTAATGTATTCAGATGGTAAAAATAATTTAGAAGAAATTGCAAGAATTATTAATTGTAAAATAAATGATGCAAAAGAGGTGCTAGACATATTAGAAAAATACGGTTTAATAAAGTCTTACTAAAAAATGAAATATACAGGAGATGCTTATCGTAATTTCAATATATGGCTAAAAAAGTTAAAACCAATGATTAATAACAATTTGTCAGAGCATAAATATTTTGATTTTGAGACCACAATTTCTCGAGTTTTTCAAATTATTACAGAAAAAACTTCAGAAGAATATAATATAGGGTTTAAAAATGGGAATATTAGGGGAAATAATGTTTTTGGTCCCTTAAAAATTTATAAAAACAAATTAACTATTTCAGTTAAGTCGAGAATTTTTTTCAATTGTTTATTTATTTTAGAATCTACATATTTGTTTTTATTATTAGTTAAAGGAATTTTCAAAACTGTTGAATCCCCAAAAAAATACTCTGTTTTGTTTGAACCTCCAATAACTGATCTTACTGAATTTAAAAATTTCTTAACCAATACTCAAATACCAGGTTTGAACAAATTAGATTATTTGGTAATTAAAAAACGATATTTCAGAGTAACAAGAGGTTTAAATCCAAAAATTTCAAAAAATCCATGGACTTTTATTGTTACTAAAAATTTCTCAGTATCGTCACGCATAAAAATTTGTTGTGATTTTTTAGCTTACACAATAAATTCTCTTATATATCTAAATAAATGTAATTTAAATGTTTTGTTGTACAGAGACCTCCCAAGTTCTTTTCTGGTCAATTTATTAAACAAAAAAAAACAAATCTTAAACTTGTTTATTACAAACTCCTCATTTCAATCTCAGCCTCTCTGGTTAAACGGACTTAATGGAGTTAAATTTAAAAGCCACATGATTTGGTATTCACAAAACTTTATACCTAAATTTCATAAGGGAGAGTCTAAACAAAGCTATTTGCCAGGATCCGATCAAATAAGGGTTGACTATCATTGGTTATGGACAAAAAAGTTTGGTGATTTAATTACAAAGTTAAACCCAAAATCCAAATATCATGCCATTAATTCAATAATGTTTTATTCAAACAAAATCCAAAATCTAAAAATTAAAAATAGAGTTATTATTTTTGATGTGATTCCAATTGAGTCAAAAAATAAAGTTTTTTTTGGTGCCATAAATTATTATTACACAAAAAAAACAATATCTAAATTTGTAAAGGATATAGTAGAATCTGTAGAAACAATTAATAGACACGAAAAAGAAAATATTGAGGTAGTTTTGAAAACTAAGCGCCCTCAAAACAAAAATCATAATAAAGAATATTTTCATTTTTTAAATGAGCTTAAAAAAAAATACACTTTTTTTAAAATTGCTAATAGCAACTCTAATATTTATAGATTAATTAGTGAGGCTTTTATATCCTTTTCAGTTCCGTTCACTTCTACAGCTGAAGTGGCTTATGAATTAAAAACACCTACCTACTTCTATGACTCATCTAATAGTATTCTTCCAAATTATGAGACAAATCATATACCCTTGTTGTATGAAGGAAAGGAACTAATTAAAGTAATAAAAGAAGCAAAAATCAAAAATTTGACATAAATGAATTTCTTGTTATTGAGTGATACCAAACAATATAATATAATTGACTTTTTAAAAAAAAGAGGAATCGTTACATGGGGGAATAAGAAAATTAAACTTGAAGATATAAAACAATTTGATTGGATTATATCTTACGGATATAGACACATAATCTCAAATTTAATTATCGATAAAGTTAAAAACCCTATAATAAATCTTCATATTTCTTATTTACCATTTAACAGAGGAGCACATCCAAATTATTGGAGTTTCAAAGAAAATACCCCTAAAGGAGTAACCATTCACTTTATAGACGCAGGAATTGACACAGGTCCAATACTAATTCAAAAGAAAATTAAATTCTTTGAAGAAAAAACACTAAATACAACCTATATAAGGTTAAAGAAAGAATTAGAGGAACTTTTTTATGCTTCATTTGATAAAATTATTTCAAAACAAATGCTAGCTTATCCTCAAAAAGGGATGGGGTCGTATCATAAAAAAAATGACTTACCCGCAAATATTGATTGGGACTTAAACACAAATAAAATTTAAAATGACAGATTTAGAAATAATTGACCAAATAGAAAAAGTTAGATCAAAAAATAATATAAATTGGATGAATATCCTGCGATTAGCATTTAAACATTCGCCTAAAGAAGCAAGAAAAATTGTTGCCAATATAAATAGAGATGATGGTGAAATTAGTCTTCTTTTAAAAAAATTGTCTGATAACGAATGAAAACAAAACTAAATTTGGATTCACTGAAAAATGTATTTATAGTAGCTGAACTTTCAGCTAACCACAATGGATCTTTGGACGTGGCTATTGAAACGGTGAGAGCAGCAAAAAGAGCTGGTGCTAACGCAATAAAATTACAAACTTATACTCCAGATACAATAACATTGGATTGTAATAAAGATGATTTTATAATTAAAAGTAATTCTATTTGGGATGGCCAAAAATATTATGAACTTTACAAAAAAGCTTTTACTCCTTGGGAATGGCATAAGAAACTATTTGAAGAGGCTTATAAATTAAATTTAATTTGTTTTTCTTCACCATTTGACAAGACAGCTGTAGACTTTTTAGAAAGTCTTGGAAACCCTATTTATAAAGTTGCTTCTTTTGAAATTACGGATATTCCTTTAATAGAGTATATTGCGACCAAAGGTAAACCAATTATATTATCAACAGGGATTGCCAGATTAGATGATATAGAACTAGCAATCAACACCTGTAAGAAAGCTGGCAACTATCAGATTATTTTGTTAAAATGTGTATCAAGTTATCCAAGTCCAATTGATGAAGCAAATTTAATTATGATAAGTGACTTAGCTGAAAGATTTAAACTTAAAACCGGACTCTCTGATCATACTCTTGGAATAATCGCGCCAATTGTCGCTGTAACACAAGGGGCAAAAATAATTGAAAAACATTTTATATTAGATAAATCAATCGGAGGCCCTGACGCAAGTTTTTCTTTGGATGAAAATGAATTCAAAGAAATGGTTGAGGCAATTAGAGATGCTGAGATTTCAATTGGAAAAGTTGACTATAATCTAAATACAAAACAAAACCAAGCTAGAAATTTTTCTAGATCCCTGTATGTCGTAAAATCATCAAAAAAAGGTGAGCTTTTGACAAATAAAAATATTAAATCTATCAGACCAGGTTATGGTTTACACCCAAAATATTTAAAAAAGGTTCTTGGTAAAAAATTTAAAAGAGATGTAGAAGCCGGTGAAAGACTAACTCATGAATTGTTTTTATGACTCTATTTTTTAAAAAAAACCCCCAACTATATCAATTATTCTGGTATTTAGTTCAATTTGGGTTTAAAAATTTATTCCCTTTGATTACTCTTCCAATATTTACAAGATATATTTCTTTATCAGAATTTGGATTATATGCTTTAGCAATTTTTTACGCTGTTATTGCAACAGGCGTAATAAACTTAGGTTTGTCAAGTATATTTGAGAGAAATTTTTTCGAAAAAAATCCTTTTGAGAGAAAACAATTATTGTGGAATATTTTCTTTGTTGTAACTATAATGTTTTTTGTATTTGTAATTATCACTATTGAATTAAAACACATAATTTCAATTGGTATTTTCAATAATCATAAATTAGAAAAATACTTACTTATCGCATTATGTTTTCAAACTTTTAAATCGTTTAATATTTATTTTCTCAAATACTTAAAAAACTATCAAAGTGCACAAATGTTTGCCTATATATCGATTTTTGAAAGTTTTGCTTCAATTTGTTTAGCTTTAGTTCTAGTAGTGTTTTATTCTATGAATTTATATGGGTTCATTTTAGGTCAAGCTCTTGGGACCTTTATTACTTTTTCTTTTTTGTTTTGTATTACGTTTTTTCCATTTAAATACAATATTAATTATAGTTTAATTACTGATAATTTAAGATTGAGTCTACCTTTAACACCAAGAATATTTTTCGGGGCTATAAATTCACAGTTTGACAGATTTATGCTGGGACTCCTAAATTCATTAGGGGGCGTTGGATTATATGATATTGGACAAAAGATAGCTAACATATCGTTTACTTATATGACTGCGGTGCAAAACGTATTTGAGCCTGAAGTTTATAAAAGATTGTTTTCTAAAGATAAAAATATAAAAAAAAGTGTAGGTAAGTATTTGTCCCCCTTTTTCTATATAAGTATTCTAATATGTTTATTTATAGCTATTTTTTCATTAGAGATTCTATACATATTAACACCTGAGGAATTTCATGGGGCATCAAAAATTATATCAATTCTATCCTTACTTTATGGTTTTTACTTTTTTGGCAAACAACCCCAGTTATTATTTGCAAAAAAAACTGGACTAATATCAATTCTTTCTTTTATTTCAATTTCCTTAAATATAGGGTTTAATATTCCTATGATAAACTATTATGGAATAATAGGAGCTGCATTTGCAACTCTTTTTGCAGGTATATTTTCTGTGGGACTATCCTTTTATTTTGGCCAGAAATATGCTCCAATTTATTATGAGAAAATAATATTTATTATAATAATATATTTTATTATATCAGTTATTAGCATTCTTTTTCTATCTACTTTAGAAATTGACTGGAAAATTATTTTAATGATAAAGATTTTTGTTTTTTCTTTTTACGTTTATTTAGGTTATTTGTATGATATATTTAAATTATTAAGGATACCGTATAATGAAAATCTAAAAAACGCTAATCAATGAAATTTTTAAAAAATATAATCAGAAATCTCCTTAAATCTATAAATCTTTTTTTAAAAAATTTTGGTTTTAAAATATTTCTTCAAAGGTCAAATAAAGTACACAGCCCTGAAATATTTGATAAATTTTTATGGGAACCCTATTATGAAAAATTTGAAGAAATCTTGTTATATGAAGAGGCAATGAAAGCTTCATTTTCTTCTAAATACGACAATCCATATAAACAACTCCGTTTTTACAGTCTCCAAAATGTTTTTAAAAATATTTTAAAAAATAAAGTTACTGGAGATATTGCAGAGTGTGGAGTATGGAAAGGACATAGTGCTTATATACTATCTAAAATGCTAAAAGAAGTAAACTCAAATAAAAAGTTTTACATTTTCGATTCATTTGAAGGTGGATTATCAGATAAGTCAAAAAAAGACAAAAACAAAAGATATAATTTGACTAGTAAACAAATCAGGGCAGAGAAAATATCATTTTCTTCGGATGAGAATCAAGTAAGAAAGACATTGTCTATTTTTAATAATCTCTATTTTTTTAAAGGATGGATACCTGAGAGGTTCAGTGAAGTTGAAAATTCCATTTTTTGCTTTGTGCATGTAGATGTAGATTTATACCAACCAACTTTAGATTCCTTAAATTTTTTTTATCCCCGTTTGGTCAAAGGCGGAGCATTAGTTATTGATGATTATGCAATAAGTCAATTCCCTGGTGCTAGGAAAGCAGTCGATGAGTTTCTAGGATCCAATAAATTTTCATTTTTTTACAAAGTTCCTTTTGGGTCATGCTTCATCGTCAAATAACAAATTTTTCCATAGCCTAAGATTTTGATCAATAAAAAAGTACTCAAAAATTACTTTTGATTCTTGTTCTTTTTTAATAATTTTTTTGAGTTCATAAGAATCTGTGAACAACAAATGATCAACAACCCCTCTTAATGGGCTTAAGTTGAAATATATACCATCACTTAATTGGCCTACTTTACAACCTTGATAGAATGCATCAACTGCAATTGCAGAAAGATTGCTAGTTATAACCCAATCTGATTTTTGTAACGCTGGAATAATTTCTTCATTATTTACAGTTATTCGGTATTTTTTTAAAAGTTTAGATGGTATAGGAAAGGAAGGGTGCATTCTGATTTTTAAGTCATGTTTAATTTTTTCTAATTTGAGGAATTGATTTACGATCTTAATTAACTTCTCACTAGTTTTTAGTTGGTAGTCACAGCAAATGAGAATAACTAACCGCCTATTACTATTTTTACGTTTTATCGGTTTCACAGGATGGTGGATGTAACGAAGTGCTTCTAAGGGTTTTAAAAATTTCTTTGGATATCCATTTTCTAAACATCTATTGTAAGAATATTTACCATTGACTCCAATTTGATCTGGAAAAATATCTTTTGAAAATAAAGGGAAAAAAGATTTCGAAAAAAAATATCTCAAATCCCAATAACGATGGGTTGAATGTGGTATTCCAATTATTTTTTTTTGTTTGGTTTTTCTCCAATAGTAAACCAGGGCTATTTCCCAAGGTTGAAATTCTTGAATAAAAAAGGCGCGTACATTTGGTGGAGAACATTCAACAACATTTTTGATCACTAAATTATAATAACAATTTTTTAATGCTTCTTGTCCTATTATTGAATTGAAAAAATCATCTTTTACCCATGAACTTAGGTCAATGCCTCTTTTTTTACAAGTAAATGAATTTGTTAAAAGTGGTAAAATTTCAATTCCCTTTTTTTTTATTCTAAAAAACAGCTTAAGAGTTTTTAAATAACTTTTAAATCCAAAATTCTGTTCCAATAATCTGTGATATTGCAGTTTATTACTTCTATTAAATAATTTAATTCTTCTCAAAGAATTTAAATAACTAAATTTTTTTTCAGATTTAAAATATATGTGATTCCAAATTACAGTTTTGTTATTAACTAAATCAACTAATTTTGTCCAATAATTACTTTTAAATTCTTTACCCTCTTTAAGATGCGTAAAAATATCAAAGAAAATAAAATCAACTTGGTTAAACCTTTTTGCTTGTTTTTGAAATAATTGGTAAACAACAAAACGAAGCAAATATATCGCGTAAAAAAAAACAGACTTTACCCTCTTTTCAGTATTATTTTTTTCAATGAATTTAATTTTTAAATTTTTTTCTTTTTGGAATGTTTTAAAAAAGTTTATAAGCCCTTTTTTTTTGGAATATACTTCAACCAAACTTGGTTTTATTTTTTTTTCATTTAAATAGTCATAAAATGCCATGCTTTTAATTGCGTCGTTAATTTGGGAGTTATCTTGAATGTTGAATTTTTGACCCAGTGATGTTGCCCACCAAAAAGGGAAACCGTCTTCAAACTCTAAATGATTATATAAAGTTTTACCATTGATTTTGGTTTGTGAAAAAAGATGAACCCAATCCAAAAACTCCGATCTGTATTTTTTAGCTTTTTTTTCTACCAAATTTGGGACTGAAATAAATTTATTTCCGTTAGTGAACTCATCCCAAACAAAAATCAAAGTATTTTTTTTTTCAGAATCCAGATTAGAATATTTATCTGTTACACAAATAGAGATAGATTTCATTTATTATTTTTAGCCCAGTCTACAAATTTTTTAATTCCGTTTTCTAGAGATGTAAGATTATTTAATCTAAAAGAACTTTTCATCAGCTGGTTGCTAGAATAGATGCCAAATTGATCTCCTTGAGTAGATTCTTCAACATTAACACTAATATTATTAAAATGAGAAATAATTTCATTAATTAAAAATCCAACTTCTGTACGTTCCCCAGTACCAATATTTATTTTTAGGTTATTTAAATTTTCTAATTCGAATCCTTTGATCCAACAATCAACTACATCATCGATATAAATAAAGTCTCTATACCTTTTTAAACTCCCTTTAACAGTTATAGAGTTTGAATTTATTGCTTGTGAAAGAAATATACTCACCATACCCTGTCTCAAATTGGACATATCTTGCCCAGGTCCGTATACATTAAACATTCTATAAATTAAAAAGGGTAACTTTTTTTTAAACACAGAAAGATAATCTTCACTAGTTTTTTTTCCAATCCCATAACATGACAAGGGATTTGTTTTGTGGTTCTCTGAGACGGGTTGATCATTAACAGAGCCATAAACAGACATTGAACTCGCATAAAGGATTTTCTTTACCTTGTTTTCAATTCCAAATTCAATTAAGTTTATTGTTGTATGTGTATTCTTTTCAAGATCTAAAATTGGATTATCAAAACTAATTTCTCCTGATGATTGTCCAGCAAGGTGAAGGATGAAATCTATCTCATTGGGTAGGTGAACTAAGCTTTCTTTTTTACTAAGATCAAGGTTTAAAAAGGTGACTTCAGAAGGAATTTTATCTTTGTTTCCACTTGATAGGTCATCAACACCAATTACTTCGTAACCTTTTACAATTGCTTTTTTGGCAATATTAGAGCCTATAAACCCAGCAACTCCAGTAATCAAGAGTCTTATTTTCATAATTCAGATAGGCTAAATTCAACAGTTGAAAGCTCCTCAACTTTTGGATTATTGTATCCGAGAAAGTGTATGTTGTTATCAGATGCTGCATCATAATCATTTTTAGCATCTCCTATCATCAGACAATTTGACGGATCGTAATTAAAATCTTTCAAAATTCGTTTTAAAATGTCTTTTTTTGGTTCAGGAGAGCCATGAATTGAACGGAAATAGTCTGTAATTCCCAAACCTCTACAAACTTCATTTAATTCTGCTCCATCCGAGCCTGAAACAATGAACATCACATACTTTTTAAAGTTTTCTTTAATGAAATTCATGCTCTTTTTTATTAATAACGATTTGTCGATTAAGTCAAATTTTACTGAGTTTGAGTAAGATTTTGCCAATTTTGAAATATCATTTTTAGTAAATGTATCATTCCGAATTTTATTAAAAAAATATTCAAATTTCACGTACCTAGACCAACCGCTGTTTTCTTTGTGATATTCAATTAAAGATTCAACTTGATCTTTAGGATAATCTTTTAAGGCCACTCTGAATCCCATTTCCCTAATTTTAAGTGAAGAAATAATAACACCATCAAAATCCCAGAAAATAATTTTAATTTTCATTTAAATAAGCTTCTACCTTTTTTAAATCCTCTTGCACATCAACAGCAATCCCATTACCAGATAATTCAACCATTTTAACGTCATATCCGAGTTCTAAAAAACGTAATATTTCAATATCTTCAATCTCTTCTAAAGTAGTTTTTTTGGCTGACGAAAAAGCTTTTAGAGCATTTTTCGGGTAAGCATATATACAAACTTGCTTCCAGGCCTTGACGAAATCAAATGTTTTATTTGAAGGTATTGCTGCTCGAGACATATACATTAAGAATTTAGTTCTTGGGTTAAAAATAACTTTTGGAATATTTGGACTAAAATAATTTTCTTGACTTTTAATCTCTGCATAACCATTGTAAATTTTGTCAGGATCTTTTGATGCAGAACTTATGACTTTCTTTAAATCATTTGGATCTAAAATGGGTTCATCACCTTGAACATTTATGTAAATATCTGCAGGGATTTTTTTTACCACTTCACATATTCTGTCTGTTCCAGTTAAACAAGATTCGCTTGTCATCAAAACTTGTATATTATTTTGAATACAAAAATTGTAAACTTTTTCGTGATCAGTTGCAACAATTATCTTTTTTGAATCTTTAACTGCCGCAATGCACCTCTCATAAGTTCTCAGTAATATTTCTTTCCCTTTTATTTTAATCAACGGTTTATTTGGCAATCTTGTTGATTTTAATCTAGCCGGGATAGTAACTAAGTAATTCATTTTATAAAGGAATATAATGAGACAACTTTAATTTTTTTATATGCTGTAGGAGTTAAACTAATAATCTTAATATTTGGTTTTTTAATTTTAAAATAATCGAGTATTGTTTGATTTTCTAACATGAAAAAAACCTCTTTTTTTTCGACGTTTGACGTCCTGTAACCATCAAACCCGACTAAATGTAATTCCTTACCGCCCAACTCAACACAAGCCTGTAGTGTAATTGCAAGATGCGAATCACAATTTTCTGGGGCGAATATGGTGTTGGACAATTGAACGCAAAACTTAAAAAGATTTTTGGGCACATAAGGCTCGATTTTGTGAGGGTTTGGAGGAATAATACAAGTGTTGCTAAAAGAATTTTTCAAAATATTTTTTTCTAAACGCTTACCCTCTGCACCAACTAGAATATTATATCCTTTAAATTCATGAAAATATTTCATGAACCTTGCACTTGAGAACAAAATTGAAATTTTTGGATTTTGTTTGATAAACAATTTTATAGAATCTAGATGATCAATGACTGATGAACCGCCTCCAATAACTAATATATCTTCATTATTTTTTGAACTTAATTTTGGAAATTTTTTTTCTGTAACTGAAGAATTTCTAAAACCCAAATATTTTATTGCATTATCAATGGTATAATATCTTTTATTAATTAAATCCATTACCTCTTTTTGAGCTATTGAATTAGCTCCTGAAACCATGTATGCAAGATTATTTCCCCAATTATATTGAT
>MDTD01099658.1_pt1 | contig 24776 bp, 25 predicted proteins | sample 811221 | NCBI WGS metagenome assembly MDTD01 (sample SAMN05326646, study PRJNA326480) | marine metagenome | isolation source: seawater | place: Pacific Ocean: South West | collected 2011 | reverse complement strand
CTATGGAGGCTGACACAACAACCTTCCTTGACCGTACTGGTCTCTGGAATTTTGGTTTTCCTTAGCAACAGCGTATTGCTGTTGGCCCTCCTAGCTTTTGACTTTTTCAATATCAATGTCTTCCACCTTTACTCCCTCGTATGTTATGGCTTACTTGGTTTGTGGTTAGCCATTGGTTTGGACGATTTCATTCGTCGTTCCATTAAGGCACTTGAACTCCAAAATTTAGGAACTGTCATCATTGCTTTGCTGCTCGGAAGTCTGCTGCTCTTTCAAAATCTTTCAAAGAACGATCGGTCTGCTGATAACTTTGCTGAAAAACATGCTGAGTTGCTCTTCCAGCTACTTCCAGAAAACTCGGTATTTTTTGTCTATGGTGATTTGGAAACAGGGTCTCTTGGCTACTATCATTATGTTGAGGAGCAACGACCTGATATGGAGTTAGTTAACCTCCAAGGCCTAGTCTACGGGAACCGTTTATTCCTAGTCCGTGGCTCTGAGCGTAGGAAGCAGGAAGTGCTTCGCCAGTTCGTGAATAACAGCAATCGCCCCATTTTATTCAGTAGATTCTGAGCAGTTTGCACACGGCCAAGGGGTTCGGCACTACGGATTTCTGAAGGAGGTTGTACGTGGAGGAAATCCAACTGCCCTACAATTGGTATTTCGGCCTGAAGCAGAGGCTTACTTCATAGAGGTGTTGCAGCAGCAACCCAAGGATCGCTGGGAAAGATTTCGTTGCAACAAGCTATTATATCAGTATGGAGACTTCCTTGGTTATGCACTGCTCAGTGGTGATCCTGAACTTCAGAAAAAGATTCGGCCTCTCCTTCTTCTGGCTGAAAGTAATTTTTTCCGTCTGACCGGAATGATTGAGGTATTGATGACTCACCAAGCTCAGCCATCTCTGCCTCAAATTGAAAGCTGGCTGAAAATTGCAAAGTTACTGCAAGATGAAACTCTCGACAAAGAACGTCAGGCTCGCTTTACCTATCTACAGGGCCTTGCGGCCTTTCTTGGTGGCCATCAGCAAGAGGCTATTGAAGCTTTCTACAAGTCTGCTCGGACCTATCCCCATCCTGAAAATGCCTCTCTCTTGGCTCTACAAAAACTCGGGCAACAAATTCCCCAGTAGGGGAATATTCAGTGCATCTTCGAAAAAAATTGAAACTCATTAGCTGAATAGGGCATGAGAAGCAAAACTTTTTTGGTACTATTATTCAGTATAAACTTTTTGCTGCCTAATTGGCTTCAAGCCGAACCTATTCAGGGCTTTGGGCTGCATTTGAGTATCGGGGATCTACAAATCTCCAATTCCTCGATAGACCAAAATTATGAGCAATCTTTTGCCTATGGTGGCATCGTAGATTATCAGTGGACAGCTCCCAATTACTTCTCGATGCGCTTGTTTGGAGGAGAACATATAGGTAGCGTTCAACAGCCTAACAAGCCCAATTACAACTACTTCAAAACAGGTCTGTTTGGTCTAGAAGCCCGTGTATGGGCTGGTTCCTATTGGTTTCTAGGAGTTCAGGCCGGCCAAGCGTACTTGACCTGGATTGAGTCGATAGAGAGTTACACAGAAATCGCTTGGACTAATCAAAATGGCTATGGTGTGGGCTTCGAATCTAAAAACGGCTGGACCTTCGCAATCTACACACAAAAGACTGGCACCATGAAGTTTGGAGATCTTCCAGATCAGGATGTAGAAGGAATCCGTTTTGAGGCAGGCTATCGTTGGAAATGAAAGGCAGCAGCGGAGGAAAAGCCAATTACAGCAGGGGTTAGATTCTCAGAGTGATCGGCTATTAGTGAAAAGTGCGAATTTGGCGGGGGGATTCTTTGAATACTGTTTTGGGCAAAACGGGGATCGCCTGTGAAGCTGCGTACTGGCCCAACTGCATGCGAAGAGCTCTCAGATCACTGTAAGGTCTTGGCTGTCTATTGAGTTGCTGGCTGATAGCTAGAGCCTCCTGAATTCTTTTCTGTTCTTCTCGATATTCCTCAGTTGGAGGATAAGGATTGAAAGGCTTGGCTCCCAGCAAAAATGGAGCAGCTGCAGAAATTAGCAGTAATTTCAAGAGTCTGGACATCGTGCTCTCTGTTCCCCAAAACGATTCTCAAAAGGGTCATGACATCCTGTCTTGTAGCCGGCTTCATCCTGAAGAAAGCTTTTTTGTAGTCTTCCTTACTTTAGATTTGTCTTCAAGCAAACTTGAGCCCATCTAATCAAAACCGATTAAAAACTGATAAAAAACCAGCTATTCGTCCATAAATTCAAACCTTTGACCGCTTCGCCTAACTGTAAAAAAATGCAGTATCGTGGAACTGATTACTTCAACAACGTTTAAAGGATGTTATGAAATACCTGATAGTAGCTGTAATGGCTTTGCTTTGCTGGGCAACTCCATCTTTTGCCCAAAAGCTCGGACCAGTGGGAAAGCAAATGCTCCGGGAGTATTCAACGAAGGGCGAACTCACTTACTGGAGTTCTGTAGATACAGAGTGCCCATTCTACAGTAATTTGAATCTGAACCAAATCATTCGAGAGAGAATTTTAAAGCAAAGTATTCGACCTGCTTTCCATAAAAACAAACAACTGAGGAAAGCCAGAATCTATGTGAAAGTTCACTGCTATTTCGAAGGATTCACTGTGATTACTGCGGATTTTGAACTCCAACTCGGCTACGACCTAGCTGACCAAGTGCGCCTTGGCTATTCCTCTGAAGTTTTTCTGCTGAATCATCCCATTCAAAAAATCAAGGTCGATATTGAGTCCATGGTGGATGAAAAGGTCGCTGAATATGCAGCAGCCTATCTAGAAGGTGCTGTTGGTCAGCGACCTTCTTCGAGCAGTGCACAGCAATAATTGGACATCACTATTGCAGACTCTTTGTTGAGGGCGCTGATCGTCCATACAGGCCTTCAATCAAGGAACTTCTTCAGCAATCTTTATCACTAATCTCTCCGTTGGGAAGAATCGTATTGCAGAAAATTGCACCGCGCAGAATAGCGTAACTCAGATTAGCATCTCGCAAGCTAGCCTCTCTCAGATCAGTTTCTCGCAGATCCGCATTCCTCAAGTTGGCCTGAGATAAATCTGCTCCCCTCAAGTCGGCGTAACTCAAGTCGATGTCCGGCAACTTTGCTGCTGACAAGTCACACTGGTTGCAGACAATCCTCTCCTTCTGCTTGGCTACCTGCTTCAACAAGCTTTCAACATCCAATGGATTAAAACAAAAGACCGGGGATACCAAAACTAGAAACGTTGTAGGTATGAGAAGAAATCTCTTCATCGCAAGCGCCACATTTTTAATTGCATGGACAGGTCAAATTTTCGCTGAATTACATGCACCTCAAGAGTTGTTTGGAAGCGAAGTCTGTGCATTCAAGTCCCTTCGATAGTACTTGTTACCACTTCCCCAATTCTGAGGTAATGCCTCTCTCATCTGAATCAGATTCGGTTCTATTTCTGGATAAGCCGAAAAATACTGCGCATTTCGCTGAAGCTGTTGGACAGGTGGGGGAGTGTAGGTACCTGGGGGAACTGGGTGTCTCTCTGTCCAAAGATACTCGAGGTGTTTGGATTCACATCCAGACAAAATAAAAGTTGCACCAACCAAATATAGAAATACTTTCCTCACTATGTCTCTCCGTCGTTTAAAGTTATTAGAATTGATGTGTTCCAACCCTATAGCAGTACATATACAGCTATATTTTCAATCTTTTTATGGTAACTCACAAATCTCTGTCTCATGACTAATTAACAAGTACTTAGCCGATCCTCCACCAATTCTCCTGTTTACTGAACCACATCAGTTGGACTGACAGATACCAAAATACAAAAGTAATTCCCTCAACCTGACTCTGAATCAGGAAATTCAAAGTCACACCCAGAACTAGAAAAGAAGTCAAGCATTGATCAGTGCATTATATTCCAAAAAAATCATTTTAAATGGAAGCCGTTCCTCTTAATTGAATCCATATGTCACAAAATTCCAAATTTAATTTCTGATGATCTGATTGAGTATGTGAGAGAAGGTAAATCAGTGTGAGAGTTGAATCTGGACTGAAACCAAGACTTTGGTCCAGATTCACAGGGGGCTATTAATCGGAGAGTTAGCTGCACAGAGAGCGGCAGTGCAGTAGGTCGACTTTACAATGTAATAGAAATATCAGAGTTTTCTCTCGTAGGGTGCTTGACCATCAGTCAACTCAAGATTTATCTTTGAAATATTATTGTTCAGCGCACTCATCCCCCAATTTGGGCCCATTGGGCCACCGATAAAGTCTTGGAAATCAACTTCTGAGATTCCTTCCTTCGCTTCCCATACACAGAACATTGGGCCTTCTTGCGCAACAGGCATGAAGGAATGGTTGTAAAACCCCAAGCTCATACAATCTTGAACATACTTTCCCATCGCAGATTGATCACTCATTAGCTCACCAATTTTTTGCCACTACTGACCAGCCATACCCGGCTTCACATAGTGGTGCACCAGAAAGAATTGAGATCCCATAATTTATACTCCAATAGTGCGATTAACAAACGTTTTACCAAACCATCATAAACCTGCTCAAGCAGCATTCATCGTTGCAGTCATTTTCTGTGAATCATCGAAGATATAGAATTTGGCAATTTTACCCTCTTCTATTTTGGGGAAATGTCTAAAATCTGCAGTTAGATTGCCTGAATCCACCGCAGTTACGTGCAGCATCGCGAACAAGTGGTGCCCTTCAGCAATGATGTTCACCAGCTTAATTTTGAATTCATCATAAAGCTATCGTACTTAAAGATAGAGCAATCATCCAAATTATCTGGGCCACGGTAAGTCCTCGATAATTAGGGTGAAAACTGTGCTAAGGGTAGGGTAAATTTGAGTCTAATTCCGAAAGCTACTTACTAAAAATATATTATCAATCTGTTAGTTGGATAAATTTTTTCAAATTATATTTTAAGTATTTGATTCTATTAAATTTAAAATTTTTTTCTTAAGCTACTGTTGCACCCAAGGGAAGGTGAAAGAGAGAAATCTGTTTTATAGAGCTAGTGACAACAGCATCTATTATGCTAGAAGCTTTCTAGAGCATTTAGACGCAATAACCAATCTTGCTCTCAATCAAATCGAACACAGAGCCTAGGTACCAGAATACAATGTCCTATCTAATGAATTGTAGCGGCTTGAAAAACTCAGAGTTGCTCAAGAGGCCAGTAAATAAGAGGGAAGGAATGATAGGGAATCAGAGCTGATCATCGAGGTAGCTTTGCAGGGTGTTTGCGATGCCATGCTGCCACAGGTGCTGCAGGGCATTTTGGAAGCTTTGTTGAAAAGCTTCGGATTCCGCGAGATCACCAAAGACATCCTGTAATTTCAAGAAAGCCAGTGGTTCAGTTTTGGATCGTTCTGCTAGCTTGCGCAATCGACTCGCCTGACTGTCCTCTGGCTGCATGTCTTTCCCTCCCTCAGAAAGTCCTCCCCAGTATCTACACCAGAGCGCAGACTCCAGCGCCAAACCAGTTACAGAGGCGCCTGCTTGCAAACGATCCCGCGTGGAAGGTAGCACAAACTTGGGTTGTCGATTGGAACCATCAAAACAAAGTCGAGCGATGGTATCCCCAATTTTTGGATTGGCAAAACGCTCCAAGATTAACTGAAGGTAAGCCTGTAGATCAGTATTGGGTACTGGGGGAACTGATGGTAGGATCTCCTCCGTCTCCATCTTCTCCAAGTAGCGGTAGATTAGCGGATGCGCCATCGCTTCATGGACAAAATATTGATCTAGTAGGGCTCCCACATAGGCAATCGAAGCATGCCCCGCATTCAAAATCCTCAGCTTCATGTGCTCATAGGGCGTTACATCCGGTACGAAAGTCACCCCAACAGCTTCCAACTCCGGTCGCCCCAGCGGAAAGTGATCTTCCAAGACCCACTGAATGTAATTTTCACAGAAAACAGGCCATCCATCCTCAATACCAAACTCCTCCTGCAGAATACTTCTTTCCCGATCAGAGGTAGCGGGTGTAATGCGATCCACCATTCCATTGGGAAAAGCTACCTCACGCTCAACCCAGGCGGCCAATTTGGAATCTTGCATTTCAGCCAGGCCAATCACAGCGTTGCGAGTGACGTTGCCATTGTGTAGTAGATTATCGCATGACATCACAGCAAAGGGTGCAATACCTCTCACCAAACGGGTACGCAAACCAGCCAGAATCAACCCAAAGGCTGTGGTTGGTGTCTCTGGACTCGCTGCATCCTGTCTTAATGCGGGCTGGTCCGGATCAAACTCTCCGGTTGCTGGATTAATAAAGTAGCCTCCTTCCGTGACCGTCAATGAGACAATCCGGATGCTTGGGTCTGCAAGTCTTTCAATGTTTACCGGATCTCCTGGAGGGAGAAAATCGAGCATCGATCCCGTTACAGTTGCCTTGTAACCTGCTGCCGATTGCTCCACCACCGTAGTCAGGTAGTCCTGCTGTGCTAGGGTTTGGCCCATCACACGATCACCAGGCATCACACCTGTACCAACCAGAGCCCAGTCAAGAGATTTGCCAAGTCGGAACAGTTGGTCTAGATAGACCGCCTGATGTGCCCGATGGAAATTGCCCACACCAATGTGGACAATCCCCGGCTTGAGCTGCTTAGAAAAATAGCTAGGAACTGAGATCTGAGAGGCGAAAGAGGGCAGAGCTGCCCGAGAGAGTCGAATAGTCATAAAATTTTTGGAGGGTCAACTCATCCAGTTGCCACCATCGACGTTGAGCGTCTGTGCTGTAATGTAGTCGGCATCAGCAGAGGCAAGGAAAACAGCGGCCCCCTCGATGTCATTGGGACTTCCCATACGGCCCAGAGGGACAGCTTCACCGACCAGTCGCTTTTTCTCTCCAATAGGTCGGTTTTCGTAGCGCGCAAAGAGGCCATCGACCGTTGCCCACATCGGAGTATCGATCACTCCAGGGGCAATACCATTAATGTTGATATAATGCGGAGCCATCGCCAATGCTGCTGATTGAGTATAGCTGTAAACAGCGGCCTTAGTTGCACAGTAGTGAGCTACCAGAGCTTCCCCACGTCGACCTGCTTGAGAAGAAAGGTTAACGATCTTACCACGGATGCCTTTCTCAACCATGTGAGCTACAGCTGCTTGCATCATGAAGAACATTCCCTTGACGTTGATGTCAAAGAGCCGATCGTAACTTTCTCGAGAAGACTCCAGTAGTGGAGCCATCTCGAAGATGCCTGCATTATTGAAAAGGATATCAACTTGGCCAAAAGTCACAGCCGCTGCTTGAATCGTTTGATCGATATCCGCCTGTTTAGTCACATCCGTACTGACCGCCAAGGCACCGCCACCAGTTGCTTGAATTTCCTTCGCGACAGCTTCTGCTAGTGACAGCTTTACATCTGCAACAACACAGCGTGCTCCTTCCTGAGCGTAGCGCAAGGAGACAGCGCGACCAATACCACCGCCACCACCTGTTACAATTGCTGTCTTGCCTGCCAGTTTCATCGAATTGCCTTCCCATTGTTATCAAATTTGTGGACCTTATCTTCCTCTGGACTGAGGTAAACCGTATCTCCATAGTTCAATTGAACTTCTCCATCAGCACGAACAGTCATCGGACTTTGCTGGCCTTCCACGTTTACGTGCAAGAATGTGTCTGAACCCAAGTGTTCCGACACTCCGACTTTACCCGTCCACAGACCTGAAGACGTAGAGATTTGGACGTGCTCAGGACGGACTCCAATCGTTGTTGCATTGTAACGACTAGCTTCTCCACCATTGAGGAAATTCATCTTGGGTGCGCCAATGAAGCCAGCAACAAAGAGGTTATCTGGTGCACGGTAGAGTTCTAGCGGACTACCCACCTGCTCAATGTTGCCATGATCGAGCACCACGATCTTATCAGCCATCGTCATTGCTTCCACCTGATCGTGGGTAACATAGATCATTGTTGTCTTCAGTTGCTGGTGCAATTCCATGATCTCCAACCGCATGTTGATCCGGAGTGCTGCATCCAGATTCGAGAGTGGTTCGTCGAAAAGGAAGGCTTTCGGTTGGCGCACAATCGCTCGACCAATCGCAACACGCTGACGCTGCCCACCAGAAAGCTGGCGAGGCTTACGCTCTAGATACTCACTCAGGTTGAGGATTTTGGCTGCCTCTTGGACCTTTGCAGTGATCTCGCTCTTTGGCATGCCTGCCATTTTCAGTGGAAATCCGATGTTCTCGCGCACACTCATGTGCGGATACAGGGCATAGGACTGAAAAACCATTGCCAATCCGCGCTTGGCGGGCGCAAGGTTGGTCATATCCTGACCATTGAATTCGATCCTGCCCTTGGAAACTTCTTCTAAGCCGGCAATTAGCCGCAACAAGGTGGACTTCCCACTACCAGAAGGACCAACGAATACAACAAATTCTCCTTCATTGACCTCAAGATCTACTGAAGGAATGACTAGTACATCCCCAAACGATTTGGAAACGCCTACTAAATTAATGCTACCCATGTCTTTTTCCCTTATTTGACTGCCCCGAGGGCCAGTCCTTTCACCATTTGCTTCTGGGTCACCCAACCAAGGAACATGATCGGCAGGGTGGCCAGGGTGGAGGCCGCTGAAAGCTTAGCCCAGAACAACCCTTCCGGGCTGGAATAGGAAGAAATGAAGGTTGTTAACGGAGCCGCTTCAAACGCTGTCAGGTTCAGGCTCCAGAAAGAATCATTCCAGATCAACACAATACTCAATGAACTCGTGGAAAAGATCGCTGATTTTGACAACGGAAGCAATATATAAAGAAGAATCTTCAAAATTTCATTGAACTCTTCCATTGATTCCATCAACCGTACCACAGGAGAAGGGATCTCTTGCATCAATTGTAAAAGGTCTTCTCACTTCATCTAGGCAATAGCTACAAGATCCAAGAGTCTAGACAGAGGGACTATGGATTGATTCATCTTCGCTTTGATACGCTTCTGATCTTTTAAGAGTCAATCCAACTTTTTCTGACGGACCACCGCAACCGATGGCTTGGCTAGCAAGGTATTCTCTGAAATTCTTCCTGCAAAGCGGGATAGAGCCGACGATAACGGATCAACAGATCTTGATAGTTCTCAAACAACTCTGATTGAGGCTCCAGAACTTCCGCAATGGGAGGACATGAACAAATTGAAGCTGGATCACCTCCCTCTGCAGCTATTAACCCCAGGCGAGCTGCTCCGAAGGCTGCTCCCAATTCAGCACCACTGTGTCGAATGAGCGGACGCTGCAGCATTGTCGCCAGTATCTGTCCCCAAGCACGACTACGGGCTCCACCACCAATCAAAGAAATCTCACCAATCTCTGCACCAGCTTCAACAAGCACATGCTGGCAATCAGCAAAAGCACAGGACACGCCCTCCAAGACTGCTTGAGTCAAATGTCGAGCATCATGATTGTGAGTCAGCCCGAAGAACACTCCCTGAGCCTGAGAGTCGTTATGTGGAGTTCGCTCTCCAGAAAGATAAGGCAGAAACAATGGTGCACCAGTTTGTACTGGGTCATTTTCCAAGGCGGTCAGCAGATCAGATTCTGTACGCCTAAGTAACTGGCATAACCAACTCAAACAACTGGCCGCACTCAGGATGACTCCCATTTGATGCCATGTCCTAGGTAGACAGTGACAGAAAGCATGGGCACCTTTTTCTGGAGCTGGTAGGAAAGAGGGTGTAACAACAAAGTACACCCCTGAAGTTCCGAGAGACAGAAAAGCAGACCCAGGTCTTACCGCGCCAATCCCAACAGCACTTGCCGCATTATCCCCTGCACCTCCTGCGATCACAGGCTGACCGCTAATGCCCCAGCGTTTTGCCAACTCTGGCAGCAAAAATCCTGAAGATCTAGTTCCTTCAATCAACTGTGGCATGTGATGTCGTGAAAGACCTGTTGCTGACAACATGATGTCTGACCAGTCTCTTTTCTCAACATCCAACCAGAGGGTTCCTGCAGCATCTGACATCTCTGAAACTATTTCACCGCTAAGCCGCAAACGCAGAAAGTCTTTCGGCAGCAAGACTTTGTTCACTTTTTCAAATAATGTCGGTTCTTCTCTCTGCAACCAAAGCAGCTTAGGTGCAGTGAATCCAGGCATTGCCAGATTGCCAGTGATTTGACGTGAATTTGGAATTTGCTGCTCTAAGAATTCACATTCGGTATCAGAACGCCCATCATTCCAAAGGATTGCTGGGCGCAAAACCTGTTGCTGAACATCTAGAAGCGTAGCTCCATGCATCTGCCCAGAGAGGCCAATACCCTTGACCTGAGCTAGTGAATGTCGCTTACAGAGTTCCTCAATTCCTGCTTGAACAGCTTGCCACCAAGCTTCTGGCTCCTGTTCGGACCAAAGTGACTTGGGTCTCTGCACTGTCAAAGCGATACTGGCTTCGGCTAGGACCTGTTGTTCCGAACTGAGCAAGAGGAGTTTGACAGCAGAAGTGCCAAGGTCGATACCGAGGTACATGGTTAACCTCAATGAAGTGGAAAGATGATCGCTGTGAGAATCGTAGGAACGAAAGAAAATAAGGAAAGTTGAGGGGAGACCGTTACGAACTCCCCTCCAAAAAAGATACTTAGAGGCCAACCTTAGTCAGAGCACGCCGTGCATAGACCCGAGACATTGCGCGGCGATAGTCTTCACTGACAGACCAATCGCTAAGCACATCTACACCATTGGTCGCTGTTTCGGCAGCAGCCTTAATACTAGCTGTACTCAGAGCCTGACCTTTGAGGGCTCTTTCAACATTGGTGTCACGGAAGCCAACATGGCCGACACCACTGAAGCCTACACGCACGTCGGAGCAGGCACCTCCAGACTTTCCCACAGCTACCGCACAGCCCACGTAGGGGTAGCGTGAAGCAGGCTGCGCGAATTTCTCGTAACAGGAATTCGCATTCATCGACGTGGTAGGTACCCGAATCTCAACCAGTAGTTCATCTGGTTGGACTGCTGTTTCCCATAAAGCCACAAAGTAGTCTGTTGCCGAAACCACTCGCTGCCCACTGGGACCCTGAATCACCATGCTAGCGTCCAGAGCCAAGATTGGACCAGGATAGTCAGCTGCTGGATCAGAGTGAGCCATCGCACCACCGATTGTTCCTCGATTGCGCACCTGTACATCACCAATCGAAGCAGCAGCATCTCGCAGAGCTGGAGTTTTTGTTGCGATCACATCAGACGATTCAACCATCCAATGTGTAGCCATCGCACCAATAGCAATGTGATCTCCCTTATCCGTGACGTGCTTCAAATCAGCAACACCCCCTAGGTCAATCACTGTAGTGGGAGTGCTCAAGCGTAGTTTCATAGCAGGAACCATACTATGTCCTCCCGCAATAACCTTTGCGTCTTCGCCGTATTGGGCCATCAGCGAAAGTGCGTCGGTAACACTACTTGCCCGATGGTATTCAAAAGCTACAGGAACCATAAATCTCCTAATTCAGGGGAGAGGCAAAAGCCTCCCGAAAGTTTGAGTAATCAGGCGTTAGCGTTTTGAATCGCAGCCCATGCCTTTTGTCAGCAATATTTCCGGATCTCTGATGCCCGGTAGTCGCAGCAGCGCTCACTACTGCGTTGACAGTCAACGGAGTCGAACCGATGGCACATGCACCTCTCTATGAACTTTGGCTCCCGAGGGCTTGCATGAAAAGGGAGTAGCATTTTGGGCGGATCTAAGAAGTAGTATTATAAGCTTTTGAGATGAGTCACGGTTTTATATTGGGCAAACCTCAGATTTTGTTAAAAATCTTTTGCCGGTTCCATTATCAAGAGAAAACATGCCCCCGATACCAGGTACACAGTCTATAATTAGGTTAGTATTTTTCCACTTATCGTGCTGGTCGCGTCCAATGTAGAAGGGAATTCCGCCAATTTTGCCTATCATAACATCTCTTTCTCCAACCAGAAAATCTTCTTCAGGAAAGCACATTGGTGAGCTGCCGTCACAACAGCCGCCAGACTGATGAAACAGTAACTTTTGGCCATATTTTTCTTTGAGATGCTCAATGTGATTTAGAGCTTCCTCAGTCGCTCGAACATCCATTTCTTCACCCTTGAATTGAGCCACCCTCTGATCGAAGGTAGCTGTTGGAATTTACTAGAAGAATCCAATTTTATTTGGATCATATGACATCAACACATTTTTAGTCTGCTGATAATGATTCAGCATCATTTTGTGAGTCTCTCTTCCGATGCCAGATTGCTTATACCCACCAAAAGCTGCATGCGCCGAATAATCATGATAGCAATTTACCCAGACTCTTCCAGCCTGTATTGCTTTGCCCATACGAAAGGCCAAATTATTATCTCGAGTCCATACACCTGCTCCAAGGCCGTATAAGGTGTCGTTAGCAATTTCTAATGCCTCAGCTTCATCTTTGAAAGTGGTTACAGAAACAACTGGACCAAAGATTTCTTCTTGGAAGACTCGCATTTGGTTGTTTCCCCTAAACACTGTTGGCTCAATGTAGTATCCATCTTCCAGTCCACCTCCCATTTTTGCCACATCACCACCAGTGAGTACTTCTGCTCCTTCCTCTTTGCCCAACTTAAAGTATGAAATAATCTTCTCCATCTGCTCTGTAGAAACTTGAGCTCCTAACATAGTTGACTTCTGGAGTGGATTCCCTTGCTCTATAGCTCTCACTCTTTCAAGTGCTCTCTCCATAAATCTGTCGTATATAGATTCTTGTATGAGAGCTCTGCTTGGACAGGTACATACTTCACCTTGATTCAGGGCAAACATTGTGAACCCCTCCAGACATTTGTCGAAAAATGCATCATCTTCAGACATTATATCTTCGGCAAAAATGTTTGGAGATTTCCCACCCAACTCTAAGGTCACTGGTATCAAATTTTGTGAAGAGTATTGAAGAATGAGTCGGCCTGTTGTCGTCTCACCCGTAAAAGCTACTTTCGCAACTCGATTTGAGGAGGCCAATGGTTTTCCAGCTTCCAGACCGAAACCACTAACGACATTTAAAACACCAGGAGGCAGTAAATCGGCAATCATTTCCATCAAGACCATGATGGACGCAGGTGTTTGCTCAGCAGACTTAAGAACGACACAATTACCTGCCGCTAGAGCAGGGGCAACTTTCCAGACAGCCATCAGAATCGGAAAGTTCCAAGGAATGATTTGGCCTACCACTCCTAAAGGTTCTTTAAAATGATATGCATAGGTGGTCGCGCTGATTTCGGCAATGGAACCTTCATCAGCTCTTATGCAACCAGCAAAATATCGAAAGTGGTCTACCGCCAGTGCTAAGTCTGCTCCAATTGCCTCTCTAATCGGCTTACCATTGTCGATTGACTCTGCGACAGCCAAACTATTCAAATTCAACTCAATCTTATCTGCAATTTTGAGTAAGATATTTGATCTTTCAGTAGTGGAAGTGTTTTTCCAACTCTTGAATGCTGAGTGAGCCGCGTCCAGTGCGCTTTCGATATCTTCAGAATTTGATCGGGCAATCTCGTTAATTACTTCGCCAGTTATTGGAGATCGATTTTCGAAATATGCACCCGATTTTGGTTCAACAAACTCACCGTTTATGAAATTTCCATACTTTTGCTTGAAAGGATATTCTACATCAAGATGTTCTGAATTAAGTGCTCTACTCGTTGTAATTGGTGCTCCCATGTTTTCCTCATTAGTTTGTAGATATTTGCTTGAGTTAGATCATTTCTGCTTTTTAGTGGGTCGGTCGGCCCTAAGCGTTAGGGGGAACAATGATCTGGTTCGAATAAGTTTTTTGCAGCCAATCGACGGCGTGCAGATGTTATGAAATCGTTTCACATAAAAATTTCCTCCGTAGCTAGGATTGCGAAGCTGCCCACTGAACTGCTTTGACGATGTTGTCATAACCAGTACAGCGACAAAAGTTTCCTTCAAGTGCATGGCGAATTTCTTGGTCACTTGGATCGGGATTGCGTTGAAGCAACTGCACTGTAGACATTATCATTCCAGGGGTACAGTAACCGCATTGTAGCCCGTGTTTTTCCCGGAAGCCTTCTTGGATCGGATGTAGTGTACCATCGCCTGCAGCCAATCCTTCGATTGTAGTTACTTCTGCTCCCTCGCATTGGACAGCTAGCAGCGAACACGACTTGACAGCATCACCATCAACAATCAGCGTACAAGTTCCACAACTGCTGGTGTCACAACCAATGTGGGTACCTGTGAGTCCAAGATTTTCGCGCAGGAACTGCACGAGTAAAGTGCGGGGTTCTATGTCATGAGAGACTGTCACCCCATTGACAGTCATAGATACCTTCATGCGCTCCTTTTTCAAGAAGAAAGTAGTGTGTAGTTCCAATCGCGGAACGAGAAAAACCAAGGCCAACGGTCAAACCGTTTCCTTGAAAGTAAACTTGTGAAAATCTGGTTAAGGTGTCAGATCAGCTCTATTTGGTCACGTGCCGTAGCGTGTATTCTCATCAATGCGCAATTGCCTACCGCGCTGTACTTTGGATAATTGGCGGACTAGCCGACGCAAACTACTCAAATTGTGAGCAGAAGCCAAGATATCAATGTAGGGAAGTGCTGCCTGCATCCCCTGCGTCGATGGACGATAATCTGGGTTGCCCATCAATGGATTTAGCCAGATCACACTACGAGAACGTAATTTCATAATGCGCATACTCTCACCAAGTAATTCCACGTCACCAGTATCCCAACCGTCACTGATTATCAAGACAACCGTACCTTGGTCCAGTAAACTCAGGGCATAGTGCTCTACAAACTCTCCAAAGGATTCACCGATTTTTGTACCACCAGACCAATCAGGTACGCTCTCAGCCATCAAATTGAGCGCTTCCTCCAATTCCCCAGTTTGCAAGAACTCAGTCACTCGATGCAATGAGGTACTGAAAACAAAGGTTTCAATCCGGCGGTATACACTTTGAAAAGCGTACAGAAATTGGATCAAGAAGCGGCTGTAGAGGTCCATCGACTTACTAACATCGCAGAGCAGTACTAGCTTGAGCTTCTGTCTTTTTCTTTCCCGGTGAGCCAAATCAAGCAATTCTCCACCGCGTCGCAAGCTACTTCGCATCGTTCGGCGCAAATCCAAGGGCCCACGCTGTCGGGATGTCTTGGTGCGGCGACTAAAACGTAAGGCCAAGGACTTGCCAATTTCATTGATTAGCCGATCAACCTCGTCCAGATCCTGCGCTAGAAAGTCACTGAAATCCCGTTCTGTCACCACTTCAAAAGGGCTGTAGCCTGCTGCTTCCTGCTCCTCACTAGCTTGATCCACGTTGTTTAACCAATCATTAATCGTCAGGGACTTCTGTTTACGCAGGTGATCATCGATAATGACTGATGGGTCTTCTGCCTCTTCTTGGTCTCGGGAACTTAGTTGATCTACTTTATCCCGTACATACCAGAAATGTCGGAAATGTTCGTCGAAAATTTCCTGTTCTCTTGTACTTTTGGCTAAGGTAGTGCGTAAAGACCAGTAGAAATTTTCTTCTTCCAGCAAATCAATAGCGTCCAAGGCCCGCAGTGCGTCAATCTGTTCAGGTGTACTCACACTCGATCCCTGCCGTCTTAGCCAACGGCAAAAACCAACAACATTGGCGCTGAATTCGCGACGTAGAGCTACATTATCGAAGCGAGTTTCAAGCTTACGTTTGGGGGAAGGAATTTCGATTAGGGAGTTATCGGGGAGCATTGGAATGTGATCAATTCGCAGCCGTTGGAGACTCCTCTGCCGTTTTCATTTCCTTGGCCTGAATACCCAAGCGTCCAAGGAATTCTGTGAGTGACTCCCGTACCTGGCGGACATCGTTGCGGTCCTTGAAGATTAGTCCCAGAGTTTCCTCTACCATGCTTGGCTCAAGATGATCTTGGTGTAAAGCTGCCAAGGCTCTAGCCCAATCTAGAGTCTCAGCTACCCCTGGAATTTTTTCCAGCTTCTGCTGACGAACAAGTTCCATGAAACGGCATATTTGTCCTGCTAGTTCTGTGTCAACATCAGGTACCTTATTGCGAACAATCGAGAGTTCTTTCTCATAGGGTGGGTAATCGATCCAAAGGTAGAAACAGCGTCTGCGCACTGCATCGGAAAGTTCCCGAGTACGATTGCCGGTCAGGATCGCGTAGGGTGGTTTCTCGGCTCGAATACTACCGATTTCTGGAATAGTGATTTGCCACTCGGAGAGTATTTCCAACAGGAAAGCTTCGAACTCTTCGTCAGCCCGATCTAACTCATCAATTAACAAAACTGGGGCCTTTGGGTGGGTCAGCGCCTGCAGCAGCGGCCGTTTGAGCAAGAACTGCTCACCAAAAATAGAGGTTTCCCGATCTTCAAGAGAGCGAGTGCTGTTTTCGTCCAATTTCAAGTGCAGTAACTGTCGCTGATAATTCCACTCGTAGAGCGCCATGTTGGCGTCCAGACCTTCATAGCACTGAAGGCGGATCAGGTCAGTATCCAGTGCTCGTGCCATCACCTTGGCAATCTCCGTTTTACCGACACCCGCCGGACCTTCAATCAGTAAAGGTTTGCGAAGCGTCATGGCTAGGTACACTGACATCACAATGCTTCGATCTGCTATGTAGTCTTGTTCTTCCAGCAGTTTTTGCAGGCGTTGCAGTTGCTCGTGTTGCATCGGCCGTCCTATGTGGGGTTATTGGCCTGTTGGGCGCATTCTTCCAGAGCATTCCAGGCCAAAGCTGCACAGCGAATGCGACTCTTGTGCTTTCGAATAGCCATCAACGGTGGAAGAAATTCTGGCGGAGACTCGGGCAACTCACCCGTCTCCATTGCTTCTCGAAACGCAATGCCAAGATTGTTCGCTTCTTTTAGCGATAATCCCTGTACGCTTTCTCCCATCAGTGAAGCTGAAGCAACGCATATGGAGCAAGCGCGAACCTGGTTGCGAGCTTCCTGAATTAAGCGATGAGTTCCCTCTGAAGGATCGCCAACTAGCACAATGGTCAACTCAAGTTCATCTCCACAAAGGGGATTGTGCACGACTGCCTTCAGATCTGCCGGTTCCAGCCGACCTGCAAAACGTTGATGGTGCATATGATCTTTGAGGACATCTCGATAGAGCGATTCGCTCATGAAAAAACCTTTCGTACGTTGGCCAGAGCCAAGACAGCCCTGTCGATTTCTTCTAGTGTGTTGTAGAGCGCCATACTCAAACGAACCGTAGCTCGTGCACCGAGGCGCTCATGTAGGACCTGTGTACAGTGATGACCGGCTCGCACTGCAATCCCAGTTTCATCAAGGATTTGCGCCACATCGTGAGGATGCACACCCTCTAAATCAAATGAAACCACTCCAGTACGTTTCGAGGCCTGTGATGGGCCATAGACCTTCACATCGGGCTCCTCTGCCAAGCGGTCAAGCGCATGAGCAACTAGCTCCTGCTCGTGCTGCCGAATCTGGGAGACACCCCATTGCTGCACGTATTCGATTGCGGCCTGTAAAGCAACTGCCTCGGCAATTGGAGGCGTACCAGCTTCCAAGCGGGCTGGAATTGCGGCCCAACTAGAACTCTGGCGACCAACCTTGGCGATCATTCCACCCCCACCTTGCCAGGGTGACATCTCATCTAATCGCTGAAAACGCCCACACAGTACCCCAATCCCAGTAGGACCATAGAGTTTGTGACCAGAAAAAGCGAGAAAATCGCAACGCTCGGCCCAGTTGTCCAGTGGTATCCGACCAACAGCTTGCGCTGCATCAACCATTACAGGAACTTCATAACGTTGAGCAAGGTCAAGGATCATTTCCAAAGGATTGATTGTTCCCAGCACATTGGAAACTGCTGTCACAGCCAATAGTCGCGGGCGCTGGGTCAGCAGTTGCTCCAAATGATCCAACTCCAACTCACCTGAATCTGTGATGGAAACATAATCCAATTCAGCTTGTCGCTCCTGCGCAATCAATTGCCAAGGGATTTGGTTGGAATGGTGTTCCATCTCTGTCAGAACAATCCGATCTCCTGCTTGAAGACGTGGTCGCAACCACGCTTGGGCCACTAGATTTATGGACTCAGTCGTGCCTCGGGAGAAAACTACGCGTCGGCTATCTTTCACACCGATGAAGTCAGCAACTGCTTGACGTGCCTTTTCATAGGCCTCAGATGCATCTTCTGAGAGTTGATAGACTCCACGGTGAATATTGGCGTTGGAGTGAGTCAAAAATTCCAGCAGGGCATTCAAAACAGGCTGAGGTTTCTGTGTCGTCGCAGCATTATCGAGAAAAACCAACGGGTGACCATGAATCACCCGCTGTAGAATCGGGAAGTCTGAGCGAGCTTCAAATAGGGAACGCACAACGAAATCCACCTTAGATGCTGCACTGTTTGACTTCCATCATCGATAAGCCCGTCCGCTCATGGCGCAGCTTAACCACTTCGGTGATGATGCTCAGGGCAATCTCTTCAGGGGTTCTACCGCCCAGATCCAATCCACAAGGAGCTCGCAGTACATGACGCAAGGCATCTGTATCCATTCCACCTTCCTTGAGATATTCTACTACAAGGCGTGAGCGCTTTGCACTCGCGACCAGACCAATGTAGCGGGGTTTACCACGCAGAGCCGCCTGAATTACCTGCTGATCACCCTTGTGCTGGGTCAATACGATCACGTAGCTGTTTAGTCCAGGATTGATTTTCTGATAATCGGTATCATCAGTGATCAACTGATCAGCAAAGGGAAAATCCTCTCGGGTTGCGCCTGGGCTGTTAACGGTGACTCGAAAGTGCAGTAGGCGTCCAAGCTCCGCTACCAACTCTGCAATCCGGCCTTGTCCCACCAGCATTAACTCTGGTTGGGGCAGGAAAGGCTCAACGTAAACTTCCATCTTACCACCACAAGGCATCCCAACACCAAGCACTTCGTCATCCAGATCGATTTCAATAATTTGTGTCTGACCATCCTGAAGACATTCCAGAGCCGTTTCTCGGACAGCGCTATCTGCACAGCCACCACCAACCCAGCCCAGGATCGACATCCCATCGGCACCGATGATTGACTTTGAGCCTGGCTTGGCTGAAGCCGAACCGACTGTTTTGATTACGGTAGCCGTGGCAAACGCGGCTTCATTTTGCAGCAGTTCGCTAACTTTATCATAGTATTCAGTGGACATAGTTCCTCGGTTGGAAACAGAAGACAGGTTACCAAACAGGCTGGGCACACCAGTCGCCGGTAATTTCCCTGGACAGGGACTTTTCTGCAAAGATGTGGTTTCAGAATGGTTAGTCGACAAAGTAGCGCTCATATTCCTCTGGTGTATCAATATCCCGCAAGACATGATCTGTGCTCATTGAGTGCCGACAGACGCGCTCTTTGTATTGGCGAATCAATCCCCGACAGCCTTCCATCTTTGCATGACTCAACAACTCTTCGCGATAAGAGGCCGAAAAAAGTACCGGATTGCCCGGTTGATCTCCAACCACTGGACGAAGAATGAGTTGAGGATTTTCGACAAGCAGCATCTTGAACTGGCCTATCAATTCCTGATACTCAGCTGTCTCGATGAATGGCAAGTCAGAGAGACAGATCATGAAACCAAGAGCATCCGGTGAGGCAGCTCGAATTCCCGTCCGAATCGAAGTCGTCATTCCCTCAGCATAATTCGGATTTTCTACGAATTGAATCGGGCGGTTAGCTAGGGCTTCTCGAATACGTTCTTTTTCATGTCCCACAACAACTAGTAACTCATCGGGTTTTATTGCAAGAATTTGATCAGCAATGTGGGCCAAGAAGCAAGACTCACGGAAAGGCAACAGTAGCTTGTTGCGCTCCCCCATCCGCCGGGATTCTCCAGCTGCTAGCAAAATTATGCTGAGCATAGGTTACTTCATACCGAACATTCCCTTGAGAGCCGAACCAACCAATTGTAGTCCGTTGACTGGTTCAGGTTCCTCAGCATTCAGTTGGGTCTGCATGACTCGAATCTGGGTTTCCATTCGTTTCACGGTAGCTTCCAGTTCGGTAACTCGACTTTCCAAATCAGGATCAGCGGCACTCGTAGGGATTGCTGTGTCTACTGCTGGTTGTCTGGTTGTTGCAGACGTCGCTGCCGGGGCTGCTGTGACTGGTGTAGCAGGTGCTGCTGCAGGCTCCCCTCCACCTTCTGCAACTTCCCGGAATTTACTAACAAATTGTTCAATCAACTTATCATTGACCGCTACAATCATTCTGGAACCAAACTGAGCCAACTTTCCTGTAATCGACAATTTGATGCTGCTGGTTACTTCGGTCGCACCATCCACTTCCTTAAGATTGACCATCATTGTCATTGAAGCACTACCCTTACCACCCGTGTCCTTACCAGCACCTTGAAGTACCATTTCCTTGGCCTGAGCATCTAGCTTTTCGAACCGCCCCTCTCCGTTAAACTTACTAGTAACCGGTCCAATCTTGACACTAATTTTCCCCTTAAATTTTTTATCATTTATGATTTCAGTTAGTTGTGCTCCTTGCACGCAAACCACTACACGGCTGGGATCGCTCAGCAGTTCCCATACTTTGTCAACCGGCGCGTTGACGGTAAAGTTTTTATCTGCTGTAACTTCCATTTGCCTCTCCTCTCGGGATAAATGACGTTTCTAATTAATCTCCGAACCGTTTTCTTTCATCATTGATTTGGATCCAAACGAGAGACGGAGCGTCTGAAGGTGGATTGATTAGTCAAACCGGTCACAGTAACACAAAAAATTTACAGATTCCTTTTAGTTTTTAAAAAAATTGATCTTCCTATTGCAGCGGCACTTAAAGTGATAAAGTCTGTGACCTAAAAATGAGATTCAAGATCCAGCAAACTTTGAAGATTATGCGCTACCAGGAAAGCCTCTACCTAAGGTAGGGCAGCCTGCATGCCAGCTGTTGCAGGCCCATAACCCTGTATTCCAAGCAGTGGATTGAGCCAGATCACCTTGCGTACCTCATCCCGAAAGCGTTGGAGTTGCTGAGCTAACAAATCGGGGGCATCAGTGTCACAACCATCGCTGAGGATCAGCACGATAGTATTTCTGGAGAGCATTGAGCGGGAATACTCCGTATGAAAATCCTTTAGGCAACTGCCAATTCTTGTTCCACTCGACCAAGCGTCCTCTCGTTCAGCCAGTTGTCGTAGCGAGTCTGGAAAAGCCCGAGTCTTCAGCTTTTCAGAAATTGGTGTCAATCGTGTGCTGAAAAGGAAGCCATCCATCCTCCGAAAATGCTGCTGCAGCGCATGTAGAAAGCGCAAGAAAAACAGGCTATATTGATCCATGGAACTGCTGATATCCAGGAAGACAACCAATCCTGGTTTACGCTCACGTCGTTGACGAAAGCAAAGATGTAAGGATTCTCCTCCATGCTGTAGATTTCGTCGAATGGTTCCTCGAAGACTGATGCGGCCTGAATGCGGAGAAGGACGCTGTCGACGAGAAAGTCTTGTGCTGAGTTGTTCAGCCAGCCGTCGCGTCAATTGCTCTAGTTCTTCGAGCTGAGACATTGGAATCGTGAAGAAGTCGGTACGCCTCAGTGTTTCCTGCAGACTGGCACCAGCGACTTCTTCGTCTTCACGGGTCTGGTCACTTGCTTCTTGTGCTAAACTGGCAAAAGTCAGCATTGATCACTTTTGACGCGTAACAACACCCAGTGGGTTGACAGGTGGTCGGTCATCGGCAGTTTTCCGGGGCGGTGGAGGCCCCAGATGCCAGTATTGATCGAACAAAGGGTCGAATTGCTTCTTCTCCCACTTCGAAGAACATAGGAGCGCACTGAAGGCAGCACGGAGGTAGGAGCGTTGATCCAAAAGGCCAACTCGACAAGCTTCCAAGGCGGCCAAGGTTTCTGCTACTCCAACCCGAAAACTTTGGCGACGCAGAAAACGACAAAACTTAATCACAGCTGCGGTCAGGTCAGTCTGTGTGTTCATGTGTTCTGTGACAAACACTTTCGTCAATTTCATCCCACGGCCGCGGGCAATAGATTGTCTAGATCTCGCTTTCGAACCAGTTCCTGATCTTCTGTTGACTTCAGCACACATCCCATGGTGCTGAAGTCAACTCATCCAGATGCGGGCAATTGAGCAACAGGAGTGCCTGAGCTCAATCCAAGGTCTCAGCAACACCTGGTAATTTGCTCAGTGGGAGTTCCCGCAGGGACTGAACACATTGCACTGTTTGACTCGCCAACTCTGCTTCTACCGGAGGTAATCGCTGACGCGCAATCTCTTGCTCTGTATCCGGATGGCCAATCCAAATGATTCGCCATTAATTTCAATCGTGATGCTATGCTTCGACATGGATCAACTCCTCCCTTGGGCGCGTTCCACCGAGCGGCGGAGTGCGCGTTTTGTCAGTTCACGAATCAGAGTAATCTTATATTCAGCAGAACCACGTAAGTCATCCGCTGGGCTGGACGAATCTGCAGCAAGCTGTCCTGCCTAAGCAAACAGAGCATCAGATGGTTGCTGACCTCGCAACGCGTTCTCTGCATCCACTGCTCGAGTGGGCAGTGCTGCAACATTGGTCAATCCGATACCCGCCTGTTCAATGCTACCATTTGCAGCGAGAGATAGTTGGACGGCCACTGCGGCAGCGGCGTAATCACCTACCTTTCGCTCTACCTTTGGATAAAAGCCACCACTGCGAGTAGTTGGAATCGGAATCCTAATTTCGGTTAGAATCTCTCCATGTACCAGTGCGGTCGTAAAGAAATCAGTGAAAAACTCATCAATCGGCACCGTCCGGGATCCATAAGCTCACGCAATCTCAGCTCGGTAGGCTAGCATTGTTGCTGAATGGTCATTAGCGGGGTCTCCATGAGTCAGATTACCTCCCACAGTTGCTAGGTTTCGTACTTGGGAATCTGCAATTATCTTTGTTGTATCAACCAACAACGGGTAGTCACGGCAATTCAAGGCAAATCTTCCAGAGCCACTTCACGGACCATTGTACCGATTTTCAGAAAACTACTTTCCTCACGGATGTAGTCCAGACCGGGTATATGGCTAAATATCAATCAGGTGGCTTGGTTCTGCAAAGCGCAAGCGCATCGCAGAGATCAGGCTGTGACCACCAGCCAGCACCTTGGCTTCATCTCCATGTTCATGCAGCAAGGCAGTGGCCTCCGGCAGAGTAGCCGGAACCAAGTAATCAAAGGCAGGGGGTATCATGTTGGGTCTCCCTAAGGCTTGTGGACTCCTAATGCCAGACCAGAATCACCTGGCACATGCCTTCAGGTGAGACGATCGGTAACAGCAGTTTGGGCTGCCAGTAATTTGTCACACACAAATAGAACAATAGCAAAAAGGAAGGAATGCAAAGTTTGGAAAAATATTTTTTCTGAGAAGTTTCTGCTGCAGGATTTGTTTTAAAGAGCGACTTTCCTAGAAAATTGGAAGGAATGATTCGGTAGTGACAGGAGTACTTCTATTGTGAATCTCAGCGAGGTTCGAGTTCACAGTGTTGAAATTCAATCTGAGGAGTGACCTCTGTGCCAAAGTGTGTATTGCAGAAGTAAGCGCCATGGAACCGGGTTCCACCTAATCGAGTGCTGTAAAAAATGGTCCCTGATAGATTTGATTTTGACAAGTTAGCGTTCTGTAGATCTGCAGTGTTGAACCAGACTCCGCTGAGATTGGCTTCGGACATATCAGCACCGAACAATTTTACCCCTTTCAAATTGGCACCTTGGAGGTTTGCTCTTTTTAGATTCGCACCCCTCAGATTTGCTCCCTCCAGATTGGAACCCTGGAGATTTGCTCCCTGCAAATCTGCCTGCTCTAGGTTGGCGCCTCGCAAGTTACTGTCAGAGAGATCGGCTACTTGGAGATTCGCACTGAAAAAGATCGTCTTAGCCATATCAGAAGAACGGAGATTTGCACCATTCAGTTTGGTCATACGCAGATCAGCCTCGCTGATATTGCACTCTACACATGCTCCAAAATTACGTAGTCGACCCAGATCTCTTTGATCATAGGCCCAAAGAAATTGTGGGATGATCAGTCCCAAGCCAACAATCAGCCAGCAAAGACAAAGCGTTAGGGACAACCGGAACTGTTGAAAGAAATGCATATTTGCTCGTTTTTGAATTTATCAAAGAAAAATCCCTTTTGAAAACAACGATGAACAGCATCCAATTCCGAACATTACCCAGCAAAATTAGACTGGCAAAAACAGCACCAAATTGGTCTAGCAAAAATTCAATCCCGCCACAAGCACTCACTCATAAAAGTGATTCGATGGAGGAAAAGAACAAAGAAACTGTCAACAGCAAGGAGTAGGGAGGCAAGAACTGACTACAGGGAATTGCAAACTAAGTAGGATCACAGATGCCTTCTCCAGAAAAAATTCTCAGAAAAGACATCTAACTCCGACAGGAAAAATCAGGAAATATATTTTTTTCGGAATTGCAGCCCCCATCGCCTACTTAGGATCAACAAAATTCCCTAGGCGGACCTTGCCGCATTGGCTTAGCATCATGTAGGCGTCGTAGCGTTCAAAACCAAAATCTCGCTCAAGCCAATAGATCAATTCCCGATAGGCGATTCTACAAGCATCTTCTAAGGGGCGGGTGCTACCAATCGCCATGATAAAGTCATCTGCTTCTAAGCGTAGCCACTCGATGTCGTGATTTTTAATCACATTAATGGTGAAGGTAGTAAAGGTCGGATATTCAACAGCAACCCTGCAAACTTCCCCATCACCCTAACAGGCGTGAGCGTCTCCTATGAACACCCTAGCTCCTTCGACTCGAACGGGTAGATAGGTCACCATACCTAGCCCCATGT
>MDTD01163988.1_pt1 | contig 24778 bp, 58 predicted proteins | sample 811221 | NCBI WGS metagenome assembly MDTD01 (sample SAMN05326646, study PRJNA326480) | marine metagenome | isolation source: seawater | place: Pacific Ocean: South West | collected 2011 | reverse complement strand
TTCAGGTATGCCAGCCATCATCGGGCAAGCATCCTTAATGTTTGGTTCACCATCGTTATCAATATCATCATCGCACGAGTCTCCAAGAGCATCACCGTCGGTGTCGGTCTGCTCCTTGTTGAAGACCATCTCGCAGTTGTCTAGCTCGTTCTTGATAACATCGCCGTCGATATCGGTATCACACAAATCGCCTAGTCCGTCGCCATCAAGGTCGAACTGTTCAACATTATCGATGACTCGACAGTTATCGCACAAGTCACCTCGTTTGTCTCCATCGCTGTCGAACTGTTCTCGATTAGGAACACGAGGGCAGTTATCATACGAGTCCTCGATACCATCGTCGTCGTAGTCATCTGCATGCTGGTATGTGTCTCCAAGGTCAGTATTGGCAACCAATACAGAGCCTCCACCGCCGTTGCCACCACCTGATACCTCTGGTGTTCCACACTCGCCATAGTTGTTGTCGCACTCAAACGGCTGTGCGTGCGCCGTGCCTGCTGCTAGCAGCGCGATGATGATATTTTTTAACATAAAATTTTTACCTCTTTTCTCTTTTAAGCTTAGCAGGGAAACGACCAAAGTTTCCCATTCCATCATAGTCCATTTTGTTCTTAGATAAGAACTCTTCGTTAGACTCGCTCGTGTCCGATGAGCCCGTGTCGTCAATGAAAGATTTTCTAAAAAAAGTTATGCCGCTGGCTACACCAAAGACAACAATAAAAACCTTCAAAAACTCAAGTAAATTTACAGTCATTAGCTACTCCTTATAGTAGTTTGCTAGTCCCATCAAAGTTGGTGCCCAAAGCCCAATAAAGATACCAAACCTCTCAGCATGTGCGGGGTCAGCATCTCCAACAGAGACCCAAGTGAATATTGATACTGCTACCGAAGCTAACGAAGCAACGAAACACAGATTCGACAGATTGTTTTTGTTTTTCACAACTATACTCCTTTTTTAAGTGAAAAAGCTGGTGATAGGAGTTGAACCTACGACCTGATGATTACAAATCAACTGCTCTACCAACTGAGCTACACCAGCATATTATATTGTTATTATATCAGTCTTTGTCTATGATGTCAACCTCTTTTTTAATAAAAAACAGAGGCGTCAACAAATAGAGCGGAAGAAACCCCAAGGTAAATATAAAATAAATAGCGACTAAAAAATCTACCATGAAACACTCAATAATCTGATTCTATCTTTCGAAAGCTTTTATATGTACCTTTTCTCACCCAATCAAAAGCATTTTCGTCCTGCCAATGAACCTTGTACCAGACTTGGTAAGGCGGATATCTGTTGTTCTGCTTTATCTCGACGATGATACCTCGTGAGCCTCGCATCTCTACCAAGTCACCGACTCGCATAACTGACCACTCCTATGTATGGGTGGCCTACGTAAAACCATCCATCACCCTCGCCACTAAACCAAGAGATGAACACTCCGGGCTCAATGGCATCGTGCTTCGTGACGATGCCAATGTCTTGCTCATTGTCACTATACCACATCACCATGTCACCGACTTTCATTTATCACCTTCAAATCATAATCCCAAACATTGTTTCCAATGGTGCCGTTTCGCCACAACACGTTGAATGACTTGTTTATTGTTGATGCTCCGAGCATGGATACACCTCGCCCTACAATCACGCCAATTCTCTCTCGACCCACCCAGCTTGGGTGATTGTCTTTCACTAAATCACCGACTTTCACTGATTAGCTCCAAGTCACATTGCTCGACGCGGAATTCCCCGTCAGGGAATAATACATAAAAACCATGCGGAACAACTTTGGTGATAACTCCAAGACCATCCCAGCTAACCTGCTTTACCAAATCACCGACTTTCATTCTGGGTGCTTCCTCAACCATCTAAGCAAGCGAACGTCAATAGTTCTGGGGCTTGTCTCCCCAAGTAACAGAACCTTGTGGTTCTGTATGACCACACCGTCGTCACGATGAATGAAAGCCTCACCCAGATAGACAGCCACTTTATCATTGATATCGCGCGTGTGCCCGTTAATACGGTCGAACTTTACTAAATCACCGACTTTCATTTACCAACTCCAATGTTTGCATCCTATACGTGCGCTGACCATACTTTGTAGCCACATGAACATCGGGATTGGGGTTCCATTTAATCTCCTCTGAGTCTTTGAAACTTTCATTCCAACCTAACGACACCACAATCCCGGTCAGGGCCGGGTACGTACCGTACACCTTGACCAAGTCACCGATTTTCACTGATGACCTCCAGATTCGCCGCGGGGGCATTTTCGCGTTGACCGGTATCGACAAACATTATCTTAGCATAACTCCGATGCAAGGCAACTAATAATGCCAGTCTGCCTGAGTCCCGGCAAAGATGATTGAGTCTTACCAAATCACCGACTTTCATTGACTACAGTTAAATCCTTTTTCCTAATTGACAACGTAGCGCCGTTATCTTTGTTCCATCTAACTACTACCAGATAATCAGCATGAGGGTCGGGGCGAATTACCAGGCCATACCAGTTCTTCCACCTGTCGTGGACTCTTCCCTCTGGGGTATATCTTACCAAGTCCCCGACTTTCATATTATTGCCACCGATAGCATCACGGCAAATGCAATAACTAGAATTGGAAACATTACAGCTATAATAATTTCCATAATTGCAATCTTATCATCGTCTTTCACTGATTAACTCGCAACCACTTGTGACATACCAAACAACTTCTCCTCTGGTGTTGAGGGCTTTGAGTGTTCCACCGTTCTGATTACTATACAGAATCACACCAATATCACTACTGTTCGGTGTGCGATATATGACAAAGTCGCCAGGCTTAAATTTCACCATTATCTCCAAATAGTCACAAAATGACCAAATTCTCTATCAAAAACCTTCACAAGGCCCTCATAATTACCCATCATCATTACCTTACAGATAGCAGCAATCCTTTCTTCTGAGTACCCTAGTTGTCTACCAAACGTATGCACATACGCCATAAGGGCATGGGCGTTACCATCTGGTCCTGTAAGGTCAATCTCTATTGGCCTGTGTGGCATCTCTTCTTTGCTGCGAATCATCTTCCAACGTGCCTCGCGGTCTGCACCGAGCCAACATACTGGTAGGCTCCCTTGTTATAAGCAGGTGCAGAGCATTTTGCTTTACGGGCCTTTTCGCGGTTGGCAGCGTGGGCGCCACAGTCAAGACAAGTTCTGTAGCCCAGTTCAAGGCGCCTTGGGTTAAAAGATTCATAACAGATAATGCAAGCAGGATTCATGGTTATCTCCAGATTATTACTATATATAGTATATCAGCTAAGTGCCTAAAAGTCAAGGCTTTTTTTTAGCATATTTCAGGTCGCGACGGTCAAAGTATGATTCCCAATAATAATAATTTCCGCGTGTTGCATATTCTCGTTTCTGCGAGTGATTAAACACAGATTTACACCAAAGAATCTTGTAAGTTCCACAGAAATATGCGCCTCGAACTTCTTTGATAATTCCAACGTCACCATCTCTAATCCAGCCTGTTCTTTTTATCTTCTTACCATAAGAAGATAATGTAACCAAGTCACCGACTTTCACTGATAACCTCCGCTTGTGATTCCCAGAGTGGACCCATCAAAGTGGGGAATGTTGGAGAACGGGCATCCCATAAGACTTTGAATAGTCTCCTGCGAGATGACAGTGGGCGAGGAACTTCTGCCACGACAATACCAACTCTTTCCATCCCCCAACTCTCTTTTACCAAATCACCGACTTTCATCAGTTAGCTCCACGGACCTTTAACAACATTCTCTGATTTAATAATCTCTGCCTCCTTTTCAAGGAAAGCACGATACTCTTCGTTTAGGGTCCAGCCAACTTCCATAGTTTCGTTATTTAGTACGCCTTCGACGCGGCCTTCGCAAATACAGGAAAGCAGCTCACAAAAAATGGCCTGAGAGTTTGCAGCTTCGAGTACACCTCTATTGTAGGAATCAACAATGAAGTGTAGAACTTTTGTCCCCTGTCGATTGAGATTCTTTCTTGCTGTAATTGGGTCCACGTAATCAAACATAAAAAACTCCTTAATTTTCAGTTACTTATAATATAATACACTATCTACGTTGTACTGTCAAGATAAAAATCTATAAAAGTTTAATCCATACTGCGTGGGGCGAATGTCATTTTGCGAGAAAACCACCAAACATTGCTCACTGTGAAGTTGCGAAAGCGATTCTTCAAAAGCGCGGACACTAAAGGGCATCTTGAAGTCTCCACAATACTGCTTAACGAGGTTGCGCAAAAAAGAGCCGGTAACTGACACACCAGGGTGCTGAGGAACAGACTCCATTATCAGCGATTTATATCTAAAGTAGTCTTTCACATTTTTCTCTTTCTGAAGAAGTCTATCAGAGCCGAGCTGATTACAATTGCCGATACAAGCAAAAATAAGTCCATAATAAAACTAATCATACATCAGTCCTCCCTGTCTCTTGTTCTGCCGTAGAGTTCATCAATCTTTCTCTGCTTCTCGACTTTAAGCAATATCTGACGCCAAAGTTCTTCTTTCTGCTTTTGGTAGAGTGCGTGGTGGTAGCGATTCCTCAAAAGCATATAGATACCGGCACATAGAACAACCCACAATAAAAATTCAAGCTCTGCCATTGAAGTTATCCTTCCAGGATTTCATAGCCGTTAATCGCTGGGTCGGTGTTTACAACATAAATTGTAGCTTTGCTGTCTCCCGGAAACATAACTTTAATTACATGGCTGTAGTGAGTTTCAACATCTGCGTCGTCAATTTCCACCTTTTGCGCTGCAGTGATGATTCCGATTTTGTTATCGCTTGTCTTAATGCTCTTGCCTACCATTCTATAGACCTCGTAACCCATATTTCAAAGTCGCATGGGCAGCCATATCTCTCAATATCATCTTCACTTTCTCCTAGTCTAATCATTCCATAGTCTTCATCGTGAAGCTGGTAGAGCATGTCCATGAACGCGGTGATGTCAGGGTAATCTTCGTACCACTTAACATGTTGCCATCGAAAGCTGCCAGCGTCATAGTCCGCGGTGTCGGCGAACTCTATGAGTTCTTGAATGTTGTTATCCATTTCAGCAAAAATCTTAACCACTTTTGCTGCCTCCGGCGTAAATCTGACTGCAACGTCTGAACGATAGCCCATTTTCATTTTCCTAAACTGTTTAATGTAATACTATTTTACGCTAATTTTATTCTTTTGTCAAGCTTTTTTGCGGTTTTTGTTGAGATTATTTTCCAGCGGTGAGAAGGCCACCATCTAGCATTTCCACTATTATCTAATACCAATATATCATTGACAGAATCATTGGTCTCCAGCACAAGACCCCATGACATTAGGGATTCCCACTCGTTGGTATTTGTGATATAGCAGGCTACTAAATCGCCGCGGCGCATAAGACTCATAGTAACTATAACTATCTCTTATCAAGCCATTTTACCCTTGTTCCTAGTAAATGGTCCATCAAGGGACATATTACACACCAATTCGCGTTCTGATTTCTTCCCATATGATGTTCGTAATGCCAGGGCATCCATTTCTTAAAAAAATCAACGTATGTATGACTCATTCGATGCAAGACCATATAAAGAAACCCATAAGCAATCGCAGTCAAGGCGAAGCAGGGCCAGACAAAAACAAGTGGAACATGCAATAGTACGGCCACCATAGTTAGATAGGTCTCTTTGTGGAAGAGCTTTTCTTTGTAGTCGGGGTCGTGGTTTTGGTGTCTTCGAGCTACTCCGTGGTGTTTCCAGTGAAACTTAAAGCGGGACTTTCCTTTAGGCTTATGTAATAATATGTGAACTCCCCAATCAAGGAAATTTGCATACAAAAAGCCCAATAATATCCCCGCTACTACCCCAAGTCGGCATCCTCTGTTTGTGAAAGCTGCGTATGAAATTACGCACCCTATTTAACTATTCGTCTACTACTAAAATTACCAAAAGAAAAAAGAAAACAACGATAATCGCGACGAAAGCTCGCCAAAGCATGTACCATTCAAGCTCTGTCATTGATTACCACCAGGGAGGCTGTCCTCATCGCCTTGCCTTCACCAGTCTACTTCTAATTTTATTCTCTTTCACCCACAAGGCATCCTCAAACGCTTTACTGTGGTCCAGTTGAACGCGGTTATAGACATTCGCGCTGCATACATATATTATAAATTTCTGGTGGTTCTCAAACATTAATCTACAGCCACTACCCTCTCTTTGGTTTCAAAGAAAGGGCGGGATGCATGGCGCTGCGTTGTCATCCACATACGCTGGCACTTGCTTCGTTTGGGCTTGGGGGCACACATGTCTGTTAAAACAATGTGGCCATCGAAGTTACCATTGTTGACGTACTCCGTGGGAGCGTCAAAGCATGTGCCGCCCGAAAGGACACGTTCGGTTTTTCTTTTCTGGCCCTTTTTCCATGTAAAGACCTTCGATTCGTCAACTCTTGTATCAAAAGGGACGACCACAAATTCTGCAATCTCTGCCAATTTTCCGAGTTCTGCAAAGAACTTCCCCAGCATCGTGTCGTCAACTGAGCCTGACTGGTCGATGCTGACAGCTATTCGGGCCGTTCTGTTACTTTTCTTGCCTGGATGGATATACGCGTATCTACGATTAATTCTCTTTATCGAGCTGGACCTGTTTGCTCGCTGACTGGCTTTGACAAAAAATCTGAGGACCTTTCGCCAATCTACTTTTGTCTCTAGGGCCTTCATAACTTCACTTCTCACGGAAGCCGAGACGGAACCCCACGAGTTGTTTTTGGAGCACTCCTCGCCGGCCTTCTTGACTATCTCCTTGAGTCTTTGGTTGGCTACGTCCTTGGCCTCTTGGGGGCATTTGCCCCAGCCGCTATGGTCGTCTAGGGTATCAATCTCGTCAAGCAAATCCTCAAGCGTCTGTGGTTTTTTCCCGCTTGGCTGGCCTTCTCCTGAACCTGAAGGAACGCCTTGAGCAGAGTCCGGGTCGGAATCTTGGATTTCACCCTCTTCTTTGCTGGTCCTCTTCTTTGGAAGGTTTGCAAGATACCACTCTGCGCTTTCTCCGCGAGGGAAATCCTTGAAAAGCCCCTCTCCAGGGATGAGTCCACCCTCCGGTAAGTTGTCCAAGTGCGAGTTTATAGCCAAGTCTGCTGCAATGTTCCACCTCTTCACAGGTACCCCCTCCGGCATGCGACCAGTCACATGAAGAAATACAACGTGATAAAATTCATGTTTTAGGACATCTCTCCTCTCTGCGTCTGTTAGCTTTTGGAAGAACTCCGGGTTGTAAAGCATTTCAAATTGGCTGGTGTCGGGATTAACCATAACTCCAGCCGTTGGAATTGCAAAGGTGGCGCGCTTATCAATCCGTCGCGAGATTGATGCAAAAAACGGCTCGTCCATAAGCAGCCGTGCGGTGTGCATGTTAAGGTCAAAGCTAGTCATAGTATATCCCCTTACTTGGAATCGCCTGCAAGAATCTTAACCAAGTAGTCAGAAACAGAATCTCCGTCTACTTCTGATTGGTGGAGCTTGATTGTGTTGTTGATTTCTCCATTACCCAATACAGACCACAACTTCATAGCGACCTCAGAGGGCAGCGTAATAAAGTATCTTGCCAGGTTGTCCACTTGGCCTTGCTCCATCTCTGTCTTGAAAGCATCTGATGCATCGAACTTATCAATCAGCGCAGTGTGGTCATTGATGCCAAAATCAGCAACCTTACTCAGCTTGCCATGAACAAGAATGTCCTCGACTGTTACCTGTCTATCGTAATTTTGAACAAAGTCGTTGAACGAAACGGCGGCTTCAAAGCCGACGAACGCGGACGTCAAAGTATATAGCGCAGGACTAGCCTCCTCCAAAAGGTTGGCTTGCTGCAGGCACTCATCAAGTCGTTCCCAGGAGCGGCGACTAGGATAGACCTTGTTGGGTTCGTGGTCGTCTGTGTGCTCAAGGTGCGCCCGGTTTTGGTTAATGAAGTCCCAAGTAATATCTGAAACAGAGTTGTCCTTAGCCCAGGTCAACCAGTCCTCGACACTAGGCTCGACGTCGAACACAGTCCAGCGGTCGAGTTCGGCTGGGTCCATCTCACCAACTTGGTACTGTGAACCGTGTTCACCACCATTCACGGCGGCGAATACAAGCGTGTCCTCGTGTAGTGTATGACCATTGAGCTTGCGACTGTCGGTTAACTCGAAGATGCCTTGACGAACTTCGATAGTGGCTCGGTCAACTTCGTCGAGAAACAAAACAACAGGCTTGTCGCAAGCAGTCTTGAACCAGTCTGGTGGATTGAAGCGAGTCGAGTTACCTTCGATAGAAGGTAAACCAACCAAATCACCCTCGGTCATCTGTGATGCGCGGCGTTCTACGACAGGCAAACCCATGTTATCAGCGAACTGATAAACTACTGTAGATTTACCAATACCATGACGACCTCGTAACAAGACAGGCTTGCGTACATTGGTAACGTGGTGAACGATGTTTGAGAATGTTGCGAAGTCAACTGCCATGATGAATCTCCTTAGTTGTTAGCAGTTATTGGTTACTCTCTCACTGTATATAAATAGTATATCACAGGTGGCTATCAAGGTCAAGAACTATTTTTATGAAAGTTCTACAATTCTCTTAAACGCACTGGAGCGAATATCAGGGTCTAACTCTGTTGAAATCTTTACTGCAAGTTCAGTGTCGCAGCCGGGGGCGCTCAGAATATCAATAACATCCGACCTCCTAGACCAAGCCGAATGGTTGCCTGGTGCGCGGCGCTCAGATGCATAAAACCTATCATAAATAGCGTGCAATAAGTCCGTTGGGGTTCCCTCGGAGCCGTTGCGATTTCCGGTCCAAGAATAGCCGCGGCCGAAGAACGCCCTTTTCATTCGCCAGAATGAGCGATTCCACGAGCTAGGAAACCTGTTATACAACTGTCGATACCTTTCTGGCTCTTCAATATAATGTCCGTTGGCGACTAGCATTGCTTTGAGGCTGTACCCTTTGTTTACCCTATCCGACCAGAGCAGGTCTCTTGCCTTCTTGGTCAAGCCGGAGTTTTCTGCCAAGTACCAGTGCGCACGGGCGTAAGGGTGTTCAGCGATTCCGATTTGGATTGCCTCAGGAAGAAACTGATTTTTGGCCAAACCAATTAATTCTGCAGTAGTCATCCTGTAGATATTGTTTGTTAGTTGCTCAATGGACATTTATAATCCTTCTTAGGAGTTGAATAGTTATTATATAATATCAGAGAAAGTTCAAGAAGTCAAGCGAAATTAATCAAAATGCTTTAGCCACTTTGCTCTGACCCAGCGGTCGTCGCCGTTGATAAAGCGAACCATGCAATGGTATTCATCAATATGCCAGAGACACTGTTCAGTGCTGGTGACATAATTGTTTATTAATTCTGCTTTGACGACAATTCCTGCTGTTTGTTTTTGGTCTTTTTCCAGGGGACAATAAACTAAGTCCCCAATGTCAAACTTCTGCCTCATGTATTATCTTATACCACATGAGGCAAAAAAAATCAAATCTTTTTGAAAGAAATTTTCCTTGTCTGTCAGTTATCATTGCGGGTTGACCGGGCGCAGCTCGGCTAACTGATACCAATCTCTTTGGGAAGTTGTATGGTTTAGCCATCTGACCCTGTAACCGTATGTGGTCGGGTGGCCAAGGTGGTCTGCCAGGTCAATATTTAGCAGAACTCCAAGCAGAACAGAGCTGTTGGTAGCTTTGCAGTAGAATCTCACCAAATCTCCAACCTTCACTGTTGCCTCTTTCGCCGGGCGTAAGCCAGTTCTCTTCGTGAGTGATTATCGTTGGGAGTAAGACCGTTCTGGGGCTTTGACCACCTAACCTGATAGGGGTACATACCTTTGTGGATAGCTATAACTAAGCCTAGCTGGCTTGCATCCCGCAATGTAATTCTTTTATTGTAATTGCGCAGCTTTCCATAAGCTGAGAGCTTAACCAGGTCGCCCACCTTCATGTCACTTCCCATTGACAAGTTCAAAGTCTCGCTCCGGATATCTAGAACGCCCGCGCCATCCAACTGTCTCATTTAGCCAACTTGAATTCTCTCCCCCTGAGAAATGTATCTCCAAATACTTTCCAGAGCAAGAGAGAACAATCCCGACTGCATTGTCGTAGCCGCAGCGGATTGCGCGCTTATTGCTTTTCCCCCTAACCAGGGAGCCAACTGGGTATTTAGGCGGAGGTGACTTAAGTCTATCAATCAACTGAGTACCGTTACTCCAGAATGTTCCCGGAAAATAATCGGTATGAGGGTCGGACTCTTGGCCGACCGCTTTTGTGTGAAAGCTGCTAACAGATGGTGCGGAGTTTTCATCTTCCCAATCACTCGGCTCGACATACCATGACGCCACAGTATCTTCATAAATAAGCCACTCTTTTCGACGCTTTTTATGAGGGTCGTCAGAAGTGATGGGTAGAACCTTAGTGCCAAGACGCTTAAAGAGTTTATTAAGAAATGATTTGTACTTCATTAGTGGACCTCATCGCTCACAACGGGTTGGAACATCAACTTAACATCATTGAGCACTTCGGTTAGTACTTCAGCTTTCTCTGGGTTATCGTAGTTTTCGACAAATTTTACATTTAGTAAGGCAACCAGAGCTGCAACATTAACCGCTTCTTCTAGTGTATCATTCATGTTCAACCTCAATCAACAATGTCTGCTGCAGTGCGAGCGCGGCCGACGTGCTGGCTTGTGGTCATAGACTGAAAGCCGTGACGGCCTCGTGCTGTGTAATCTCGAAGGACTTTTGCCCCCGTCTTTTCACAAGTGTCACCAATCAATAGGCTGTAGGAGAACAGCCGCTCTCCATCAGTAGTAAAACAGCCAGTGTGGTTAGATGCTGGTTTGCCTTCTGCCCAAAACTCTGGTACAAGATGGTTGCGAACTTTCAATACTTTAGTCATTTTGTGTGTCCTTTCACGAACAATGGTGCGACATAGACAGCCGCGATTAAAGCGGCTCCAACCGCCATACAAACAATATCAAGAATTTTCATTCTTACTTTTTTCATAATACTATTATACTATGATTCCATAATGATGTCAAGTGTCTTTTTTTACAATTTCTTTTCCGAACGATGCACGTAGAAAGAACGCCATGTACTTATTTTTGAGCTGGGTACCCTTATAAAGTAAGGGAGTGTAAGTTCCATCTGATTTTTTACTAGCCTTGGTGCGAATCTGAAGTAATCCATTAGGACCATTGATTGTGTGCAATAGCTCTCGCGATGAGTGGGCGCGCCTGATTTGTGAAGAAATATAATTATAATCTTCTTTGAGCTTTTCATAGCATTCAGGTGAATTCACTTGGTTAATGGTCTTGGACTTGATGAAGGTGCCGTCTTTCTTGTCAAAACCAGCAAATATTGTTTGCTTTAGTTTTTGGAATACTTTGCTGTCTTTAAACGAAGTCGGATTGTCGACAATATCCGGCAAACAATGACCCAGAGAAGTGATTGCAATAGATTCACCCACTGTAAAAGTCTTCAACTCTCCATCGGTCATGTCCGTCAAATCAGAACCGTTTTTAATACCCAGTGCGGACTCTAGGATTTGTCCTCTTTCGCCCTTGTTGGCACCAGGCTTAGGAAGTTGGTCGAAATCGAATGTGTTCAGCATACCCTCAACTTGAGCAGTTGATAGCTTTGCGGAGTCGATAATATTATTTGCGCTGCTTGTCATTCTTGATTCTCTCAATCTCTTCCATGACCCTCACTCTATCATCGCTTGGTAGAGATGTCAAGATTTTTGTTGTCTCCGGTTTTGGAAACTCTACTAAATGACGAGCAATACGTCGAATGTGTGCAATTGACCTAATTTCCATGTTAGCCTCCAATTAAAGTTGTCACAAACTGCTTAATGCCGGTGATGCCGATAAAATCTCCGGCCAAAAATAATGCAACAACAAAAAATAATTTACCAATAAAATCAAACATTTACAATACCGTACCTTCTTATTGAATCAATCTTCCAATCGCTACCAAAGTGCAGTCGGCGAATGTATGCCCAAGATGCAACTTCCGCAAAGGACTGCCTAGCAACGGTTTCAGTAACAATCTCAGCCGTGTCTGGATTTAAGAACTCTATAATGTATGCGTCCATTAGTGATGACCAGGATACATGGTCTGCATCGCATGGTAGCAGTCTGCCGCATCGACTCGGCTTGGGTTTCTCTTTGTGTTGTCAACCAATCTAAGATTAGCATATACTTTCTTGTTCTTAATATCCAAATCTAGACCCACCACTCGCCCAATATATGAGTAGCCCGACATCCTTACTCTAACCCTGTCACCCGCCTTGATTTTATTAGGGTTCCATTGGTCAAACAATTTTTCAATGTCTCTGTTTGATACCATTTTTTAACCTTTCATAGTTACATTATTATTATACATTACCTCGACTAAAAAGTCAAGAAAAAAAGTAGCTAGGGCGGGACTCGAACCCGCAAACCCGGAGGCGGCAGATTTTAAGTCTGCTGTGTATACCAATTCCACCACCTAGCCATGTTGGTCGGGAAGGCAGGATTCGAACCTGCGACCCTCTGGTCCCAAACCAGATGCGCTGCCAGGCTGCGCTACTCCCCGATATAATTAGGCGTGTGGTGAGAATCGAACTCACATCATCAGCTTGGAAGGCTGAGGTAATGGCCGTTATACGACACACGCGTGATTGTGGAGCATCTGGGACTCGAACCCAGAACCAGCGGATTAAAAGTCCGATGCGCTGCCAATTGCGCCAATGCTCCTCATGCCCTAATTATTCTCCCAAACTTAATCTTCGAGCCATGCAACTCCAAGAGCGTCTTCTTCTTTTTCTCACAAATCTTTTTCGTTGCATAAATATGCTCCTTTGGTTCTTTGCCGATTCGATACTCTAAATGATAAATCGCTGTACTCATACTGATTTCTCTACTTTTCTCAAGGAATGGCCGCCAGTCCAGAAGACACCATAGTCGTCTGCCCAGCGGACCCTATAAGTTGGTTCTGACACGGCGCCATCGACGCCCCAGCGCTCCTGAATATCGATGATGATACCAACCCGGAGATAGTGGGGGCTGTCCTCGATAAGCCCATCTCGCTTCATTACTAAATCACCGACTTTCACTGATTAGCTCCAATTCTCTTTTGTGCAAGAAAACAATTGTGCCAGAATTCAACAATACATCGTAATACATACCATCTCCACTCAACATACTGTAGACTAATCCATATTTGTTGCCATGATATATCTTCGGTAGAATCCTGACTAAATCACCGACTTTCACTTATAACTCCTATGCTTGGATGTCCTTGACTGAACCACCCATTACCATCTCCAGTTTGCCACACAATGAAAACCTGGTCTCCATCCGGATGGGTTATAATCTTCTGGACAAGCCCAAAGTCCACCTTAACATGGTTTTCTCCCAAATATTTATACTCAGCGTACCACTGAACCAAATCACCGACTTTCACTGATAACCTTCAGTGCTTTGTAACTCCACAATCTTTTGCCCTGCGCGGTGATGACGTGAACGTCAGGATTCAAGAACGCACTCTCATCATAACTCGGGCACTTACCAGCATAACCTAGGCCGGTCACGATTCCTGTGTGGCCTTGCCCATTTCTAACTAAATCACCGACCTTCACTTATAACCTCCAAGTCCTCGACCCAGTCCCAATCTCTTTGAATCCCGCATGTCCTGCGCTTTGGTGGCCACAGTACACGAACTCTATCACCAGATGGAATCCTTAAAAACTCTACAGCACATCCAACTAGGCCCTGCAAGCCAGTGTGGTAACTCCTGTATTTGACCAAATCACCGACCTTCACTTATCACCTCCATCTCTAAATCTCCCCAATCAAAGGATTCTTGTGTATAAGTCTCAACATCTCCGTCGCAGAAGAGCATTGTCCATTCAAGTCGGCCAGGATACGATGGTGGGTGGTCAGAATCTATCACGAGGGCGTAGTAAACACCTTCTGCGAAGCCTAGTTTTACTAAATCACCGACTTTCATTTGTCTTCTCCTAAAGCGTAGCACCCCGGACAGGATTCGAACCTGTGACCCACGGCTTAGAAGGCCGTTGCTCTATCCAGCTGAGCTACCGGGGCTTATTAGGCTCATACTTTACATTAACATAGATAAACAAAATACCTGAGCCGATTATTGAGAAAAGCAAGAACAAGTCTCCAATCATTTCAATATTCATTGTACCACCTTGGTAAGCATATGTCTAGGAAAATCTTGAACTTTTGCATGCTCATCCCATGTAATATATATTCTGAACCAGTCTTCGTCGATTTGAGAGAAGACGACGCCCTTAGTTTGGTTAGGGAGTGGCTTGATTTGTTTGCTAGACACAACGTAAACCAAATCTCCAACTTTTACAGGCGACATCAACACCAGTCTCCTATATCTGAAAAAATATCAACACTATTCTTCTTTTCTTGCCTTTCTCTGTGTCTTTTTAGGTTTTCATTTTTTACTTTTTCTTTCTCCTCTTCATGAAGGTCCAGAATAGCGGCGCTGTGAGTAATCATATAGCTTGAATCACCGCCCTGATACACTCTTAGTTTCTCTCCCGTAGAGAGAGTTAGTGTCGGGTCTCTATCTTTTATATATTTGTTAGTCACCACGTCCCACGGATACACCATCTTCTCCACTGTTCTCATCGAACCGCCAGAAACCTGAATGTATGGCACCTTAAATTTTCCAAAATTATTCGCGTGCAAAAAAACGCGCGTGCCGTCAACCAGAAAGGAAATAGATTTTATTTTATTTTGCACTTTTTTGCCCTCTTTAGGTCAGACTCATGAGCGTAGATGGGAGCCACCTCTCCTGTAAGTAGTACCTGATACATTCTGGAACCCCTAGCTGCGCGAGTTACTGGTCTTGCATCTGTCTTAATAACAAAGCCTACCTTGTCAACCATCTTACGACGGACAGACCTGTTGGGATATGAGAAGCCATCATCAGATACATTAGCAATGTCAATCTTGTTGGTTGCTCTGATTTGCACGGTATCTCCAACATTGAATTTTAACTCTTCTTCATAGTTCTTCAGGACTTTCAAGGAATACTTATTGTTGGTAAACTTTAAGAAATCCGATTCGACAAAGAAGAAATTATCTTTGTCCGATAAGGCTTCATCAACAAGAGGTCTATAATAGGGCGGATTGGCTTTGTAGTAGTATGCAACTTTTAGACAAAGGTCTCTGTGATAATCTGACCAACATTCTTTCCAGTATTGCTTCTCTGCTATAACCACATCAGTATACTTTGCTTCGATTTTGTCTATTGTCCTGATTTGGCTTTCCGAAAGATAATCTCGTTTTTTGCTTTGCTCAAGCACAGACTCAAGAAAGCCCTTTTCCCACATATCTTCTTGTGGTTCCGAGTTCTCATACACTCGGTCGAGTAAACATTCCAGTTGAAATGTGGTCGGAGTGTTCTTGGCCTGGTTCATGGGTTCACCTTCTTAAGAGAAGACCTCATGACCTTCAATGCTCTACTTTGCCCTGCCCAGAGAACAGTAACAATAGCATCGCCGCTAAAAATATTTGACTCAATAACTTCAACAAGAACACCAGGCTTCGCATTACGAGTGCTATTGGTGCCAATAACTAAGTCACCAGCTTTCATCCAAAACTCCTTCATTGTTATATTATAATAATATCAGATACTTGTAGGTTTGTCAAGGTTTTATTTCAGAAATATCATACACTAATTCTGCACAATGATACCACCCCGGAGGTGCAGTGGGCTTGGTCCAAATCATGTATGCCATAAAGTTATTTATTTGCAGACATTGACCGAAGCAAGAAAATCTTGTTGAATAGTAAACTGTGTTTTTCTTCAACGACGCTTTTTTCATCAAGAATATGAGTATTCTAATTTTTTTATTCGAGCGGCAAAATTGATATTTTTTGCCGGGACATCACCCGGTGAAACAAATTCCACCTCCGAGTCTTTGAGTTCTGCCCATTCTCCGTTTTCTTCAAAGACACAAAGATGTTTTTGCGTATTCATGTCAGTAGCGACATACATTCCAATTTTGCCCTTCAGGTCTAGGCCAAACAAGTCGTAGTGAACCAGAACTTTGACTTCTTCTCCTCTTTTCATTTCGACTCCTTGCGAATGAGGCCAGTTTGCCTAAGCAAGTCAGCGATGCCCTGGGTAAGCGATAATCTAGCTGCTTCGCTACCAAAGTTACACTGCCCATTTTTTTGCTCCTCAAGAAAATCCCTGATTGCGATAAAGACTTTCTCGTAATTGTTATCTGCCTCTGAAAGGTTTTTCGTATCTAAATTATCAACTGTAAAACCAGAAGCTGTACGTTCTGTTCCTCCGGGGCCGTGAGTATCTTCTGACCATGAATATCCCTTGCCTTTTCTGATGTTTCTCAACGTGAAAACTCGCTTTCGTTTGCTACCAACAGCAATGAATCAGCCAACTCGAATGCCGAAGCAGCGTCCAAGTCTATTCTGTAGTCCCCTCCGATGAGGAGAGTGACGCATCTATTTTCTTGGAAAATTTCCGCTAAAATTACATCTCCGTCCGGAGTGTTCAAATAAAATTCATTCTTCTCTGAAGTCACTTTTCTCTCTTTTTTGTTACCTGCGCAGGTTCTTCTTGGATTTGTTGCAGCTTCCAATATTTATACTTAACTATGCTGCCCTCCATAAGGCCAGATTCTATAATCACATTATAGTGGTCTTCGCCGATTCGGCCGACGATTTTACCCCTTGTTTTCAAGGGCTTGCCAAATGGATAATCCAAAATCCACACTTTTGTATTTCTTTTTAATGCCATACTATAAATATGACATAGCAAATAAAATAGCGCTCTAAGAATCGCGGAGCTTTAACAGAGCCTTTTCTTTCTTTTTACATTCTAGCATAATATCATGCTGCTGTCCATAAGAATTTACTGGCTTTTTGATAAAATCTGAATGAGCTTGTGGGCGAATTTTTGGGTCGCCCTGTTCAACAGCTCTCGACTCTGAGACGTGAACAACGGGGTCGATTCCTTCTGGCCAGGTTGAGGCTGCGAGTTCGAGGGCTTTTCGCTCTGTGAGTCCTCCTGTGCAGAATCTATGGTGATGGTAATCGAAAACAATCGGGATTCCAGTTTCGTGATAAATCTTTTCATAAATTTCCTTTACAGACCACATGCTCGCTTTGTCGTCATTCTCCAATGTAAAGCGCATCTTAGTGTTTTTGTCCAAACCTCCTGGCTTGTGGAAATTTTCAATGAAACGCTTTGCTGTCGCTTCTTTGTCTCCATATGTGCCGCCGACGTGGATGTTGATTTTGTTGTAGTGACTAGGAAAGAAGCCCATCATGTCAAAAATGCGAGAATGGTTGTTCAGTTCCTTATACGTTTTTTCCACAACACCTTGCTTTGGCGATGCCAGGCAGCAGAACGGCCCGGGATGAAAAGTTAAGCGGTGACCGTTAGAGACTGCGTACTCGCCAATCCTAGCTAGGGTCCTACGGATAATGGAAATGTCCGGCAAATCGTCGTACTCGTACTCTGAGGCCCAAGGGAAGATGTCTGACGACATGCGATAGAATCTAATGTCTTGTTGTTCGTTCCAATCGAGAATCTTTTCAAGGTCGAGCACGTTTTGCAATGCTAGTTCACTCGCACGATGGAGACCCTCCTTGAGGAAAGTTCGCTTAATCATTGAGCGGTTGGTTGTAATACGCTTAGATTTAGGCACATCAGATAGGGTCATGTTGATACAGGCGTATCCGTAGTTCATGATTGTTCCTTGTTGTTATGGTTGTTTATAAAGTATAGCTTATTTGTTTATGAATGTCAATCAAAAAAATAACAGTTTTCTCGCTGCCACTCTAGATTTCTTTCTGCGCAATCTGAACTTCTAAGGAGCCAACAAAAATCAGTCTCAAAACCTGTGGAACATTGATGAGTACAGCTTTCCGCAGAAGGACTCATCAATCCATGAATCTCCGTGTCAACGCTGTAGCAGACCCAGACACTATCCGGGCGACTTGGGGATGATGGGCTACCAGCACTTAAAGTGGATTCATATGTCGGCTGAGTTTGCTCTAGACAGGAGACAATCAAAATGGAAAAAATGATAATAACCCGACTCATTCTTCAGATATTTCCAAGGCGCCAAAATTGTTCGCGGTGTCGGTCAGGCGCCATCCGTATTCTTCTACAATTTTTTCTACAATTTTTCTCATTTTGTCTGACTTTCCTGTCACTATCTTGCATGGAAGCTCAACAAAGTTCAAGAATTCTCTCACTTTTTCATCCACCTTGTCGTGCTGAGTACCGTGCAAATCTAACATGCGGTCTGTTCTTTTTTTTCTTCTTCTTTTTGTGTTCGCATATCTTACATCAACGTCTGGGAGCTTTTTGCTGTCAATTGAGTTCCAGACATGTGCTTTTGAAGTTCTACAAACCCTTTCGCGAAAAAAATAATATACGTAACCCTTTGTTACCTTAGTCACGACCCCAGCATTTTCGCCTGCTACTAAAAGGTCTCCTTTTTTTAATTTATACAGTTTCATCACTCTCACCTATTTTTGGAAGCTCCAACTTGAAAAGCCAGTTTGTAGAAACTAGCCCCGATGTATCACTAATTTTATTTTTCTTTGAAACCATCTTCTTAAAAAAAAATTCATGGGCTGTGTTTGGCAACATCTGCACTACTGCCACTTCGCGGTGGTTTCTGTTTTTTCCACTTTCATTATACCCATAAACATCAACTATGTCAAGAAGAATCCCAATCCAAACTTTTCCGTAAAGAACGTGATATACAAGGTCACCTACCTTGAGTTCTCTGATTTTCGATTTCTTGCTCTGCATAGTGTGCCACGACCCCCAAAGTAATTAAGGAGGTAATCCACAGAACAATCAAAATAGGCATAATTTTATCCAAAATTTTCAAAATAATAAAAAATATAAGCAGTAATCAAGGCTGATGCAATCGCGCAGGGCCAATCGATGCCCCTCCCATTAAACATAAGTATTTACACTTGTTAATGCAGCCAAGTCATTTAGTATACCCTGCACAACGTCGTACCTATTCCTCTTCTTCGCGTCGTCTAGAAAGAGCCTCAAAGAGCGAAATGTCCTATCGCAATTTACATAAAACTCAAAAGACTTGATTATAGACTCAAAACTTGCATTGACTATTGACTTCGAAGTTGTGGTGAAGTCCGCTCTATCATTCTGAGCAGTTTTGAGAGAAAAGGTCACACAAACTTTAGCATCTGAGGCCGAGGTCTTGCTCGAATAGGAAAACGCTGGGAGGACATTCAACCCAACCAAACTAATGCTCCCAAGAGACGGATATTGTGGCGTAAGCAATCGACTACAACAGGAGAATACTGCGTCCACGAAGCCACAGCCCTCTGCAGAGGAAAAAGAATGCTGGTACACCTGTTTGCCGCGGCGCTCTTCAAAGGAAAAATCTACATTTGTTTTTTCGCAGTCAGCGGTCTCGGTGATGCAAATTTGACCTGGGACAAAGCATGTCTTTTCTGATTTCAGAATTTTGTCAAAAATAGCTTTTATGTTCTCTCTTTTGAAATCACCGGGGGTTTTCATTTTATTCTAGTCTTTCTAAACCTGCTGAAACTTTGAATACACTTTGGACGTTTGTCAGCCTCTTTGTGTCTCTTATGATTCTTGACTTTACATCTTCTGGAGCATTCATCTGCCCGGGGACAGATGGTATAAACTTTACTGAGAGACCTGCTATGTATCTTCCTTCTGATATTTTCTGGTTTTTAATAACAACAGTAACAATTGTCACATTTGGAAGTGCGCGAAGGTCTGCCAGTATATCATCAAGGCCGCGGGAGCGATTCTCTTCAAGAGTGAGGCCGTAAGACAACATACAATAGAATTTGTAAATACCTCGCTGGCGGCTTCTTCCTTTTTCTTCGTTTATTGTTTCTTCTATCTTACTATAAAATTGATTCTTTGTCAAGCGTTCTCTGCCAAAATATTTCTGTATTTGCTCTTGAAGCTTTTCTTTTTCTTTTCTTGCTTCTATATTTATGTTGCGTTGAATATTTTTCCTCTGCCTTTTAATAGAATATTTTAGCTCTCTTTCTTGTTCAGAATTAAGCGTTGCCGTGTCAACCACTCGGCCTGTATTTCTTATTTCGGAGCCTGCCCATTTTTCTACAAAAAGAGGGTCTAGTAACTCGTTGTCTAGTATCCATTGGGCCAACTCTGTGTCGAGGTTAAACAAAATCTGTCTCAATCTTCTTGCGAAAATCTTAGCGTATGCGGTATAGCGGTATCCTTGTGTCGGCATATGCCGGTCGTCTTTCATGTAAGAATTGTAGATTAGTTTCTTTTTAATATCAATATCAACCCCAGGATACGCTATTACTTTGTTTGTTATCTTGGAACTGTTTGTTCCAGATGTTTTTGACGTGTATTCTACAAAATAATCAACAACTTCTTGTGGGAGCTTTGGTAATTCCGAAAGAGCAACAAGAAGTCGGTCTTGTGCAGTTTTTACTAAAATCTTTTTCCCTTCTTTTGATTTTTGGAAATCAAATATCCTTTTGACTGTGGCTTGGTTTGCAACGATGACGTCAGACCTAAAATTATCATTTGCCCTTGTAATTTTTGCATATTCTGGGCTGGCCGTGTGCAGATAGTGTGCAAGAGTAGTTATGTACACATTGCTGGTGGGCCGACTACTTGATGCTTGCCTTTGAACCATCTCTGGTGACAATAAGAAATCTACTATCTCTTGCCTTGCTTTCGGGTCTTGGCGAGCGATTGTGGATAAAAAGAAGACCTGCTGCTTTCGCAAAGAGTTCCTATCATTTTCATCATCCCTAGGTGTTGGGTCAAGCAACTCATCTTTCATCTCTTCATACACTGCTCTGGCAAGGATGTGGTTTGTTTCTTTACCGTAGTGCTCTAAATAATTTTGCTGTGAGCCCGGGCTTAACATGGGTTCTATGTGAGCGCCAATGCCAGCACGGTACCCCAACTTTGCTATTCGTACTATATCTGGTAGCTCTAGATATCTATTTTCTGATAACCTGTCGATAATATTATGAAGATGTCGCTGGTCTTTTTCTTCGCCCCAAAGACGCATTTCATCAAGATACTCATTGCCGCCCCTCTCTGCCACTATTCCCTCAAACCTATCTAATATGTACCGAACCACCTCGGGGTCGTTGTGGCTGGCTCCTTCCTTCGCCATATAAGCGTTTTCAAAAAACTTGTCACCCTCCAGCTCAGCCTGAAAATCCTCTACTCCAAGGATAGCCTGGTAATCGCCGTTGGTAATATAGTCGAAGTCTGTGGTCTTTAACCACTGTTTTATCATTGGGCGATACTTTGGAACTGGTGGTTCGTTCTGTTTTCCTTTTATTTGGTCCACTCTTCCACCACTCACAACCTCTATTGTTGCATGAGGCGTGTTACTGCGATTGCGGAGAGAATAAATAGTGACTCTGCCTGATGCGACTGAGTCACAATACCCTCCGACACAGTGGCCCATGTTGTCACCTTCAGTCCCCAAATCTTCTGGGGGGACTTTGACAATAGTAAAACCGTTTCCAAAGTCATACACAACGTCTTTAGTTTTGTACGGGCCTGCGTCGTCCTCTTTACCCTTGAACTGTTCGTGCCACTCTTCAGACAAATCAAATACTTGTTGAAAAGTCATTTCCCAGATATTCTGTGGGATATTTTGAGCCCCGTTAAAGTAATCTGCAATGTACCTTACATCATTGTTGTATACCCTTAGTTCTTCAGGGCGGTCAATAGTGTCCACGAACCCATTAACTTCAGTTTCATTATAGCGGATTGCATTGCCGAGCCATTTAGCAAACCTTTTTCTGCCAATATTCGGAAAATGATTATCTGGTAGCGACTCCATCCAGTCTACAATTCCTGTCGGAAATATTGGATTTAGATATTTAGGGTCACGTTCCAAGCCTTGGATGCGAGCAAAGTAATCTCGTATCTCTTCGTCTTGAAACTTGGGCATCTCTTTCTGTATTGCCTTTATGTTTATGTTTCGCAGAATTTTTGCGTCTTGCTGCGCTTCTTGAAGATATTGCTTCCACTTGCTGTAAAAATTTGACATAGTAATACTATAACCTTTTTACTATAAATAGTCAAGTGGAAGCTAAGGTGTTTGTTTTATTCGATATCAATCGAAACTGGCTTTGCTTCAGGTCTTTGTGGGACCCTCACCGTCAAGAGGCCGTTCTCAAAGGATGCTTTAGCGTTTGATAAATCTAAGTTATCATCGTAGTTTACATAGGTCCTAGTAAAGTTCCTACGAGCAATTCTTTTCCTTTTCAAATTTTCCTCATTGGCGTTGCCAGTAATTGTTATCGTCCTTTTACCGGGCTGTATATCAATAGCCAACTCTTTCTTCTTGAAACCAGCCAAAGCAAACTCCAACACTGTTGAGCCATCGTCATCTCGATAAATGTCGGCAACTGGATAGCCCTGTGTTGATGCCTTTAGGTGAGTTGGAAAGTCACTAAAAAAGTTGTCAAAAACCTCATTAATGACTTTATGTCCCAGTAGACCCGGGCGGTATGTGGTAGTAATTGCATTCATTATTGTTTCCTCCTTATTAAGCAAGTTACTTTTTGTTGTTTATGGTCAGTTCCTTTCGGCAACCGTCCCATAAGTATATTATAATCACAAATTAAAAGATGTCAATAAAAAAGTTGAATTAAAATTATAAGAATCGCTAAAGACAAGCAAATCATAGTTTTTGCGGTGAACATCGACTCAGATAAAAGAAACCAAGTCAAAATTGGAAATATTATTATTCCCGTTGAAGAGCCTATAAATCTGGCGGACCAAACAGAGCCTGTAGATTCAACAACTATACGCCAGGCGTACCAAAAAGCTATAGATGTTGGCGCGCCAATCAAAAACGCAGCCTCAATGGGTCTATCTTTCCACCACTCTGAAACATATTGTGCGTTCAGTTGAAACCACCCCAACACCTGTCCCACTAAAAAAAGAAATATTCCAATATAAATCATGGGCGTCAATTTTCCAAAAAACGTATGTTTCCAATTCCAAGCTCAAAAGATGTCATAAGGGAGTGAGCGATAGTAGCTATGACTTTCACTTCTGCGCCTGGCAGGAAGACAGACTCTACATACGCTTCCTTAGCTTGTTCTATCAAATCTGATAAAGTTGACATTAGGGCCCTGCACGAAACATTCAATTCCATTAAAATCATAACATCGGGATTGGATAGACGATACTGTCCCATGTAATGGCCTTCCATTAAGGAATCAATCTTTTCTAGATTCTTTGCTACCGGACCATACAAGCCTTTTAGTGTGGTCACACCAATCTCGGCTAAAGGCTCCTTGACATCACTCAATTTAGCCTCCTTGGCCGTCATCAAGATAGTCTAAAAGGTCAGTGTAGCCACCAACCTTTTTGGTATATCCAGTCTCTAAATCGTTAGACAATATAATTGGAACAGTTTCCTGATTATGAAAAGACTTGTAGTCATCTAAGATTTCAGACCTATCGCAATAATCTAAAAAAACATATTGCTTTCTTTGGGCGGACAAGAAATTTTGTGCCATGATACAAAAACTACAACTGGACCTTCCAATAATTATATACCTCTGTTTTTTGTTATCCATTCAGCAAAATCCTTTTTCCTATTTGCGATTCCTCGATTTGAGAAAAAATTTCTTCACTTGAGCCGAAAACAACAATTTCTTCTGTTTTGTGGCCATGGGATAACCTAACTACACAAAACCTTTTATCAGAGTGCTCTAATCCCTCTGACTTCAGAAAGTCTTCCACTCCAGAGTGGTCTGATATAGATACGATATTAGAAGGATTTACATATAAAGGTTTTGAGGTGACCTCTCTTTTATATCCTTGGTTTTCAACCGAAAGTGTTAATAATTTTAATAACATATAAACCCTAGGGCCCTCCTATACTCTTTAGAACAAAAGCCCCAATAAGGCCAATCACAGTGGTGAACAGCGTCCAAATCATTCTGGAGCTGGTCCTCTTCCAGGATTCCAGCTCTCTTAATCTGGCATAAAGACCCTGGTCGGGGTTATATACTGCTTCTTTTATTTTTGCAATGTGGTCTGACATTTCTTCCTGTTTGTCTTGCATGACGTCCATACCTGAGCAAATTTTATCTAACTTGCTCTGCATTGACATCATACACACTTTGTTATCTTCTGTCATAGTGGCGCCCTCCTTGTGACTACACTATTAAGTAGTGCCAGTCTAGTGGACTATGCTGTGATTAGTCAACAAAAGGGTACCGGCAACAGAGACTGCATTCTTTAATGCACATCTCGTAACCTTGGCAGGGTCAATAATGCCTGACTCGAAAAGATTTTCTTTTTTTCCTGTTAGAAAATTGAACCCCTCCATATCTCCGCACTCACCAATTGTGATGCTTAAGACTTCTGGATTGTGCCCTGCGTTTTGAGCCATTGTGCTAAAGGGGGACTGCAAGGCCTTTTTGAAGATTCCCAAGGAAGCTGCCTGCTCTTCGTTATCAAAATCTATATCCATAGCCTGCGAAATGTGAAGCAATGTCATGCCTCCTCCCAATACAATGCCCTCTTGTTGTGCAGAGTTGACTGCCTCGAGGGCGTCCTCAATCCGATGCTTTTTTTCAATGAGCTCTACCTCAGAATTTGCTCCAACCCTAATAATAGCAACGCCAGAAGAGAGACGAGTGATTCTGTCTTGCAGCCGTTGAGCTGCATGTAGGTCGTCAGTATCATTGATTTCA
>MDTD01134934.1_pt1 | contig 24779 bp, 23 predicted proteins | sample 811221 | NCBI WGS metagenome assembly MDTD01 (sample SAMN05326646, study PRJNA326480) | marine metagenome | isolation source: seawater | place: Pacific Ocean: South West | collected 2011 | reverse complement strand
TCAAGATCAACCTCATGAAAACTTTATCTTCCCAGAGGAGGTTCTGCCACGTGGAAACGCCCTTTAACACAGTAATCGCAGGCCGCGACATTGAATCTACTGGATTCGCTTGGTGGTCTGGTAACGCACGTCTAATTAACGTATCAGGAAAGCTTTTAGGTGCACACGTTGCACATGCTGGTCTGATGGTATTCTGGTGTGGTGCAATGACATTATTCGAAGTTGCACACTATATTCCAGAGAAGCCACTTTATGAGCAAGGTTGTATCCTTATTCCTCACCTTACAACTTTAGGTTGGGGTGTTGGACCTGGTGGTGAAGTAGTGAATACATATCCATTCTTTGTTGTTGGTGTTCTACACTTAATTTCTTCAGCTGTATTAGGTTTTGGTGGTGTATATCACTCGTTAATTGGTCCAGATACACTTGAAGAGTCATTCCCATTCTTTGGTTACGATTGGCGTGACAAGAATAAAATGACTACAATTCTTGGAATTCACCTAGTTTTATTAGGAATTGGATGTTTCCTACTTGTAGCAAAAGCCTGCTTCGTTGGTGGTCTTTATGATACATGGGCTCCAGGTGGAGGAGATGTTCGAGTTGTAACAGCTCCAACATTAAACCCATTAATCATTTTTGGTTATGTCCTTAAATCGCCATTTGGTGGCGACGGTTGGGTAATTAGTGTAAACAACCTTGAAGATATCGTTGGTGGTCACATCTGGTTAGGTTTCCTTTGTGTTGTAGGTGGTATTTGGCACATTTTAACTAAGCCATTTGCTTGGGCTCGACGTACATTTGTATGGTCAGGTGAAGCGTACTTATCATACAGTCTTGCTGCTCTTTCTCTAATGGGTCTAACAGCATCTGTATTTGTTTGGTACAATAACACTGCTTATCCAAGTGAATTCTATGGTCCAACAGGTCCAGAAGCTTCACAGTCTCAGGCCTTCACGTTCTTAGTACGTGACCAGCGTTTAGGAGCGAATGTAGCTTCTGCTCAAGGTCCAACAGGTTTAGGTAAGTATCTGATGAGATCACCAAGTGGTGAAATTATCTTTGGTGGAGAAACAATGCGTTTCTGGGATATGCGAGCTCCTTGGGTTGAGCCACTTCGTGGTCCTAATGGTCTAGATTTAAACAAGATTCGTAATGATATTCAACCATGGCAAGAGCGAAGAGCGGCTGAGTATATGACTCATGCTCCATTAGGTGCATTAAACTCAGTAGGTGGTGTAGCAACTGAAATTAACTCAGTTAACTATGTTTCGCCACGTTCTTGGTTAACTACTTCTCATTTCTTCTTAGGATTCTTCCTATGGGTAGGTCACCTTTGGCACGCAGGTCGTGCGAGAGCAGCTGCTGCTGGTTTCGAAAAAGGTATTAACCGTGAGAATGAGCCGGTACTTTCAATGCGTCCTTTAGATTAGGTCCTATATTAGTATCATAATTTTAGGGAAATAAAACCCATCAGTAAAGAGTGTGGAGTATTAAACTCCACATTCTTTACTGATTATTCATTTCAGGAGAATTTAAATTATAACCTCGACTCACGTAATTATAATAATATATATATATATTATTAATTAAGCAGAGGCTTAACGCTTCAAAATTTGTATAAAAGTACCCTTAGCCCTTGTTTTATATTAGTTTGATATGATTATATCAATAATTTAATTAAATTATTGGTATAACCATCTTAAATTAATTCTTGTGGCCTAATTTAATTAGGCCTTAAAAAGCTCAAAATTTAAATTAAAAAATGGGTTGGATTCGTTTATTTCGCGCTGTAACAGCAGCTTTTGCTGCACTAGCAACAGCGTTAAACTGGTCAGAACTTGATAATATTCAGCGAGTATTAGACCCGTTATGGGTTTTTGGGATATATTTACCCAATTTTCTTTTGTCTGATTCTCAATTATCCCCGGAGAAGGTGGGATTCGAACCCACGGAAGCTTGCACTTCATCTGATTTCAAATCAGACGCAATCGACCAACTCTGCCACCTCTCCAAATTAATACATCTCATTATAGGGCTTTTAATAGCTTTTGTCAATAATAAAAATAATGATCCGTTGATAAAAACTAAACGCATTAAAGATGGAAATGATTCTCAATATAATAATTAAAGATATTACTTATTCTACTTTGGGCAAGAAGGGATTCGAACCCCTGACACCGTGGTTCGTAGCCACGTGCTCTAGTCCACTGAGCTACAAGCCCTGAGATTAGAATAAACTATTTGTCTTATATTGTCAAATTCTTTATTTTTACTTTAACTTATAATACTTATTTACTATTCTTGAAAAACTTCTGGGGTGGTAGGGTTCGAACCTACGAATAGCGGAGTCAAAGTCCGATGCCTTACCACTTGGCGACACCCCAAGATATAGCTATATTCAAGCCAATATCACTAGTACATTTTAGTAGTTTCCACTTAAGCTGTCAAGTCTGTTAGATAATACTAATTTTATAGTATCAGATGTTACCTTTCTTTATTTTAGTTAATTCACAAAGATCAAAATTGATCTAATCTTTGTGAATTAATTTTGACTAAGATTACATACTAGCTTTTACTTCAGCAATAGCCTTCTTTAATAATTCTTCAGCCTCTGGACTCATTTTCTTTGATTCTTTAATACCAGAAATGAATTGAGGTACTGAGTTACGTAAATAAGGTCGTAACTTAGCAATAAATGGGATTACACTCTTTACTTCAAGGTCATCTAGGTAACCATTAATACCAGCATAGATAATTGCAACCTGTTCTTCAACTGGAATTGGTGAGTTTGCTGCCTGTTTTAACATTTCACGTAAACGAACTCCTTGTGCCAGTTGGTTCTGTGTTGCTTGATCTAGGTCTGATGCAAATTGTGAGAAAGCTTCTAATTCTGCAAACTGTGCAAGTTCAAGCTTCAGTTTACCTGCTACTTGTTTCATTGCTTTAATTTGGGCAGCAGAACCAACTCTCGAAACCGAAATACCAACATTAATAGCAGGACGAATACCCGAGTTAAATAAATCTCCAGAAAGGAAAATTTGACCATCTGTAATTGAAATTACATTTGTTGGGATATAAGCTGATACATCACCTGCCTGTGTTTCAATAATTGGTAAAGCAGTCATACTTCCACCACCTAAGTTATCACTTAGTTTCGCTGCTCGTTCTAGTAGACGAGAATGAAGATAGAAAACATCACCAGGGTATGCTTCACGACCTGGTGGACGTCTTAAAAGTAATGACATTTGACGGTAAGCAGAGGCTTGCTTTGTTAAATCATCATAGATGATTAACGTTGCTTTACCTGAATACATGAAGTATTCTGCAAGTGCAGCACCTGTATAAGGAGCAATATATTGAAGAGTGGCTGGCTCATCTGCATTTGCTGCAACTACGATAGTATACGGTAATGCACCTTTCTCTTCTAAGATATTAACAGCAGCAGCTACTGATGAAGCTTTTTGCCCAATTGCAACATAAACACAGATAACGTCTTCAGTCTTCTGGTTAATAATTGTATCGATAGCAACAGAAGTTTTACCTGTTTGACGATCACCAATAATTAATTCACGTTGACCACGACCAATTGGAATCATTGAATCAATTGCTGTAATACCAGTTTGTACTGGTTCACAAACTGACTTACGTGTAATGATACCAGGTGCCATTGATTCAATTAGTCGGCTTTCTGTCGAACTAATATCACCTTTACCATCAATTGGTCGTGCTAGTGAATCAACAATACGGCCTAAGAAACCTTCCCCTACTGGAATTTGTGCAATTCGACCTGTCGAACGAACTGTACCACCCTCAAGAATATCAAGACCAGTACCCATTAAAACTGCTCCAACGTTATCGTTTTCAAGGTTTAAAGCAATACCGATAGTATTATCTTCAAATTCTAACAGTTCCCCTGCCATAACTTGGTCTAAACCATAAATACGTGCAATACCATCTCCAATTTGAAGAACTGTACCAACGTTATCAATTCGTACTTCTTGATCATAGCTTTCAATCTGTTGACGAATAATATTACTGATTTCGTCAGGTCTAATGTTGATCATATTTCAGCCTAATTTATTTAATTTTTTTAGTAAGATTTTCTTTAGTCATTAAACTAAAATGAAAAAATTAAAACATATAAAATTTTTGTTTAATTACTTAAAGGTTCAGCATTAAGCCCCAAGTAAATTACTTATTTGTCTTAGTTGGCCACGAATACTTGTATCAATATATTTTGATCCAATTTCGACAGTAAAACCACCAACTAGGTTTGCATCTACTTTAAGGGCAAGTTTTATTTGCTTTGCTCCGGTAATCGTTTTCAGTTTCTCTGCAAGATTTTGCTGTTGTTGCGGAGATAATTGAACTGATGAAATAACTTTTGCTATTTCAATTGATTCTTGTTTATAAGATAACTCTAGGTATCTTTGTGCAACCTCATCTACTAGTGCGATGCGATTACGATCAATTAGCAAAAGTAAAAATTTTAATGTACTTGTACTAATTTGTTCGCCCAGAACATCTTTTACGATCTTTTTCTTTGCCGCCTTTGCAATTACTGGGTTAGCTAGGAATTTTTTCAGATCACTTGAGTTTACTAAAAATTGTGACACAATATTTATGTCATTAGTTGTCTCTTTTAGACTACCATTCGCTTTAGCTAAACCTAGAAGTGCTTCTGCATATGGCTCTGCAACTTTACTTACAACAATCGACATATTTTATTCTCCCAAATTAGAAATATTTCTATCAAGAATTTGTTGCTGTAGGTTTGAGTTTAATTTCCCCTCAAGCTGTAATGTAACACGCTTAAGAGCTAAAGTAACAACATATTCTGAGATTTGTTTACGGACTCTAGCCTCCACTGTACCAATTTGTGACTTTGCAGTACTTGTTAGCCGATCAATCTCATTTTTTCCGTCCATTAAAATACCACTTTTAACGTTACGAGCTGTAGTTTCCGCATCTGTTTTAATGGATTCAATGACCAGTTGTGCTTGTTCTAACTGTTTTTCACTTTCAGCAAGCCGAGCATCTGCTTGTTGTAAGCGATCTTCAGCCTCTTGTATTGCCCCCATGATTTTTTCTTGGCGCTCTGATAAACTTTCAGATAATGCACTACTACCTAGATAAATAATTCCACCTAGTAAAAGAGTAATATTAATTATATTACTCTCGAAAATATCAGGGTTAAAAGAAACAGCCAGATGTGCGGAAAAACCGTTTAATGTTTGATTAAATAAATCCATCTGTTATTGCGGAGTTTTTAATTTAAAAATACTTATAGTATTACTTCTTTGCCTAATAATTTTTCTTTTATTAGTTCACTTAACTCATCCACTTGTGTTTCAAGCTTTTCTAAAGCCAAGGTTTTTTGTGCTTCAAGTTCTTTATTTGTTTTATCGATTAAGCTTGCAGCATCTTTACGAGCTTGATCAATTTCTAATGCTACGATTTCTTTTGCTTCTTTTTCAGATTGTGAAATAATATTTTGTGCATTATTTCTCGCGTCTTTTAATTGCTGATCGTATTGTTGATATAATTCGTCAGCTTTTACTAAACGCTCTGAAGCTGTCGCTAAGTTTCCACTAATTAATGTTTCACGTTCTTCTAAAATTTTTCCTACAGGTTTATAGAAAATAAATGTTAATATAGTCGTCAGTAAAACAAATTGTAGTGCCATTAATGGCAATGTTGCATTAAAGTCAAATAATCCACCTGCTCCTTCAGACATAGATAATGTCTGTACTAATGGAATTAGAAGGTTATTCATACTAGTCTGCTATATTAATAAATAATTTTAATTAAATAAGTCGTAATTTAAAAATTTCGACCTGATTAAAATAGCGCTTAGTCTTATAACTAAGCGCTTTAGCTAGATTAACTAGTAAATGGGTTTGCAAATAGTAAACAAAGTGCAACTACTAATCCATAAATTGTTAGCGATTCCATGAATGCTAGAGATAAAAGAAGAGTACCACGGATTTTACCTTCTGCTTCAGGCTGACGAGCTAAACCTTCCACAGCTTGTGCTGCTGCAGATCCTTGACCAATACCAGGACCGATAGCAGCTAAACCAATAGCTAATCCTGCAGCGATAACTGAAGCGGCTGAAATGATAGGGTTCATAATACTTTTATTCTTAAAATAAATTATTTAGTGGTACAAAATTAACAAATTTCTATTTGTCTAATGTTTTAAAACTTTGCTTATTTAATTAGTGATTCTATTATTCTAATGATTCACCAATATAAGCAGCTGAGAGTGTTGAGAATACTAGTGCTTGTACAGAACTAGCAAAAATACCTAATACCATAACAGGAAGAGGTATAAAGAGTGGTACAAGTAGACATAGAACTGATACAACAATTTCATCAGCTAAGATATTACCGAATAAACGGAAACTAAGTGAAAGGGGTTTTGTAAAATCTTCTAATATGTTAATTGGTAGAAAAATCGGAGTTGGAGAAATGTATCGTGCAAAAAATCCTAATCCTTTTTTACTGAAGCCCGCGTAAAAATAGCTTATTGACGTCAATAATGATAATGCAACAGTAGTATTAATATCATTAGTTGGCGCTGCTAATTCACCTTCTGGCAGTTCAATTAATTTCCAAGGTACTAACGCACCATACCAATTTGCAACAAAAATGAATAAGAAAAGGGTTCCAACATATGGAATCCATGGTCGATATTCATATTCGCCGATCTGGTCTTTAGCAATTCCAGCTACATATTCAAAGACTGATTCAACAAAATTTTGTAATCCCTTTGGGATTTGTTCAAGATTTAGAGTTCCCGCAATAGCAATGGCTAATATAGTAGCTATTACTAGCCATGTTACTAATAAAACTTGGCCATGCACTGTGAAACCAGCGACAGACCAATATAAATGGGTACCTACTTCGACAGCAGCTAACGAGAAAAACATAAATAATATATAACTCGACTTGAGTAGTGCAAATTTTTTCTTATTGCTTACTTTTAATTATACCTAGGTTATGGTTGACCGTTTAAATAAAAATTAATGAAAAATTTAATTAGTTTTATTTAATACAAAAAAGCTATACAAAATATATATTTTATATAGCTTTTTAAAGTTACTAAACTAGGCTCTACTACCTTGCCCTTCTATGATTCCATCAGATAATTTCGACAAAATTAACTTAATTGATTTTACTGCATCATCATTTGCAGGAATAGGAATGTCTACAAGGTTTGGATCACAGTTAGTATCAAGAATGGAAATTATTGGAATATTTAATTTTCGGCATTCTAATATAGCTGTATGTTCACGTTTTGGATCAATTACAATTACAATGTCTGGGATTTGTGTCATTTCTTTAACCCCATCCAAGTTTTTTCGTAATTTTTCATGTTCTCGCCGTAACAAAGCTGCTTCTTTTTTTGGAAGTAAGTCTAACTCACCATTCTGTTCTCTCTTGTCCAATTCTTTAAGATATGTAACACGTGTTTGAACCGTTTTCCAATTTGTTAACATACCGCCTAACCAACGATGATTAACATAAAATGCACCACATTTTTTTGCTTCTTCAGCAATGATGTTAGTCGCCTGACGTTTTGTACCAATAAATAAAAATGTTTTATTTTCCTGGGCATTTCGTCGAACGTAATCATTTGCATACGTTAGTAAACGTGATGTTTGGATTAAATCAATTACATGAATTCCATTTTGTTCAGAGTATATATATGGAAACATCTTTGGGTTCCACCGGCTTGCTTGATGGCCAAAATGTACCCCAGCATCTAGCAATTCGCTTAATGTTACTGCTGTCATATATCTATATTTTTACTAAATAACTTTTTTAAAAAATTAACCAATTAATGGTTAATATTAATTTATAAATTTGATTCTTAAATCTTTCTTGAATAATATTCGATCACGAAGAGTTCATTTAATTTTAATGCAACCCAATCACGGTCAATTATTCCTAATACTTTGGCGCTTAGATTTTTTTTATCAAATTCAAGATGCTGTGGAATATTAGATAGCGCTGGTGATTCTAAATATGTATTAACTAGCTGCTTCGAAGCTTTATTGTTTTTAACGGATAGATTATCACCTGGTCGACATTGATAACTTGGTATTGAAACAGAAGATTGGTTTACAGTAATGTGACCATGATTCACCAGTTGACGCGCAGCAGCAATTGTTGGTGCTAAGCCAAGTCGAAATACGAGATTGTCTAACCGCATTTCTAAAAGTTGTAAAAGGATTGTACCAGTAGTACCTTTAACTTTTTTCGCTTGTTTAATGTAATTCATTAATTGCTTTTCGCTTATACCATAGTTAAAGCGAAGCTTCTGTTTTTCTTCTAGTCGAATTGCGTATTGTGTAGGTTTTTTCTGAACAGCGCCATGCTGGCCAGGTCGTGCTGTTAAATTCCCTTTCTTACTTGTAAGTCCGGGTAAATCACCTAACCTCCGTGTTATTCGAAGTTTTGCCCCAGTATAACGAGCCATATTTCTTATACTTTCATTTAATTAAAATTTTTTAAAAACTAGAATCTAATTTACTATAAAAATCATTACATTTCAATATACAAATAGACAAAAATTTCTTTTTGTGTCATTTCAATTTGAATATATTAGATCAATAGATCTATAGATAGTAATTAAAATTAAACTTAAATACTATATTTTTCACCATGAATCCTTTCCCTCAAACCATATTGAGTAATTAATGTTAGTTCTTCATTTTTAACTACTTTTACTTAGATCTCTTTCAATAAATTCCGACGCGGGTATCCCACCTTAGAATATCTTCTTAGGACTTTCATAAAAATGCCCGATGAAAAAGATGTATCTTCTTCTTTTTTTGCAAAAAAATATAATTTTTCTTCTACAGATTTTTTAATCTGGGATATTTCTTTAGGGTTTATTCTAGTTATCAGCTTAGGATAAGCTTCTATTGACCAAAGGGTGATAATATATTTATTAAGGGATTTCACCACTGCCGGATCATCATAAAAGCCTTGGACATTTACCGCAAAATATTGGGGAAATATTTTAAGAAACCGCATATATTTTTTATAATTTTCTCCGGTTTTCTTCTTTGCCAATTCTTACTCTTCTAATAATTGATTAAATCGTAATTGCAAGACTGTGTCTTTAATATCTGTAATTTGTGCATGAACAACTTGATCAATTACTTTATCTTGTTGTTGTAACATTTTATAATGTTTAAATCCAGTCCCTGCTGGTATTAAACGTCCAATAATAACATTCTCTTTTAATCCATGAAGCCAATCTCTCTTACCTTCGATTGCTGCTTCAGTTAATACACGTGTAGTTTCTTGGAAACTTGCTGCCGAAATAAAGCTATCACTATTTAAAGATGCTTTTGTTATACCTAATAATACAGGGGAATAAAATGGCGTCTTTTCTTTTGCTTTTAAATTTGCTTTAGTTATTAACTCAGCTTGGTGGAAATTTAATAGTTCACCTGGTAATAAAGTTGTATCACCACTATCTTCAATTCGGACCTTTGAAGTCATTTGCTTAACTATAATTTCAATATGTTTGTCAGCAATTTGAACTCCTTGTGATAAATATGTTCGTTGTACTTCATTTACTAAGAAGAGTTGTAATCGTCTAAAGCTATGGCGACACGCTTCATTAATTGCACATTTTTCTAAGTAGTAATAATAGTTAAAGAGAGTCTCGAGTTTATTATGTGGGCTAATTGGCCCATCAGTTATTGGTTCAATAAGTTCTATAAAATCTCCATTTGAAAAGCGAACTTTAGTTCTTGGGTCTACATTAATTGATGTAACATACCCTTTTTCATTTCGTATTTCAATTTTAGAATTTCGAAAATTTGCATACCCTTCATGAGGTGCTAAAAGGCAAGGATTTTTAATCTTGCGTGCTTCTAGGATTTCTTCAACTTTTGGTAATCCTTGCACAATATCAACTGTTTTTAATTTGTCATAAATTAACGTAGTAAGTTTATCCTGGCTTTGAACTAAATCTCCTGCTTCAACTTCTAAAATTGCTCCTTCAGAGATTAAATATGGTCGCCCTGTTCGGATGTAAATATTTTTCTCATTAATGTCATAAATCTGACCAGAGTATTCAGAATATGTATCTAAACCTATTTGTTCGCCAGCACGTACTAGATTTCCTACTTTATCTTTTAATTTATCAATTGTTGAATTATGGGAGAAGCTTCGAATATCTTTGTCTTGTAAAACTAGAATCTCTGTTGAATTTACGTTGCTATTTTTTATCGCACCAATTGTCCCATTTGTTGGATAAAAGAATTCTAATTGTGCTAATGTACTACCTTTATTAACATATTGGTTTTCATTTACCATTAATTTAACTGACGTTTTAATGTTCTGAATCCCATAACTTGCAACTAGATTATCTATTTTTATCCATTCATATAATGATATCTGTAATTTATGTACTTTTTCACTTTCTCTTAGGACTTCAAATCTTGGCTGTAGCTTTCTCCGTTTTTTATAATTGCTGTTTATATCTAAGATAAGAGATGTTTTAAGTAGCTCAACACCTTCAGATGATTTAATTTGTTCCCAATTTTTAAAAAAAATTTGTTTAACTGTTTTGATTTTAACGTTTTGTTTATTAGCGTATGGGAAATAATTATGGTTTAAAAAGAATTCTTTTTCACGTGGTACAGTGTATATCTCAACAGGTCGTACTAAGATGTATTCAATGGTATTAATTTCTAAAAATTCGACATAGACTAATTTTTGAGCGATAGTGTTGCCAAATATTTTTTCTCCGGGTTCAACAAAACCGTTAATCCGATCAATTGAGGCAAATTTTTTATCATTAATTTTAATTAATTCGCCTGATTTAATGATTATCTCTTGGGCAGTCGTATTAACAGTTAATATCCCACCAATTTTGGTATTCTTTTTAGGTAATATTTCAGTGCCTTGAGGTATAAAACAACCATGCTTTGATTGAAATTTCTCCAACGAAACATTTCCTTTAATATTGTATGTTTCTTCAGCTATCCAATATAAAGAACCTGAAAAAATTTTACTCGTACCTTTTCTTTTTCTTGTTGCAAACCTTTTCTCAAGGTTATAAGTTACAATTCCCCCTGTTTGAGTTGTATAAGAATTATCTTCTAATACTGCAATTCTATGATTTTGTTGAAGTATTTCATTGTGCTTTACTTTTAAATGAAATTTCTTTTTATTTCCAAGTTCCAACACATTATGCTCGGGTGTTAAGATTTTTGCTTTTTGTAAAATTAAAGAAAAGCTTAAAATCCCTATATTTAATTTCTTAGATGAATCTTCAATTTTTACTGTCCCTGAATATTCATTTAACAATTGTTTCTGAGCAAGAATAGATCCACTGGTAGCTACTTGTCCTAATCTTGCTATTAATTCTGAAGAATGAGGTAAAGAATAACGTTTTCCTCGTAAGACCCAAATTAAACCTGAATTTTTATTTTTACGTACTAAATTACCTTGTTTATCGAAAGTATTTTGTAATTCGATACCTTGGAAGAAGATTTCACCCGACTCATCTGTATATACAGTCTTACTGTCTTCTTCTAAAACTAGGTTTGCGTCTTTTTTTATTTCAGCAATAATTTGATTAGAATAAACTTTTTGTTTATTGTTACATAATAACGTTGCACCACTTGGTATTTTGATCTTGATACAACCACATATTGAATTTTCTAAATATAATACTGTGCTTTCCTTAACCAGAAAGCTTCGTTCACCATGTAATGTTCGAATTAAACTGGCTTGATTAGAAGTCTGATAAAATAATGTACCTTGGAATGGAGCTCGTATTTGACGCGTCAAATCGCCAGAGAATACACCACCTGTATGAAATGTCCGCATTGTTAATTGCGTGCCTGGTTCACCAATTGATTGAGCGGCAATTATACCTATTGCTTCTCCTAGATCAACCAATTTTGAGTAGGCTAAGTGCCAGCCATAACAATTACGACAAACTGAACGTATGGAATTACAAGTTAAAGGTGACCTAACTTTTAATTGCTCTAAGTCACTATGTTCCAGGTCATTTAACAGAGTATTAGTTAAAACTGTATTAATTGGTAATATTTCATTATTACTAGATCGCTTTATTGGCGCAGCTAGGAGTCTTCCTATAATACGCTCATTAAGTGATAAATTTGTATCTAGTCCATTAATTAATTCATTTTTTTGTAAACCTTCATGAGTTTGGCAATCGTTTTCGCGAACAATTATGTCTTGTGCTACATCAACAAGACGTCGTGTTAAGTAGCCAGAATCAGCAGTTCGTAAGGCTGTATCAACTAGACCTTTTCTTGCACCGTAAGATGAAATAATATATTCCGTAACAGTTAAACCTTCACGAAAGTTACTTTGGATTGGTAAATCAATGATTTGACCTTGTGGATCAGCCATTAATCCACGCATACCAACTAATTGACGTACTTGTGAAATATTCCCTCTCGCACCTGAGAATGCCATAATATAAAGAGAATTAAATGGATCACTTTCACGAAAATATGTTACGACTTCTTCTTTTAGAAAATTACTTGCATTATTCCAGATATCAATAACTTTTTGAAACCGTTCTACAGTTGTAATATTTCCAATTTCATAATTCTGTTGGGTTGTTTGTACTTCATCGTTTGTTAAACCAATTAATGATCTTTTCTTTTGCGGCACTCGTAAATCCTCTAGACTAAGTGAAATCCCAGATTTTGTCGCATAGTGAAATGTCAAATTTTTTATTTTATCCGCAATAACGGACGACTTAACTACTCCGTAATTATGAAAAGCACAAGACATTAAGTTTTTTAACTGGCGTTTATTAATGATCCCGTTATTGAAACGAATCTTTTTGTTTTGATTTATATCTGGTGTCATTTTAGTGTTACCATTAAAAAAAATTAATTGAAAGCTTCATTAAGAAGGATACGGCCTGGTGTTGTTCGAATATATTTTGTAGAGCTTTTATCACTTAAGTTTTTTCGAATTTGTATATTGTTCGAGATATGGATAGTATAATTTTCTTGATTAATTATATTAAAATTTTGTTTTTCCTCATCTTCCACTTGTTCGTTATAACGAACCCAAACGAATGTATGTAAGTTAATTTGTTCTTGTTGATAGGCAAGTATGGCATCTTTAAAATCAGAGAAATAAGATTCAACTTTTTTCTGTTGTGATGGGTTATTAGTTGTTAGATAGTAGCAACCAAGGACCATGTCTTGACTTGGTGTTAGAATTGGGTCACCAGTTGCAGGTGATAAGAAATTATTTGGTGCAAGCATTAATAATCGTGCTTCAGCTTGTGCTTCTAAACATAATGGTATATGGACTGCCATTTGATCTCCATCAAAATCTGCATTAAATGCAGGACAAACAAGTGGATGTAATTTAATAGCCCGTCCTTCAACTAAAATTGGTTCAAATGCTTGAATACCTAGACGGTGTAAAGTAGGTGCACGATTTAAGAAAATTGGATGGCCATCCATTACTTGGACAAGAATTTCCCACGCTAGTGATTCGTTACTTTGTATAATATTTTTTGCAGCTTTAATATTATTAACAAGTCCATCATAAATTAGACGATGAATAACAAACGGTTGAAATAATTCAATTGCCATTTCTCGTGGTAGCCCACACTGGTTTAATTTTAGCTCTGGACCAACTATAATCACTGACCGGCCAGAATAATCAACTCTTTTCCCTAATAAATTTTGGCGGAATCTTCCTTGTTTACCTTCAATTATATCTGATAAGGATTTCAATGGTCGGTTATTCAATCCTACTACAGCTTTTCCACGTCTACCATTATCAATTAAAGCATCAACAGCCTCTTGTAGCATTCGTTTTTCATTCCGTATAATAAGTTCAGGAGCCATTATTTCTTGTAATCTCGCTAAACGATTATTTCGATTTATAACGCGTCGATACAAGTCATTCAAATCTGAGGTTGCAAAACGTCCGCCATCTAATTGAACCATTGGGCGCAAATCAGGTGGTAAAACTGGAATAACATCTAATACCATCCAAGATGGATCGCATCCAGATGCAATAAATTGGTCGACAGTTCGAAGTTTTTTAACTAGTTTTTCTCGCTCTGGGCGTTTTACAAAAGGTAAAGATGCGCGTATATCTCTTGATTCTTGTTCCAGATCAAGTTGTGTTAAAAGTTTTTTTATAGCTTCAGCACCCATTATTATGTTATCTTTACTGGCCCCGATATCACTATAGTCTAATGCAATCCAATCATTTTCTGTTAGTAATTGTTTATATGACAAACCAACTGAATTATTATGATTTATAACTATGTAAGCATTAAAATAAATGATTTGTTCAATTTCTTTCAATGACAAATCAAGAAGTAATGCAATTTTACTTGGCCGTGCTTTAACATACCAAACATGGGTTACCGGTGAAGCTAATTTTATGAAACCCATTCTATGCCGCCTAACTTTTGATTCAATAACTTCAACGCCACACCTTTCACAAACAATTCCACGATGTCGTACTCGTTTATACTTTCCACAATGACATTCCCAGTCATTTACCGGGCCAAAAATTCTTTCGCAAAATAAACCATTCATTTCAGGTTTAAGTGTACGATAATTTATTGTTTCAGGTTTTGTTACTTCACCCACGCATTGTCCATTAGGTAAAATTCGTTGCCCCCATGATTGTATTCGGTCAGGTGAGGCTAAATTAATTCTGATATAATCAAACGATTTTTCCATGATAAAAAGTTCTATCCTTTACTTTCTATATTTTGTAGTAAACAAACTTAATTTTAATTTACTAATAAATTTGGATGTAGTGTTTTACCTTCAATAGAATCTTTAAACTCATCCATTAAATTAACTTCAGTTTCAATTATTCCATTTTGAGTATCTGATGTACTATATGCAGCAATATCTAAGCATAATGCTTGAAGTTCACGCATTAATACTTTAAATGATTCCGGAGTTCCTGGTCGGGGAATTGGTTGACCTTTCACAATTGCGTTTAATGTTTCATTTCTACCTTGCATATCATCTGATTTAATTGTAAGTAGTTCTTGCAAAGTATAAGCTGCACCGAAGGCTTCAAGAGCCCAAACTTCCATTTCACCTAATCGCTGACCACCTTGTTGTGCACGACCACCTAAAGGTTGCTGTGTAACTAATGAATAAGGCCCAGTTGAACGCGCATGAATTTTATCATCAACTAAATGTACTAATTTGAGTATATACGACGTGCCTACTGTAATAGGATTTTCAAATTTTTGACCAGTTCGACCATCTGTTAATATAATTTTACCGGGATGTTCATTCGAAAATAGCCATTTTTTTGCTTCTGCTGCTTTACTAAGTTTTCTATTAACTAAGGCACGTGAAGCTTCGGCTCCATGCATTTCATCAAATGGGATTACTTTAAAACGAGTATTGAAATTTTCTGCTGCTAAACCAAGTAAACATTCATAGATTTGACCAACATTCATTCGTGATGGAACCCCTAATGGATTTAAAATCATATCAATTGGTGTACCATCAGGTAAATAAGGCATATCTTGACGTGGTAGTATTTTAGAAATAATACCTTTATTTCCATGTCGACCAGCCATTTTATCCCCGATTTGTATTTTTCGGGTTTGCACAATATAAACTTTAATTAACTCTTCTGTACCAGAGGGTAATTCGTCCTTATTATTACGTGAAAATATTTTTATATCAATTACGCGCCCATTTGTCCCATGGTGGATTTTTAGTGATGTATTACGGACATTGCGAGATTTTTCACCAAAAATTGCTCGCAATAATTTACTTTCAGGTGGATAATCTGATTCTCCTTTTGGGGTTAATTTACCAACGAGTATATCGCCTGATTCAACCCATGAACCTAAACTAATAATACCATTTTCATCTAAATTACGAAGTGATCGCTCACTTGTATTTACTAAATCTCTAGTTATTTCTTCGAGCCCTAATTTAGTTTGACGTACTTCGACTTCAAACTTTTCAATATGAAGTGATGTATATAAGTCATCATAAATTAAACGTTCATTAATAATAAATGCATCTTCATAGTTATAACCTTCCCATGGAGTATAAGCAACTAAGATATTTTGTCCAACTGCTAATTCACCACCTTCCGTCGAAGAACCATCAGCTAGAACTTGACCTGTAAATACTTTTTCATTCATCCAAACTAATGGTTTTTGGTTTATACAAGTCTCTTGATTTGAACGTCTATATTTATTTAGCAAATAATTAATAATTATACCGTTTTTATCTTGTACAGAGATAGTATTATTTAATAAACTAATAACTTTACCACAATTATTACTAAGTATCGTCATTCCAGAATCTCGTCCAGTTTGTCCTTCTAAGCCAGTTCCAATTAATGGAGCTTCAGAATATAAAAGTGGAACAGATTGCCTCTGCATATTTGATCCCATTAATGCTCGATTCGCATCATCATGCTCAAGAAAAGGAATCAAAGCAGTAGCTAATGAAACTACTTGAATTGGTGAAACGGCAACAAAATCAATTTCTTCAGGCGCTACACTTATTAGTTCTTGATTACGTCTTACTGGAACTTTGGAGGCTTGAATTATACCATTGTTATCAGTTAAAAGGTCACCTGCAGCAAGGTTGAATTTATCTTCATTAGTTGCATCTAAGTAAATAGGGAATAGTTTTTTTAAGACTTTACCAGAGCTAACTTTATAAAAAGGTGTTTCGATAAATCCGTATGAATTGATGCGCCCATATGTTGACAATGAACCAATTAAACCGGCATTTGGGCCTTCTGGTGTTTCAACTGGACAAATTCTACCGTATTGACTTGGGTGGATATCACGAATTGCAAATCCTGCTCGGTCTCTTGTTATACCACCAGGGCCAAGGACTGAAATACGACGTTTATGTGTTAATTCAGCTAAAGGATTAGTTTGGTCCATAAACTGAGACAACGGGCTTGACCCAAAAAATTCACGGATAGAGGCAACTAAAGGCTTTGGATTAATAAGTATATTAATACTAAGTGTTTGTTGTTCACATATAGCCATTCTTTCACGAATTGTTCGTTCTAAACGGTTAAGACCAATGCGAATTTGATTCTGTAATAATTCCCCAACTGAACGAATTCGACGGTTGCCTAGATGGTCAATATCATCTTCTGAAGTGGACGATATTCTAAAATTAATTAGTGTATTGATTATTTGTAAAATATCCCGAGATGTTAAAATACGAATTTTATCATCTATATCAAGTCCTAATTTTTGATTTAATTTATAACGGCCAACGTATCCTAAATCATAACGTTTTGGGTCGAAAAACTTTGAATATAGTAATTCTTTGCTTCGTTTTACTGTAGCTGGTTCATCAGGTCGTAACTTACTATGAACTTCTAAAAGAGCTTCATCAACTGTAAAAGATTCATTATGATCAGTTGCATTTTGGAAATAGCTAGGGTGATCTAAGTTAGCAAAGATAGTTCGGTCATCTAGATCTAAGGCTCGTAAAAAAGAGTAAGCTGATAAATCACGCGCTTTATCAATTTTTAATTGCACAAAATTCTCGCGCCCAACCTCAAACTTAATCCATGTTCCACGATTTGAAATTAAACTAGCAATATAATTTCTTGACCCTTGACGATCAATTTCACTCTTATAGTAAATACCTGGGCTGCGAACAATTTGGTTAATTATCACACGTTCAATCCCATTAACTAAAAAGGTTCCTTCATTTGTCATTAATGGGATATCACCTAGAAAAACCTCAGCCTTGCTGGTTTCTAAGCGTTTTTTTAAATGGGCAGTGATATAAATTGGAACACTGTAAGTTGTATCGCGTTTTTTTGACTCTTCAAGGGAGTACTTTGGCCTTTTAATTTTATAAAACTTAGTGGATAGATTCAATTCAAGTTCACCTAAGTAATCGCGTATCAGAGAAAAATCTTCGAGTTCTTGAACTAAACCTTTTTCAAGGAACCAACAAAAACTTGCGCGTTGGATTTCTAGAAGGTTGGGTAATAAATATTGGTAAACATTATCTTTTATACTGACCATTTTAACTATCTAAAGTTTTGATAATTGAATAACTAAAGTATTTTTAATGTTATTTTTCTTGAAACATATACCCTTTTTCACGGACTGTTAAAATTAAATTTGGTTTTTTTGGATTTTCTTCAAGTTTTAAACGTAAACGATATATATAAACATCAACTACTCTTGTGTCAACATAGCGAAATGCTGTATATCCCCACAGCATACCAAAGATATCTGATCGTGTTACGACTTTACCTGGTTTGGAAATTAAAATTTCCAACAATTTAAATTCAATTGTTGTTAATCTAATTAACTCTTTGTTTTTAAATACACATTTCTTTAGTAAATTTAATTTTAGCTCACCAACATTAATAAATAAAGGACTATAGTAATCATTAGTGTAATATCTTCTAAGTAAAGAGTGAATACGTACTTCCAATTCGTTTATTGAAAATGGTTTAACTATATAATCATCAGCACCAAGATTAAAACCGATGTTTCGATCAGTTAGTGTATCCAAAGCTGTTAATAAAACTATTGGGATTGTTGAGATTTCTCGTAATTTATTGCAAACTTGATAACCATCCATTTTTGGTAGCATAACATCAATTATTGCAAGATGGGGGTTCTTTTTACCAAAAATAAACAGGGCTTCTTCGCCATTAGAAACAGCAATTACGTGGTAGCCATAAGATGATAATTTTTTAGTAATAAGGCGGCGGTTATTCAGATCACCATCAGCTAATAAAATGGTTTTCAATTTACCCATTAATTAATCGATACAATGTGCAAATTAACAAATAGAACTAATTATAAACGATTTTTATCGGTGCTAAATCATATTGGCAAGTATTCATTGATTTAAAATTTACCATACATAAAAATTGATCTATGTTTTATACTATTATAATAGGTTTGTATGGCGAACGTAGCCAAGTGGTTAAGGCACTGGGTTGTGGTTCCAGCATTCGCGGGTTCGATTCCCGTCGTTCGCCCTATAAATAAATTTAATTAGTTTCAAGGTACACTTTCAAGTACTGAGCTAAATCAACAGCTTCTTGTTCGATAGTAGTAAGGTTAATAGGACGATCAGCTCCAGTTAATGGTATTTCACGATTATCTTTAAGACATAGAAGTAATTGGCGTTTTGGATTTAATCCATCTTCAATCTTCATCTTAATAGATTTAATTTCATCAAAAGAAAATTGTAATTTGAGCTCACGATTTTTCCCTGGGAAACCCTGGCGATATAATAAAATTGTATTTGATGACTGGTTATATTCATTGTAACCAAACCCAATATTCCACCAAATAGTTAACCAAAGAAAGACTCCTAAGATTGATCCTACGGTACCGTAAAATAATAATACGATACCTTGTGGTAAGAAAGTAATTTCACTTGCATCTGAAAAGAATAGTAGATTTATACTAAAGTAACTTGACAACCCTGTTAAAAAAAAACCCATTCCTCCAAGACTAACAATTGCAGCCCAGCTTACATTACTTAATCTTCGTGATCCAATTATATATGATCGAAAAAAAGAATTACTTTTAACATTTTCAATAGAGTTCATCCAATGTAAGTATAAATAAATAAATCCTTAAGGATTTAATAACCTTAAGGATTGAAACAATAAAACTTTATGACAAAACTAAGATTATTTTAAGAATCGGAGTAATGTTTTAAAAAAAGTTTGTAAACCGATTAAATTTTAAATTTAAGACTTCTACAGACATTATTTAAATATCTGTAGAAAACTATTTTCTTTGTTTTGGGCTAAATTAATCGAATTGTTTTTAAACCAAAATAAAGACCGGCAGCTAAACTGAACATTAATACTAAAAGTAGAATGTAACCAATAAGGGTACTCATAATATTACTTGATAATTAATACTACAATAACAAAATTCTTATTATAAGATTACCATATGTTAATGATATTTGATATCATTCAAAATGATTTATTTTATTTTTTTAACCCTTCAATTATTCCACGCCAAATTACTCCAATAAATTTCCCAACTGCTGTACCAAAAGTAAATCGAATACTGTCACCAAATAAATATAATATATCAGAAATGCGATTAGCTAAAAAATCAAAAGTTTCTATCACTGTTACTGTTAAGAGAGATGTGGATTTTAAATCCGTTAATTGCTTAGAACGATTAGCATAAATTATTCGATAGTAAATACTTTTGGATCGGATTCTCCAAATACCAAATTGACTATTATAAAGGTTTTTTGGAACGTCAACATAACGTTTCAATTGGTTTTGCCAAATTAAGCTGTTCTTAAATTTATCGAGATTGCGTGATGACAAAAATTGAGATTTATAGAATGTTTGTCTAATTGTATCAATTTCTGAAAATTCATTAATAATGAGACCTATGACACAATTACTAACTTCAATCAGTAGATTATCAAATAGAACCTCTAAAAATTTATCAGAAGCACTAGTATAAATTGGGTAAAATGTGGAATAGAAAATTTTTGTATCGGGGTTAAGGAGTGTTAGAAAGGGTAGGCGAAGAATAATATTTGAATTTTCTGATAAAAGTTGAAAATAAGAAGATTGTTTAATGATTTTTGAATCAATAGTTAATCGTGACCCATACCAACCGCGTAAAAAATCTTCACTTGAAATTTTGACAAGGTGTAATAAAATAGTCTCATTATCAAAACAAATAGAATCTTTTTTTATTAAATTTAATAATGATGTTTCGATATTTAATGTTATTATTTTTAGTAAATCACGTTTTGCATTATCTCGAAGAATATCAATACCAAGTAAAGAATTACCTTTATTTTTTAACGTCGAACGTAATTTGTATTGCATTCGTAAGAATAAATCTTCTATTTTTTTCTGCCGTGCAAAATCTGATGGAGTGGTTAGTTTAAAAACAGTCATACAAAAAATATTAACATTATATGATTATATCAATTTATTAATTAGCGAAAATAAAATATTAGGAATAAAGAAAACTAAAGCCATAACAAATGACTTTAGTTTATTATTGTTAATCCTACTAATTAGGAAATTTGCAACATTATAACGATAAAGTATCAGGTGCAAAACGTTGTAATTCAATTAACATACCTGCTGTTATACTCATCCAAGCTGTTAATAATACAGGTGCTGTTGAAAGATATTTCAGTAGATTCTTATCCATAATTAAAAATATAATGACATTATAAGATTGTATTAAATAACTAACGAGGAGATACTGTTACTTCCTCACCAGAAACAAGCAATTCACCTGTGACTAATTCATTCCAAGCCGATACGGGCCATAGAAAACCAGACGCCATTATGCCAAGTGCAACTGGAACATTAATGATAATTTCATTCTCATTAGGTTTATCAGTCTTTTTAGCGTACTGAAGATAAGTTCTTCCAGCCCAACCGATCCAACCAGTTGTATATAAAAATCCAATTCCTGGAAGTATGAATTCACCTGCATGGCTTGAACGCCCATCAGCAATTAAATGAGGTAATCCGTCAGTACCACAAAGTAGGCCTTGTTTTCCGTACTTTTCAAAACGAGCTTGTGTTTTATTTATCTGCTCTTGTAATGCTAAATAAGCTGGTGTATCTGCTTCATAATTCGCTAATCGGGCTGACAGTTTTTTAACACTTTTGTCAAGACGACTTTTGAACACGGCCGAATCTTTACAAGGAGTAAGACCACTAACATCAGCTGAAGCAACAAGTGGTGTGTTGATAAACAAAATAGATGATAAAACCGCAAAAAACCAACGCTTCATAATTTAATTGATTGATGAAAGATTTTAAATTAAATATTTAATTAACAAATTTTTAGAGGTACTAAAGACTTAATTATACAATCAAAAGTTGCAATGTGATTGGAAGATATATTGGTAATTATTTACAATTTTGTACAAGACGTTTCAATTCCTCTTGAAAATATAAAACTGCGCGATTTGACTTGCCACCAACAATTAAGCCAGAGTCTGTTTTGACCTGCCAAATTTGTGAATAAGAAATAAAACTTATATATGCACTTACCATTAATCCGAAAAATGATATATATACTAGTGGGATACCAGAATCAGTTTTAATTTGAAGACCAGTTGTTGTAATAAGATCTAAAAAATTAATTTGTAATGTAGGGTTCAAATTAATGGTTTGGCCAATGAAGCATTCACGGATGAATTGACCTTGTTCATCATAAAGTAACAAATTTCCAAATAGGTCATTAATTAAGATTGTATAAGTAGAGATAGATCCATTATTACTAATTAGAGGAATGGAACTAACCCAAAATTTACGGCCGTTTGTAGTTATTTTTTTCGTTGGTACTTGAACAACTTTATTATCATTAACTTTAATTTTCAAACCTAAGAGATCCCAATCAGTTTGGTAAATAGTTAAACCTTTATAAATAAATGGTTCGTTAACAAATATTGTTTTTCGTTTTATTTCAAACCCACGGTTATCAAGTAACGATAAATCGGAATAAAATTGGTTAATTTTTGATTCTTTGGTGTAAGTAATCCAGAAATCATTAACTCGCCATGACAAGGATTGAGGAATATAACTAACATTGCCAGAATTTAATAAATTTTGCACATGAAAAATTTCGCCACGGGGGATAATCTCTTGCGCAGTATAACCACTGAAAGCACTCCAAGTAGAACCAAGAATCAAAAATAAGATACTAAAATGAACGAAAATAGGTCCAATTCGCCCTAATAAACCGGAGTATGCATATATCTTTTCGCTTTGGCGAAATACATGATAGTTTCTTTTATGAAATTTAAGAGCTACATTATTTGTGGAAACTTCCTGAAGGTTAATGGAATTTAGAGATTTGAATTGGTTGGAATATTTGAAGAAACGCCAAAGTTTAAATTTTTTTAAAGATGGTAATTGTGTCGTAAATGTGCATGCTATCAATGACGAAGCAAATATAATAAGAATTAAAGCAAACCAATAGGAACGGTAAATTTTATTTAAATCAAAAAAATAAATAAAACGCCAATCTATGAAACCAAAAATTGGAGCTGCCTCAGGGTAATTAGTTTTATAAAAACTTAGCGTTTGTTCTTGTTCAATAACAGTTCCTATTGCAATTAAAACTCCAATAATAAGTAGTATTGCAATTGCAAATTGCAAATTGGCAAGACGTCGTAAGAGGAAAGTAGGAGAAAAGTTTCTCGTATTTATCATTTAAAAAAAATTGTGTGAAATATAGTCTACAAAATTAGTAAAAATTTCAAATTGCTCTTCATTTTTTGTTATAACTTTTCGTAATATCTTAAAATCCTTTTTGTTTATAGAGTATTTGATTTAACTTTAATGATCAAATTTTTATAAACTATATTTAGTTATTAATTATAAGCTAAATAGTGAAGTTATATAATTTAAGTAAAATGAATGGTTTTGAAAGTCTAGAAAAAGATTACCGTGATTTAGTAGAATCCGATATGCCGTTTTTAAAAAAATATCCTGATTTTACTGTGGGAAGTGCAAAAAAATTTGGTAAAGGAAAACCCATTACTGTCCTCTGTAAAAATTCCTTCCTTGTAACAAACCTAGGGCAATTTGTGTAAGAAGGATAATTCACCCTTTATGATTTTATTTCTTAGTTTCGAAATGTTTTTATTCAAGTGTCACTAAATTAGTTTTTATTCAAAAAAATTAAATAACCTCTACAAAAGAATATCTATTTCCGTTTTGTAGTTGATACATAAAATCAAATAAATTACTTTGAACTAGACAAAACTAGGAATGATAGTTATTATATTATGTATAGCCGGGATAGCTCAGTTGGTAGAGCAGTGGATTGAAAATCCTCGTGTCTCCAGTTCAAATCTGGATCCTGGCAATTTAATTAACAAAATATTACATTATCAAATATTGAAATTTTTTATTAAAGATTGATTATTGTAACTAGTAATATTTAGTGAAAATACAATAAAACGATTTTGGGTGGAATTATTTCAGCCGTAGCGACTAAATAAAAGTTTTCTATTTATTTAATTTAGGGAAAACCTATTTTTATATTGTGGGATAAGTCTAAATATTTTTAACCTTTCTAGCCAAATGCAGGCGGCTTTTTGGTTTATGTTATTCAATTGGATAGAGTGTAATAATTATTCAATTACTATTGGACCCAAAAAAAGAAAAATATTAGCAAAGTATTACAGCCGTTCAAGTGATCCAAATAGTAGATCGGTGCAGAATATTTTCAGAGCACTAACTAAATCTGGGTTGCTTGTGAAATGTAAAAAAACCGACTCAATTTGCAAAAATAACAAAACATATGAAACTACTTATCAACCGCGTTTAGAGACCGCGTTTCTTTAAATATTTTGTCACTTCGGATTTGTTATATGGCTAAAAAGTTTGAAAGTCTTGTAAAAAATACTGTTCTCTAATTCAGAATATTACTAAAAAATTATATTTTCTGAATGTTCTCGACGTGATCTAACAAATAATCAAACTGATTGGTGATTAGGTACGCCCAAATAGATTATTAAAACTTATAAGTATAATAAATAAAAGTGAGGGGTAAGCGATAGAGCTTAATGGTAAATTATTTACTAAAGAATAGAAATTCTATATTTGCTTTTATAATTTGGTGTCAAAGTTATAACTTCGAACCATATATAAAATATAGCAATTTGTTAAGCATAACTCTTAAAACAAGGAGGTTGTCATGTCTCAAGCCGTGGAATCACGTACTCGAATCAAAAGTGAACGTTACGAATCTGGTGTAATCCC
>MDTD01117681.1_pt1 | contig 24781 bp, 16 predicted proteins | sample 811221 | NCBI WGS metagenome assembly MDTD01 (sample SAMN05326646, study PRJNA326480) | marine metagenome | isolation source: seawater | place: Pacific Ocean: South West | collected 2011 | reverse complement strand
CACCGAAGGAGAAGGATCGCTTCGCCTTCGGTTTCGGCGCCGGTTCCGGCGCTTCAGCCTTCTTGGCGCCGAAGGAGAAGGATCGCTTCGCCTTCGGTTTCGGCGTCGGTTCCGGCGCTTCAGCCTTCTTGGCGCCGAACGAGAAGAGAGACTTCTTCACCGGTTGGGGCTCCGGTTCCGGAGCCTTCTTGGCGCCAAAGGAGAAAGATCTCTTCGCCTTCGGTTTCGGCGGCGGCGGAGCCGCGGCCTTCTTCACGAATCTAGCCTTGGACCTCTTCGGCTTGATTTCCTCTTCCTCTTCCGGTTCAAAGTTCCCGGGCAAGGCGTTCAAGCCGAGGGCGACCACCGCCGAGGCGGACGCCGCGCCGACAAACGTCGTGCCAAAGTCAGCCTCATCGGAACCACCGTTTCTCGCGCGGCGAGCAGCCTTCACCGCTTCTTGTTTCGCCGCTTGCTCCGCCTTCAACTGCGCGCGCGCCTCGGCCGCAGCCTTCTTCGCCGCCGCGCGTTCCTCCTTTTGCTTGGCCACGCGTTCGGACGCCTCGCGCATGGATTCCTCCGTCGGCGTATACACCATTCGCATCTTCGTCGGGTCCTTCTTCGCCTGCGGCATGACCACCCGCGCGTTCTTATCCGTCTTCGGTCTCTCCGTACCGATCGCTCTCGCCGCCTCGCGATCCTTCAACGCCTGCTCCGCGTCCACCTCGCCCGAGAGCGTCACCACCGCCGTCCCCTCCTCCGACATAGAATTCAAATAATCCGCGTACGCATCCGCGCTCGCCCCGTCCACGCACGCCCCGTGCATCGTCGTCGCCACCACTACCGCCGCCACCGCGCGTTCCACCACCTTCCCTCCCACATTCTCTTCACCTGCCTCGTCTCTCTCGCGTCTCGCCCGCGCGCGCGCGCGCGCGCGTCTCGCGCCTCCCTGCGTCCCCCACCACCCATCGCGCGCACCGTCAGTCCTCACCCTCACGCGCACACATCTCGCGTCCACGTCACCGTTTCCCCCCCCCCGCGCCCTCGAGTCTTCATGCCCTCTCACCCGTCGACGCTCCGTCCCCGTCCCACCGGGCCCGCTTTATCCACTCGCGTCGTCTCGCGAATCGCGAATCGCGTCGTCCCACGCACCGTTCGCGCGAACACCGCGCGAGGCATCGCACGGCTCGCGCGCATCGAACTCGTCGACATCGTCATCGTCGTCGTCGTCGTCGTCGTCGTCGTCGTGTGCGGGTCATCGCGCGCGAGGCCGCTGCACGGCGGGAAGCCCTCGCGGGCGCGGACGCGCGCGACGTGATTGATTCGTACACGCTCGCGCGCGTCCCCACACTACGGGCGCGCGCGCGTCCGTCTCTGCACATAAATACACCCACACGCGACGTTGATCATCGCACGGCTTCCCATCACCCACACTACGGGCGAAGACCCCCCCGGGATGTGATTATGTGCGATCGATCGGACATTCGGATTATCCACGCGATCGATCCGTCCCGCGCGCGTCGGTCGCGCGCGAGACGCCCGCGCGTCGCGCGATCGGCCGCGAGGGGTCGACGAGAGGTCCATGGCGCCGATCTCGCGTCCGCGACACGCGCGGCACGAATCCGGCGGCGCGTGGTTGGCGGATTCGTTGGACCGACTCGGGCTCGGTGCGGAGGCGCGCGCGGAGGAAGGGCGCGGGGAATCGCGCGGGGTGACGACCTCGGCGCCGTGTGAGGCGGAAAAGGCGGAGGAGAAAGCGGAGACGCAACGGGCCAAGGTGTTGCTGGCGTATTTCGAGACGCTGGAGCGATTCGATGCGTGGGTGGCGGTGAGTAATCTGTGGGAACGGCGCGAACACGCCGGCGTGAGCGATTATCTGTGCGCGCGATTGTATCGAGAGGCGAGCGATGAGAGCGTGGAGAGGTACCTGAGTCAAATCGTGACGATGTGGATGCAGAGATTGGAGGGTGGGACGATCGTGGACGCGAGGGGGAGGGAGAGTTTCGAGCGGATGATGGTGATGTCGAGTCGGCGATCGCTGCGGCTGGCGACGAAAATATGCTGGTTGTTGGCGGCGGCGGCGGGGGGTAGTGGAGATCCGAAGGCTGTGTTGGCGTTTAAGGAGACGTGCGAGCGAGAGGCTGTGTCGAACGGGACGTGGCCGGCGCCGTTTGAGGAGAGGATGACGAAGGCGTCGTCCAGAGGGGAGTTGGCGTCGGCGGCGGAGAGCGCGTCGACGTCGACAGAGCTCAACGGGAGAACGGGCGCGTCGACGCCGACGTCGACGTCACCGCGCGCGGGGATTTCCGTGGGCGAACCGGTGACGCCGCCGAGACGAATCCTCGACATGGCCAAGTCCTCGCCGAGGTCGCGGTCGTCGCAGGACGAAGGCAAGGTTGGATCCGCGTCGCCGGGTGGATTTTTCTCAAACATTTCCCGAGCGTTATCCTTCGGGAGCCGGTCGTCGCCCTCGACGTCGAAGCGGGATAAGCACCGAGGTGACGTCGGCGTCAATCAACAAGCGAGCAAGAAAGGCAAGGAAAAGTCACCGATGAAGACGAAGGAATCGCCTCAACGAAATCCCAGCGGGTTGTCGGCGCTCTTCAACGTGTGCGGCGCGCGCGGGCTCCCGGGAGAGGACGGCGCCAAGGCTCTTTCGTTGCGAAAGAAGACGTTCGAGGCGACGATGCGACTCACCGATGATCTGTGCGATCTCTCTGTATACCTCTCGACCCTTCCACACGAGAAGCGTCAAAACGTTTTGAGACAACAACTGTCTCAGATGAACAAGCGGTTTCGTCACATGGATAAGGGCACGGGCATTCTCTTCCCCATGGGTCACGGCATGATGGAGCGCGTGATCAGGATTCCCATCACCGAGGCGGTGTTGCTGAACAGTCGAGAAAAGGCGCCGTATCTCGTCTGCCTGGAGGTGGTGAATTCCAATCCGACCCAGTTTGAGATGCACAACGCGAGGTCGTCGATGGAATTGCACGGCGATGCGGCGGTCGACGACTTTTACCCCATCGGCGATGATTTCCTCGTCAATTCGAACGAAAACATTCGAAGATCTTTAGACAGTCCCAATTGGCGCGCACCGCGCGCGCCCAGTGACTCCAAGGAGTCGTTTAGTACGGAAGATTCGGCGGATTCTCCTCTGAGCATTCGTTTGTCGGCGGACGAACAACGGCGTCAAGTCACCATGAACGTCGTCTCCAGAGACGGAGACATCGACGTCGATCCACCGCATGAACGTAAGCCCTCTGACGTGGCTCTGATCGAGATGGCGGCCAAGGTGAACCGCATGAGCTGGGATCCTCAACAAGACGAGCTCGACATGCCCGAGGCGAGCGGCGTCGAGGCGTCCATGACGTCGTCTCCTCACAAACGCAGCGCCGGCGGACTCGGTGAGCTCTGGACGGAGAAGCGCGAGCGCATTCGCCGTTCGTCACCGTATGGTGATCTTCAGGGTTGGGATCTGAAGCCTCTCATCATCAAGGCGGGCGACAACTGCAGACAGGAGCTCTTGGCGCTGCAACTCGTGCGAACCTTCGCGGAGATTTACCGCACGGCGGGCGTGCGATGCTGGATTCGAGACTTTGACATCTTGACCACGAACACGAACGCGGCGTTGATCGAGGCGGTGACGGACGCGCCGAGTGTGCACGCACTCAAATCGAGATCTCCTCGCGGCACGACACTCCGCTCGCACTTTGAGCGCAAATTTGGCGTCGGCACGCCCGAGTTCCGCAAGGCGCAAAACAACTTTGTCGAATCTCTCGCCGGATACTCCATCATGACGTACATCCTCCAAGTCAAAGATCGTCACAACGGCAACATCTTATTGCGCGACGACGGTCACTTGATTCACATAGACTTTGGTTTCATGCTCTCCACGTCTCCCGGAGGCATCAACTTTGAATCCAGCCCGTTCAAGCTCACCAAGGAATACTTGGAGGTGATGGACACCGACGTCGAGGGCCGTCGCTCGGACGCCTTCGACGCGTACAAAGCCCTGTGCATCCAGGGTTACCTCGCCGTGCGCGAACACGCCGAACGCATCGTGCTCCTCGTGCAAATGATGGGCGCCAGCGGATGTCCCTGCTTTCACGCCGGTCCCAAGGTTATCAAAAACCTCCGCCGGCGCTTCAATCTCCACCTCAGCGAGGAACAGTGCGTCGAGGCCGTCCTGGGCATGATTTCCGATTCCATCGATGCCTGGAGCACGCGTCAGTACGACTTTTACCAACGCATTCTCAACGGTATCCTCTAGTCTCTGTGTATACGTACATTCATTCATTCGCGCGCGCATTCGAAAGATGACGATGATCCGAATCCAATCCGCACATCTCGACTCGACATGGTCCACGTGGCCGTCGTCGCCGCCCCCGTGGGCGCGGCCGCCGCCGCGCTCGTGACGAAAGCGGTCTTCTCCGCCCGCGCACCGCTCGGTGAGACCCGACGAGGGGTCGTCGACGCGGACGAAGCGTCATTCGCGTGCGAACGCGTGTGCGCGTCCGATCGATTGATGGCGCGACTGGGTGGTTTGGGCAAGGCGGAGATGGCGCACGCGTGCGTGACGGTGTGTGGGATGAGCGGAACGGATGCGTGCGTGGACGCGTGCGCGAGGGTGGCGTGCACGGCGGCGCACGGGGTGCCGGGATGGAATGAAAAGTGTGTCAAGAGGTGCGCGAGCGAGTGCGCGCGGGGACGCGCGGGGACGCCGTGAGCGAACCGTCTCCGTCTCTCTCGATGGTCGTTCGATCTCGGTCTTTGTAGGGTTGTAGTAGTGAGTCATACACGCGTGAGTGTTCGTCTACTGGTCGTCGTCGAGGGTCTGCGATGGTGTGTCGCCGTCGTAAAAATCATCGGGCGCGACGGCGCGAAGACGCAACGCGGCGCGCTCGACGTCCATGACGTCGCCGACGAGGACGAGGGAATGGAGTGGTTCGCCCATGTTCACGCGACGCATCTCTCCGAGCGTGCACGTGCGAATCTTTTCATCGTCTTGACCGATGCGGGCGACGGCGACGCACGTCGTATGCTCGTCGTACGCGCCCTCGCCTCGCGCGGTCTCCACCTCTAAGAGTTGCGTCGCCGCCGTCGCCGCCGTCATGAAGCGCGGCGGTTCGTACTCCTCTCTCCCCGTGCATAGCGCTCGAACCGTCGGTTCTTTCACGCGAATGTCCAGGAGACACAGCGTGTGCATACCGTGCGCGCGATTCGCCTTTATTTTATCGTAAAAACTATCCGGACGCCACGTCGACGTGAAGAAACACAGCGAAATCGCCGCGCCGAAATTATACAGCGACAGTCCCGTTCCCGCCACCGCGTTCATGATGCTCGCGTTATACACCGGTCGCACCTCGATCCCGCGCTCGACCGCGCGTAACACTAAATCAGAGTGCGTCGTCGCCGCGAACGCGTCGCCGACGACGCAAAACGCGACATCCGTCGTCGTCGCCTCGTCCAGCACGGCGTCGACGCCCTCCTCGACGAAGCGTCTGTCGCACGTCGTCACCGGTTTCCCGTACAATCGCTCCAGCGCGTCGACGTCAACGCCCAGAACCGAGGTGTACGCCTCGAGATACACCTTGGCGCACGATCGCACCGCGTCCAGACCTCGCAGGGTGACGTCGCGCTCGTTTCCCAGACCGAGTCCGACCAGGTACAGCATGGGCGCTCGAAATGGGCGCCCACCGGCGGCGGCGCGTCCCCGACGCGATCGGGTCCTCGAGGACGACGAACGGACGCGCGCGCGACGACTCGACGAGAGGACCTCGCGACTCGCGGCTCGAGGTCGCGGGCGCGGGCGCGCGTCGACGCGTGTCGACGCGCGAATGGGCGTCGCGGGCGCGGGAAGGAGAAAAAAAAATATTTTTTGGGCGCGCGCGCGTCAGAGCGCGGTGGAGGGCGCGGATGACGACGAGGACGACGACGGAGGGGGCGCGCGCGCGCGCGCGAACGTCACCGCGCGGGGTGGTGGCGCGACGGCGTCGTGGGCGTCGCGCGAGGGTGGAGACGCGCGCGCGCGACGCGGATGATGATGACGATGGGAACGCGGATTGGGAACGCGGGGAAGAGATGGTCTTTCCGAGCGATGCGCGCGCGGTGCGGCGACGATCGTCCGTGGAGACGTCGTCGTCGATGAGTTCCGCGCGTGGGTCGACGTGGACGCGACGACGCGCGCTGGTGTCGACGGTGGCGTTGGCGACGGCGGCGGGAGGTTTGGGCGGGACGGCGGACGCGGCGGCGGACGGGGACGAGCCGCCGCCGGAATACGCGATTCCGGGGCCGTATCGCGTGCGTGTGCTGCCGCAATTGGAACACACGTGCGCCAAGTGTTTTCCAGCGTGCACTGGATTGAGTTGTCTGAGCAGGATCAAGGTGTACGTGCCGAGGGTGGAGGTGTTGCCGGACGCGTTGTTTCCGCTCGGGCGAGCGGGCGGGTCGCCCTTCTCGACGTTGACCTCGAACGCCGCGGATGAGGAGGACAGAGGGAGCGCACCGTATCCGGTGGCGATCATCACGCCCGGATTTTTGATCGACGGCGACGCATACGCGTCCATCGCGCGAAGATTGTGTTCATGGGGATACGTCGTCGTGACGTACACCAAGACGGAATCCGTCGCCGGGGGCACGCTCGATGACGAGGTGAGCGCGGCTATTTTAGACGATTTGATCTCTTGGGTCGGTTCGGACGTGTTGATATCCCCGTATGCGGACGCGAGCTCGGTGTATCTGTTGGGGCACAGTCGAGGAGGGAAGATTTCCATGCTTCAGGCGACGCGAGACGAACGCGTCAAGGCGGTGTGTCTGCTCGATCCCGTGGATAACACGGTGTACGCGCCTCTCGGCGTCGGGTACCCGAGCGCGTTGGCGGCGATGAAAGTGAATCCAGCGGCGATACCGCCCGTTGCCATCATCGGCGGCGTGAACGGCGGCGAGTGCGCCCCGCCCGAGTCCAACTACGCCGAATTCTTCGCCGCCTCTCCGAGCGGCGCGGTGTCTCAAGACCATCCACCCTGGGGCGTCTCCTGCGGCGCCGGTCACTTTGATTTCGTCGATGAGACCACGTTCGTGCAAAAAGTCATCTGTCCCGAAGGCACGATCGACGCGTCCGCCACTCGAGATCTCAGCGCCGCCGTCGCCGTGGCGCACGGCGAGCGCGTCTTCCGTCCCCGGGGCGTTGCCGATTCCATCCTCCTCGATCGAACCCTCGCGTCCGTCCGCGGTCAGTGGGCGAACAGAGGCACCGATTTCTCCTCGGTTCAGCTCTTGTAATCGCGCGCGACGCACCGCACACCCACCGCCCGTTTCGTCGACGTCAATCCGCGATCTTTTCCCCATTCCTCGCCGCGCCATGCCCGAGGACGCGCACTACCGACTCGCCGTCGCGCTCGCGCTCGGCGCGACGGCGCTTCGCGCGCGCGAAGAGCTCGGCGTCATCGGCGCGTCGTGGAAGGTGGAGCGACGCGCCTCGCACGCGCTCGCCCAAGAGTTGAAATCAATTCGAGCGAGCGCCAACACGCGTCTCGTCGCCATCCTCGGCGCGCTCTGCGCCGTCGCCGCGGTGACGAAACCGTCTGAAAAGAGTTTCGACGCCTTTCGTGAAAAATTAGAGCGCGCGTTGACGACGGAGGGGGAGGACGAGACCGAGGCCGTCGGGACGGTTTCTCTGTGGGGACGAGCGACGCGCGCGTACAAGGCGTACGCGCGCGCGGTGGTGGGTGGATGGGAACGAGGCGATCGATCGGCGGCGTCGTTCGTGCGCGCGGCGGCGCGCGCGATTGGGGGTCGAAAACGGGTGATGTTTGGGGATTACGTGTTGGCTCGGACGGCTAAGGTGGACGACTCGCACGCGTACGTAGGCGTCGCGGGGTACTGGTGGGGGCCCTTCCCGTCGTTTAATCGAGCGAAACGCGCGGGAGAGGATTTCATGGACACGTATGGATGCGTCATCGCGGACGTCGCGGCGCGGAAGACGGATTCGAGGTGACGTCGTCTCGCGCGAGTAGTGTAGTCTTTTCCTTCTTTCTTGTTACAGCGCCGTAGTTTCCAACATCAATCGATGTGTTTCGCCCCGTTCTTCAAGTTGTACGCGGCGTACGCGCCACCCGGGGCGCGACTCGTGGCGCCAAACATCGGTAGACCCGGGAGTATGAAGGCGGCGAAGGCGCCGCCGATTTCTCCGAGCCAGTCTTGCTCGCCGCCGCGACGACGAAGGCGCGGCGTCGTCGCGGCGTCTTCCGCGAGCAGGTATCTAAACTCGTCCACGAACGACGCCAACACGCGACTCTCACCCGGAATCTCCGTTCGTGCCGCGCTCGACGCTCGCTCGAACGACCGAGACACGCAGACTCTCGTCCCCGCGTCGTCTCTCTCGACTTCGATGCACAACGCGCCCGCCTCGCGCAAACCCGAGCTCGAGCTGTACCGCATGAACGCCAACCTCGCCCCCGCGGGCACGTCGTCTACCGACAACGGCAGCGGCAGCGGCAACTCGCTCGTGAACGCCAACGTTCTCGCCCACTGTCTGATGGAATCCACCATGGTCTCGGCGACGTCCGCCGGACACGCGTCCCCGTCGCACACGTTCATCGACAACAATTCATCCGACACGATAGGTCCGACCAATCCCTCGTAAATCACCGTTCGTCCATCATTCTTCGTCCCCTTCCTCTCCCTCGTCGCCCTCTTCGCTCGCAGAGACCCATCGTACGCGCGTCTCTCTTCGTCTCTCGACAGCGACGCGTACGCCTCGTTGATTCGGCGCATCATCGCCCCGTCGGTCGTCGCCGTCGCGTCCGGATGGTACATTTTACTCATCGCCACGAAGCGACGACGTATCTCATCCCTCGATGCCGTCTCCTTCACGCCCAGTATCTCGTAGGCGCTTCGTTCGTCGTCGAAATCGTCGTCGTCATCCTCGCGATCCATCTCCTCTCGGGACGCGTCCCGTCTCGTCGCGCGTCGCCCTCGACGCGTCGTCTTCGCTCGCGTCCTCGTCCGCGTCGTCGTCATCGCGCGCCCGAGCGTCGCGCGCATCTCAATCGTCGTTGCGGTCACCGCGCGCGGACGAATGAAGGCGAATGAAGGCGCTGACTCGGAAAGTGACTTTTTCGCCGTAACCGACGGGGACGGCGACGACGGGACTCGAGACGACGGGAAGACGACGACGATGGGAGACGATGCGTCGAACGTGAAGTGCGCGTGGTCGTGTGTGTGTGTGTGTGCGTGTGCGTGTGATGAGCTAAACGGTGTGTGCGTGATGTGACAACGACCGGAGACGGGACGGAGGCGCGCGCTCACACCTCGAGCGCCTCGGCGATGGCCACGGCGAGGGACAAGATTTCGAAAGGTTCGACGCCTTCGACGACCTCGACGGTCTGTGGACAGGAGTCCGTGATCCAGAAGTTTGTGAAACCCTGGCCGCCGGCGCCGGTGGAGGTGAAACGCTTCCAAGAGTCGTTGGGGAAGACGCCGTGGGTGGCGTAGGCGGAAACCTTGGCGGCGCCGAGGCGGTGGAGTAATTTTTGACACTCGATGAGGGTGGAGCCGGATTGCACGAGATCGTCGACGATGACGACGTGACGACCGATGGGTTCGCCCTCTTTGAGTTTGACGATGCGTTTGGTGCCCTCGCGCACTTTGGTGCAGACGATGCACTCGTATCCGGAGAAGAAGGAGTGGAAACGCTTGTACGCCCCCTCGTCGGGATAGGCGATGACAACGTTGTCGGCGTCCTCTAGCGTGTTCAAACGCTCGATCAAGAGCGGAATACCGCTCTCAAAGCACGGTAGGATGCTGTCTCCGAAATAGAATCGCTCCTGAAGGGCGTGAATGTCGAAGATGATGGTGCTCGTCGGACCGCCGCGCGACGGCGGAATGTTGCTCAGAATTCTCGCCAACGTCACCGCTGTGGCCACCTCACCCTCTCGAACGACGCGCTCGGCGGTTCCTGTGGGGAAGAAGGGCAGTACGAGCGTGAAGGACGCCACGAACATCTTCGGAAGCGAATAAATAATGCTCAATTGCTCGAAAATCACCTCTGGAGAGTGAAACGAGCCTAGAAACGCGACGTGACGGTCGCGCACGTCGTACGCGTCGTTGATGAACAAATCCGGAAATCCATCCGGAAATGTTCGCCAATCGATCTGTCCGAGTTCAACCATTTGATCGCTCGCGTCAGCCACCTTTCGCGCGAGCGGTTCCATCTCCTTGCTGTAAAACAACACCGGAAATTTACGTCGACGCGTAAACGTGCGCTCGTCCGCAAACTTCGGTCTCGTCAGCCTCGAACTCGCGCGCCCCTCGCTCTGCCCGTTCGCACCGCTCTCATACTTCCCGCTCTTTTCGTGTTTGCTCACTCTCGGCGCGATCATCGGCTTTGGCTCCATCCCCGCGCTCGACGCCCGCGCCGACGCCTCCGCGTCCGCCGCCTCGCTCTGCTCCACCTCCACCTCCACCGGCGAGCTCATCGCCTCCAAGCGCAGCGCCTTCTTCATCAACGATTTTCCTCCCTTCCCTCTCTCTCTCTCGCTCTTCTTCTTCTCCCTTTTCCCCTTCCCGCTCGCCGACGACGCCTCGGCGCTCTGGATAACCCTTCGACCGCGATTCGCGCCGTTCCCACCGACCGCGAGCGACCCCCCGACGCGCGCGCGCGCGCCCGACGGCGCGAACGACCCTCCCACGCTCGTTCGAGCGCCTCTCATCGCGCGCGACGCGCGAGAGACCACATCGCGCCCGCGCGCGCCGACCGTCACCGCCGGTCCACCGCCGCGCGCCGTCGTCATCATCTTCCGACCTCTCCTCGCGCTCGCGCGCGACGCGAGCGCGGAGACGTCGAACAGAGGTCGCGTGGAGACCGTTCTCCCACCTCGCGATCGCGCGCGGAGATCCCGCGCCGAGCGTCGCCGCGAGCGACGACGACTGGAGAACGGTCGAGCGCCGCCGTCTCGAAAAACATGAATCATTCGCGCGCGCGCCATGGCGTCGTCGCCTCGCGCGACGCCCGCGCGCGCGGTGACTTTCGCGCGACACGGTCGAGGGACATCGTCGGCGTCGTTCGCGCGCGCGAGACGACGATGCGAGGACGCGGGCGCGACGTCAGGGCGATGGGCGCGCGCGACGTCCGAGGCCACGACCGTCTCGACGTCGACGCGCGCGCGAGAGAGCGCGCGCGCGGGCGACGCCGCGCTCGCCGTCGCGCGACGATTCGCCGAGGTGGTGCGATTGGGATCGACGATCGCGCTCGTGGCGCTGGATAAGCGACGGTACGATGAGCTCGGGCGGGCGGTGGGGGCGCTCGGGCCCACGTACGCGAAATTCGGACAGGCGTTGGCGTCGAGAGGGGACATCGTGGGACGAGACGTCGCGCGGGCGCTGATGGATCTGTGCGATGACATGGAACCGTTCGGTGATGAGGCGGCGGTGCGAGTGGTGGAGGAGGAGCTCGGGGTGGAGAGTCCGGTGGCGGCGGCGGTGCGAGACGCGGGCCCGCCGGTGGCGGCGGCGTCGCTCGCGCAGGTGTATAAGGCGACGTTAGACGGTGAGACGGTGGCGATAAAGGTGCAGAGACCGGGGATAGAGGCGGTCGTGGACATGGACGCGGCGTTGTTGCGATTGGGAGCGAGCGCGGTGGAGCGCACGGGTAAAGTGAAGGCGAAGGCGTTGGACGCTGTGAATGAATTTTGTTCTCGTCTGTACGAGGAGATGGATTTCAGGCGCGAGGCGGCGAATCTCACGCAGTTCAACACGCTGTACGGCGAGAACGGATCCGCGTCGAAGTCGTTCCCGAAGCCCGGGATCAGAGTGCCGCGTTTGATTGATACGTACGGCGTCGGGCGTCGAGTGGTGGTCATGGAGTGGATCGACGGCGAAAAGCTCACGAGCGGTAGGGACAAGTCGGTGTCCGCGGACGATGTGCACTACGTCAAGTTAGGAATCGCGTGCACGCTGAGTCAATTGATAGAGACGGGCGTCATGCACGCCGACCCGCACGGGGGGAACATTCTGAAACTCCCGAACGGCGGTTTGGCGTATTTGGATTTCGGTTTGGTCTCCACGGTGCCCAGACAAGTCCGAGACGGCCTGGTCGCCGCCATCGCGCTTTTGATTTTTAGCCGAAACTACGCCGCCGTCGGTCGACTGTTCGGCGAACTCATGCTCATTCCACCGGAGGTGCTCGAAGACGAGAGCGAGATGCGAGAACTGGAGAGGGCGCTCGAGGACGCCGCGGAGGCGACGCTGAAATTCCCCGAAAACGGCGGCGTTCCCGACGTTCGCTTCGACCAACTTCTCGGTGCCCTCCTCGCTCTGGTTCCCAGATTCAAGTTCATACTTCCACCGTACTTTTTGAACAACGCTCGAGCCCTCGGCACGCTCGAGGGCATGGCGAAATCCGCCGATCCCGACTTTAACATTCTCGCCGTCGTCTACCCCTACGCCATGACCAGAGCGCTCGCCAACCCGGACGAATCCCCGGTCATTCGCTCGGTGATTCGACAGCTCGCCACCGATCCCACCACCGACCGACTCTCTCTCCGCGTCCTCTTCAAGATGCTCCGAGACGTCTCCCGCCTCACCGGCGCCTCCGCTCTCCGCGTCGCCTTCGACGCCCTCGCGCGTCGAGAGGGTCGCCGCTTACTCCTCGACGTCCTCACGCGAGAGGTTCAAAACATCCTCGACTCGGTCCGTCGCCTTCGAGTTCGCCCTCACCGCTGACTTGGCGCCTCTTCCACCACCGCGTCGCTCGCCCGAATACGAAACGCCTCTGAAACGCCTCTGCGCTGTAAAATGTCTTCAAAAGTCGCCCCAACCGTTGGCCCACCGCGCGACACATCTCCCCTCGCCATCCCGCGTCTCGTCGTCGCGACGATGCCGCGCGAGGAGGAGGTGACGATAGAAGACGTCGAGGAGGCACCCGTCGGTCGATACGCGCGCGACGCGCCTCCGTCGACGACCGCGACGACGACGCGCGCGCGGAATCATAATCATGAAACGAATCGGTCGCGCGTCGGGGACGACCCGACGACGAGCGCGGACGGCGTCGGAAGCGCCGAGAAACGCGAGTACACGTTTCTCGAACAGATGGCCCTGCGCGAGAAGGCGAGCTCGCGCGGGGGAGAGGCGGTGATGGCGTCGCCGTCGGGGTTCGGGCGTCGACGGTCGTTTAAACACGGACGGGCGAAAGATTGGGACGTCCCGGCGAGCGGCGATGGGATGGGCGCCATCGGAAAGACGTCGTTTAAACACGGGTATGCGAAACATTGGGACGTGCCGGTGTCGCCGGAGAGTTCGCCGGTGGGTGGAACGGAGGGGGTGGGGACGACGAGTCCGCCGCCGAGGGACGTGTTCGCGAGCATCGACGCGATTGGCGCGTTGGCGAAACGCGACGGTGTGAATGAGAAGGCGGTGGAACGAGAGATTACGACGACGAGAAAGAGTGAAGATGCGCCGAAAGAGCGCGTGTTTGAGTACGATTTCGATTGGCGCGAAAAGGAGCGCGAGGTGGAGGTGCCGGTGGCGTCGTTCGACGCCAAGCCGAGTTCGCCGAATTTTTCAGAGGCTTCGTTCGCGACGCCGACCAAGGCGACGTCTAAACCTCGAGGCGAGGAGCGCGCGGCGGCGATAAAGGAGGATTCTTGGTCGTTTCCCGTCGTCGGTCATCCGCGCGAGGAAGAGGAGGTGAAACAAGAGGTGCGATTTCCGGCGAGGGAGAAACGCGAAGGAGGCGCGTTGACGGGTTCGCCGCTGAAAGGCAGTCCCCTGCGCGACACCCCTCTTCCCTGGTCGCCCTCGCCGCCGCGCACGCCGCTCGGATCGCGAATTCCTCCGAATTCTCCCGCGAGCGCGCGCACGCGTAAGAATCTCGAGGCGCAGATGCGTCGAGCCGCCACGTGGGCGTCGCGCGAGGAGTCGCTCATTCAGAGCGGCGAGCACAAAAAAGGCGTCAACGCTATTTTCAGCGCCGGTCGAGGTTTAGGCGCGAAACTGTACCGGTTAGTCATCGCCGCCGGGCATCTCAAGGCGTTCGTGAAGTCTCTGGACAGCGCGCGCGTGGAGCGAGCGCACGGCGGCGGCGCGAAGCTCGCCATCGTCGCGTTGTGCGCCAACTCTGGAATTCAAGTCGCGCACAACGCGCTGCTCGCGTTTTCAGCCGCGCTCGGTGAGAGATTCATGCGACGCATCGCGGTGCCCGAGGCGTTGGCCAGGCGCGCGGCGCCGATCTTACTTCCGGCGACGCTCGCGAGCATGAGTAAATCGCGTTCGCTGAGCGTTCGAGGTACCGTCGGCGACGTCGCCGCGCTCGTCGTGCCACCGTTGAGTCTCGCCACGTTCATCGGCGCTCTCTGGCCCATTCCCGGCGGACAAATCGTCGGCGACGCGCGAGAACACTTCGGGATGATCAATCACGACGTCTTTCTCGACGCTCCCGCGTGGGTGAATGGAAATTTACGACACTTGGGTCCGGTCACCAACGCCCTCGCCCTCGCTGCCGCCGTCGAGCTCATGACCACGGGCGACGTCCACGCCGAAAACGGCGCCGTCGCCCTCACTCTCGCCAGCATCCTGAGCTTCGCAGTCAAACCGGCCACGAACAGGGTCACCGTCAACTTCAGAGAGGTTCGCGCCGCCTCGCACCTCGTCTTCACGCTCAGTTTGGCGCGCGCAGAATTCGCCTGGCGCGAAACCTCCGTCTGGCGTCGATACCTCGCCAAGCGTCAGGGCGGCCTCGAGGGCGCCACCTCCCTCGACCGCACCACCGGCCCGCTCGCCGGTCTCGGCGGATTCGCCCGCGCCGCGGCTCGCCTCCCGCGTCTTCGCGGACGAGACCCTCTCGCCCGGCGTCCCGCCCGCCCTCCGTCCCGCGCGCGTTCCATCGACCTCGACGACGACGACGACGAATTCCTCGACCGCGTCGTCCAACGCCTTCCCGTCATAGGTCCCGTGCTCATCATTCTCAGCGGATTCGTCTTCTGAGCCTTGTCAACGCGTCCCCGCACCATTCAAATGTCACTTTTTCATCCCCGAGCTGTCGCGCGATGCATTCATTCATTCATTCATTCGCGTCCGCACACGCGGGCGCTCGCGCGACGACGCATCCATCGCGCGCGATCGATCGAATCGCGCGCACCGCTCGTCGCGATGCCGACGTCGTCGCGAACGCGCGTCGACGACGACGGGGAGGACGTCATCTGTCTCGACGCGACCGATGATTGCCACGGTCGTGACGATTCTCTCGTGGAGGAGAGCGACGACGAGGAGGTTCGTGAGACGCTCGAGGGAAGAGGAACGATGGTGATGATGATTATGGACGCGCACAGAGCGCGTGAAGGGGTGGGGGTGGAGACTCGCGCGCGTGAAGGGGAGATCGATGGGGACGAGGAGAGAGACGACGCGTCGACGTCGACGCGCGAGGAGGAGGAGGAGGAGGAGGAGGAGGAGGAGGAACGAGACGCGCGTTTGGAAAGCGAGGATACGGGTTGGGACGACGTGAATCATCGTCGGAAACGAAAACGGTGGTCGAGGGAATCGATGGAGGCGCGCGAGGTGGTGGATGGATTACGGAGACGCGTCGCGGCGAGACGCGCCGAAGAAATTCGAGGAGACGAAGACGAAGAAGACGACGGGTTTGAAATCTCCGATGGGGACGTCTCCGAGCACAGTGAATCGAGTCATGATCGCACGCGAGGCGTGAAATCGTTCAAGGTGTCGGACGTGGCGAACGAGCGGTTCGGTAAGGGGAAGCGCGGGTTGGCGCGACGGACGGCGACGGGCAAGACGGTGGAGGACGTCTTGCGAGAGCGACCGATGGTTTCGGACGAGGATGCCGGCGATGAAGACGATGACGACGACGCACGAACCGAGTCGTCGCCTCGATACGTCGAGATGCGCGAATCACCGAGCGAGAGCGATGTTCGGGACGCGTCGTCGAGAAGACGGCGCGGCGCGGCGCCGCTCGTCGAACTCAGTCCGTCCGATGTCATCGCGCGAGCGTCTCCCGGACGACGAACGCACACGTTCGGGGAGATCAACAAGACGTTTCTCGGCGGCGGGCCGAGGGACCAGCCTCAAATCACGTCCGTGTTCTCGAAAGCGCCCGCTCCGTGGAATTTCGATCACCGCGCGTTCGGCGACGAACGTCGCAACGCGTTCGCGACGTCCTCCCATCCGTCGACGTCGATGGATGACTTCGACGACGCCGCCGTCGCGCGCGCGTGTGCGTTGGAAGACGCCGACCACGAGGGGTCTCGCGCGCTCGAAACGCTCGTGAGAGAATTCATCTCTTCGCGAAGCGTCGGTCGAGTCGGCGCCGCCGCCGGCGACTCGGGCGTCGCCGACGCCGACGTCGGCGCGTGGCGTCGCGCCATGGCGTCGCTCGAACGAGGACGCGGGTTCTGGGCGGCGTTAGGTCGACTCTTACGTCGGGTGGTGGACGAAGAGTTCGACGCGTGTCGCCGAGCGATACGAACGGCTCCGCAGACGCCTCTAGAGAATGGCGCGCACGCTCGAGCGCTCGAGACGGCGTGGGAAATCGTCTTCGTCGCCGCGAAACTGTGGCACACCGAGCGCCACCGACGCAAAGGAGACGGTGACGACGGATGGGGCGTCCAAGCGTGGGCGCTCGTGGGATGGGTTCTCGACGAGTGTCGCTTGACGAGTCTTCCCGCGGCGCGAACCGCGGCGCCCGCGTCGTTCGACGGCGCCGCGTACGCCGCCGTCGTGTGCGATCGCATCGCGGAGCTCGTCGCGCGCTGGCCGAGATGTTTGGCGGATAAACATCCCGTGCGCGTGCTCTGGACGAGATTACACGGCACGGTGGACGAGACGGACGCACAAAAAGTGACTCGCGCTCCGTCGCCGTGTTGTTCCGCGTGCATGCCCTTGGCGTGGCGACCGTACGAGGCGACGTTCGGAGCCGCGGACGCGCGATTCGTGAGCGGGGCTCCGTGCGAGTCTCTGTATCGCGCACTCGGTGATCACCTCGCAAAGTGTTCGATCGAGCTCAAGGTGTTCCGTCGCGAGCTCGGTAAATGGAGTAACGACGCGCGTTTGAGTAAAGTCGCGGACGCCCCGGCTGTCGCGAGCCTGGGCGTCACCGCGTGCGCGTTCAGAGCGCTCGGTGGACACGCGTTCCCGATGACCGCCGCGACGGTGCGCTTGCAACACCGAGCGAGCGTGTACGTCGAACTGTTTCGCGCGTGCGTGCGGTTCGGATTGGAAGACCAAGCCGTCTTATTTCTCAAGCGCGTGCTCGCGTCGCTCGCGGCGCAACCGCCCGCGAGCGACGATCCCGCGCCTCGGTGCGCGTTACTGCGCGCGACGACGACGTGTCTTGGAATATGGCTCGCTCAAGGGGCGACGACCGCCACGTGGGGACGCGCGCACCCGCGAGACGAAGCGCTTCGAATCATGCGCGCGCTCGCCGACTCCGCCAAGATGACGGGATCCGCCGAGACGTCCGAACCCGGCACCGTGCGTGCGCTCGACGACGGCGCCGTCGTGGCCGAAGCCTCGGCCGCATGGTCCACTGCGTACGCCGTGTGCGTCGCCGCGGATCCAGAGAGCGCGTGCGACGCGTTGGAGACGATGGGATCGGCGGAGGCGCGCGCGTCGTCGAGCGATTGGCGCGACCGCGTCTTCGCGGCTCGATCTCTCGCGACGCTGTACGCCCCGGACTCGTTCGCGTCGAGGTACGGTCTCGCTGACGTCAAGACAGGGGTGTGTCTGTGGTTGTCGTTCGCCGTGGACCCCGTCGCCGGCGGCGCTGGACCGCTCGCCGTCGCGTTGTGCGCGCGAGGCGAAGCGTCGATTATGAATCAGGAAGCCTCGTCGGCGTCCGCCGTGGGGTGGGCGCAATCGAACGGTGGCGGCGCCGTCGCGTCCGCCTTGGTCGGGAAAACAACTCGTGGACGAGACTCACACGTCGCCGCGTGCGGTGATCGTCCGGGCGCGCACGCACAGGCGAAGGAGTATGACTTACGCGTCGCCGTCGCCGTACTCGCGGCGAAAGAATTGAGTGAAACGTTTCGGAAGGGTGACGATGCCCTCGGCGCGACGCTCCAACGTCTGTGTCTTGAGTTGCCGTCGCACTGCGTCAGAGCGCATAAACAACGCCTGCGTTCGGTCGACGGAAGACACACGGACGCCGTCACGGATGCGTACGCGCGCGTCGCGAGCGCCGTCGTGGGCGAAATCGTCGCGCGGTGCTCGACGGCGCTGTGTCTCGCAGACTGCGCGGCGTCCGCGCGACTCGTCGACGCGAGGTCGATGACACACGCGTTCGCCCGTCTCGTGCCGTTCCCCCCGTCCGTGATTCCCGTGTGGGGATCACACGGCGCGGAAGACTGTCGATCGCGGCTCGGTCGACTCGGAGACGCGGTGGCGGCGCGTCTCGAGTCGCGCGCGCGTCTGGTGTATCGAGAACAGTTGATCGCGATCGACGCGGCGATGAAGAAGACTTCGAACGCGAACGCGTCGGCTGCGCTTCGACGGCACCTCGCCGCGGTGACCTGCGGCGCCCTCGAAGCCGTGACGGGATCGCCGACGGTGAAAACGCGTGAACGCAAGCTCGTTCGAGCGCTCGCGGGCGCGATGCGAGGACACGATCAGAAACCCCTAAACGCCGCCGCGGAGATTACCCTGAAGGAGTATCTTCCGCACTTCATCCTCTCCGCGCTCAAAGCGCCGCAAAAGTGCGCCGCTCGACGCATGATCACATCGGCGCGTTTCGTCTCCGAATTGATGCGCGTCGACAATGAAGACGACGACGAAGACGAAGCACGCGTCGTCGCGCCTTCGCTCGTGTTGAGCGTCACGGCGTTACCTCTCGTCGTTGTCGCACACGAGACGATGTCCAGGGCGATTTACAGCGATCATCACGCCGTTGCCGGCGTCGAGGCGGTGTTGTCGGACGTGTTGATTCCTCTTCTCGGCGGTCGATTCGCGGCGGAGAGTAAACCGACGACGTCGACGACGACATCGACGACGACAACGGTCTCGGCGACGTCGTCGACGGCGAAACGAGCGCCAACGCCCGCGTTTCCCAGACCGCAGCCGTTGGCGTCGAATCGAGCGCACTTTCCGTTTCCGGGCGGCGCCGCTCGGCCGACTGCCGAGCGCTCGACCGCCGACGAGACGGTTCGCGCGCCCCCGTCGAGACCCGCGTCACCCGCGTTACCGATCGCGGGGGCGACGGATAAAGAAAAGTTACAGGCGAACATCTTTCGCGTCGCGCTGAAATCGAACGCGGTGTGGCGAATCGTACGCGCGTACGTCTCCGTCTCGGTGATGAGTTTGGCGCGCGCCGCGCTCGCGACGCCCGCGGCGAGGGAGACGGAGCAATTGTCAACGTTTCAAGCCATCTCGAAGAGACACGAACGGTCACCGCGAGAGGCGGAGATCGAGCGCGTGCGCGACGTGCTGAAAGCAGCCATTAAATCGTCGGAAAAGTCTCTGAGCACGGAACGCAGGGAGGCGGATCGCGCGCTGAGCGACGCCGTCGCGCCCCTCCCCGCCGACGCCCTCGGGCTCGATGACGACGCGTCTTACGATTTAGGACCTCGATGGGGCGACGCGGAGTCCGCGAAAGCACTCACGCCGAGCGCGTTTTTCGTGGAAGAAAATGCGAGCGAACGCGAGCGAACGCTCCTCATCGCGGCGACGCGGTTCCTCGCGCATTGCGCCAAGTCGTCAGACGCGCAAGGTTTCGCCGAAGTGTCGGCGAGGACGGCGCAGATTCAAGCCGCCATCACGTTTTTGCTCGAACCGGGGTCGCATCACAACGCGACGAACACGTCAAAACACTCTCACTTCACCTCGGCGCTCCGATCTCTGTCGCAGACGCTCGGCGATCGCGCCGAGTTACCGAAACGCGATGCGTCGCGCGGCAGCGCCCGAAGCCGACGCCGACGATGATGCGCGCATTCCAGAGCCAGAGCACATGATAGACTAGACGAAATGAAATGTTAGAGTAGCGTTTATATTCAAACGTCGCTAACGAGCTAATGTGTCGATGGATACTCATCCTAAGGGTATCAAAGACGCGCCGACGATTTAGTCGTCGCCGCCTTGGACAACCGGGGCGCCGCGGGTGAGCCAGTCCTTGAAATCGTCGAAGAGTTCGCCCTCGTAGTTGGAGTCGACCTTCATGCTTTCGTAGAACTTTTGGCCGACCGCAGAGCGAGCCGCCGAGGTCTTCGCCGCCTTTGCCTTGGATCGCTCCTCTTGCGCGCGCTGTTGCATCTCGCGAGCAACCTTGGCGTACGGGTTGAGGCGCTCCATGGCGGACTTGTTCTTAAGCGGGTTGCGCTTGAGCGGCGCGTGAGCGCGCGTCGCGCCAACCTTCGGCGCGTTGACCGCGCTTTGGACTTCGTCGGAGTTGATGAGACGAGCCAAGTCGGTTTGCGCCATAATGTTGGTCGGCGGCTTCCAGCCCTTCTTGGAGGCGCTCTTCTTGGAGGCGGTGCCGAAGATGGAGTCGAGCTTGTCAAAGGCGCTCTTGGTCCAGATGATGAATCGGCCGACGTGTCCACCCGGAGCGAGGGTGAGCAAGCCGAGACGGTCGACGGAGCACAACTCGACACCCGGAATGTTGCGGAACGCGCGAGTGACGCCGTTGTCCTCAGAGTAGACGACGAGCGGACCTCTGCGTTGAACGTAACGGCGGTTACGCATCTTACCCTTACCAGAGCGCACGTTGCGGCTCGCCTTGACCTTCTCAATGTCCGAGTACGCACCGAGTTGCTTCAACAACTCGACAGCCTTGGCCGTCTTCTTGATGGAGCTCGCAGAGTCGTCGACGACGAGCGGCACCTCCGGAACGCCTTCGACGCGGTGACCGCGGGCGAGCAAAAGGGCCGGAACAGCAGAAGCCGCGAGCGCGGAGCACACCGCGTAGCGCTTCTCCTTGATGTTCACGCGTCGGTGCCAGCGTCTCCAAATCTACGCGCACAAAAACAAACGAATCCCTGTCAGTCTCTCGTCCGCCAACCCTCGCGCGGCGGCGCGCCGCGAAAACCCTAAAACCCTAACCTCGATCATCATCCACCCTCCATCCTCGCGTCCGCGCGCGCTCTCGTCGATTCGAACGTACCTTGGTCGGCGCGAACATGCGACCACCGCGGCACATGTTACCGAACGCCCCCTGGCCCGCGCGGTGGGTACCACCGCCCGGAACGCGCGGGATTCGCGACACCGCGCGACCGGTTCCCCACGATTCCGCCGCGGTCTGGTGACCGGCGCGGTTGTACACGGCGTACGCCTACGACGCGTCGAAAACACGAAACAATACACATCACGTCAGTCTTCGTCTCTTCCTCCTCTCGCGCGCCATCGCATCGAGCATCACGAGACATCGATCATCGTCTCTTTCCACCATCGCGACCGCGCGCGCGCGATCCACCGCACCTGACGGTTGTTCTTGTGCAACCCGGTGTGCACGGCGTTCACGATGTCCGGACGAATCGGGGACAAGAAAACTTCCGGCAAGGCGCTCGTCGCGCCGTTGCCGCCTTGGACGGTGACCACGGGAAGCGCGGCCGGCATGGCGTCGGTCGAGCGCGTCGGGGAAAGGCGGAGAGAGAGACGAGACGAGGGCTTTCGGGGCGGTGTGTGGGCTTTCCTCAGTACATGGGCTTTGGGTTCACGGTGTATGACAACCTAGGTGTGTATGGTATGATACAGACTTTAATGTACGCACACTATGTATTGCAATGGGCTTTGTGAGTTCTAGAAACACTATTCGTATGTATGCACGCATGACGTCGTTCGTTCGTCTCTATCGGTCCCGGACGGGGAAGAATCGTCGTTCAATACGAGAAACGAAACGCACCCGCGGCTGGCTATTCGTCGTCGTCCGCGACGTTGAACGCGGCGACGGCGCGAGTCTCCGCGCGCGCGGCGGCGAGGGCGCTTTTCAAGGCTTCAGTCTCGAGTCTTAACCCCTCGATGATGACGTCCTTGGTCGTCGCCGACGATTTCGTTCTCGCGCGAGACGGCGTCGACGTCTCGCGCGTCGTCGGCGGGTCGGGCGCCGGCGACGTCGATCGAGACGTCATCTTCCCACCGTTCGCCGTCGCCACTCGAAGACGCCATTCGAGCTCTTGATTCACCGCCTCCGCGTTCCTCGCGCGCCGTTCCCACGTCTTGGCGCGCGTCGCCGCCGCGCGCGCGCGAAGCGCCCACCACGCCGCCGCCGCGCCGCCCACCACCGCCCCCGCGTCCGCCTCCGCCACCGCGCGCGCGATTCTCGACGTCGCCGCCTCTCTTCCCGACGGCGCCGCGCGCCACTCCGCGCGTCGCTCACCGTTTCGCGCGCTCGGCGCCAGACGCGCGACGACGCGCGCATCATCATCCATCATCTTCATCGCGGTCGTCGACGACGACGACGCGTCGCGTCCACCGCGCGCGCGCGGGGGCGACGCGCGTCATCCACGAGGACGCGTCCACGGCGTCGCGAGCGCGAACGCGACGCGCGTCGCCGTCGCCGTCGCCATCGAATCGAAACGAATCGATCGCCACCGAGTGACGCGGTCGGTCCGTCGTCTCTCGTTCGTCGCTCGTTCGTCACATCTCGCCGCGAGCGACGACCGAGGGACGCGCGCGACGACCCTTCCGTCGCGTTCGCGTTCGTTCGTTCGCGCGCGCGATCGACCATGTCGTCGTCGTGGGAGACGACGTACGCGGCGGAGACGACGAGACATGGACGTCCCGCGGGTGCGAACGGATCGGCGCCGCCGTGGTTCTCGTACGGCACGGCGGGGTTCCGAACGGAGGCGACGCTGTTGCGATCGACGTGTTTTCGCGCGGGGGCGTTCGCGGCGGCGCGCGCGATCGCGCACGGTGGGAAGACGACGGGGATGGTGGTGACGGCGAGTCACAACCCGGGACGGGACAACGGCGTGAAACTGGTCGAACCGGACGGAGGGACGTTGCCGATGGCGTTGGAGCGCGCCGCGGAGATGTTGGCGAACGCGGGTGATGATGATGCGGTGGCGCAGATCGAGGCGCTTCGGGAGGCGGCGAAACGCGTGGAGGAGGAGGAGGAGCCGCCGCCGCCGACGACGACGACGGAGGAGGCGAAGACGCCGCGCGTGCTCGTGGCGAGAGACACGCGAGAGAGTGGACGCGCGCTGGCGGACGAGACTCTGGCGGGCGTGCGCGCGATGGGCGTCGAGGCGGTGGATTGTGGCATCGCGACGACGCCGCAGTTGCACTATTACGTCTTGGCGACGAACTCGGGGGCGCCGGATTCCGAACACGATTATTACGCGCGGCTCGCCGCCGGGTACGCGGCGTTGACGGAGGAGGAGGAGGAGGAGGAGGATGAAGAGGTCGAGAACATTGAGCGCGCGCCTGGATCTCGAGTCGACGCGTCGCCGCCGCTCGTCATCGATTGCGCTGACGGCGTCGGCGCGCAAAAATTAAAACTCTTGGGCGACGCCGTCGAGCCGTACGGGTTGACGTTTGATTTGAGGAATCGCGGCGACGCCGCGGACTCCTCGCTCAACGACGGATGTGGAAGCGATTACGTTCAAAAGATGAAAGCACCGCCGAAACGCGGCGATTTCGGGTCGTTAAAATCCGGGACGAGATGCGTCTCCGTCGACGGCGACGCCGATCGTTTGATTTATTTCGAGACGCGCGAGGACGGCGATGTCGATTTATTCGACGGCGATCAAATCGCGGTTCTCATCGCCACGCACTTGAACGAACTGGTGGAAAGCGCGGCGCCGTTCTTGACGGACGTCACGGTCGGCGTCGTGCAAACGGCGTACGCGAACGGGGCGTCCACGCGTCACCTCGTCGAGACGCTGGGCTCGGCGCCGGTGTGTGTGCCGACCGGCGTCAAACATCTTCACCACGCCGCCGAACAGCTCGACATCGGCGTGTACTTTGAGAGTAACGGTCACGGCACCGCGTTGTTTTCCGAAACCACCAAGAAGAAGATCGAAGACGCCACCATCGAGGCTTTGGTCCAGCGATCAATGCCGCACGTCAAGGCGCTCTTGGCGTTGGCGCACTGCCAGCGGTGCATCAATCCGGCGGTGGGCGACGCGATGAGCGGCATCCTTCTCGTCGAGGGAATCTTGCGACGGCTGAAAACCACGAAATTGCCGCGACCGTACGCGGATTTACCGAGTCGACAGACGAAGATTGTCGTCCCGGATAGAACGAAAATCAAGACGGAGGACGCCGAGAGACGCGTCAGGGAACCCAAGTCTCTCCAAGACGCCATAGACGAAGCGCTCCGCGCGCGCGCCGCGACCGACGCGTCCGTCAGAGCGTTCGTTCGACCCTCGGGCACCGAAGACTGCGTGCGCTTGTACGTCGAGGGCGAACAGGTCGAGAGCGTCGACGTCTTGACGGCGCGCATTCGCGACGCGTGCGAAACCGTCTTGAGCGAGTGAGCGAGTGAGCGCTGTGCAAGCCGTCGACGCCGTCGTTGACAGGAATGAAACTGCATTGGATATGAGAATACAAAGGGCTCGAATGCTTCAACAGGCTACGTTGCGCCTTGACGCTACGTCGGGTGTAGAAGATCTGAAGCGTACAGGAGACGCCAGAACAGCTTGATTACACATTTCAACAGTCTTACAAAATTTGGTGGGGTAGATTAGGCGTCGACGAGGAAACCCATATTCATCTCTAGAAGTACCAGTCTTCGGGCACTAACGTTATTTTTATTCTTCAAAAACGATAAAAACATTGATACGCTTCTAGATACACAAAGTAAAGTGTAAAAATTAAATAAATTAAATTCAAATTTTAGCGGACATTTATTCGGACATTTGAT
>MDTD01190255.1_pt1 | contig 24794 bp, 24 predicted proteins | sample 811221 | NCBI WGS metagenome assembly MDTD01 (sample SAMN05326646, study PRJNA326480) | marine metagenome | isolation source: seawater | place: Pacific Ocean: South West | collected 2011 | reverse complement strand
ATAATGATAAAAATAAAGTTTTAATCATTGATTTTGGATCTCAAGTAACAAAATTGATAGCAAGAAGAGTAAGAGAATTAGGAGTTTATTCAGAAATAATCACACCTGCAGAGGTTAAAAAATTAAAAAATTTTAGCTTCATAAAAGGTTTAATTTTATCAGGCGGCCCATCTACTGTAACAGAAAAAAAGTTTCAGAGTGTATCTAAAGAAATATTTTATAAAGATGTACCAATTTTAGGAATTTGCTATGGATTACAACTTATAGCAAAAATATTTGGAGGAAAAATAAAATCATCAAAAAAAAAAAGAGAATTTGGAAGAGCACATTTGTTTAAAAAAAAATCTTCACCTTTAATTAAAAATTTTTTGAATAAAAAAAATTCTGTTTGGATGAGCCATGAAGATGCAGTAACAAGATTACCAAAAAATTTTAAAACCATTGCTTCTACAAAAAATTCAAAATTGACTATAATTGAAAATTCTAAAAGAAAAATTTATGGAGTTCAATTTCACCCCGAAGTAACACATACCAAAAATGGCAATCAATTATTTAAAAATTTTTTATTCTCAATTTGTAAATTAAAAAAAAATTGGAGTGCATCATCTCAGAAAAATAGATTAATAGATGAAATTAAAAATAAAGTTAAAAAAAATAAAGTTATTTGTGCATTGTCTGGAGGTGTAGATAGTAGTGTAGTAGCACTATTAATTAATAAGGCAATAAAAAAGAGACTTGTGTGCATTATGGTTGATACAGGTTTAATGAGAAAAGATGAGTTTAAATATACCTATGACATATTTAAAAAGAAATATAGATTAAATATAAATTTAGTAGATGCATCAAAAATTTTTCTAAGAAAATTAAAAAATATTTCTAATCCAGAAACAAAAAGAAAAATAATAGGAAAATTATTTATTAAAGTTTTCGAAAAAGAGTCAAAAAAATATAAAGATATTAAATTTTTAGCTCAAGGTACCCTTTATCCAGATATTATAGAAAGCAGATCTTCTACTGGTAGCAAAACTTCAAAAATTAAATCACATCATAACGTTGGCGGTTTACCAAAAAAAATGAAATTAAAATTAATCGAACCTTTAAAAGAATTCTTCAAGGATGAAGTAAGAGTTTTAGGCAAATCATTAGGTTTAGTTAAAAACATAAATTTAAAACATCCATTTCCTGGTCCTGGACTAGCAATTCGGATAATAGGCAACATTACACCTGAAAGAATAAAGATATTACAACAAGCAGATCATATTTTTATAAATGAATTAATTGAGAGAAAATTATATAGTAAAATCTGGCAAGCGTATGCTGCTTTATTACCAATAAAAACAGTTGGAGTGATGGGAGACTCACGAACTTATGAAAATATCTGCTTATTAAGGGCTGTCACATCTGAAGATGGTATGACAGCAGATTATTTTAGTTTCCCAAAAAATTTCATAGATAATATATCTAATAAAATTATAAATAATGTAAAAGGTATAAATAGAGTGGTATATGATATTACGTCTAAGCCTCCAAGCACGATAGAATTAGAATAATGAATAAAAAAATAAAAAAAATTATCCAAAAAAAAAATAAATCAAAGATAATAAGTTTAACTGCTTATTCTAAAAGTATTGCTAAAATTTTAGACAAGTATGTTGATATCATTTTAGTGGGAGACTCACTAGCCAATGTATTATATGGACATAAGAACACTCACGAAATTAGTTTAGAAAATATAATTCAACACTCTTTAAGTGTAAAAAAGGGTATCAACAAATCTTTATTTGTAGTCGATATGCCCAAAGGAACTTATAAAAATGCAAAATCTGCCTTAAAAAATGCAAAACTAATAATGAAAAAGACTAGGTGTGATGCAGTAAAACTTGAGAGCAATAGAAGAAATTTTAAAATTATTGAAAAATTAGTAAAAAAAAAAATACCTGTAATGGGTCATATAGGGTACACACCTCAATTTAAGAAAAAATTTAAAATAGAAGGACAAACGAGATTAGAAATTAATATATTAATGAAAGAGGCAAAATTATTAGAAAAAGCTGGAGCCTTTTCAATAGTGTGTGAATGTTTATCACCTAAGGCAGCACAAATAATTACAAAAAAAATTAGTATACCCACGATTGGTATTGGCTCATCCTCATACTGTGACGGTCAAATTTTAGTCACGGATGATATGTTGGGGTTAAGTGGTTTTTACCCAAAATTTGTAAAAAAATACGCAAACCTTAACAGAACAATTGAAAAAGCTGTAAAAGAATATAGTAGAGATGTTAAATTGAAAAAATTCCCAACAAAAAAAAATTTTTTAAATGGAACAAAATTTTGAAGACAAATTAGATATTAAAAGTAAATTAACAGATTTTTTAAATGAAAATCGTTTGAAAATATTTACTTTAATTATAATTATAATATTAATATTTATTTCAATCACATACGTTCAGTACACAAATGGTAAAAAAAATGAATTAATTGCAGAAAAATATATTCAAGCAGGATTGTATTTATCATCCAACAAAGCTGAAAAAGCAAAGAAATTATATATCGATATAATTTTGGAAAAAAATGATTTTTATTCTGTTTTAGCTTTAAATACTTTAATTGAGAAAAATTTGATTTCAGATAAAGATAAAATTTTAGAATTTTTTCAAACTATTGAAAAACTTTCATTGACTAAAAGTAGTAGCGACCTTTTAATTTTTAAAAAATCATTATATTTACTAAAAAATTCAGATAAGCAAGCTGGTAAAAAATTACTAAAAGAATTAGTAGATGATAATTCATCATTAAAACCTATAGCCGAAGAACTATTAGCTGAGTAAATTAATGAGATTAATTAACCTCCTAATTATTTTAATTTTTTTAATTGGATGCTCATTTGATAATAAATCTGGAATCTGGACAAATGAAAGTGAATTATCAAGCAACAAAGATGACTTATTTAAAGAATTTGAAAAAATTTCATCTAAGAAAGAGATATACAACAAAATAGTTCCTTTAACCAGTAACTATAATTTTAAGATACCCAAAATTTTTAATAACTTAGATTGGGAAGATATTTTTTACTCAGAAAATAATAATTATTCTAACTTTGTATATAACGATCTTAATAAGATTCTATTTAAAAGTAAAAAAATTACTAGATACAAAATAAATAACTATATTTTAGCAAAAAATAATAATTTAATAGTTAGTGATCAGAGAGGAAATATTATTTTATACTCTATTGAACAAAATAAATTAATTTCAACGTTTAATTTTTATAAAAAAAAATATAAAGATATAACAAAAAAACTTAATATTATTATCGAAAAAAATATAATTTATATTGGAGATAATTTAGGTTATTTGTATGCGCTTAACATCGATAACAATAAACTTTTGTGGGCTAAGAACTACAAAATTCCTTTCAGATCGAATTTAAAAGTTAAAAAAAATAAAATCATTATCTCCAATCAAAAAAATAAATTAATTTTTTTGGATAAAAAAACCGGAAACTTGTTGAATATTATACCAACTGAAGAAACTAAAATTCAGAATAGCTTCATCAATAATCTTTCAATTAACAATGAAGATGTACTTTTTCTAAACTCATATGGATCTTTATATTCTGTAAATATAATTAGTATGAAAATTAATTGGTTTTTAAATTTAAACCAATCAATCAATTTAAACACTACAAATCTTTTTTTTGGAAACCAGATAGTAAATTACAATGATAAAATAATAGTTTCATCAAATAATAGTACATATCTAATTAATGCTATCAATGGATCAATAATTGCTACCTACAATTTTTCCACTACTCTTAAGCCAATTATAAACGAAAATCATGTTTTATTAATTACAAAAAATAATTTAATACTTGCAATAGACTTAACAACTAACAAAATAATTTACTCATATGATGTTACGCAAAAAGTTTCTAATTTTTTGAACTCAAAGAAAAAAAAATTAAATTTTTATGAAATGTTATTCATAAACAATAAAATTTCGTTTTTTACGAGAAATTCCTATAAAATTGAATTTAAGATAAATGGAGAATTGGAAAATATTGAAAAACTTCCCGCAAAAATAAATTCATTGCCAATAATTCTAAATAAATCAATCTTATATATAGATAATAGCAATAAATTAGCAGTTATAAATTAATTGCTTGATTTTCCGCTTAACAGTGACAACTGTTCAACCTTTACTCCTCGTATATTATCATGAGCTGGAATTGGATAATCTCCTGTAAAATAATGATCGCTAAATTGTGGAAATGTGGGATTTCTAGTTTGATTGATAAGAGCTTTATAAAGACCATCCAAACTTAAAAATTTTAAAGAAGTTGCTTTAATGTATTCACACATTTCATTTATATTTTTTTTGTAAGCTAATAATTCTTTTTTTGTAGGCATATCAACACCGTAAAAATCAGGAAACTTTATTTCTGGACAAGCAATTCTCACATGAACTTCCTTCGCACCACTTTCATAAAGCATCTTAATTATCTTATGACAAGTGGTTCCCCTGACAAGAGAATCATCTATTAGTATTATAGATTTATCTTTAACAACTGTCTTAGTAGAACTTAGTTTAAGCTTTACACCCAAGCTTCTAATATTTTGTGTTGGTTCAATGAATGTTCTTCCAACATAATGGTTTCTAATCAATCCTAATTCAAATTTTTTTTTAGACTCTTCAGCATAACCTAAGGCTGCAGGTACACCTGAATCTGGAACAGGGATCACTAAGTCAGCATTTGTATCTGTCTCTTTTGCTAATTGAATACCTAAATTTTTTCTATATTCATAAGCACACTTGTTATTTATTAAACTATCCGGTCTAGCAAAATAAATATACTCAAAAATACAAGGTCTTTGTTTTTGAACTGGAAAAGGCTTAATCGATTTAATTTTTTTATTCTCCACAATTACTATTTCACCGTTGGACACCTCTCTAACAAAAGTCGCTCCAACTATATCCAAAGCACAAGTTTCCGAAGCAAAGATATAAGAATCTTTTAATCTTCCTATAATTAGCGGTCTTATTCCAAAAGGGTCTCTTACACCTACTAGTTTTTTATTTGTAAGTAGAACAAGAGCGTATCCTCCTTGTATCTGAAAAAGAGCATCTATTAATTTGTCAGTGAATTTCTCTCTTTTTGATTTTGCAATAAGTTGAACAATTGTTTCTGTGTCACTGGTAGTTCTAAAAATAGCTCCATCCTTCACCAGAGCTTCTCGGAGCAACAAAGCATTAGTTAAATTTCCATTATGTGCTATACTAAGACCGCCCATATGCAGGTCTGCAAAAAAAGGCTGTATATTTCTTAAAGAAGTTTCCCCAGTGGTAGAATATCTATTATGACCAATTGCAAAACATCCAGGTAATTTTTTTAAAGTTTCAGGGTCTGTAAAATGGTCGCCAACTAGACCTTGTCTTTTTTCGGAATGATAATTTTTTCCATCAAATGAAACTATTCCACAACCCTCTTGCCCCCTATGTTGTAGAGCGTGCAGTCCAAGAGCAACTAATGCAGATGCATCTTCGTGATTTGATATTCCGAAAATACCACACTCTTCTCTTAATTTGTCAAAATTAAATTTTTTCAATTTTTTCTTTTGTATCAATTATATCTTCGTTAGTTGGAAATTCTTCTATTAACATTTGACTTCCTTTCATAATATAATCAAATGAAAATGCCTTATCTGCTGATATACCCCAATTTTGATAAGGATAAAACCAATTTAAAACAGAGAACAAACAAACTGAAACCACGTATCCTTTGAAAAAACCAAATAAAAATCCAAACGCTTTGTCAATTGATCCTACACCAGTCCAGGTGACTGCCCGGCTTAAAGTTTTTCCAATTAAAATTGTTATAAAAAGTGTAAAAATAAATATTGTGGCACCTAACCCTATACTGTTTATAAATTCTGATTGAATATACTCGCTTACCACTGGTTGAAATTTCGGGACTAAAATTATCGTAATGATTGTGGATAAAATCCATTTCATGAAAGAAATTAAACTCAATGAAAAACCTTTTATGAAACACTGTAATACAAAATATAAAAGAATTATTAAAAAAAAAATATCAAATAAATTAATGCTTTTAATTATTTGTTCAAAAAAATTTATCATTATTTTAAATTACTAACTTCTTCACCAAAAGGTTTTAAAAAAAGTATTAATTTTGGCAATAAAGTTAAAACCGATAACATTGCCAACAACATTGCAATACCAGTAAAAACTCCAAAATATATTGTAGGAATAAAATTAGATAATACTAATATAGAAAAACCAAATACAATTGTAATCGATGTATTTAATATAGCAATGCCCACAGTGCTGTGACATTTATCTAAAGTTTTATGATAATTATTTATTTTTTTAAATTCTTCTTTAAATCTATAAATATAATGAATACTATTATCTACCGCTATTCCAATTGTAATTGCTGCTATGGTAATTGTCATCATATCTAATGGAATCCCAATTAAACCAATTATTCCGAGAATAAAAAAGGCAGCAATAAAATTTGGAACAACACCTATAAAAGATAATGAAATATTTCTAAATAATATAAAAAACATTAAGAAAATACCTAGCAAGACTATACCTAATGTTAGTATTTGGGATTTAAATAAGCTTTGTAAAAGATTATTAAATAAAATTAATACTCCTGCTAATTTGTACTCACTTTTTTCTAGTCCTAGTTTAGTATTTAATTCTAAATTAATTTTTTTGATAAGATCATTTCTTTTTAAATTATCTAAAGAGTCTTTCACACGAACACTTATTCTTGCTTGATCTTTTTCTACAGATATATATGGAGATACTATTTCATTTTTTATTGACTCAGGTATTTTACTGTATAGAACAGCAATCTCTAAACTTTGTAGTTCCTTATTGTTTAAATCTTCCGCTACCCTCAAAATAGAACCAAAAGAGAGAACTTTTCCTATTTCAGGCAAAGAGTCTAAATAATCATGGACTTTAATGATTTTATCCATCTTATCTCTCGTAAACCAATATTTGGCTTTATCATTTTCTGAATCATTATCATTTTCCCATTCATCAAATTCATCTTCTACCTTCTCATCTTTTTGTTTGACTGGAAAATTGATGATTATATTTAAAGGTGTAGTACCGCCCAAATCTTCATCAATTTTTTTCATTCCTTTATAAATTTCTGTTTCTTTGTCGAAATAATTAATAAAACTATTTTCGACTTCAAGTTTAAAAATTCCAATTACACTTACTACAATTATTAACAAAGTAGATGTAAAAATAAGTATTTGATTTTTTTTTGTAAAAGAGGCTAGAGCTTTTGTAATAAATGATTTTTCTGTATCCTTAATATTAATTTCATTATCAGATGTAAGAAGACTAATTAAAGACGGTAATAGCAAAAAAGTAACTAACAAAGATACAATTAAACCTAATGTCATCATCCAACCAAAATCTATTATTGGTTTAATTTCACTAAATATTAAAGAAAGAAAAGCACAAATTGTTGTTAGGACAGTATAAAGTATTGGAAGCATCATTTTTTTACTAGCTTCAAATACAGCTTCGTTGTTAGCTAGTTCTGGAAAATCTTTTTTTAATTGTAAAAACCTTACAGTCACGTGAATATTCATTGCCATGTTAAGTATTAACATTAAAGCTATAAAATTTGATGAAATAACAGTGACTTTCCACCCTATTGAACCTAGCAAACCAACCATTATGATTACTGAAGTAACACATCCTAACAAAGGCATTACCACCCACTTTAAATTTCTAAAAATAAACCATAAAGTTAAAATGATAAAAATAAATACACCAATCCCAAAAACAATAATGTCATTTTTGATATAATTCATCATATCATTAGAAATCATTGGTATTCCGCCTAGATGTATTTTTGCGTTGATACCATATCTGTTAATTACGTCTCTAATTTCAGTTATATTTTGATTATTTCTTATATTATAAAGGTTCTTATAGTCTTCGTATTCTTTAACAAATTTTTTATAATTTATTTTCTCCTCTTTTGACAAGCCCGTTTCAATAGATTGATTAAAATATTTATCTTTAACTTTAATATACTCTGCTAATCTCTCATCTTTTTTTAAATAAACTACGATACCTGACGTTTTACCATCTTTACTAATAACATAATCTTTATAAATTGGGCTGTTTAAGATTTCCTCAAAACCTCTTTTTCTATCAATTTCTGGATAAGCTAAAGTCTTATAGTTTTTAAGTCTTTCCATTAAATTTTCATTAGTGCTTTTTAAAAGAGGGACATCAATAACTGTCATTACACTATCTACCCATGTTAATTTCTCTATCTTAGATTTTAGTAATTGTAGATCGAGGATAGTCTCTTTTTCTGTAAAACTTGAAATTGGTGAATAAGTTAGAACTAAAAAATCCTTTGAACCGAAAGTTTGATTTATTTCTCTAAGATATTTAAGATCTGGATCACCTTCTAGCAGAAGCGCATCTGAAGATGCATCTAAATTAAAATCTTTGGATTGATATAAAGAAAAAATGACTAAAATTGATAAAAAAAATAGTGTTATTTTTGAAAAGTCAGTTACAATTTTTTTATAAATATTGCCAAACATTAGAACATTTCAGATATATATTAATTATTTTATAACTAAAGAAAAAATTAAAGTTAATTCTTGCTCAAATCTTTAAATTTTGTGTAAATTCCTTCAAACTCTACCTTAACAGTTCCTGTGGGGCCATGTCTCTGTTTACCTAAAATAATATCTGCTAAGCCGTTAACATCATTCATTTTTGATTGCCACTCTGCATGCTCTATAGAGCCCAATTTTGGTTGTTTACGTTCTAAATAATATGCTTCCCTATAAACAAACATCACAACATCAGCATCTTGCTCAATTGAGCCCGACTCTCTTAAATCAGCCAATTGTGGCTGTTTATCATCTCTTTGTTCAACAGCTCTGGATAATTGAGATAAAGCTAGAACTGGAACCGATAATTCTTTTGCTAATGCTTTTAAGCCCTGGGTAATTTCAGAAATTTCTTGAACTCTTCCATCGTTTTTATTTGAACTTGATCTCATTAATTGAATGTAATCTACTACTACTAGGCTTAACCCAAATAATCTTTTAATTCTTCTAGCTCTGTTACTTAATGTAGCTATTGTAATGGCAGGAGTTTCATCAATATATAAAGGCAAGTTATAAATATTTCTTGAAGTTTCAATATAACGGTTTATTTCTTCCTCTGTAACTTTACCGCGTCTTATATCATCTGATTTTATTTTTGCTTGCTCTGATAGAATTCTGGTAGAAAGTTGCTCAGATGACATCTCAAGAGAGAAGAAAGCTATAGCTGATTTTTCTTGTCTTTTTAAAATGTGTTGTGCTGCGTTGTAAGCAATGTTTGTAGCTAGAGCTGTTTTACCCATAGAAGGTCTACCTGCTAAAATAATTAAATCTGATTTGTGTAAACCTCCTAATTTTTCATCTAAATCTGTAAGGCCTGTAGGAACTCCCACAATTCCTTGGTCATTTTGCATTGCATTAGTTGCCATCTCAATAGTTTGATCTAAAGCTTGATTAAATTTCAAGAAGGATTGTGAGAAACTTCCTCTTTCAGCTAAATCAAAAAGAGATTTTTCGGTATCTTCAATTATATTTTCTGCATTTTGCTCTTGAGAATTTGCATTTAAAGTATCAGAGGATAATTTGTCTGAAATTTGAACAAGTTCTCGTCTAAGGTACATTTCATGAATTATTTTTGCATAATCAACTGCTTGTTTTACTGATGATGAAAATCTTGTAAGTTTAACTAAGTATTCTGTACCACCAACCTCGTTGAGCATATTATCTTTTTCAAAAAAATTTTTCAAAGTTATCGGATTCGCAATCATTCCTTTATTATTTAAGTTCTCAATTACTTCATAAATCTTAACATGAGCAGGGTCATAAAAAATATTTGCATTAACCACAGTTGAAACTTCATCAATTATATCGTTATTAACTAATATCGATCCAAGAAGAGCTTGTTCAGCTTCTAAGTTTGAGGGCTGTTTATTTTCGGGGCTATTTTTTACTGATGTTATTTCTTTCACTATAATACATAGTAGAACAAAGGTATCTCGGATAAAGAGAAAAGTTACACACCTTTTTTTGGCCGCTGTGGAAAAGTTATTTGGATTGTATTTTGTCTATTTTTATAGATATGTGAGCTCTAACATCCGAATGAAAATTGATATCGGCTTTAAATAAACCAATTTTATTCAAATCTTCTTTTAATATTAATTGGGAGGGACTTACTTCAGCTTTGGTTTTATCTTTAATTAGGTTTGTGATTTCTTTTGGTTTTATCGAACCATATAGTTCGCCATTTTCTTTACATTCTTTATTAAATATAAAAGTTTTATTATTTATTATTTTTGAAATTTCTTTAAATTTATTTTTTATTTCTGTATTTTTTTTATTAAGTTCGTCTTTTTTTTTATTTACAAAATCTAAGTTGGTTTTATTATATCTCAGAGCTTTTCCTTGTTTTAGAAGAAAATTTCTACCATAACCATTTTTTACAGTTACTTTATCTCCTATGTTGCCCAAATTTAAAATATTTTCTAATAAAATTATTTCCATTTTAAATTAAACCTAAAATTTTTGCCTTTTTAATTTCTCTAGTAAGTTTTTTTTGTTTTCCAAATGAAACTGATGAGATTTTGGATGAAACAATTTTACCATTATCTGAAATGTATTTTTTAAGCAAATTAACATTTTTATAATCAACTATTGGAGCGTTTTTAACAGATAGAGGGCATTTTTTTGAAAATTTGCCATCGTTTTTTTGAAATAAACTTAATTTATTTAATGAATTTGAACTTCTCTTTTGAAATTTTTTATTTTTCCTTTTCATTTTGATTAATCTTTTTTAAAGAATTCATTTTTTATATCTAAAGATTTATATTTCACAGTTAAATGTCTTATTATTGACCTATCAATTTTTATTTTTTTTCTTATTTGGTCTAAAGTATTGCTAGTTCCTTCAAATTTGTAATGAATGTAGAATCCTTTCTTATAGTTTTTAATTTTTTTTGCTAAATTCAACAAACCCCATTCTTCAATTTTTAAAACTTTTCCTGAAGAACTGTTTATAATTTCGTTATATTTTTCTTTGATCGTTTTTAAATCTTTTTCAGCCAAATCCTGTTTAGCTACAATAGTGTTTTCGTAAAAAGCCATAATTTATACTGTTAATCTTGTTTAATTAATTATTTATAAAAATTGGTTTATACTATAATGAATAATTATATCAACAATAATTATTGTTAAATAAACTTATATAAATGAACGCATTATTATTTCCAGGTCAAGGTTCACAAGTCGTGGGTATGGGATCTGAATTTTACCAAAAATATGAAATAGTAAAAAAAATATTTAAAGAAGCTGATGATACATTAAATTATTCAATCTCTAAATTAATTTTAGAGGGACCAGCGGATAAACTTCAATTAACAATGAATACTCAACCCGCAATTTTGACTGTAAGTTATTCTATTTTTAAAGTTTTAAAAGATGAATTCGGTTTAAACTTGAAATCATTTAAATATTTTGCAGGCCATTCATTAGGAGAGTATAGTGCTTTAGTATGCGCAAATTCTCTAACCTTTAGAGACTCATTATATTTACTACATGAAAGAGGAAAATCTATGCAAGAGGCAGTTCCTGTTGGAGAAGGAAGTATGATTGCAGTTCTTGGGATGAAAACTTCAGAAATTCAAAGCTTGTTAAATTTAAATAAAGAAAAAAATGGTGTTTGTGAAATAGCAAATGATAATGCTGATGGGCAGGTAATTATTAGTGGAGAAAAAAAAAGTGTTGAGTCTTTTAAAATTTTATTAAAAGAAAAAAAGATTAAGTCGATGCAACTAAATGTGAGCGCACCATTCCACTGCTCACTAATGAAACCAGCAGCAAAAGCAATGGAAGAAAAAATTAACTCTACAAAATTTCTGAGTCCATCACATAAAATCATAAATAATGTAACAGCGAAATCTGAAGATAATTCAGAATTAATTAAAAAACTACTAATTGATCAAATTTTTTCCACGGTAAAATGGCGAGAAAGCATTATTGAGATGTCAGAGAACGATGTAAAAAATTTTATAGAAATAGGACCAGGAAAAGTCTTAATTGGAATGGTTAAAAGAACAATTAAAGATGTAAATTGCTTTTCAATTAACTCAATTGCTGATATTAAAAATTTCATAGATGAATCTAAAAAATAAAAAAATTTTAATTACGGGTGCCACGGGAGGTATTGGTAATAGTTTAGTAGAAAAATTTATTAGTTTAGGATCGATTGTTGCAGCTACAGGTACTAATGAAGATAAATTAAATAATTTAAAAAAAAAATACCCTAATGTTTATATTGAAAAATTTAAATTAGATGATCATGGTAAAATTGAAAATTTTATTGAAAGTATAAACAAAAATTTAGATGGTTTAGATGTTTTAGTAAATAATGCAGGAATCACATTAGACAATCTCTCTATTAGATTAACGGAAGAAAACTGGAAAAGAGTGCTAGATATAAATCTAACAGCAAGTTTTTTATTATGTAAATATGCTATTAAAAAAATGCTTAAAAAAAAGATGGGCAAGATAGTCAATATAACTTCGATCGTAGGACACACAGGTAATTTGGGCCAAGCAAACTACGCTGCATCAAAGGCAGGCATTATAGCTTTCTCAAAAAGCTTAGCTATTGAGTATGCAAAAAAAAATATAAATATTAATTGTGTTTCTCCTGGATTTATTAAAACAGAAATGACAGATAAAATTAATGAGGAATTTAAACAGACGTTGATTAGCAAGATACCTCAAGGACAGCTTGGAACTGGTGAAGATGTTTCCAATTGCGTAGCTTTTTTAGCTTCTGAATTGGCAAACTATATTAATGGTGAAACCATACATGTTAATGGTGGAATGTATATGGCTTGACAATTCTGTTTATTAATCTATTAAGAAATTAAAAACATACGAAAGGATTTCATGTCAGATAATGTTAAAGATAAAATAAAAAAAATTGTAGCAGATCATCTTGGTATAGAGGAAGAAAAAGTAACTGAAGAAGCTAGTTTCATTGACGACTTAGGTGCAGACAGTTTGGACACCGTCGAGTTGGTAATGGCATTTGAAGAAGAGTTTGGCTCAGAAATTTCTGATAGCGAGGCAGAAAAAATTCTGACTGTTGGGGACGCAATTAAATTTATTGAGAGTAAATCTAGTTAATTTTTTATGACGCATGATACAAAAAATATCATGGTTATATTGTCTTCACCCTCTGGAGTTGGTAAAACAACTCTAACAAAGAAAGTTCAACAAAAATATCAATCATTTAAAATTTCAGTATCGCATACGACTAGGTTACCTAGATCTAATGAAGTAGATGGAATAGATTACCACTTCATTTCCAAAAAAAAATTCGAAGAATTAATAAAGTCCAATAAATTTTATGAATATGCAAAAATTTTTGAAAATTACTATGGGACATTAAAAGAAAACGTAGATCAAACAATTTTACAGAATGACATAATATTTGATATCGATTGGCAAGGAACTAAACAACTTTCTAATTACAAAAACTTAAATTTAGTTAAAATATATTTAATTACTAACAATAAAGAAGAACTTAAAAAAAGACTTATAAATAGGAATCAGAATACAGATGATGAAATAAAAAAAAGATTTAATTCTTTTGATGAAGATATTAAACATTGGAAAGATTATGATTATATAATAATTAACAAAAATCTTGATGCTTGTTTCAAACAAATTGAAAGTATAATTTTAAATGAAAAAAATCCAAATTTCATTTCTCAAATAACTCAGTAATTCTATAAAATATTTGAGGTTTTATCTCAGTTGGTCTCGAATTTAATTTTAATTCTTTAATTTTTTCAATTTTTTTTAAATTGAGAATTTTTTTAATATTCTTATTAATCATTTTTCGTTTATTAGAAAAAAGAATATTCGTTATCTTCTCCAAATTCTCAATTTTTTTAATTTGAAAGATAAGATTCTTTTTAACTTTAAAATGTATAACCATAGAGGTTACTTTAGGTCTTGGAATAAAACAATTAGGAGATACTAAAAATTTACTCTCCACATTTAATCTAAAATTAGTTAGAATAGATAATCTACCATATTTAGGAGATGGAAATTTACTCACAATTTTTTCTCCTAATTCTTTTTGAAACATAAATATTATTCCAACAATATTAGTTTTTAATTTTTTTAACTTAATGGTTCGAGCAAGAATTTGAGAGGAAATGTTATAGGGCAAATTTCCTAAAATTAAGGTATTTTTTTCAATAATTTTATTCATATCAAAAGTTAAAACATCATTATTAAATATTTTTATAATTTTATTTTTTGAATATTTTTTTTTTAATTCTTTTGATAAGAAAAAATCTTTTTCAATTATTTTCAAAGATTTGGGTTTTTTTTTTAAAATCTCGTCAGTTAAATTTCCTTTTCCCGGTCCAATCTCTATTACATTTTTTTCACTAAAGCTATCTAAGTTGATGATCTTATTTATAATATTTTTGTCTTTTAAAAAATTTTGACCCAGAGATTTTTTTGCATATATCATTTTTTAAATTTACTTATAAACTTTATACATTTTAAAAGGCTAATAGGATTTGCTTTTTTTTTATTAAGCAAATTTTTTGCGATACCATGATCTGGGGAAACTCTTAAATATTTTAAACCTAAAGTAATATTTATAGCATCAAATTTAAATAGAGCTTTGAAAGGACTTAAAACTTGGTCATGATACATACCGACTACAACATCAAAATTTTTATATTCCTTTATAAAAATTGTATCAGCAGAAAACGGTCCTTGAATATTGATACCTTTTATTTTTAATTTTTTCATTGTTGGTATGATAATTTTTTGTTCTACAGAGTTTTTTCTATATTCAGAATTATGAGGATTCAATCCTAGTAAACAAATTTTAGGTTTCTTCTTTTTAAATTTTTTATACCAAGAATCAATAGTTTTGATTTTTTCAACTAAAATTTTACTATTAATTCTTTTTGAAACATCTTTAAGGTCTATATGTGTTGTAATTGGACAAACAGAAAATTTACCGTTTGTGATTAACATAACTTCAGAATTTTTTTTTGTTTTACATTTTCTTGCAAAAAACTCTGTTAATCCTTCATTTTTATTATCTAATAAATTTTTATTAATCGGACAATTAATTAATCCACTCACTACTGGGTTTAATGACAGTTTATGAGCTAAATTTAATGATTTTCTCATAAATTTTTTACATTCCTCTACAGGAACATTAAAAGGATTTTTAAATTTTAAATCTACATTCAATATTTTTAAACTTACGCTTGAAGACAAATCATTTATATTTTTTACGTTCTCGAACTTAGAAAAATATCCAAGCTTTTTAAATTGACTCTTAATTAACTTATGATTTGAAATTACATAGATCCTTTTTTTTGTATTACTATTTATATTTTTCCAACATTTAAAAATGATTTCAGAATTTATGCTGTTTGGGTCTCCACTAAATATTAAAATTTTTTTATCCATTTGGTTGCTCAATTAATGTTGAATTTTTTAGCTTAGATAACAGACTTTGCGAATATAAGTTATATAATTCGTTTCTTTTTCTATTAATTAAATTTTTTCGTAAATTTTCAATATTTAAATTTTCAACTTTTGATTTCCTTTTTTTTTTAACTTTTAAAATTGTAGCAGATCCTGAATTAATAATTGGTTTACTTATGTCTCCTGCATCTAAATCTTTTAAAACTTGACTAATTTTTTTCGACAGTGAATTATAATTTACCCAGCCTAAATCTCCCTTAGCACTTGCAGATGGGGAAATACTAAATTTAAGTGCAACATTTTCAAATCCAATTTCATTTATTAGATTAATAATTTCATTAATTTTATCTTTATCAGTGTTATCATTATTAATTGAAAATTCAATCTCTGAAAGTTTTAGTTGCAAAACACTCTTTTGTTGGCTTAAAATTTCTTTAATTTCTTTATCTATAATGTTTTCATTTACTTTTACTTGATTAGCATAAGTATTTAAAATGAGTTGTTGCCATTTAAACTGTATCTCAATTTCCTCTTTGAATAACGAAAAACTAATATTATTTTCTTTAAATGTTTTTCTTAATTCCTCAACATTATTTGAAGAAATTGAGTTAAGATAATCTAAAACTCTTGTATCGTCTAATTTTAGTTGATGTTTTTCCAATTCAATTTCTTTAATTTTTTTTTCTATTAAAGAGTCTAATGATTGACTCTTTAGCTTATCTATATTTTTCTGACTAATTATCTGGTTAGAAAGCACTAAAGTGGTAAGAATTTTATTTTTAATTTCGTAATTAGTAATTATTTTATTACCAATTTTTAAAGAAATTATATTTTTGATTTCTCCATAGGATTTTGTATTGAATGAGAGAAAAATTAGAAAAAAAAATATAATATTTAATCTCATCTACTTACTGATGGAGAGCTAATGCTTCCGAAGGGTGTTAAAGTAATTTTGAACATTAATGAGTTCTCTGGTTCCAATTCAGAGTCATTATAAAATTCTCTTCTATAAACTAGACCTGCCCTCAAACAATCATTCATATATTCATAGCTTAAATTATAAAATTCTGAAGAGTCTGAAATTAGATTTCTCTTTGTTTCAAATGATAAGAGACTATTACTAGTTGTATAGTCGATTTTAGTTTTAAAGTACTCCTGATCACCAATATGATTATTTTCTAAAATATATCCAAATCCTATTTTCATTGGATCAAAATTAAAATTAGAATTAAATTCATTATAGTTAAAATCTTTATAATTCTGATCTAAAGAAAAATTGTAGATTAAATCTAGTTTTTCATTTATTTCAACTCTTGAACTACCTACAAGATCTGAAAGTTTTTCATCTAAACTAGTTTTGGATGCCATTTTTTTATTTTCATTTTCATTAATTATTTGAGCAACTGAAAAATCAAACTTCTTATTATTTTCATTAATTTCATAATCAAATCCAACTGTGGCACTCAATCCTGTCTCAAAATTATTTATATTTTCCAATCTGTCCATACTAAAAGCTGTAAGTGGAGTTATTCTATTGCCATCTATCTCTTTACGCATGCTACCTGGCGCATACCTTAAAAGAAACTTAGGTTTTAATAAATGAGTTGTAAAATCATTTTCTTTTTTTAAATGTAATTGAGTTAAATATCCAAGAGCTCCAAATAATTCATTAGTTGTATCTTTCTTGAATTCATCAACATTTTTTGTCTCATAATTAATATTTTTTAAATTTCCTAAAAGTTTATTTTTAAAAATCGAGTCTTTTTTGAATGTATTGTTCCAACTAAAATCATTAATTAAAAAATTTGTAAACTTATTTGTTTCATATTTCCTTATTTTTAAATTTGTTTGTAGATCCAATGAACCAAAGGTATTATTATTTACCAAATTTTTATTGACTGTAAGATCCGGGTAGATGTACTCATATTTGTCATTATAATCTTCTTTAAGAGTTTCATATATACTTGAGTTAAAACCAAAAAATAGATCATCATTTTCAAACGAGTAATCAATAGAATTTTCTAAAGTTTGATTATTATAATCAATTAAATCAGTCTTTAGTTTATACAATTTTAAATATTTATCATTTGTTACTCCCTGTGTTTTAATATTTAAAAAACCCTTTCCCCCATCATTAAAATTTAAATTCTTAGTAAAACTTGAAAAAAAGTGTGATTTATTACCTGACTTTTTTTTGGAATTTGTTTCTTTAAATCCTTCTGTATAACCAAAATCTACTAAAAGATTAGAGTTTTTAAAAACTTGATGATATTCACCATTAAAAAGAGGATTTTCAGATGCATAAAATTTGTTTGTTAAAGTAAAATTTTTGTCAGGCCGTAAAGCAAAAAAATAAGGAACTGTTATACCTGCACCTAAATTTTTGGTGTCCTCAAAAGATGGAACTAAAAAACCGGATCTTCTATCTACAGAAGGATCCGGATGAGATAACTTTGGTATGTAAAAAATGGGAATATCGTATATTTTTATAACTGCATTTTTATAAAAAATAGTTTTTTTCTTATTATCATGCAACATTTCATTTGATTGAATGGACCATGGAGGGCATTTATCATTTTTTCTGTAATTACATAATGTAAAGACACTTTTTTTAAAGACACTTTTATTCTTACTTATTTTAGATGTATTTGAGAATATGCGTGGTTTATTTCTCTCATCAATTTTAAAATCATTTTGATTAATAAAAAATTTAGCATCTGAACCTAAAATTTCTCTCTTTTTTGTATCTATATAAATTTGATTAAATTCATACGAATTTTGATTTTTGTCCAGTATTTTTACATCACCTAACGATTTAAAAATATTTTTCTCAATTTGATATTCGAAATTACTCAAATATATTTTATTATTTTCGTTATCAGTAATTAGAGCTTTTTTTGATGAGGAAATTACTTTTTTATAATTGTTAAAAACAATATCTTCGCCTTCGATCGTATATTTTTCACTTGTTAGTACTTTTGTGAAACCTTTAGTATTAAAGATTCTTGATATTTCATTATACTCTGCAAAATTTGTTTCTATAATGTTATTTTTGTCGTCAGTACCAATAACTTTATTTTTTAAAATTAAATTTTTGATTTTTTTATTATACTCAGCATATTGGCTTTTTATTTGATAATTTTCTTTAGTTTTAGCAAAAACATCGTTTTGAAAAATTGTTAAACTATTTTTTTTTTCGATTGATATATTTTTTGCTTGAATAAAAAGTTCATCAGATACCACAGTTTCAAATGTTAACATTGAAAAAATAATTATAAAAATCTTACTTCTCATTAATTTGTAAAACTCCTATAAAAATTAAAAAACTTAAAGCTAATATTGGAGCCCAAATTGATAAAATTATTGGAATTTTATCTGTTTGACCTAAAGCTAGTGATAAATCTTTAAAGTAAAAAATAGCAACGCTTGAAATTAAACCTACAATAATAAATTTAAAATTGTCTGATTTTCTAAGTGTATTCATCGTTAGAACAGCAGCTAAAGCAGTCATTAAAAATAAAAAAAATGGTAATGAGAGCATAGTATGTAAACTTTGTTTTAAAAAAGAGCTGTTATAGCCATTTTCAATCAGTTTATTGTAATTAGTTAATAAATCTAGAAAAGATAATGTGTCAAAGTTTTTAAACAAGTTATTTATTTTTTCATAATCATAATTAGAATCTATGGTGTGTATTTTTTTGTTAGACTCGACGACTACATTGTCCTTAAATTTAAAAATAATTACATCTTGTAACTCCCATTTTTTAGTTATTATATTAGCTTTTTTAGCAACTATTTTTTCTATAAGTGAAGAGTTGTTGTCTAAATGGTAAATAACTATATCCAACAAATTATTTCTCTCAGGCTTAGTCGCTGAGATTATTCTTTGCTTAGTTTTTAAATTTTCTTTAATCCATAGACCATTTTTATTAAACAAAATTAAATGATCTATATCTCTTGAAAAATTAGATTTAGTGGTCTCATAATATTTTGTCATTGAAGAAGTTATCGGGTTTATCAAAAATAAAGTTAACCAACCTAGTATAAAAGAGGAAAAAGCCAGTATAAAAAAAATTCTAAGGTTAGAATAACCGAATACTTTTAACGTTAATAAATCTTTACTATTTCTAAGCTTTAGCATGTAAACCATACTAGAAACAAAAATTATAAAAGGCAAAATTTTAACAATCAAACTGGGAACAATAAGACTTGTGAGTATTAAAGGAGTAAAAATACTTGTTTCTATATTTTTAAAAAATTCTACTTCTTCAAATAAGTTTAGTAAAATTCCAAAACAGTAAATTACAGCAACAACTACTAAAAAATTTTTTAAAAAATTCTGTAAAAGATATTTTAAAATTACTTTATTCATTTATATCGTGTTTCTTTTGAAAACTTTATTAATAAAAAACCGTAAAATAAAAAGGATAAGATAAATGGTAAAATCATAAATAAAATTCTTATAAACATATTTATCCCGGTTAATCTTACTGTTAACTCTGCAAACAATACTAAGATAAAACTATAAAAAAAAATACTGAATTTATTCAGATAGCGTTTTTGGGACTTAATTAATTGAAGGGAACAAATTAAAGCTAATACAGGGATATATAGGGGTAAAAAAATTCTTCTATTTAGAACTGAAGTAATTTCTTCTTTTAATTTATTTTCACATACTTGATTAGCGAAAGTTTTTTTAATAAAACAATTTAAAAGTTTTAAAGTTGAAGTTTCTTGCAGTTTTGGTTTTTTAATTGTTGCAGAATTTAAATCACTTAAATCGATATTAATTTGTTCAAATGTTATTATTTCATTTTGTGTGTTATTTTTTTTGGAAGTTATAATCTGACCATTGAATAGAAGTAATTTTTTATCTTTTACTAAACCTTTTTTTGCTAAAATAGTTGTATTAGATTTATCTGTATTATTAGATGTTAAACTTTTTAATTTATTCCCCTCATCAAATAAAAAAATATTTTCAATCTGGTTGTTTTTTTTATTTTCTACAAAAAAAGTAAAATTTTTGAATGTATCACTAAATTGCTGTCGCTTAATTGTTGGCAAAAATGAGCTAACGTTGTCATTACTTAAAAGTAATCTAGATTTGTTTAAAAAATAAGGTGTAATTATAATAGCTAGGATTAGATAAATTAGTAAAATCAAAAGTGAAATAAAAAATAATAAATTTACTATTTGTATTTTTTTCACACCTGAAGTCCATAAAATTATAAACTCACTGTCTTGTAGATGTTTCGTGATAAAAATAGTTATTGTCAATAAAAATGCTAACGGAAAAAATTTTGGAGTTATACCAAATAAATTTAAAAAGGAGTATTTAAAATAATTTGAAATTGAATAACCATTGTCTACTATTAAATCTAAAAAACTTACAGCTCTTACAGTCAGAGCTATTAAAGACAGTCCTAATAAAATTATAAAAAATGTCTTAAATATTTCTAAAAAAAAATTGTGATAAATTTTGTTTTGAAGCATTTCTATATTTTGTATATAAGTAATTCATCCAGGAGATAAATTCAACTTAAGAGTGAATAATGATAAATTTACCGTTGAAATCTCCGATAATTGAACATATATACCAAACAACTTTATTAAATTTTAACTATGTCAGTAAAAATTAATTATTCTAGAAAATCTTATAATAAACTCAAAGTAAACACTATTTTATTTGTGGATGATAAATTCAATTTAAAAAATTTAAAATCCTATATTACACAAAGTGAAAATTCCTACATAAACGAATTATTAAAAAATAGTGATTTAAAAAAAAAGATATTAATTTTTGAATTAAACTCAAAAAGAAAAATAGTTTTAGTTTCGATTAATAAAGACTGCAAAAGCGCTGATATTGAGTCGCTAGGAGCTGAGTTTCACGGACGGGTAAATTATGGAAAAAATGCAGAATATTTTTTAATGTCGGATAGCGTTAATATTAAACTTGAAAATTTTGTTGGTCATTTTCTTCATGGCGTAAAATTAAAATCATATGAATTTAAAAAATATAAATCAAAAAATGAGACAAGAAAAATTTCAATAAATATTTCAGGAAATAAAAATATACCTAATATAAAAAATCAGTTGAAATTTAAAGCTTTAGAAGAAGGAACTTTTTATGCCAGAGATTTAGTTTCTGAACCAGGGAATATTTTGCATCCAGATGAATACGCTAAAAGATTAAATTCGCTAAGGAGAGATGGTTTAAAAGTAAAAATTTACGATAAAAAAAAATTAAAAAAATTAGGTATGCACGCATTACTTGGTGTGGGCATGGGAAGTATAAGAGGCTCATATCTTGTTACAATGGAATGGAATGGTGCAAAAAATAATTCAAAACCTTTGGCCTTTGTTGGAAAAGGAGTAACATTTGATACAGGCGGTTATTCATTAAAACCAGCAAGATTTATGGAGGACATGACATATGACATGGCAGGATCAGCTGCAGTTGTTGGCCTGATGAAAAGTTTAGCTTTAAGAAAAGCAAAAGTTAATGCCGTGGGTGTTGTTGGTCTTGTAGAAAATATGGTAAGTGGAGTGGCACAAAGACCAGGAGATATTGTAAAATCTTATAGCGGTAAAACTATAGAAGTTTTAAATACAGATGCTGAAGGAAGATTAGTTTTGGCTGATGCATTAAGTTTCACCGAAAAAAAATTCAAACCAAAATTTATTGTGGATTTAGCTACTCTAACTGGCGCTATCATCGTTTGTCTTGGCTCTGAATACGCTGGCCTTTTTTCTAACGATGATAAATTATCAAAACAAATTGTAAATGCGGGTGAAAAAGTTGAAGAAAAACTTTGGAGAATGCCTTTACATAAAAATTACGATAAACTAATGAATTCAAAAAATGCTGACATACAAAATATTAACTACGTAGGTGGTGCAGGATCAACAACAGCTGCTCAATTTTTACAAAGATTTATTTTAAATAAAACACCATGGGCTCATTTAGACATTGCTGGAATGGCATTTTCAAAATATGGAGGTGCCTTAAATTCAGGAGGTGCAACAGGATTTGGTGTTAGGTTATTAAATCAGCTTATTGAGGAAAATTATGAGTAACATTGAACAAACTTTATCAATTATCAAACCAGATGCAGTAGAAAGAAATTTGACAGATGAAATTAAAAAAATTTTTATAAATAACAATTTAAATATAAAAGAGAGTAAAAAAATTCATATTACAAAGGATGAAGCATCGGAGTTTTATAAAGTTCATCAGTCTAAACCTTTTTATAATGATCTATGTGCGTATTTATCCTCAGGGCCAATAGTAGTAATGATTTTAGAAGGGCAAAACGCTGTTTTGGAGAACAGAAAATTGATGGGTGCTACTAATCCAAAAGAAGCAGAGGAAAATACTATAAGGAAATTGTATGGCATCTCAATTGACAAAAATTCAGTACACGGCTCCGACTCAAATGATAATGCTAGAAAAGAAATTGAATTTTTTTTTAAAAATTAATTATATCTAAAAATTTTAATTATAGCCTCAGGAAATGCTTGATACTCAAGGATTTGAGTTTTCTTTTTTAGAAGAAGTTCATCGTCTTTTGAGTCTATAAAAAAAGATTTTTGAGTAATCGTGCTACCACTATCTAATTTCTCATTTACATAATGGACTGTGCAACCTGCTTTTTTTTCTTTATTTTTTAACATTCTTGAAAAAGTATTTAATCCCTTAAACTTTGGGAGTAGAGAAGGATGTATATTTATAATTTTTTTATTAAATCTTTTTATTAAACTATTTGAAATAATTTTCATATACCCAGCAAGACAAATAAAAGTGATATTATATTTTTTCAAACTAAATAAAATTTTATTTTCACAATTTCTAAGTTTCGTATTAATTATAATATAGGGAATTTGAAATTTTTTAGCATAATTAATACCATAAGCATTTTTATTATTAGATATGATTAAACTTATTTTTATAGGGAAATTATTATCTCTAGAATGAAATATAAGATTTTTAAGATTTGATCCTCGCCCTGAAATAAAAACACAGGTTTTTCTTTTTACCATATTAAAGAATTTGATAACTTTATCTTTTCTTTTTCATTAGAGATAAAACCGATTTCATAGGGTACAAATTTTTTTGTAAATATTTTTTTTATCTTGGAAATATTTTTTCTTTTTACAATTAAGCAAAATCCTACTCCACAATTAAAAGTTCTTAACATTTCTTTATCTGAAATATTTTTACTTTTTAACCATTTAAATATCTTTGTTGTTTTAATTTTTGACAAATCTAAATTTAAAGAAAGGTTTTGAGGGATTGACCTCAACAAGTTTTCTATTAAACCTCCACCAGTAATATGAGCAGCTGAATTTATTAGATTTTTTTTGGTCAATTTTAAAATTTCATTGGAATAAATTTTTGTTGGCTTAAGAATTTCATTTTTTAAATTTTGCGGCAACTTATTTCTTTTTAAAATTGATCTAACGAGAGAATAACCATTAGAGTGAATTCCACTTGAAGGTATAGCTAAAATTATATTATTCTTTTGAACGTTTTTTTTGTCCAATATTTTCTTTTTTGAAATTATCCCAACGCTAAAGCCAGCTAAATCAAATTTTTCTTTGGAATAAGTTCCCGGCATTTCCGCTGTTTCACCTCCAATTAACTTACAATTTGAAATTCTACATCCTTCAAAAATACCTTTTAAAATTTTTTTTGTTTTAGCTAAATTTAATTTACCTACAGCAATGTAATCTAAAAAAAATAATGGTCTTGCTCCTTGAACAATTAAATCATTTACGCACATAGCAACTAAATCTATACCAATAGTGTCAAATTTTTTTAATTTATTCGCTAACTCAACTTTAGTTCCAACCCCATCTGTGCAAGAAACAATAACAGGATCTTTAATTTTAAGATTACTTATATCGAATAATGAACTAAAACCCCCAATTACATCTTTTTTAGATGTGTCCCTCGTTTTTTGGACACTTTTTTTTGCTAGTTTAGATATATGATTTACTAACTTATTTGCTAACGGAATATTAACACCGCTTTTTTTATAACTATTTTCACTTTTTTTCATTTATATATTGATAATTAATTTTATATGAAATTTTACAAACAAATAACTTTCATTTTAATTGTTTTTTTTAAAACTGAAACTCTTTTATCTGAGAATAATTTAT